>Ga0209415_10014141_pt1 | contig 13053 bp, 11 predicted proteins | sample PeaSoiSIISIP2007_FD_187696 | JGI IMG/M metagenome (GOLD analysis project Ga0209415, IMG submission 187696) | Peat soil microbial communities from Weissenstadt, Germany - SII-SIP-2007 (SPAdes) (version 2) | ecosystem: Environmental > Terrestrial > Soil > Wetlands > Peat | place: Germany...
GCTTCGGCTGAAGACACGAAGATTGAAATGTTCGCCCGGGCCTCCGCCGTGCACGATATTCAAAGTTGGAGAATCAGAAGTCTGAGGTCGAAGGTCTGAGGTCCGAGGTCTGAAGTCCGAGGTCCGAGGCCGGGCTTGAGCCGAAGCCCGAAAGCCGAAGCCCAGCCCGCACAAGCGCACCAGGTTGAAAGAGAAATGCCCTCCACGCACAAAAAAGTCGTCGTCCGAAAGATGGACCGGGACTCCGTCTCCGGCTATGTGGGAGCGGAGTTTGTGCATGACGGCAAGCTCGATCTGCTCAACACGTCGGGCACGGTCATCAGCATGGACCTGCGCGAGATTAAGGGCGTCTACTTCGTGCGCGAGTTTGGCGATTCCGAGTCGCTCACCCGCAAGACGTTCACCTCCCGCCCGCGGTCGGAAGGGCTGTGGGTGCGGCTCCGTTTCAAAGACAGCGAAATTCTAGAGGGCCTGATGCCCGCCGACCTCACTCAGAATCTGCCCGAGGGATATCTGGTGAACCCTCCCGATCTGCGCTCGAACACGCAGCGCATCTTCGTCCCCCGCACCGCGCTGGATTCGCTGACCGTGCTGGCAGTGATCGGCGCCGCCCGCCGCCGACGCCGCGACGCCGACGACCAGCGCCAGGTGCCCATGTTCGAAGAGTAATGTTCGAAGAATCATGTTCGAAGAGTGGAGTTCGAAAATGACCCCACACCGCATCGCACCAACCAGTTTGTCATCCTGAGGCCCGCGCTTTTTGCGGGTCGAAGGAGCTATGCAAATTGCCGCCGCCCCTGAGCCGCTGCCGCAAATTGCAGAGGTCCTTCGCTTTGCTCAGGAAGACAAGCTATATCTGGCAAACTAGACCACCACGGGAGCGCGCCTTCATTCTTTCAAAACCTTCCAAGTGTTGTAGGATTTAGTCGTTTCCCTCGTCATCACGGTAAAAACCATCATCCCCATGAAACTTTCTGCCATCGCTGCTGCACTCCACGCGCGCCTCGAAAACGGATCGCCGGACACCGAAATCACCGGGTTGAACGGAATCGAGCAGGCTGGCCCCGGAGAACTTAGTTTTGTCTCCAATCCCAAGTACTCGGCCGCGGCGCGGTCGACCAAGGCCACGGCGGTAATCGTCGCCGAGGATTTCCCTGCTATCCCGGCAGCCATGCTGCGCGCGAAAGATCCTTATCTCAGCTTCGCGCGCGCGCTGGAACTGTTCCATCAGCCAATGCGCTATGCGCCGGGCGTGCACGCGACTTCCGTGGTGCATGCCACCGCGAAGGTTGGAGCCCATGCCCATATCGGCCCTTACGTCGTGATCGACGAGAACGTCGAGATCGGCGAACACGCGGTATTACTGGCGCACGTGGTGATCTATCGCGGAGTGAAAATCGGCAGCCACTTTTTCGCTCACGCGCACGCAATCGTCCGGGAGAACTGCCGCCTGGGCAACCGCGTTTTGCTGCAGAACGGCGTCGTCATCGGTGCCGACGGTTTCGGCTTCGCCAAGACTGCTGAAGGACGCTGGCACAAAATTCCCCAGCCCGCTCCGGTGGTGATTGGAGACGATGTGGAAGTGCAGGCAAATTCCTGCATCGACCGCGCCAGCGTGGGCGAGACCCGCATCGGACGCGGCGTGAAGATTGACAACCTGGTGCAAGTGGGCCACGGATCGAGCGTGGGCGAAGATGCGCTGTTGTGCTCACAGGTGGGTCTCGGCGGCTCCAGCGAAATCGGCGACAAAGTAATTCTCACCGGACAGGTCGGCGTGGTCGGCCACTGCAAAGTCGGCGAAGGTGCGATCGTCACGCCGCAAAGTGGCGTAGCCAACGACATCGATGCCGGCGCGCTGGTCAGCGGCGCCCCGGCCGTCGATCACAAATTGTGGCTGAAGTATTCCGCGATTCTGCCGCGCCTGCCGGAAATGGCGCGGGCGCTGCGCAAGAAAACTACCGAAGAGGGATGAGGAGCTTCGGGCTTCGGGCTTCGGGCTTCGGGCTTCGGGCTTCGGGCTTCGGGCTTCGCCCGCTCGCCAGCCCAACACCGTGCCAACCACCAAGCCCTGTCATCCTGCAAGCCCGCGTTTCGCTTCGCGGGCCGAGGGATCTCAGTCCGATCAACTGCCGAGCGCCAGCCATAGCTCTCAACTCTTACCGACTACCCAATGGCTGTCTGCGTGGAATCGCCAGTAGGCGCCTCGTCATTCACAGCCCAAAATTGTTTCGGCAGCCCGCTCTCAATCGCCGCCCGCACCTTCTCCATCAAGCAATCGCGATCGCCAAAATCCTTGGGCTCAATCGGTGGATGAAAGATCACTTTGACCAGCCCCGGCTTGATGGCGAAGCGAGCCTTGGGCATGGCATAGAACGTGCCCACAATCGTGACGGGAACCACCGGCACGCCGCACTCCATCGCCAGATAAAACGGTCCCTTCTTGAACGGCAGCAGCTTGCCGTCGAAGGAGCGCTTACCCTCCACGTAGATCGTCATGTTGAGGCCCTGCCCGACCACCGCCTTCGACGCCTTCACCGCCTCGATGCCGGCATCGCGATTGCCACGATCGACTGGCACCAGCGAGCCGATGCGCATCGCCTGGCCCAGGATCGGGGTCTTGAACAGTTCCTTCTTCACCATGACCGAGGTGCGGCGCGGAATCAACGGAATCTGGATGGGAGGGTCCAGATTCGAAACGTGGTTGGTCATGAAAATATAGCTACGAGCTTTATCGAGTTGATCAAGTCCCAGGGTCTCGACGCGCACGCCGGTGAGCCAAACGCCCCACCACGCTCCCCACATGAACATGCGGTAGAGCAGGCGAATGTCGCCGGTGATGAAGGTCCAGGGAAAACCGATCAGTGCCGCCACGGGACTAGCCATTGCCCAGAAGGTCAGCATCACGATCGTGCGGATCATGGCTTTCCAGACTCCGGTTTATGAGACTCCGGTGGATCAGACTCTGCGGTAGCGCCCGCCTCGGCTTCGCCCTTCAGCCATGCGGCGCGGCGCGCGCGTTGTTCCGAGGTGACACTTTCCAGGTCCTTCACTTGATACAAAATTTCCTGGCGGCTGCCCACCTTCCATTTCAGTTCGCGCTCCGCGCCCCGGCGTCCGCGGACCTTCAGCGTAACCGTGTCGCCGGGAGCGAGGCGCGCCAATTCCTGCCGCGACTCCTGTCCCGCGGCCTTGCCCTGGATTTCGACGATCGTTTCGCCCACTTGCAGGCCCGCGCGCTCGGCGTCGCTGCCCGCGGTGACCGCGCCCACCGACATGGGTCCGTCGAAATTCCGCGACGCCATAAAACCCGCATCAGGCACGGTGCTCGTTTCCGTGACAACTTTCAATCCGACGCCGCGAAAAAAATCATCCCAGGGAAGCTCTTCCGTGCCCGCCACATACTTGGCGAAGAACGGGGCCAGGTCGGCGTGGCTAACGGCTTCGGCGGCCTCGCGCACGCCGTCGGAATCCAGAAAGAAGCGGCCCTTCTTCGCGTAGTTCTGATTCATCCGCTGCAACAACTCGCGCAGCGATGCCTGGTCGTGCGTGGCCTCGCGAATCGCGAGATCGAGCGCAACCCCGAGGAGTTCTCCTTTGTTGTAGTAAGAAATGCTGCGCTCGGGACGGCGGTAATAAGCATCGCCCTCGAGCCAAGCGTCCAGGCTGGAGTCTTCCGCCGACTGCGTCAGGTGCGCGGGACGCCGCTCCAGTTCAGTGATCTCGCCTCCCAGGCGTTCGAGATAGCGCTTCTCATCCAGCAGTCCAGCCCGCAACTGAATCACGCCTTCGACCGTGCTGGTCACTCCCTCGCTGAACCAGAGCGCCCGCGTGTAGTTTTCTTTGGTGTAGTCCACCGGTTCGAGCGTGCGCGGACGAATCCGCTTGACGTTCCACAGATGGAAAAATTCGTGCGCCGTAAGTCCAGCCAGACGCTCTGGATCATGGGCCAGCGCGTCGGAATTAAAATCGATGGCAGTCGAGTAGGCGTGCTCCATGCCGCCACCCGCGGGCCCGCGCGGAAAATGGTAGAGAAACATGTACGAATCGAAGGGGCGGTCATTCATCCAACTGGTAGCGGCGGCCACAATCTTGTGCAGATCGCTGACAATGTGTGTCATGTCATAGTCAGCCGGTTCGGCGTCCACGATCACGCGATAACGTCCACCGCCATCGTCGAAATACGATTCCTGGAAGCTGCCGATCTCGACCGGAGAATCGACCAGCCGGTCATAATTTTCGGCGCCGAACTTTCCATCGGTCATGGAAGCAAGCGGCGTGGCGATGCGCCATCCCTCCGGCATGTGAGTGAAGCTCACCGCCATAGGCGCGTTGCGCGCGTCTACGGGATACATCAGGATCTGCGCCAGATTAAAAAAAGCGTGATGCGGATTGAGCTGCGCGCCGAACGGTCCAAACGAGTCGACGAAGATCTGGTATTCGACGATCGCTCCGCGCTCGGCCCCGGTAATCTGCCAGAGGCTCTTGCGCAGCTCGCGGACCGCGAGCGGCTGCCCCGCGCGGTCTTTCGCGCGCACCCAGTTCACATACTGGGCAAAATCGCGCACCTGATAAAGCGCATTCCACACCGGAAGCTGCAACTCACGCTGCGCCGCTCCTTCGGGGAGCAACACCTGTACCTCGACCAGATGCTGCTCGGGCGCAGCCAGCGCGATCACGTAGTTGGTGACCGCAGCTTGTTGCTTGGCGTTCTGTCCCTGCGCCGCCCATGAACTCACGAGCACGGCAGCCAGAATTGCCAGGAAACGGTTGCCTGCGGCTATCCATCTGGATTTGGCTGAAGTCTTTCTCATTTCTAACCCGTCTTGCCCGCCGCTCTTTGCTCACTGCGCCGACTGATTCGCCGGCTGCACTTCGCCGGCGAGTACTCGCAGTCTTGCCGGAAGTTTCTCGTAGATTCCGCCGAATCCGCCATTGGAAAGAATCGCCACTACGTCTCCGCTGCGCATCTCCGGAGCAATCGCCGCAACGATCGCGTCGGCATCGTCCAGCAGCCGCGCCGGGCATCCATTTTCCCGAATTTCTGCCGCCAGCGCGGGTAACTCCAGCCGCTCGTTTTCCGGCACCGCCTCGGAGCGAAAAACTCCGGCCACGATCACTTCATCGGCCAGCGCCAGGCTGCGCGCCAGATCGCTTTGCAGCACGCGCCGCCGCAGAGTATTCGACCGCGGCTCGAGAATCGCCCACAGCCGCGCTCCCGGATAGCGCGCGCGCAACGCCTTCAGCGTCCCGGCAATCGCCGTGGGATGATGCGCAAAATCGTCGATCACGGTAATCCCATTTACCTGCGCCTTCACTTCCAGACGCCGCTTCACGCTCTTGAAAGTTTTCAGCGCGGCCGCGATTTCTTCTTTGGAAATACCGCAGGCCGTGGCCAGCGCGGCTGCAGCCGTGGCGTTCCACACGTTATATTCACCGGCCAGCGCGAATTCAAAATCTGCCCAGGCGCTGCCATCGCGCAACACCGACCACGCGGTTCGCCCCGGCTCCAGACGAAGATTGGTGACGCGCCACTGCGAGCGCGCGCCGCCGCCGTAGCGCTCGACCGGGCAAAATGCCTTGGCCAAACAACGCTCCAGGCTGGCACTCTCCGTGGCCTCACCAACCGCTCCATCAAACGCCACAATGCGCCCCCGCCGCGGAATCAGATTCACCAGCCGCTTGAACGCCGTCTCCACTGCGTCCAGATCCTTATAGATATCGGCGTGATCGAACTCCACCGAAGTCAGAATGATCGAATCCGGAAAATAATGCAGAAACTTCGGGCCTTTATCGAAGAAGGCGGTGTCGTACTCGTCGCCTTCGAGGATGAAATGTTTTCCCTGCCCCAGATGAAAGCTCGACCCAAAATTTTCTGCGATGCCCCCGATCAGAAACGACGGCTGCAGCCCCGCGCTATGAAAAATCCAGGCCAGCATGGAAGTGGTTGTAGTCTTGCCGTGCGTTCCAGCCACCACCAGCACCTCTTTGCCGCGCAGAAATTCATCGTGCAGAAGCTGTGGCAGCGAACAGAATGGAATGCGCTGGTCGAGCAGATACTCCAGCTCAACATTGCCCCGCGACATGGCATTCCCCACCACCACCAGATCCGGCGCCGGTTGCAGATTGCGCGCGTCAAAAGGCTGCGCCACCGGAATTTCCAACTCCCGCAGAAAATCAGACATCGGAGGATACGCCGCCGCATCCGACCCGCTCACGCGAAACCCGCGCTGCTTGAGCATTCCCGCCAGCGCGGCCATGGCCGTCCCGCAGATGCCAATCAGATGAATATGCTTCTTATCGTCCATAATCCCGTCTTCGCGTTCTCTGGAGCCCTCTGCGTCCTCCTATCTTTTGCTCTTGGTGTTGGTTTTGCTCGGCTCCAACTGTCACAAACTCGTCGCCGCTTCCAGAATCCTCAGCCCTGCCTGCCCGCCGCGAACCGTCAATCCCGCCCGCACCCCGAATGGCAAGGTAATGTTTCTGCCCGTAACGTGGCCCGATCGCACGCCGTAAGCCACCGGCACTCCCAGACCGCCCACAATTCGCAGAACCACTTCCTGCAGTGTGTAGCCCTGATTCGCGTTCTGCACGCAATCCAGCATCTGGCCGAAGACGATCCCGCGCACGCCCGCGAACTTCCCCGCCAGCTTCAACTGCATCAGCATACGGTCAATCTGATAGGGCTTGGCCGCAATGTCCTCGATAAACAGAATCGTGCCCTCGGTTCGGATCTCATAAGGCGTGCCCAGCGACGCGACCAGAATCGACAGACAGCCGCCGTAGAGAATCCCTTCAGCCCCGCCATCCACGAGCCCACTCGCGCCTGCATCCGCGCCCGGTTCCCACGCCGCCGCGCCGGCAAGCGCCGACTGCCACGATGCTAGATCCACACCGTCGGCGTGCGCCCAGTCCTTCGCCGCCATCGGTCCGTGGAAGGTTACGAACCCGTCCGCACCGGCAAAATAGGTAAGCAGCGCGGTGACGTCGCTGTAGCCGACAAAAATCTTGGGGCGGGCCTTGATCGCATCCAAGTCCAGCGTTTCGAGAAGATAGTTCGCCCCGTAGCCGCCGCGCACGCACAGAATCGCCCGCACGTCGTCGCGCGCAAACATTTCCTGTAACTCGCGGGTTCGCCGGTCAATCGATCCCGCGAAATAGAGGTCCTGCTCGAAAATCGAATCGAAGTAAAATGGCTTGTAGCCCGCGCGCCGCAAAGCCTCACAGCCCGCCTCGAATTCGCCGCGCTTGAAGTTGCTCGCCGGCGCCACAATGCCAACCGTGTCCCCGGACCGGAGAGCGGGCGGCTTGACGCGCGAAGAGTTTGACGGAGGCATGAAGTCAGAAACCAGTTGCGGCTAGACCAACACCAATCGAGACAAAGTTATCAGCACCGCTGAACCCTCACGCGACCGGATTCAGCCTAAGAAGAATTCTCCGCGAAAGGTTAAGTGCGCCCACCCGCGCAGGAACACTTGACCATTTTCCCAGCGCACGGTCTGCGTTCCTCCCGGAGCATGCACTTTCACCGGCGACAGGAACCTGCCCGTGGACATCGCCGCTACCGCCACCGCACAGGAGCCCGTCCCGGAAGATTGAGTCTCGCCCACACCCCGCTCAAAAAAGCGGACTTGCAGATCGTGCTTACCCGCCGGCAACACCAGTTCAACGTTTACGCCGTGCTCAAATCCGCCATGGTGCTGAATCTCCGCTGCCTGCTCCTGCCAGTTCACATCAAAGCGCTCCACGAAAACCACAAAATGCGGATTGCCCATGGAAACCGGAATTCCGGAAAAATCGTCAAAGGTGGTCTCGACGGTTTTTTCTTGCCCCACCTCCGCCGCTCCCATGGCCGCCTCAAATTCGTAGCCGGAATCGCTGCGCGCGGTCAGAGTGCACACTTTCAATCCCGCGCCGGTCTGAATGGCGACGGTCTCTTTGCCCCGCTCCGCGCACAGATACGCGGCCACGCAGCGCGTGCCGTTGCCGGAAATCTCCGCCGCGGATCCGTCGGAATTCGTCAGCTCGATCTCCACATCCGCCGTGGCATGCGGCGACATCCACTCCACCCCGTCTGCACCCACGCCCTCGTGCCGGTCGCAGATGCGGCGCGTAAATGCTGCAATGTCCGCCGGAGCCAGTTCATGATCGATCAGCAGAAAATCATTGCCGCAGGCGCTGGCCTTCACGAACGGAATTATCGCGGACCTGGTCACTCTAATTCCACCGGGCCCAGCGAGGTCACGCCGCCCAGCACGGACGATGCCTTCAGCCGCTGCAGCAAATCGTCCTGCTCGCGGCGGCACCCGCTCACGTCAAACTGCATCCGGACGTAGGGGCCGGTGCTTCCGCTCACCACGTTCTGCATCATGCGATGTTCGCGCTCCAGGATGCGGTTCACCTCTTGGCTGATCTCTTCCACGCTCGTGCCCTTGACCTCATAGCTGATCAGCAACGTCTTCAAATTGAAAGTTTGCTCGAGGTGTCCCAAGGCAAACAGCGCAATCAGAACCATGCCCGTGGCAAAAATTGCGGTCAGGTAGAGTCCGCCACCCGTGGCCATCCCTACCGACGCTACGACAAAGAGCGTCGCCGCCGTGGTCAGGCCGGAGGTGAGTCCGCGCATGTGCAGAATCGATCCGGCGCCGATAAACCCGATGCCCGGGATAATCTGCGCCGCGATGCGCGTGTGATCGCCGAGGTGTTCCACCGCGAGCCCGTCCGAAAGGATCGTGAACATGGCTGCGCCAAAGCAGATAAACATGTTGGTGCGCAGCCCTGCCGGGCGATGGCGTAGTTCCCGCTCCAGCCCGATCAGCCCGCCAAGCACGGCCGCCAAAACCAGCCGCGCCAGGGAGTTCATGACGATCCCGCTCGCCATCTCCCGGTGCAGCAATTCGAGAATATTCTGCCAGTTCATCGCCGAGGCCTGGGGCTAGAAAAAAAAGACTAGAAAAAAAGATCGGAAAAAGCGACCGCCTGAAAAGCCCTCTGGTGGCTGGATTTTATCACCGCAACTCCTGCCTCCCACCGCCTCACACCGTTAACGCCGGTGATTACCGCACACGGTAGAGTACGGCCCGCGGCTGGCCGGTTACCTTGATCTCGACCAGTTCCCTGAAATGGCCTCCCTGCACGGCTTGCCAGACCTCATCGCCCTCAAAGGCCAGCGCGTAATCGGCAAGCTCGGCAGGATTCGCCAGCGCGCGCTCCCACAATCCCTCGGGATCGACAGGCCGTATCCACACGCGGTGATTGCCTTCGTTGATGGTGCGCCGCAGCGGAATTCCAGCCTGCTCGAGCACCCCCGGATGTCCGCCCAGATCCATCAGCAGCGTGGCATTGGCGGGCAGCGCGTGCAGCCAGCCCGCGAGTTGCCTTTCCAGTGCCGCACGGCCGCGCATGTTGATCGCCGCCTCGCGGTTGCAGATCGGATCAACCCGCCAGACCGAGCCATAGCTCACGACCACGATCGCCAGAATTCCACCGGCCGCAACCCTGCGCCACGTGCGCTGTTGGATGAGCCCGCCGGGCCTCACCACCTGATACATGAGCACAGCCACACCTGCGGCGAACGCGGGCAACAACTCCAACCCGTAGCGCAGGTTGTAATAAGAAAACGGCCACCACGGCGGCACAAAGATCGGCACACCGCCATAGGCCAGCGACAGCGCATAGAACGGCAGTGGAAGCCAGAGCAGCAATAGCGGCCATCGGCGCACGCGGACGAAAAATCCAGCCGCCCCACCCGCTAGCGCCAGCACCAGCCATAACCTCCCCAGCCAGGTCGAATCCGCGACGTTCAGTTCTGCCGCCTTCAGGAAGTAAGACCCGCCAGCAAACACACTTCCTCTGGCCGGATTCACCGTCCCCGTTTTCCGTTCAATCGCCCGCGCCGAGTAAGGTCCGTTGGCAAACTCCAGCGGATTGCGATAAATAACGGCGTTGTAGCCCAGCCACAACGCGGGTGCAACCGCTGCGATCAACACAAATTTCAAAACCACTCCGCGTGACGGGGCCCAGGACCCGGCTGCCCCACCCTTCGCGCTTTTCAAAGGGTGGGAAGGCAGACTCTCGCGTTCCGGGTGGTAGTAAACCACGACCGCCGCCGCGGTAATCCCCGCAGCCAGAAACCATCCGTCATACCGCGTCCAACAAGCCGCCGCCAGGCACAGCCCACACTTCGTCAGCGCCTTCGCATCCCCTCGCACGAACTCACTGAAGTACACGACCGCCCAAATAAACAAGGCTAGATAAAGCGCCTCGCCCATAGCAGTCGACTGCATGTAAATCAGATTCGGATTGGCCGCATAAACCACGGCAGCCGTCCATGCCGCGATTCTTGTCGCGCCGCCAGTCTCGCCGTCACAAGATAAAACGCCGCGCACCAGCCGGAACACTCCCAGCACGCCGAACACATACGCCGCCATCGACGGAATCGATCCGCCCACGCCCCGCTGCCACATTTCGCTGGAAATGAGAAACGGAATCATCAGCAGATGCGGCAACGGCAGCCACACCGTCCCCAGCTGCAACAGTCCTGGAGTCCGGGAATCGAAGACGCGGCGCGCAATGTTGATGTGAGCCACGGCATCGCCGTAGAGCAGCACTTCTCCGCGTCGAAAATAAAACAGGCAGGAAAAAACTGAAACCCATACCGCCAGCCACGCCAGCACCCTGACTTCAGAATCCCAGTGCGAACTCGTCCGAGGTGTGCTCTTTGCTCCCACGCATCACTCCAGATGCGTCAGCTCGCGGAACACCTGAAAGCGCTCGTCAATCTCTTCGCGCGTCAGCCCCTGCAACCGCTCCGTCCCGAACCGCTCCACCGCAAACGATCCCATCACGCCGCCATAAAACAATGCCCGCTTCAGCACCTCGCGATTCAACTCTTCCTGCGAAGCGATGTAGCCCATGAACCCGCCGGCAAACGAATCCCCCGCCCCAGTCGGATCCTTCACCTCTTCAATCGGCAAAGTCGGCGCGCGAAAGGGATGCCGTCCAATGCCGAACGCGCCCTCGCGGAAAAAAATGGTCGCGCCATATTCCCCGTGCTTGATCACCAGCGCCCGCGGACCCATGGCCAGCACGTTGTGCGCCGCCCGCGGCAGATTGCTCTCATGCGCCAGCATTTTCGTTTCCGTGTCATTGATCAGCAGCACGTCCACCAGCTTCAAAGTTTCGGCGAGTTCTTTGGGCGTGCCCTGAATCCAGTAATTCATGGTGTCGCAGCCGGTCAGCCGCGCCGCGTGCATCTTGCGCCGCACATCGGCCTGCAGCGTAGGTTGAATGTTCGCCAGAAACAAAAACTCCGTATCTTCATATTCCTTCGGAATGCGCGGCTGAAACCTTTCGAAAACGTTCAGGTCGGTAAAGTCAGTCTTTGCCTCGTTCAAGTTGTCGCTGTAAGTTCCGCCCCAGCGGAAAGTCTTGCCCGCGGCATGCTCGATGCCCCGAATATCAATTCCGCGCTTCCGAAAGACCTGTTCCTGTTCCGCTCCAAAATCTTCTCCCACCACGGCGACGACGCGCACCTGCGTGAAATAACTGGCGGCCAAGGCAAAATAAGTTCCTGCCCCGCCCAGAATATTCTTCACGCTGCCCGAAGGCGACGCGACATCGTCAAACGCAACCGAACCTACGACTAGAATGCTCATTATGAGTGCTGGAATCCTCTCTTCAGTTGCTAGTTGCTAGTGTCGAGTTGCTAGTAAGATCGCAGCGTTACTGGCCACTAGCCACTGCCTTTTAAAATCAGTTTCAGCTTTTTCTTCGTCGCCGCCGGAATCTTCTTCGGGTCCGTCAAAATCGCATGCGCCAGAGCCGACCCGCACTTGCATGCTCGTTCACGCGGCATCGCTGCCACGGTTTCGCGCACCACTTTCGTGGCATTCTCGGCATTCTTCAGCAGCACGGCCACAATCTGATCCACCGTCACCGAGTCGTGATGCGGATGCCAGCAGTCGTAATCCGTCACCATGGCGACCGTCACGTAGCAAAGCTGAGCCTCGCGCGCCAGCTTCGCTTCCTGCAGGTTGGTCATGCCGATCACGTCCATGCCCAGCCCGCGATACACATTCGACTCCGCCCGCGTAGAAAATTGCGGACCCTCCATGCACAGATAAGTACCGCCGCGCTTGCCCACCACGCCGGCCTTTTTGCATGCCGCCTCAACCACCGCCGCCAGTTCCCCGCACACCGGATCGGCAAACGCGATGTGGGCCACCACTCCGCCGCCGAAAAACGTGTCCACGCGATGCCGCGTGCGATCGAAGAACTGGTCGGGAATCACAAACTCCAGTGGCTTGTGCTCTTCCTTCAGCGAGCCCACAGCGGAAATCGAAACAATCCTCTCCACTCCCAGCTGCTTGAACCCATGAATATTCGCCCGAAAATTCAACTCGCTCGGCAGAATGCGATGCCCGCGCCCATGCCGCGCCAGAAACGCCACCTTACGCCCTTCCAGCGTCCCGCAAACGTAGGCGTCAGACGGCGCGCCAAACGGCGTCTTCACCCGCACTTCTTTCACGCGGCTTAGTCCGGGCATCGAATAGAGCCCGCTGCCCCCGATAATTCCAATTTCGGCCTGTGCCACCGTTCCCCCAGAGACATTCATCCCATAAAGCCAAACCCGCGATTATACAAGACCCTCAGCCTGCCCCTGTGCCCTCTGTGGTTCAAAGGGGGAGATCTCAGTTTGCAGTCGAGCCGGCTCTCTCCGCATACTCCGCGGCCGTCCTCCGCGATCTCTGCGATTAAAAGCTCCAACCCGCTACAATCTCCCCATGCGATCCCGACTTCTCTTCGCACTGACCCTGGTCATCGCCGCTTTCGCCCAGAACGCGCAAAAAGACGCGACCAAGCCCGCGCCAAAGTCCATCACCGTCCCCATCACGCTCGACCACAACCGCGTAGTCATCGACGTCTATCTCCCGCTTCCCGACGGCACTACCAAACGCATTCGCGGATGGGTCGACAGCGGCAACCCCGATCTGGAAATGTCGCGCCACGCCGCCACCCTGATGGCGCTGAACGTCACCTGCGACGACAAAGTGT
>Ga0209415_10014142_pt1 | contig 13053 bp, 6 predicted proteins | sample PeaSoiSIISIP2007_FD_187696 | JGI IMG/M metagenome (GOLD analysis project Ga0209415, IMG submission 187696) | Peat soil microbial communities from Weissenstadt, Germany - SII-SIP-2007 (SPAdes) (version 2) | ecosystem: Environmental > Terrestrial > Soil > Wetlands > Peat | place: Germany...
AAACGGGCTTATGAGAAGTGAGGACCGGATTCCCGGCGTTTTGTCGGCAATCCAGAAATAATGGCGCGATCAGGATCTCCTGAAGTCAAGGACCTGTTATTGGACCCAATTGGTCCCAAGATGCCCCTCGGAGAGTCTCCGAGAGATTGAAATATGCAGTACATCCAGGAGACGCGAACCCGAGATGAGTACCGGAGCCATGGCCGATCAGATTCACCGCGGCGGAACCGGAGAAGTCCAGATACGGATCGCCTTCCGAATCCTAAACGTACACGCCTTGGCCCCGCACCGCCGACGGAAAGGCTCCGCGCAATGATCGCCGCAGTACCGCTGAGTTCAGCGACTTCTGCAAGGTAGTGGAGTCAGCCATGCTCCGATTATCTCGTTTAAATAAAACCCATGTCAATAAGGACGGGCGATCATCGCACATAAATGACGTTTATCGCTTTGACAGGATGGAGGCGATTTCTTTATACTTCATTTCGCCTGATCACTTGAGCAAGGTCGCGAATATCCCTTCAGGTGCGACGGAACTCTCTTCCTGCAGGCGAAGACAGTAGCCGAAAAGACTCGCAATTTATCGTACTTTACTTACTATGGAGTGATATTCCCAATCCTTGGGTACGACTCGACGGAAACCGTAAGGAGCGAGAAATTGTTAAATTCCAATGTTGGATGTGTTGGTTCATCACGCAAGCTTGCCAGCGGCCGGTTGACGGGCGCACTTGTTTCTGGGTTTCGGAAAGAAATGTTCCAGCACAAAGCGATGGTGCCCATCGCTCGAGCGTTCTCATGAAAAATCACGTCGAGGGAGGTGATCCGAACTTCATGACCTCATTAGCGCGTGGATTGGCTGTGATTTGCGCTTTTTCCGACCGTCGGTGTAACCTCACGATCCCGCAGATCAGCGAACGGACCGGGTTTTCCCGTGCGGCAGTACGCAGGTGTCTGTACACTCTGGCAAAATTGGGATATGTCTCACCGGGCCCTCGCAGCTTTGAGCTGGAACCTAAACTTCTCGAGCTCGGTCATGCCTATCTCTCGTCGACCCCTCTCGCTAACGCGGCCCAACCCATCCTTGATCGTCTGTGCGAGTCCGTCCGCGAAACGTGCTCTCTCTCGATACTGGATGGCGATGACATTCTGTATGTGGTACGGTCATCAACAACGGCGCGCCTTTTGTCCATAGATCTTGGCGTAGGAAGCCGGTTGCCCGCATATTGCACCTCGTTGGGACGGGTTCTTTTAGCCTATCAGTCGCCGGAGGAGTCGCGAGAATACTTTGCCCGGGCGAGATTCTCTGCTCGTACCAAGCGGACCATTGTTTCCCCGGCGAAACTCAAGGGAGAACTCGCTGACGTACGCAAGAAGGGGTATGCAATCGTTGATCAGGAGCTAGAGATGGGACTGCGCTCCATCGCCGTACCCGTCTTTGGCAAGTCAGGGGCAGCAGTTGCCGCGATGAACGTGGGAACGCAAGCCGCGCGAGTGTCGATTGGAGAGCTAAAGGAAAGGATTTATCCCCAGCTGAAGGCGGCAGCAGCCCGCCTTTCGGGGCTGCTTCCTTGATTCTTCGGGCTACAGTCGTAGACCCGCCCGGTGTCGCAGGCTCTCCTAGCGATCGAGCAGGCTGGACGGACACCCGACATTTCAGACTCGCTCGAGGACGACCGCCATACCTTGGTCTACCCCCACGCACAGGGCGGCCAGCGCGAAGCGCGCTTTGGTGCGCCGAAGCTGGTGACCTGCAGCCAAAACCAACGCGCGCCGCTAATGCCCCAGAGGGTGCCCGAGCGCGATTGGACCGCCGTTTAGAATCGCTAATTTAGCCACCTGCCTGCATATCAACCTGCACCAAATGTGAGGAAGAACCGCTTTCGCTGCCCAAGTACTCGCGGTCACCCGGTCGTTCGGTTTGCCGGATGACAGCGAAAAGGTGAATCCTTACAAGTAATTTGGGATGGAACGTCGTTACCAAAAAGTCGCGAGACGGCCTTTCCAAGGCCTGGTCGGCTAAAGCTAAACGAAGCGGCTGCGGGTCTTCGGAGGGGTGAGCTTGCACCAAATGTGAGGAAGAACCCTGATTTGGTAGAGCAAAATCGCTTTCCGCCGAAAACCTGTGCATGCTTTTTGGTGGGCGATAATCGCACGCATGACGCGAATAACGGTTGGATCACACGCAGCAGTGATTCCAATCACAGACAGAAACATAAGGATTGGGGGATCTTGTTTGGGTCAAAAAGGAAGTCCCGAGGTGGCATGATATGGACTCCGAACGAGTTTGGATTGTAACCTTCCTCGCCTCCGTGATTCTGGCCGGTTCGATTTCTGCATTTGGTCAAAAAATTACTGGTGACATATCTGGTAGCGTCGCCGATTCTTCCGGCGCGCTCATACCAAATGCCTCAGTTTCTGCCGTAAATATCAATACCAATTTCACTCGTAATGTGACCACCTCCGGCTCTGGTTTGTATCAAATTCCGGACCTTGCCGTAGGCACCTACAAGGTGACGGCGTCGAGGGCGGGATTCACGACTCAAGTGCGGCAAGTAGCAGTATCTGCTAATGCTGTTAGCGGTGCTGACTTTGTCCTCCAAGTGGGACAAAGCTCACAAGTCGTCGACGTCTCAGGTGAGGCGCCACTGATCGATCTATCCAGCAACGATAACAATTATGTGGAGAATTCGCTCATCGATGCGCTTCCGGTAAACGGCCGGGATTTCAACTCCTTGGTGGCGTTGACTCCCGGTGTGCAGAGAAATCCAGGCGGAGGATTTCTTGCCGTGAGTGCCAATGGCGCTCGTACCACATCCAATAACTACATGATCGACGGTCTTTACAACAACGATCGCTATTACGGCGATTCAGCAATAAATCAGTCAGGCCTTCTTGGCATTCCAGCTACCCTCTTCCCCCCGGAGGCGACTGCGGAATTAGGGATTCAGGGAACTCCATCTGCGGAATTCGGCGTGAAAGGCGGTAGTGCCATCTCACTAGTAATGAAAAGCGGCACAAACAACTGGCATGGGACTGCGGAGTGGTTCCGCCACACGGCGTTTGGGGATGCAGCTAATTACTTTTCAAATGGCAACGGGTGTTCCACTGACTGCGTAACTCCGATACACAACAATCAATTTGGTGGAACAATCGGCGGGCCAATTGTGAAGGATAGGCTTTTCTTCTTTCTTTACTACGAGGGACAACGCAACGATTCGGTTGCACCCAGCGTAGGCTTCGTGCCGACTCCGGCGCAAATCTCCGCTGCCACTGCGAGAATCACGGCAGCGGACTTGTCGCCCACAACCGCAGGCGAGAACCTGCTCGCATTCTTTCCCGCTTCCACGACGGGCACCCTCACTGTCAACACACCAGCATTGGCAAACTCAGACAATTTCGGATTTAAGATTGATTATAACGTAAGCAAGAATCACACAATCAGCGGCCGATATATATTTGGCAATAGTCTGCAAGAGGCCCTTCCTTTAACTTTTGCCCCGGTTGCTCCGCTCAACAATCCAACTATTTTTGATTCAACTGCTCCTGCCCGGGCACAACTGCTGGGTCTCAGTTGGATTTGGTTGATTAGTCCTAACAAAACCATGGAAAGCCGCTTTGGAGTGACTCGTTTTTCCGAGGTCCTCGGGGTCAACAACAAAATCAATCCGGAAAGTCTGGGCATCGATACAGGGCCGCTTCTGCCTTCGAACTATGGAGTTCCCTATGCAGTAATGTCAGCTTTTTCTACGATCGGAGGCGTCGCGGGCTATCCGTTGCCGACTCAGCCGGATGAAACGTATGACTGGTCCGAGCATTTGACTTGGACTTCGGGTAACCACGGTATCAGGATCGGCGGCAATTTCCAGCATGCTTATAGCAGTGTCGCACCAGTCGCCCAGCGTACGTCCTTATTTTTTGACGGGACCAATTTTGGAGGGAATCCTGTAGATGAGTTGGTCCAGTTACTACTGGCGCGCCCGGATGGTGCCACTCGATTTTTCGGTAACCCAGATCGTCTGATATCCCAGAACTCAATTGGCTTATATTACGAGGATAATTGGAAAATCCGGCCTCGGCTTACGATTACTTATGGACTTCGTTACGACCTTTTTGGAAGTATCGGAGAACAGAGTGATCTAGCCTCTACGTTTTTTCCAAATCAGGGTTTGGTGCAGGTCGGGCATGGCATCGGCAGTCTCTGGAAATTGGATAAGAAGGACCTGGGTCCTCGTCTAGGTTTCGCATGGGACGCCCTCGGCAAGGGCAGATTAGCAGTGCGGGGTGGATATGCACTTACCTACGACGTCCCCAATATGGCTACATTTGCGTCCCCATATAGCTTTGCCCGCTCGACCGTGGGAACGTTCACGCAGCCGGATCTGGGTATTTTCCAGGCGACGCTGAGCGCGAACGCTGCCAACCCACCCGAGTTCGGGAGTTGCTCCAATCCAAATACTGGGGTTGTGGGGGACTACATTTGCATTCCCAACGGCCCAATTTTCGGAAGTAGCCCAACGGGCGCCCCACCCTTCAATGCTTTCTCAGTGGTGTCTCCGTTTAAAACACCGAGGAGCAATATATTTAATCTGAGCATCCAGGACGAGCTCTTCAAGAACAATACGGTCACAGTGGCCTACGTTGGCACCCGCGGAGAGGATTTGGTGATCTTCAGAGATCTGAACGCCAGTCCTGTGGGCTGCAATTTGACGAATGACTGTGTCCGCCCGTTCGCAGCAGCTTTCCCAAATCTGCAACACATCATCCAAGCAACGAACTTGGGCAATTCCAAGTACGACGGCCTGCAAGTTTCGTATCGGCAGCGGAATTGGCACGGAATCAACACTCAGTCCAATTTCACTTGGAGCAAGTGCTTTGACGATTCTTCGGTTAATCGGGGAGGGTCAGGAGAAACGCCGCAACTCAACAACCCGCTCAACATTCAAGGCAATTACGGTTTGTGCGACGAGGACGTGCGTTTGAATTTTAACGTCGGTGGAACCTACAATTTTCCGAGCGTGAAACGCCTCGGCCGTGTAGGCGACGGCTGGCAACTCAATTCGCTCTACACGGCAATAAGCGGTCGGCCTTTCAGCGTATTTATCGGAAGTCCCGATCCTTCAGGCCAGGGCCTCGTCGGAGGAGGATCGATCCGCGCCGACTGGGATGGAACACCTGTGCATTACAACACGCGCAATCCAAATGACTACGTCGTTGAAACTTACACTGCGCCGGGTCAAGCAGACCCATGCGGTAACACTGACGGTGGCCTAGGAGGGCTGCCGCTCTCACCGTTCTACATACCTTGCACGGGCACTGTGGGCAGTTCCAGGCGTAACCAGCTAATCGGGCCGGGATTGAGCCAGTGGGATGCCAGCCTGGTCAAGGATGCCAAAATCACCGAGCGGATCAGGGCGGAATTCCGCTGGGAGGTTTTCAATTTGCTGAATCGGGCCAATTTTGCGAACTCCACCTTTATCGGCGTAGGCAACAATGTCGCTTCGCCGTCCAGTTTTGGCCATATCACCTCAACACCGGATGTCAGTGCTGGGAATCCTGTTATCGGCCAAGGCGGTCCGCGGAACATGGATTTCGTGTTGAAATTTATCTTTTAGCAGAAGGTCGAGTTCTGCAAGAGTTATAAGTTATTTTGAGGTCGATCCAGCGGCAGAGATTGCTTGCCTGGCTCCACAGCGCAGTCCACTCTGCAAGGAGCATACCCAACCATCCCTTAGAGGGAGGAAATCATCGAATCCACTCGAATTCAGAAGAGTCCCCTGTGGTAGATTTCTGTTGATGCGGACTTTCCGAAAATTCTGGATATTGTTAGTTTTTTTCCATTCATATCGAGTCATCGCTGGTGTGCCGCCAAACATAATTTTGATCACCTTGGACACAACCCGCGCGGACAGAATGGGATTTCTTGGCTCGAAACGTGGGTTGACGCCGAATCTTGACGCATTGGCCAGGCAGTCAGTCGTCTTCACACATGCGTTTGCGCAGGCGCCGCTAACGACAGCTTCGCACGCAACGATACTAACGGGGACTTACCCGGTGTTCCATCGTGTGAACGATTTCGGTATGCCGTTGCCGGCGAAAATCCCGGATATTGCTGAACTCTTCCACGAGCATGGTTACAAAACAGCTGCCTTCGTGAGCTCGATTGTGCTTGATCCGAAAGCAGGGCTCGCTCCAGGATTCGATCGAGGGTTTGAGCACTATGATGCTGGATTTGGAGTAAGGCGAGCGGGTGAGTCTCGTTACGAACAAATCGAGCGTCGGGCCGAGAAAACGGTATCGCGAGCAACAGCATGGATCAGAGCAAATACCAAAGGCCCTTTTTTTTTATGGATGCATTTGTACGATCCGCATGATCCGTATGAGCCCCCAGAGCCATATGCAACTAAGTACGCTAAAGAACCCTACGATGGCGAAATCGCATATGTCGACCATGAACTCGGCGAACTGTTCTACACGCTTCGGGCCTCAGGGCTGATGAACACCACAGTGATCGCCGTTCTGGCTGACCATGGCGAGTCACTGGGGCAGCATGGCGAAAAAACGCATGGAGTCTTTCTTTATGACGAAACAGTGCACGTTCCGTTCGTTCTCAAGTTTGCTCTGAGTACGCGTGCAGGGAAACGAATCGGGACGCGGGTGCAACTGGTCGATGTGGCCCCGACACTTCTGGATGTCGCGAGCCTGCCGATTCCAGAAATGATGCAAGGCCATTCTCTACTGACAATCATTCAAAGGGGCGCTGGACCGGATGAAGGTGCGTACTCCCAGACCGACTATCCGCAGCGGGCTTTCGGGTGGAGTCCGCTGGCTGCGTATCGAGAAAACGAGTACACGTTCGTAGATGCACCGAAGCGTGAACTCTACGACAGAACGAAAGATCCGCAAGAAAGCAAGAACATTGCTGATAGCTCGCCAGCGGTGTGCGATACGCTCGCCTTCCAATTAGCACAGATCCGCAAAAAAGTGAGCAGCGAAAAGGTTGGCGACCAACCAGGCTCTTCCCCGACCAACGCCGAGACGTTAGCTGCGTTGGGATACTTGAGTGGCTCAGGGGCGTCCTCAGCCGCACGAGAAGGCAAAGAAGTTGATCCGAAAGACAAAATTGCAATCGCGAACGACGTGCACGATGCGATTTTGCTCACCGAGGATGGTCAAACGGAGCGGGCCATACCGCTGCTCGAGCGCGTAATCGGGCAGCAGCCTGAAATGTATGCGGCCCAGTTGGAGCTGGGATCGGCACTTTCAAAAGAGAAAAATTACCGTGAAGCTGTCCCTGTTCTCAGAAAGGCGACGGAATTGCTTCCGGGCTCAGCCATGGCACATTACGAATTGGGATTTGCACTGTTCGGAAATGGCGATGGGAAAGACGCTGCGAGTGAGTTGGAGAAAACAGTACAACTCTCGCCAAACTGGACCGATGCACAGTTCTCCTTGGCTTCTATTTATGCTCGTACGGATCGCATCGATGATGCGCTCAGGAGGCTCGAGATTGCGTTGAGACTCGATCCGCAACACTATCGCGCCAACTTGCTGCGAGGCCGCATTCTGACGCTTACAGGGCATCCAGAAGAAGGCTTGGCCAATTTGGAAACAGCGGTTTCAACAGAAGCGAACTCGGCTGAAGCGCATGCATTTCTGGCAGACGCCTACGAGAAGCTAGGTCGCGATGCAGATGCTGAACGGGAAAGGATGAAAGCTCAGACGATTCGCAGCCGACCAGTGTCGAAATAGCCCGGTCCAAGGGGTCTTCGGCACTACTGCGGCTTGTAGCCGGCGGACAATGCTGCACCATAGTGCTCCGCCACCAGTGCCGCGACGCGAGCCACTGCATCGTGTAGCGTTTCTGTGTCGCCCCGATGATGGCCTGTGAAGACGACTAAGACGATCGGTTCCCCATTTACCCACAGGACGCCAGCGTCATTGGCGATGAAGGGTTGTCCATCGCCGGTCTTATGCGCGATTCGCACATTTTCGAGATAGCGCGGGAATCGATCATTGACCTGCTGCTTTTCCATGGTGCCTAGGATGAGGTCGCTGGCGCTCTTGGAAACGAGTTTTCCCGTAGCCATCATTCCTAATAGCCGTCCGATTTCACTGGTGGTACTGTGGCCGAAGTAAATGCCGGCGTCATAAATCGTGTGACCGAAAGCCTCCTTCACCTGTTGAGCGCTGTATCTGCCGAATGGGAAATTAACGGTCTGGTCGCCGCTGGCATGCCGGTACGCGGGATCCAGTGTTCCGAGCCAGGTGCGGTCCCAATCCAAGTCCGAGAATTCAATTGAGGTGTTCGCCAGCCCCAAGCTATGTGCGTAAGCGGTAACGTTCTCACGCCCAACCTTGTCGGCCAGCGCGTCAGTGGCTTCGTTGTCGCTGATGATGATCATCAGCGTGAGTAGATCCTTTACGGTAGGAGTCAAACCCGGATCCAGTGAATAGAGGACGCCCGACGGCAGTCTTTCATTTGCCGCGGTAAGCGGAATGCGATCGGATAGGGAAAGTTTGCCGGCTTCCACCTCGTGCATGAGTTCGGCGGCGATGGCCAGCTTGATCACGCTGAAGGTTTCAAATACCTTGTCGGAATCGAGGGCGATTTCATCCCCGGTCGCAAGATTCTTCATATAGACCGACATGTCCCCGGGAAACCCCCTACGGATCTGCTCCAGTGCGCCTTTCAAAGCGGAGATGGGTTTATTGTTTGCGCCGCCAAGCTGAGAGTTTAGTCGGTCCAGTAACTGTGCGTTTTCCGTTAGCGCCCGCTGCAGGAGCTGAGCTTGTTGCCGAGCCGTGGCCCAATCCTGCTTCTCAACAGCTTCGGTTAGTCCGGGTAATTCCAGATGCGCGTAGGTATAGCGCGCTCCGTACAGCATGTGCTTGAACCACGGCCTGCCGGGGATACCCTCGGGATTCAGCCAGTTCCGTTCTACCTGCATCATGCCCTGATTGAGGGCGTCAGTTTGCGCGGCGGAAAAAGTGCCGGCCGCGACTGCCTGTGCGAGCGATTGATTAAGGCGGGTGCCAGCGGCGGCAAACCGATCGATGCCGTCGAGCATTGGATTGAGATCGAGCTGACCGAGATCTTTGTCCTTGGCCAAATCGTGAACGAAGTCGCGGATGTTATTGGCGTAATTAGCGAAGTCGAAGGGCAGAAGATCAGCATTGGCGAGTCTGAGAGCGAGCACGCCCCACAATTGCGACATGAGAACGTGGTAGCGATAGCCAGGATCGCCAAAATGATTCATCCAGTAAAAATCGTCGTACATTGAATGGTAAACGCCGTAGGGTCCTTCGAAGGTGATGTCGAAAACCGGCAGTCCAACAAAGTTCAGAAAGACCGTATGGTCGGAGCCGCTGCCGATACGAGTGTTTGTGAGCGTGTAGTCGGTCACTTCCCGGGTTTCGTTCGCTTCAGCCTTTTGGCGGATCGCGGATTGCTTCCAGGCCTCGTAAAGCGATTTGCCCGAGGGATCTTGCAACGAGCGGCTAGTTTCGACCAGCATCGGCGCCAGCGAGGCTACTGCGCTGCCCCGGAAATCAGGCCCGGACGTGGAAGAGTCTACATTGATATAAGCGACCGCTTTCTTGCGTAGTTCATCGGCGAACTGCTCTCCCCATTCGGTTGAACCCGTGAGGCCCACTTCTTCGCCATCCCAGCTGCAAACCACGAGGGTGCGCCGGGGTCGAATGCCGTTCTTGAGCAGTTGTCCGAAAGCGCGGGTCATCTCCATCATGGACGCGGTTCCACTGCTCGGATCGACACCGCCGTAGACCCAGGCGTCTCGGTGATTCCCCAGAACCACCCATTCATCGGGGGATTCCGCTCCGCGTATCCGCGCCTCAACGACGTAATAGGGCTTGATCGAGTTGTCCATGCGGATTTTCAAGTGCACGCGCGCTTGCTCGCCGCCCAGGTGATACTCGATCGGCAAACCGCCCTGCCAATCCAGAGGCGCAAGAGGGCCACCCAGGTTCTCCAGTAGCGGCTTGGCGTCTTTCCAGGAGAGCGGCAGAGCCATGATCTTGGGCACCGACAAGGCTTGACTTAGAGGAATTCGCTTCGCCCCGGGAACGCTGGCCCAGCCCGGAGTGAGTGGATCGCCGGGAACCATGAAGTCGTAAGTGATCGCTCCGCGCTGAATGTGGCTCTCCGGGCCCCATGGTCCGTCGGGGAACACTTTGCCTTTCTTGAATCCGTCTTCGGCGGGATCGCTGTAGATCAGAATCGCCGCGGCGCCCTCGCGCTGAGCTGTAAGAGCCTTAAATCCGCGGTAACTGTAGGGATTCGAGTAGCGTACCAAAACGATCTTGCCCTTGACGTCGACACCGTTCTTACGCAGAAGTTCGTAATCTTCGGGATTGCCGCTGTGGGCATAGACCACGGGAGCGGTCACGTCGCCCGAGATCGACATTCCGCTCCAGGCGGAACTGACACGTGGATTCTTCGTGTCGGGATCCGCGTCATAGCCTTCTTCGCGCAGGCTAGCCCGATACACTACTGGCGCGATCATCTCGAGCGACGCACTCTTCGGCTCGGTCGCGTAAACGTCGTAGCGGTGGATGACGACGTCCTCCATCCCCTGCTTGCGCCACTCCTCCGCGACGTATCGAGCTAGGTCGTTGTTGCGCTTCGATCCCGCAAGATGCGGCTCGGCGGTGAAGATGCGGTGCTGGCGCCGCGCTTCGGCTGGCGAGGGAATCGCCTTGAATTCCTCCTCTACTTTGATCTGGTGCGCTGCCGAAGATGGAGTGAAACCTAAGATACTGTCCTGCGAAAAAGTGGGAGTGACACTGGCGAGAAGCAGAACGGAAAGCAGAAGCAAGAAGTACCTGCGAGTCATAGAGTGGCCTTCCGGCCAAATTTAGCGCTTCATTGCGAAAGAGTCAACCGATAAACAATATATCGTTCCGATTATCGCCCACTAGAGAGTTCTCTTGTCGTGAGCAAGTGCCGCAGCACTGCTACGGTTCGCATCAGTGGCACAATTACCCGCATGGATTCAGACTCAAAACCACAATTCAGAAATTAAAGCGACTCCTGCGGGAATTCAGGGATGAGCGCGATTGGCAAAAATTCCACGACCCCAAGAACCCGCTGAAGCGACTTCCGTCGAGGCTTCGGAATTGCTCGAGCTTTTCCCGTGGAAGAATCCGGCGGATGTTTTCGGCGTCCATATACCTTCAAAGGGCTTGATGGATCAAGATCCTTCTTCGATCTTTCGAAGCACAATTCGCCATTATTGCCTGGCCAATCGTGCCTGATGCAACGCATCCGGTGAAACGGCGTCCGCTCCAAAGTCTGGGGGCGATCGTCGACAATCCAGAAGTAACGACGCGATCAGGATCTCCTGAAGTCAGGGACCCTTATTGGACTCAAATGGTCCCAGATTGACCCTCGGAGAAATTGAGATCTGCAGTACGTCCAGGAAACGCGGCTCCGAGATCTCTACCGGGCCATACATTTGTTCGCCGCCGGATCTAGCCTCGCTTCTTAGCTGCCCGGACTCTTGCCCAGCGTGCCCTCTGCGCGGCTGCAATTCTCTTGCGTCCTGCAGCCGAAATCGTTCTCTTCTTCCGGCTGGACTTTCTGCCGCGCAGGTAGACTTTCCCGAACGCTGTGAGGGCAGCAGTCACGCGGTGCAGTTCATCCTCAAGTCGCGTGCGTTCCTTCTGGAGTTCGCTGACCACAGACTGCATCAGGCTTATTGGCATCCTGGGAGTTTATCACCCGCATTTTGGACACCAAGGCGGTTCCTGCGGGAGCTCTGCTCGCTTTCGGTAACTGAGCAATCTAGGTGCGGGGCCGGGGTCAATGAGTGTAATCGCCTGGTTTCGTCAACAATGAATCTCCTCCTCCGGTAAGCCCAGTATGAACAGGTACATAACTTCCGAGTGCGCCGTCGCTCGGGAGTACGCAATGTGCCAGGAATGGCAATAGCAGGAACGTTTGACTTTCGACACCACGAATGAAATCATTATTTTCATCGAGCGGATCGCAAGTTTTGCCGGAGATCATTCGCACCCTTCTTGCGCACTTATTCATCTTTACATCATGAGAAGTTGCCTTGTTCGCATTCGGAACTCTTGAGAGGGGGGCCGCTCATGACACCCGCGGTAGCGGCCAAGAAACGTCGCAAATTCGATCCCAAGACATTCCTTTCGACCATCGAAGGTGGGAGGATAATCGCAGTTTTTTCCAAAAAGCAGGCGATCTTTGTTCAGGGCGACTCGGCCGATTCTGTTTTTTATATACAGGCAGGCAAGGTAAGACTCACCGTCTTGTCGACGTGCGGGAAGGAAGCCACCATAGGCATTCTGAACGAGGGCGATTTCCTCGGAGAAGGTTGCCTTACAGGACAGCCCCTCCGCATGTGCTCCGCAACTGCAATGCCCGATTGCTCCGTGATGCGCATCGATAAGAAGTCCATGATGGAAGTGCTTCACCGGGAACATGCGTTTTCCGATATGTTCGTGACATATTTGCTGACCCGGAACATCCGGTACGAAGAGGATTTGGTTGACCAGCTTTTCAATTCCAGCGAGAAGCGACTTGCCCGCGTTCTTCTCCTGCTGGCTCACTTCGGCAAGGACGGAAAGCACGAAGTTGCGATTCCCAACATCAGTCAGGAAACTCTAGCAGAGATGGTGGGCACAACTCGCTCGCGGGTTAACTTTTTCATGAACAGGTTCAGGAAGTTGGGCCTCGTTGACTATGACGAGAGCAGGTTCCAAGTTCACAGTTCACTTCTAAACGTCGTTCTTCACGACTAGCTTTCGTCGCGGCACACCTGAAGCGCACACCTGGGATCAGGTCCCTGCCGTGATTGTTGTCTTAAGATCGCGATAACGCTCATTGAGCGGGTTCTGAGTGCTTGCGACCGGTTTCATCAACCATCTCAGGGATGGCTAGCAGGCTGTCCGCGTGTGCATTTTTGAACAACTCTCCTCTCTTCCATTGCCATAAACTACTGCTGCCAATTTGTTCGCGCGTCGCCCCCGCGCCGCCCCAGAGGAGAACCTAATGGCAAACATCGGGGTTTATCG
>Ga0209415_10014146_pt1 | contig 13053 bp, 13 predicted proteins | sample PeaSoiSIISIP2007_FD_187696 | JGI IMG/M metagenome (GOLD analysis project Ga0209415, IMG submission 187696) | Peat soil microbial communities from Weissenstadt, Germany - SII-SIP-2007 (SPAdes) (version 2) | ecosystem: Environmental > Terrestrial > Soil > Wetlands > Peat | place: Germany...
TCCGGCTCAGCGGGCGGTCCATCCCCCGTCGACGACGATCGTCTGGCCCGTGCAGTAGCTCGACGCGTCCGACGCGAGGAACAGCAACGCACCGTCGAGCTCGTGCTCCTGGCGGTGGCGCCTCATCGGGTGAGGAGCATGCAACCGGCGATGGGCCCGCCCCCCACCGAGACGATGGCGACCTCCGGTTGGCGCGCCACCTGGCGGGCCCCGCCGTCGCCGCGCAGCTGCACGCACGCCTCGTGCAGGACCCAGTAGCCGTGCATCCGTCCGGCCGACAGCTGCCCGCCGTAGGTGTTGAGCGGGAGCTGGCCGTCGAGGGCGATACGGGCCCCGCCCTCGACGAACGGGCCGGACTCGCCGTCACCGCAGATGCCGAGCGCCTCGAGCCAGGCGAAGGTGAGGAAGGTGAAGCCGTCGTAGAGCTCGGCGATGTCGAGGTCACGGGGGGTGAGGTCGGTCCGGCTCCACATCTCCGCGGCCGCGTCGACGGAGGCCATCTTGGGGTAGTCGGGCCGATCCACCCACCCGCCCGTGCCGGCTGAGCCGCCGATGGCCTCGACCCGGATCGGGCGGCTCGGGCAGTCGGCGGCGTGCGCTGCTCCGGAGACGACCACCGCGATCGAACCGTCGATCGGCACGTCGCAGTCGAGCAGCCCGAACGGCGTGGAGATCACCCGCGCCGCGAGGTAGTCGTCGAGCGTGATGGGCTGGCGGTACACGGCGGAGGGGTTGAGGCCGGCGTTGCGCCGGCTGTTGACCGCCAGCGCGCCGAGCTGCTCGCGCGTCGTGCCGTAGAGGTGCATGTGGCGCTGGCAGTGCATGCCCAGCCAGTTGACGGCCGAGAAGGCGTCGGCCGCGAGCAGTGGGCCCATGTCACCGAGGGACCGGGCCAAGCCGGCCTGGCCGCCGTCCGGATCCGCGACCTCCGCCGGCGCGGCATCGCCCTCGCGTGGCACGTACTCGCCACCCATCATCTGGATGGTGCGGTACACCAGGACGTGCCGCGCCCGGCCCTGGGCGACGGCGAGGAACGCGGACATGACGGGCGACAGCAGCCCGCCGGTGTCGAAGCCTCCGCCGCGGTAGGTCGGCGTGATCCCGAGCGCGGTCGCCGCCTCGCGCAATGGCGTGTCGCCGAGGGTGGCGATGCCGTCGATGTCAGCGGCGGTGAGGCCGGCGTCGGCGATCGCCGCCCGCGAGCTCTCCATCGTCAGGTCGATGGCCGGGATCCCCGTCCGGCGCCCGATGCGCGAGATCCCGATGCCGGAGATGATCGCCTGCTTCTCCGGGACGTCCATCACGCCCCCTCCGGCTCGAAGACGGGGTAGTAGATCTCGCCGTGGTGCTCGAACAGCACCCGCACCGGGAGGCCGCACCGCAGGCGATCGGGGTCGCAGCCGACGATGTTGGTCGGGATGCGCAGGTCCGACTGCTCGGCCAGCTCGACGATGGCGATGAGGTTGGGCGGGGGGATGTCGGGATGGAACTGCTGCATGTTGAGCGTCCAGGTGAACACCGTGCCCCTCCCGCTGACCGGCTCGGCGACGACCGCTCCGCCGCAGCCCGGGCACGTGGCGACCGGCGGATGCACCCACCTGCGGCACGCCGCGCAGCGAGCGATGAGCAGCCGGCCGGTGGCGCCACCCGTCCAGAAGGCACGGTTGAGGTCGGTGAGCGCCGGCAGCATCCGCGGGTGCTGCGGCTCGATGATGGTCGCGTCCATCACAGCGTCCGGTAGGCGCCGCCGTCGACGAGGATCTGCGCCCCGTTGACGTAGCTCGACGCGTCGCTGGCGAGGAAGAGGCACACGCCGACCATGTCCTCGGGCCGTCCGATGCGCCGCATCGGATTGGTCTCGCCGGCGCTGATCTTCGTGGCCGGGTCCCATGCCTTGGTGATGTCGGTGTCGAACGCGCCAGGGAGCACGAGGTTGGCGCGCACCTTCGGGTTCCAGGCGCCCGCCAGCCCGAGGGTGAGCGCGTTGAGCGCGGCCTTGGCCATCGCGTAGGGCAGGTCGGTCGGCATCGGGCGAAGCGACCCCGCCGTCGTGACGTTGATGATCGAACCGCCGTCGCCCTCGTTCATCCTCGTGCCGATGAGCACCGACAGCCGGAAGGGCCCGCGCGCGTTCACCGCGTGGACCTTCTCGTAGTACTCCTCGGTCACCGACGGGAGATCCGGGTACAGCGGCGACATGCCGGCGTTGTTGACCAGCACGTCGCAGCGCCCGAAGCGCTCGTACACGACGTCGGCGAGCCGGTCGCAGTCCTGCCACCGGCCGACGTGGCACGCCACAGGCAGTGCCTTACGCCCGGTGGTGGCCTCGACGTGGGCCGCGACCTCCACGCAGTTGTCGAGCTTGCGGCTGGCGATCACCACGTCCGCGCCGGCCTCCGCGAATCCCTCGACGACCGCGCGTCCGATCCCCCGGCTGCCGCCGGTCACGACCGCGACCCTCCCGGTCAGGTCGAAGCGCTCCGCCACCGCCGACGACGCGCTCACCCCGTCACCGCGTAGTCGGACGACTCGGCCACCTCCGCCGCACCCTGCATCAGGTCGACCACGATCGGACCGAAGGCGGCCAGCTTCTCGTTGTCCCCTGTGCCCTGGACGGCGCGCGCATAGCCCTGCTCGAGGACGATCGCCAGCTTCCACTTGGCCAGCACGACGTAGTAGTCGATGTCGTCGACCTGTCGTCCCGACTCCTTGGCGTAGGCCTCGAGCAGCTCGTCGCGCGTCGGCATGCCGCGCAGGTCGACGTAGCCCATCTTGACGGTCTCCCCCGTGTCCGTCGGCCACTGCTGCACCACCCAGGCCAGGTCGAGCTTGGGGTCGCCGACCGTGCCCATCTCCCAGTCGATGATGGCGGCCAGCCGGGCCGGGGTGCCGTGGTGGTACATCACGTTGGCGAACTGGTAGTCGCCGTGCATGATCCCCGGGATGAAGTCGATCGGCCGGTGGGCGGCGAGCCAGGCGGTGGCCACGTCGAGGCCCGGCAGGTCGCGCGTGCGGACCCGGTCGAGGAACGAGATCCACCGGTCGACCTGTCGATCGTGGAAGCCGTCGGGGCGGCCGAGGTCGCTCAACCCGCGCGCACGCCAGTCGACCTTCGACAGCTTGGCGATGCCGTCGACGAGCTCGAAGGCCAGGCCCCGGCGGGCGTCGGGATCGGAGTCGAACGGCGGCGGCCACCCGTGCTCGCCCACCGGCGACCAGCCGTCGATGAGCCCCATCATGTAGAAGTTGCAGCCCAGCACGTCCTGGTCGGTGCACAGCGCCACCGCCGCGGTGTGCGGGACGTCGGTGCCGTCGAGCGCCTCGATGATCCGCCATTCACGGACGATGCCCTCCTGGCGGCCGGGGGGAGGCTGGCGGGGCGGTCGGCGCAGCGCGCACCGGAAGTCGCCACGGCGGATCTCGAAGATCTCGTTCTGGCTGCCGCCGGAGATGAAGCGGTACTCGACCGGGATGCCCTCACCGGGCAGCCCCGTCGCGTCCATCCACCGGCCGAGGCGGTCCGGGTCGATCAGGTCGGTGCGGCCGTCATCTGTCACAGGTTCCCCAGTCCGTGCTCGAGGTACTCGGCCAGCTTGTCACGGCCAGGACTAGGCCAGTCCGGACGGCGCGACGAGCAGCGACTGCACCCCGCGGAAAAGGGCGTTCGGGCTGTAGGCGATGTCCTGCGCGGGCACCAGGTCGAGGGCGGGCGTCATGGTCGTCAGGAGCTCGAGCGAGATCTGTGTCTCGAGCCTCCCGAGCGGGGCTCCCAGGCAGAGGTGCGCCCCCTTGCCGAACGCGAGGTGGCGCTCGGCGTCGGTCCGCTCGACACGGAACTCCTCCGCATCGGCGCCGAACTCGGCGGGGTCGTGGTCGGCCGACGCGAAGCACATCATGACCTTGGCGCCGGCGGGGATCGGCACCCCGCCGATGGTCGTGTCGACCTTGGCGACCCGGCGGTGGTAGAGCACCGGGCCGTCGAAGCGCAGGATCTCCTCGACTGCGTTGGGGATCAGCCCGGGATCATCGACCAGGCGCTGCCACTGGTCGCGGTGGCGCAGCAGCGCGTACACCCCGCTCCCGATGGTGTTGCACGTCGTCTCGTGGCCGGCGAGGGCCATCGAGTACACGATGTTGACGATGTCGAACTCGTTGAGCTGATCGGGCTTCTCGCCGGCGAGGCGTACGAGGTCGCTGGTGAGGTCGTCGACCGGCTCGGCCCAACGGCGGGCCACGAACTCTTTGACGTAGCGCCACATGGCGAGCACGTCGCGTGCCGTCGCCACCTGGTCGGCCTCCGAGAGCCGGCCGTAGGTGAGGAGGACCCGGTTGCGGCTCCAGTCCTTGAGCATGTCGGTGTCCGAGTCCGGGAACCCGAGCAGGCTGAAGGCGGCGAACCCGGGGAAGGGAAAGGCGTAGCGCTCGACCAGGTCGACGACGGGATCACGGCGCAGGTCCGCGATGAGGTGCGTCGCGTACTCGCGCAACGTCGGCTCGAGGGCGCGCAGGCGCCGCGGCGTCATCACCGCGAGCACCGACTTGCGCATCGGGCCGTGACGGGGCGGATCGGAGTTGTTGAGCGTCGGCACCCGCTCGAACCCCGAGCTCAGCACCTCCTGCGCGGCGGGACACACCGGCATCAGCGGCGAGGATGCGTTGGCCGCCGACCACGTGTCCCGGTCGGCCAGGATCGCCTCCACGTCGGCGTACCGGGTCACGACGTAGTGCTCGATCTCGGGGACGAGGAAGACCGGCGTCTCCTCCCGCCACGCGTTCAACGTCGGATACGGGTCGCGGGCCATCACCGGGTCGAGCAGATCGAACCCGTGGGCCACCGGGCAGCGCGGGGCGTCGGCCACGTCGGCCAATCTGACAGAATTGTCAACAAGGTGCCAGCGCGTGGCATCCTCCGGCCCGTGCGCGACGACGAGGGCCGCCTGGCCGACCGACGGTTTCTCGGGTTGGAGCTCGACGCCACGACCGGCCGGGGCCAGGTCGTGGTGACCGAGCATCTGATGACGCCGGCCGGCCGGTTCTACGGCGGGGCCGGGGTGTCGCTCGCCGGCGCGGCCATGGAGGCCGTCACCGGACGACGGCTGCGGTGGGTCACGGTGCAGTTCGTGTCGTCGGCCGGAGCGGGCGCGATGATCGAGCTCACGGCCGAGACGGCGGCCGAGGGCCGGACCACCACGCAGGCCCACGTCGTCGCCCGCGTCGACGGCGCTGCCCTGTTCCACGCGCTCGGCTCGACCGATACGGTCCCCGCCGACATCCCCGACGCGGTGCTCCCGGTCATGCCGGCCGTGCCGGACCCGGACGAGTGCGAAGAGCTGCGCCTGCCGTTCCCGCGTTCGGACTCGCCGCGCGGCCACTTCGTGGTGAGCGAGCTGCGCGACGCCGGCTCGGGCGAGGGCCCCGGACTGCGGGCGTGGGCGCGCGTGCGCGGCCACGACGCCGGCCGGCCGGCGATGCTCGGCTACGTCGCCGACTACGTCCCGATCTCGGTCATGCGCGCCATCGGTGTGCGCGGCGCCGGCACCAGCATCGACAACACGATCCGGGTCGGGGCCGCCCCGGCCGTGCCGCCGGCGTGGGTGCTCGTCGACCTCCGGCCCGAGCTGTCGGCCGGCGGCTACGGCCACGGCCGGGCCAACCTCTGGTCCCCGGCCGGTGAGCTCCTCGGCATCGCCAGCCAGACGGCGCGCCTGTTCCGCTTCTGACACCGAGGGTGCTCAGGGCCGGTTGGGGTCGACCAGGATCTTCACGTGGCGGTCGGGGTGGTGCAGCAGCTCCTCGAGCCCGTCCTCGACGAGGGCGCCGAGGCCGATGTGGTCGCTGATCATCACGTCCGGGTCGACGGCGCGCGTGGCCAGCAGCTGCATGGCCACCGGGAAGTCGACCGCCGGCTCGTAGGTCATGGTGAAGCGGACGTCGATCTCCTTGGCCATCAGGCGGCCCATGTCGAGGTGGGCCCGCTCCTGCCAGCCGGCCACGCTCACAAACGTGCCCCGCTGGCGCAGCGCGCCGATCCCGTCTTCGACCGCTGCATCGGCGCCGGTCGTGTCGAACACGACGTCGACGCCGTGGCCGGTGAGGTCGCGCATCGCGGCCACCGGCCGATCGGCGGACGGGTCGACCACGGCGGTCGCGCCCAGCCGGCCGGCCGCGGCCCGGCGCGCCGACGAGAGGTCCGTGGCGACCGTGACGCCCGCGCCCGCCGCCCGCGCGCACTGCAGCACGGCCAACCCCACCGGCCCGGCGCCGAGCACCATGACCGACGCACCGAGCGGGATCGGCGCACGGCGCACGGCGTGGACGGCCACGGCGACCGGCTCGGTCAGCGCGGCGCTGACGGCGTCGAGGCCCGGCGGGACCGGGTGGGCGGCGCGCCGCGACACCGCGACCATCGGGGCCAGACCCCCGTGCAGCGGCAGCCGGTAGCCGCCGTAGATCCCGAGCCGCCGGCACAGGTTGGGCCACCCCTGGCGGCAGGGCCAGCACGACCCGCACCATTCGATCGGCGCGACCGCGACGACCGTGCCCGCGCTGAGGTCGTCGACCGCGTCGCCGAGCTCGCGCACGGTGCCGGCGAACTCGTGGCCGAGCACGACGCCGGGCAGGTGCATGGCGGCGCCACCCGTGGACGAGCCCACGTAGGTGTGCAGGTCGCTGCCGCAGATGCCGTTGCGGCTGACCTCGATGACCACGTGCCCCGGCGCGGCATCCGGCTCGGGCACCTCCTCGATGCGGATGTCGCGCGGTCCGTGGAACACCGCGGCGCGCATCATGGCAGCACCTCGGCGAGACGGCCCCGGTGCTCGGGGGCGGCGACCGCGACGAGACGGCGGGCCCGCTCGGCGTCGTCGACGCCGCGGAGATCCGCCACCCCGTGCTCGGTGACCACCACGCCGACGTCGCAGCGAGGCGTCGACGTGGTCTCGACCGACGCCACGATCGTCGACGCGCCGGCGCGCGTCGTGGACGGCAGCGCGACGATCGAGAGCCCGCCCAACGACGCGGATGCCGCCGCGCAGAAATCCGCGTGGCCACCGATGCCGGCGACCAGTCGTCCGCCCACCCGCTCGACGTTGACCGCGCCGTCGAGCCCGACCTGCAGCGCGGTGTTGCAGCCCACGAAGCGGTCGAAGTGCCCGACCCGGGTGACGTCGTGGGTGTCGTCGACGGCGGCGAGGGCCAGCTTCCCCGCACCGACGAGCTCGGCGACCGGCTCGCCCCCCCACACGTAGGCCGCCGTCGCCGTCCCGAGGAGCAGGCCCCGCCCGTGCAGCGCGGCCAGCGCGTCGGTCACGACGCCCGACCACACGTGGACCGGCCGGTCGATCGCGCCGATGATCGCCTCGGCCAGGCCGCCGGGACCGTGCTGCAACGTCGCGTCATCGGGCAGCAGGGCGACGACGTGGGCGGCGATGCGGCGCTCGACCTCCGTCGGCGGCCGCGGCGCCGGGGCGGCCCCACCCGTCAGGGGCCGGGTGATGGTGGCGACGATGCGCCCGGGGATGGGCGGGCCCCCGAAGTCGGGGCCCTGCTCGTCGACCTCGACCACGACCCGCTCGGCCGCGAGCGCGGCCGCCGGGCCCCAGCCGACGCTGGATCCGAACACGAGCTCGCCGCCGCGCCGGACGCCCGTCACGACCGCGACATCGGGCCGCAGGCATCCCTGCACCAGGCGCGGGACGGCCGAGAGCCGCACCGGCAGATAGCGCAGCCGGCCGTCGGCGACCGCGTCACCGAGCGCGTAGCCGCCCATCACGGTGCGCCCCCGCAGCGACGGCGACTCGAGCCAGTCGCGTCCCTCCGGCGTCCACCCGAGCACGACGTCGACCGGACCGGCGCCGACCCCCGCCGCCGACGCGACGGCGGCGGGCGTCGACCGGGGGCTGTCGAGCCCGTCGGCGTAGGCGATGACGGGGCCGCTCACCGCGGCGACCCGATCAGCCGGTTGCGCAGGATCTTGCCGTTGGCGTTGCGCGGCAACGCGTCGGTCACCTCGAGGACCGTCGGCAGCTTGAAGCCGGCGAGCGTGGCCTCGCCGTGGGCGCGCAGCGCGTCGAGCGTGGGCGGCGCCGACGGGTCCGCCGCCACGACGACGGCCTTGACGACCTCGCCCCACCGCCGGTCGGGCTGGCCGACGACGGCGACCTCGCGCACACCGGGACAGGTGGCGAGGGCACGCTCGACTTCGAGGGGGTAGATGTTCTCCCCGCCGCGCACGATGCGGTCGTGGACGCGCCCGTGCAGGGTGACGTAGCCCTCGGCGTCGATGCGACCCAGGTCCCCGGTGCGGTGCCACCCGTCGGTGTCGTGCACGAACGTGTGCGGGGCGCGCACGGCGAGCTCGCCGACGCCGTCGTCATCGGGCTCCTCGACGAGCAGCTCGACACCGGGCACGGCGCGGCCGACCGTCGGAAGCAGCTCGGCGCGCCGGTGGTCGACCGCGCTCAGCGCCGTCACCGGGCTGACCTCGGTCTGCCCGAACACCTGCACGAACTCGACGTCGGGCAGCACCTCCAGCGCCTCACGCAGGGTGCCGGGGTCCATCGGCGCGGCGCCGTACTGCAGCACGCGGGGATGCGCGTCGGCGAGCGCGCCGGCCTCGAGCAACAAGTCGATCATCGTCGGCACGAGGAGGGCGTGGGTGACACCCAGGCGGCCCGCCTCGCGCCATCCCTCGATGCTGAACCGGGGCTGGGGGACGATCGCCGCCCCGCTCCCGAGCACGGTGAACACCATGTTGACGGCGGCGGTGTGGTGGAACGGCGACGCCGAGCAGTACACGTCGCCAGGGCCGATCGGCATGGTCCCCTCGTAGATCGCGACGCGGGCGACCATGGCCCGGTGGCGCACCGCGATCGGTTTCGGCGCGCCGGTCGTCCCCGACGTGTGCACGATGACGAGCACGTCCTCGGGATCGGGTGACCAGGCAGGGAGCGGCGAGTCGGTCGGCGTGTCGGCCAGGACGTGCACGGGCAGGCCGGCCAGCCCGGCGACCTCCTCCGCCAACTCGACGAGGTCGGGGGTGGTGACCAGGCCCGCGCTGTGCAGACCGGCGGCGGCCGCGGCCAGCTCCGCCGGTCGCAGGCGGGTGCCCAGCGGGGCGACCGGCATGCCCCCGAGCGCGCCTCCGACCACGAGCGCGACGGCGGCCGGCGAACCGTCGACAAGGGCGGGGACGCCCACCCGCGGCACGAAGCCGGCGTCCGCCAGCCAGGTGGCGACACCCGCGGCGCGACCGAGCAGATCGGCTCCGGTCCACACACCCTCGGGCCACAACACGGCCGGACGCGTCGCGCCGCGCCAGTGCCGGAGTAGCAGGTCGTTCCAGGTCGCCACCGCGGTCAACACTCTCACCCGGCCCGATGGGCCAGATAGTCCGGCGACAGCGCCGGCACCGGCAGGCCGAGACGGCGGGCCAGCATCTGCGTGACGGCGTTGTCATGGCCCATGCGGGTGTCGGGTGGTGCCAGACCGCGCGCCACGCGCCCGTCAGCCTGGCGGATGAGCGTGGTGGCGATGAACAGCTCCTCGAGCAGCTCGAAGAACTCGACGTCGGCAACCTTGCGACCGGACGCCCGCTCGTAGCGTTCGATGGTCGTGTCGCGGTCGGGCCAGCCCGCCAGCCGCGGCACGCCGGCCGCGGTGGTGGCGAAGGCGTCGAAGAACAGCCAGTGCCCGAGGTCGATCCCCGGCGCACCGATCGTCGCCACCTCCCAGTCGATGGCGGCGGCGACGCGGCCGTCGTCGGAGAAGATCATGTTGCCGGGCCGGGCGTCACCCCACACGAGCGTGGGCGATCCGACGTCGACGCCGGCGCGGCGGGCGACGACCGCCGCGAGCGCGGCGTCGGTGATCGGGAACGCCCGTCCGGCCGCCGTCCACCGGTACCACTCGGTCAGGCGATCGACGTGCGCGTCGAGGCCGGGGGCCTCGTCCTCGACCAGGAACGCGTGCGAGCTCCGCCAGTCCACGTCGTGCACGGCGACCAGCGCGTCCATGGCCGATGACCACAGCGTGGCGCGCTCGGTCGCGGTCAGGGTGGGCAGCCATCCGGCGGCGTGGATGGACGGACGTGCGGTCGGCACCCGCCCGGCGATGCGGTCCATCACGAAGAACGGCGCACCGAGGACGGACGGATCCGGTTCACGGCCCAGCACGTGCGGCACCGGCACACGCGTCGGCTCGAGGCCTTCGAGGACGCGGGCCTCCCGGACCACGTCGGGTCGGAGGAAGATGCCTCCGCTCGCCTCAAGACGCAGGACGAGCGGTCGGATCCGCTCGCCGCCGCTCCCCTTCCAGGTCGCCGTGAACATGACGGTGTCGCTCGACCGGCCAGCCGGCGGCCGCTCGAAGCCGGACAGCGCGAGCCCCCCGACGTCACCGCCTTCCTCCGAGGCGAGCACCGGGACGAGCCACCGTCGCAGCGGCGCGTGCGGATCGCTCATCGCCCGAACGCGACCGCCAGCGTCGCGTAGTCGGCGGGCGTGCTGCCGTGGAGGATGAGCTCGTCCGCGCCGGCGTCGAGGTAGGTCTGCAGCCGCGCCGCGCAGTGCGGCGCGTCACCGCTGACGGACGCGTCGGTGATCCACGCGTCGGGTAGGGCCCGGCTGGCGTCGACCAGCTCGGCACGCGACATCGCCTTGTCGGCCTGCTGCCCCCCGAGCCGGGCGAAGACGGGGAGGTCCCGGTAGCGGGCGAGCGCGTCACCCGCCCACCCGTTGGCCCCGACCAGGGCGTCGCCCAGACCGGCGACGTGGAAGTAGCCGGCGCCGCGGGCGCGGATGGCGAGGTCGGCGGCGGCATCGGGGACGTCGCACGCGGTCACGACCGCGGCGACGCAGCGCGCCGCGTCGGGATCACGGCCGGCCGACGCCGCGCCGGCGCGCACCGACGCGACCGATCGGGCCACGGCGTCGGGTGTGAGGAAGGGGTGGAGCAGGGCGCCGTCGAAGTGGCTGCCCGCGAGCGCTAGCGTCCTCGGCCCGACGGCGGCGAGGAGCAGTCGCGGCGGCGCGACCGCCGGCCGCTGCGCGAGCCGCAGCTCGGGGAACGTCCCGGCCGGCCCGTCGTAGCGGACGGTCTCGCCCGCCCAGAGCCGCCGGAGGATCACCGCGGTGTCCCCCATCGAGGCCAACGTGGGCGCGGGCACGCCGTACGTCCGCCAGCGCCACGCGGCCGAACGCCCCAGCCCGAGGGTGAAGCGCCCGCCGGTGAGCGCCTGCAGGGTCTGGCCCATCGACGCGAGCACCATCGGATGGCGCAGCCCGGGGCTGGTCACCGCCGCGCCGATGCGCACCCGCGCCGTCGACTGGCCGATGGCCCCCGCGAGGGACGGCAGGTCCTTCGTGTCGTAGCGCTCACCGATCCACACCGCACCGAGGCCGAGACGCTCGGCGTCCTGCGCCTGCCCGATGCCCTGCGCCGGGTCGCTCACGCCCCCCGGCAGCACGTAGCAGCCGAGCGCCTCACTCGTCGTGGGCAAGGACGAACTCGGGCTGATGGAACGGCCCACCGGCGACGGGGACGACGCGCGTCTCCACCCGGGCGCCGACACGCGCGTCGGCCGGCGGGGCGACGAGCCGGCCGCTCAGCCTGACGCCGGGCGCGTCGTCGAGATCGACCAACGCGATCACATGCGGGCCGCCGCCCAGGCCGGGCACCGACGCGCGGTGCATGACGATGAAGCCGGCGACGGCTCCGTCGCCCGAGACGGGCTCGAACCGCGTGCGGGCTCCGCACGCGCGGCAGCGCTCGAGCGGCGGGTGCACCCACGCCCGGCAGTCCTCGCAGCGCGAGAGCACCAGCTGCCCCCCGGCGAGCCCGTCCCAGTAGCCGACGCTGTCGGGATCGGGCAGGGGCTGCGGGGGGACGTCGGTGGGCACGGCCCGGACGTCGGTCACGGCCGTTCCGCGCTCAGCACGTTGGCCCCGCCGTAGGGCCCGGCGCCGGCCGTCACCAGCGCCAGCCGGGCTCCTTCGACCTGGCGGGCGCCGGCATCGCCGCGCAGCTGCTCGACCGCTTCGACGTGGTGGTTCAGGCCGTGGAGGTACCCCTCCGACAGCAACCCACCGTGGGGGTTGACGACGACGTCACCGCCGTAGGTCGCCAAACCCGAGGCGAAGAACTCGCCGACCTCCCCCTTGCCGCAGAAGCCGTAGTCCTCCATCGTCGCCATCACCGTGTAGGTGAAGCAGTCGTACATGAGGGCGACGTCGATGTCGCCGGGGCCGAGGCCGGTGCGGGCCCAGAGCCGAGGGGCCACCGTCCGCGAGTACATGCACGTCAGGTCGTCCCACTCGAGCCATCCGGCTCCGCTCTGGGAGCCGGCCGACCCGACCAGCCATACCGGACGTTGGGCCGCGTCCGCCGCCTGGTCGGCACCGACCACAACGACAGCGACGGCGCCGTCGACCTCGAACGCGCAGTCGTAGACGCGGAAGGGCTCGTTCACCCATCGCCCCTCCAGGTACTGCGCCATGGTGAGAGGCTCCCGGGCGATGGCGTACGGATTGGCTGCGGCGTGCGCTCGTTGTGTGATGGCGATCTGGCCGAGGTCCTCGCACGTGGAGCCGTAGACCGCCTGATGGCGGCCGGCCCACATGGCGATCCACTGCGGGGGCACCAAGAAGCCGTGGGGCGCGCAGAACTGCCACTGGTCGTCGACCGCCCGGGGTCCGCTGACCGTGCCGAACCGGTGACCGGACCGGCCGTTGAGGGACCGGTAGACCAGCACCGCCCGGCACAGGCCACCGTCGATCGCCGCCGCCGCTGTCGCCACGCACTCGGCGACGAGGTTGCCGCCGCCGAGCATGGCGTGGGACCACGCCAGCTCGTCTTGCCCGAGCGCCCAGGAAACCTCGATCGGCCCGGCTGAGTCGTTGGCGTGATAGGTCACCATGCCGTCGACATCGGCGGCGGCGATCCCCGCGTCCGCCAGGGCCGCTCGACACGCTTCGGTGGCCATCGCCAGCGTCGTGCGACCCGAGTTGCGGGTGTAGCGGGTGCGGCCCACGCCGACGATGGCACAGGTCATCGGGC
>Ga0209415_10014149_pt1 | contig 13051 bp, 12 predicted proteins | sample PeaSoiSIISIP2007_FD_187696 | JGI IMG/M metagenome (GOLD analysis project Ga0209415, IMG submission 187696) | Peat soil microbial communities from Weissenstadt, Germany - SII-SIP-2007 (SPAdes) (version 2) | ecosystem: Environmental > Terrestrial > Soil > Wetlands > Peat | place: Germany...
TGCGCCACCAGCAGCCGTCCGCTCGAGTCGATGCCCGCGCCGGTGCCGCGGCCGCCCCGCCAGCTGACCGCGTTGCCGAGCAGCGCGTCGCGGCTACGCCACGCCTCCAACACCGCGGCGGCGGGCGCGTCGAGCCACCGCTCGAGAAGCGCGAGCAGGCGCGCGAGCGACGGTTCCACGGCGTCGGCGGCGAGCCCGAGCGTGCCGGCACTCGCGCGCAGCTCGGCCGGCAGCTCGTCGAGCGCGACCGCCACGTTGACGCCGATCCCGAGCACCGCCCAGCGCTCCTGCGGGCGGCCCTCGATCAGGAGCCCGGCGACCTTGCGGCCGTCGAGGAGCACGTCGTTGGGCCATTTGAGCAACGCCCGCGCGCCGGCGAGCTCGGCGACGGCCACGCCCGCGGCGATCGAGAGCAGCGGCGGCGGCTCGCGCAGCACGAGCGAGCACAGCAGGGCCCGTCCCGGCGGCGCGTGCCAGCGGCGGCCCTGGCGGCCGCGGCCGTCGATCTGCTCGAGCGCGGTGACCAGCGTGCCGTGGGGGGCGCCGGCAACCGCCAGCTCGCGCGCGTCGAGATTGGTCGAGCCGGTGACGCGGCGGTGCACTCGTGGGCTGCCGAGCGTCACAGCGCCCGCAGCAGCACTTCGTCGTCGCGGCCGAGGCCGAGCAGCTGCGCCGCCGAGCCGCCGTTGACGGCGAGCGCGAGTGTGCCGCGCGCGTCGCCGTAGGCGAGCAGCTCGCCGGGCGGGACGTCCGCGAAGGTGCGCCCGAGCTGAGCGGGGGTCGTACCGGCGGCGGACTGCACCACCAGCGCTCTGCCCGGCTCGAGCCCGGCGGCGGCCGCGAGCTCCGGCGTCGCGTCGAGCGAGACATTCCCGTAGACGTCGGTGGTGAGGACGTGGGCGACCACGACGTCGCCGTGGCGGTGCGCGCGCGGCAGCTCCAGGGTCTCGAGCGTCGCCACCGCCAGCGGCCTGCCGAGCGCGTCGAGCGGGACGCCGTCGGCGAGCGCCGCGGCGACCGGAGCGAACACGTCGCGGCCGTGGAAGGTGGCGCTGATCGGACGCAGGCACTCGGGCGAGTCGCCGATGTCGAAAGCCTGGACCACGCCGCCGAAGCTCTCGGCTGCGAGTGTCAGCAACCCGTTGTCGGGGCCGACGAGGAGCCGGCCGCCCTCCGCTGTGCGCAGCGCGATCGCTCGCCGTTCGCCGCCGACACCCGGGTCGACGACGGCAAGGTGCACGCCCGCGGGCGTGTAGGGGAGGGCCGCGCGCAGCGCCAGGGCGCCGGCGCGGACGTCCCCACGCTCGACGCCGTGGCCGAGGTCGATCACGCGCGCGCGGGGGCAGCGACGGGCGATGACCGCGTGACAGACGCCGACGAACTCGTCCCATGGACCGTAATCCGACAGGAAGGTGATCACCGGGACCGCCGTCTGCGCACTCATGTTTCGCCGCCCGAGTGAGCGGCGACGATCGCCTCGATCAGACCGTCGATGTCGTGGCGGGTGGCCTCGACGTGGACGGTCAAGCCGTGGTCACGGAGCGTCTCGCTGGTCACCGGCCCGATCGAGACCACCCGCGTCGCCGTTCCGACGGCGGCCGAGGCGAGGAAGAAGCGGACGGTCGAGGAGGAGGTGAAGGTCACGTAGTCGGCGGCGGCGATCGCGGGGGCCCGGGCCGGGTCGATCGGCTCAGCGACCGTCTCGTAGAGGCTCACGACGTCAACCTCGGCGCCCCGTGCGCGCAGCGCGTCGGGCAGCACGTCGCGGGCGCCCCGGGCCCGGGCGATCAGCGCTCGCGAGACCTCGACGCCTGCCAGCGCGTCGACCAGCCCCTCGGCGACGAACCGCTCCGGCACGACGTCGGCGATCACCCCGTGCTCGCGCAGCGCACGAGCCGTGCCCGGGCCGATCGCTGCGACCGTCGCCCCGGCCAGCTCGCGGGCGTCCTCCCCGCGTGCTGCCAGCGCCTCGAACAGCAACCCGACACCGTTGGGGCTCGTCAGGCAGACCAGGTCGTACCCAGCAAGCGGCGGCAGCGCCTCCGCGGTCGGCTCGATCCTGATCGCCGGCGCCTCGATCACGCTCGCCCCGAGCGCCCGCAGCGCCCACGCGAGCTCGGAGGCCTGTGCGCGCGCACGCGTGACGACGACGCTCGCGCCGGCGAGCGGCCCCGCCGCTCCGCGCCAGGCGAGCTGGGTGCCAAGTGCCGCGACGTCCCCGACGATCGTGATCGCCGGGGCCGACACACTCGCGGCCGCCGCATCGGAGGCGATCGTCGCGAGCGTCCCGAGCACCGTCTGCTGGTCGGGGAGGGTGCCGCGCGCGACGACGGCCGCAGGCTGATCGGCGGGCCGGCCCTCGTCGATCAGCCGCGCTGCCAGCGTCGGCAGCCTGCGCACGCCCATGTAGAAGACGAGCGTGCCCGGGAAGGCCGCCAGCGCCGCCCAGTCGAGCGCCTGCTCGTCCTTGGCCGGGTCCTCGTGCGCCGCGATCAGCGCGACCGCGCTCGCGAGGCCGCGGTGCGTCACCGGGATCCCCGCGTAGGCGGCCGCGGCGATGCCGGCGGTGACGCCCGCGACCACCTCGAACGGGATTCCCGCCGCCGCCAGCGCGAGCGCCTCCTCGCCGCCGCGTCCGAAGACGAACGGGTCGCCGCCCTTCAGCCGCACGACCAGCGCCCCGGCGCGGGCGCGGGCGAGCATCAGCGCCTCGGTCTCCTCCTGGGGCACCGACGGGCCGCCGCCCTCCTTGCCGACGTAGCGCAGCTCGGCGTCGGCGCGGGCGCCGGCGAGCGCCTCCGCCGGGATCAGGCGGTCGTAGAGGATCACGTCGGCCAGCGCGATCAGCTCGAGCGCCCGCGCCGTCAGCAGCCCGGCGTCCCCCGGCCCTGCGCCCACGAACGCGACGCGCCCGTTCATCCGAGCAGCCCGGCGGCGCCGCAGGCCAGCAGGCGCTCGGCCGCGGCCTCCCCGAGTGCCCCCGGCTCGCTCCCGCTGACCTCGTCGCGGATCCACTCGCTGCCGTCGGGCGCGCCGATGAACGCGCTCAGCGTCAGCGAGCCGTCCGCCAGCTCGCGCGCATGGCATCCCAGCGGCGTGTCGCAGCCGGCGCCGAGCGCCCGGACGAGCGTCCGCTCCGCCTCGAGCGCTCGCTCGGCGGCGCTGTCGCGCAGCGGCGCCAGCGCCGCGGCCGTGCGCTCGTCGCCGACGCGCGTCTCGATCGCGAGCGTTCCCTGGCCCGCCGCCGGCACGAGCTCCGAGCTCGCGCTCCAACCCTCGCGGCCGAGCCGCCGCAGACCGGCGACCGCGAGCACGATCGCGTCGAAGTCCCCCGCGGCCAGGCGGCCCAAGCGCGTGTCGAGGTTGCCGTGCAGCTCGAGCACGTCGAGATCGTCGCGCAACGCGAGCAGCTGCGCGCGCCGGCGCAGGCTGCTTGTGCCGACCCGTGCCCCCGCCGGCAGTGCGGCGACCGTCGGCGCCGGTCCGCAGAGCGCGTCGCGCGGGTCCTCGCGCGCGGGCGCGCCCGCGATCTCGAGACCCGCCGCCAGCTCGGTCGGGAGGTCCTTCGCGGAGTGCACCGCTAGGTCGATCTCGCCCGCCAGCAGCGCCGCCTCGATCGTGTCGACCCAGCGGCGCTTGTCGCCGCCGGCGCCGAGGTCACCGCCGGTCCGCAGCACGACCGTCTCAACCGCACCGTCGATCGCCTCGGCGACCAGCTCCGCCTGGCGCAGCGCAAGCGGGCTGCCGCGCGTGCCGAGCCGCAGCGCCGGGGCGTTCACGGCGTGCCGCTGCGCAGCTCCCGCACGTTGTCGCGCGCGGCCTGCTCCTGCTCGCCGTCGCCGGCTTCGCGCTCGCCGCGCAGGGCGAAGAGGTCGCGCAGCAGCTCGATGCTGCCGTGCACGCGCTCTGCGTCGAGGCTCTTGAGGCGGATCGTCGGCTCGTGCAGCAGCCGCCCGACGATCGAGCGAGCAAGCGCCTCCACCCGCGCGAGGTCGCGCGGCGAGGCGGACTCCCAGCGGCCCGCGTTCTCCTCGAGCGCGCGCTCGACAATGCTCTCGCCGCGCTCGTGCAGCGCGGCGATCGTCGGGCGCACGTCGACGGCGCCGAGCCACTGCGCGAAGTGGAGGATCTCCTCCTCGACGATCGCCTCGGCCGCCGGAACGTCGGCCGCGCGGCTCGAGAGGTTGTGTGTCACCGCGGTCTGCAGATCATCCATGTCGCGCAGCGTGACGCCCTCGATCTCCGCGCACAGCGGGTCGATGTCACGCGGCACGGCGATGTCGATCAGAAGCAGCGGCCGGCCGCCGCGCGCCGCCATCACCAGTGCGAGCTCCTCGTGCCCGACGATCGCGTGCGGAGAGGAGGTGGAGGCGAGCACGATGTCGGCCGCCTCGAGCGTCTCGGGGAGCTTCTCGAGGCCGACCACCGAGCCGCCGAAGCGCTCGGCCACCGAGCGCGCGCGGTCGGCGTGGCGGTTGGCGATGAAGATCGTCGCGACGCCGCGAGCCGCGAGCGCCTGTGCCGTCAGCTCGCTCGTCTCGCCGGCGCCGATCACCACCACCGGGCGCCCGCCGAGTTCGCCGAGCAGCCGCTCCGCCAGCTCGACCGCGACCGAGGAGAGGCTCACCTGCAGGCGGGCGATGCCGGTTTCGGAGCGCACGCGCCGTCCCGTGTGCAGCGCCGCCGCGAACAGGCGGTTGGTGAGCGGCCCGCTGGTGCCGGTCTCGCGCGCGAGCTCATGCGCGCGCTTGACCTGCCCCTGGACCTCGTGCTCGCCGACGATCATCGACTCGAGACCCCCGGTCACGCGGTAGAGGTGGCGCGCGGCGTCGCAGTTGCGCATCGTGTAGGTCACCTCGGCGAGCTCCGCCGGAGCGATCGCGGCGTGCGCGGCGAGGCGCGCGAGCAGCACCTCCTCGGCGCTCGGACGGCCGTCCAGCACGGCGTAGACCTCGGTGCGGTTGCAGGTCGAGATCGCGACCGCCTCGCTGATGCCCGGCTCGCTGCAGAGGCTCGCCGAGAAGCGCGCGGCCTCGCGCTCCGTCAGCGCGACGCGCTCGCGCAGCGCCACGGGGGCGACCCGGTGGGAGCTACCCAGGAGCAGCAGCTCGGTCACAGCCCGTCGCGCTCCTCCCGAGCCGCGCGCGTGTGCGTCGCGAGCTCGGTCAGCTCGTCGAGCTCGCGCTCGATCCGGCTCAGCTTGCCGGCCATGATCGCGACGTAGAGGAGGATCAGGCCGACGAAGACGATGTAGGCGGCGGCGACGTAGGGCCCGGCGGTGTGCAGCGGCAACGCGGCGGCCATCAGCGCGCGCTCCCGGCGTGGGTCATCGTCGGGGCTGCGCTGCGCCGCAGCGGCGCCGCGTCGTCCTCGTCGTCGCTGAGCAGCCGCCGCAGCCGCCGCAACTGCGCGCTCGCGTGCTTGGACGCCATCTCGTAGCGCCACAGAAGCAGCCACAACAGGCCGATGCTGGCGAGCGCCATCCAGAAGACCACCTGCATGCGGCCGGGCAGGTCGCCGCTGATGTTGTCGAGCGTGCGCGGGTGGACGTAGGCGCTCGACAGCCGCACGATCGTGAAGCAGATCGGCACGAACACGCCGGCTGTGATCGCGAAGACGGAGGCGGCGCGCGCCTGGCGGTCGGGATCCTCGATCGCGAAGCGCAGCGGCTGGTAGGTCGCGTAGAGCAGCATCACCAGCAGGAACGAGACGAGCGTCGGCTCGTCCCAGACCCACCAGTGCCCCCACGCTCCCTTCGCCCAGATCGAGCCGGTGATCAGCACGCCGACGCCGAAGACGAGCGAGATGTGGATCGCCACATAGGAGCGCACGTCCCAGCGGGCGTCGCGGGTGCGCAGATGCTGGATCGCCATCAAGCCGCCGGCGATGAAGCCCGACAGCGTGACGATCGCCAGCGGCACGTGCACGTAGAAGATCTTCTGCAGAAAGCCCTCGGTCGCGTCGTTGGGCGCCCAGAAGAGCACGGCGACCAGCGTCAGCGTCAGTGCTGCGCAGGTCGTGAGCGCTAGCCCCCGCAGGCGCTTGCCGTACATCTGCCGTCAGTCCTCCAGGAGGAAGTCGAAGAGCGCGAAGGCGATCACCGCGAAGACGAGATCATAGAGGCCGAGGGTCAAGAGCCAGCGCAGCGGCAGGCCGCCCGCCGGCACCGCAAACAGCGGTGTCGTGGCGAGCGCGCAGCCGATCACGACCGGCACCAGCAGCGGCAGCGACAGCAGCGGCCCGAGCAGGTCGCGCGCGCGGGTGCGAACGGCGAGCGCGCCGACGAGCGTGCCGATCGCGGCGACGCCGAGGTTTCCGAGCGCGAGCACGACGAGCAGCCCCGGCATCGCCGCCGCCAGCGAGGAGCCGAGCAGGAGCAGCGCGAACGCCGGCACCGCGACCAGCTCGAGCGCAAGCAGGTAGATGAACAGCGCCAGCGCCTTCGCGAGCAGCAGCGCGCTGCGGTCCGCGGGCGATAGCAGGAAGCCGTCGAAGCCGCCCTGCTCCGCGTCGGCGACGAACAGCCGGTTGATGCCAAGCACCGATGCGAACAGCAGCGTCACCCACAGCACGCCGCTCGCGAGCGAGCCGGTGACGGTGTCCTTCTGCAGGCCGAAGTGGAAGAGGACGTAGGTCGTGACGCTGAAGAGCGACATCGCCGGAACCGACTCGAACGTGCGCAGCTCGACGCGCAGCTCCTTGCGCAGCAGCGCGCCCACGACCGACCGCATTGTGGGGGGCGCGCGCAGCGCCGCCGCCGCGGGCGTCTCGAGGCGCTCGTCGGCGCCGTCGCGCAGCGCGCTCACCGGTAGAGCTCCCGCAGCGCCGCGCCGTCGACCTCAGCCGCCGGCGCGAGCAGGGCGACGCGCCCGCGGACCAGCCCGAGTACGAGATCGGCCTCGGCCAGGACTCCGGCGGGGTCGTGGCTGACGATCACCCGCGTGCGCCCGGAGGAGCGCCCGAGCAGCGGCTCGACCAGCTCGCTCGCGGCCGGGTCGAGATTCGCGCGCGGCTCATCCAGCAGCAGCAGCTCGGGATCGTGCAGCAACGCGCGGCAGACCGCGACGCGCTGCACCATCCCGCGTGAGAGCGTGCGCAGCGGCTCATCGGCGCGGCGCTCCATGCCGACCGCGGCGAGCAGGCGCTCGGCGGCGCCGGCGCCGACGCCGTGCAGTGCGGCGTGGAAGGCGAGGTTCTCGCGTGCGCTCAGCTCGCGGTAGAGCAACGGCTCGTGTCCGAGCAGGCCGATCCGCCCCCGCACCGCCCAGCTCTCCTCAGGGAGCGCGTGCCCGAGCACGCGGGCAACGCCTGCGTGCGGGCGAAGCAGCGTCGCCAGCAGCCGCAGCAGCGTCGTCTTGCCGGCGCCGTTGGGTCCGAGCACCGCCAGCGTCTGCCCCGGCTCCAGCGCCACCGTGACCTCGGCGAGCGCCACGCGTTCGCCGTAGCGCCGCGTCAACCCCCGCAGCTCAACGGCCGCCAGCGTCGCCACCTTCCCCGGGGCGAGGGTCGGCGTGGGGCGGCGGGGGAGACGTCGGTCCGCGCGGCACCCCCAAACGGTAGTCCTCGTGAGCGCCAGGGGGCGCGCAGGCGCGCCTCAGTGGTGCGCCGGGCGGTGGGCCGACTGCGGGGGCGCAGCCATGTGCACCACGCTGAAGGTCCTCGTCGCGACGTTACCGAGCTTGTCGATCACGACGACCTTGATCTTGTGCGGCCCCGCGCGCAGGCGCTTGGCGCCCAGCCACGTGAGCGACGCATGCAGCGTCGCCGGGAAGCCCTTGGCGCCGAAGTGCTCGCTGCTGTGCTTGCTCAGATCGATCGTGATCTCGCGCACGCCGTTTGCGGGGCTCGACGCCGACACAGCGATCCGCAGCGGCCCGCTGTAGCGCGAGTTCGGCGTCGGATGCAGGATCGTGATCTTCGGCGCTGAGAAGTTGCCGCAGGGCCCGCTCTGCTGGTCGCCCTGCAGCGACTCCTGCTGGAAGGCGTTGAAGGCGGGCTTCGGCGAGTAGTCGGTGGTCAGCAACCCGTAATTGTCGAGCGGGGCGCTCGAATTGCCGTTGTTGTAGAGCTCGAACCACATCGCGGCCTTGACGTAGGAGTAGCGCGGCTGGGCCAGGCAGTGGTATGCCTGCGTCAGGTAGGTCGCCTGCGTCTGGTCGGTGACGCCTGCGAGCTTCTTGCCGGACCACAGACCGGTCTGGCATTCGGCGCTGGTCGAGGACCAGCCGAGCTCGGTCATGTAGATCGACTTCGAGGCGTCGCCGTGGGCGGCCATGATCGCGTGGACGCCGGTGAAGCCGAGGAAGAAGTACTGGTTGACGGTCGTCGTGTCGCGGTTGTACTCGTAGATGTAGGGCGAGGTGACGTTGCAGGCGGTATCGGTGTGGATCGCGTCGGCGTCGAAGTAGCCCTTGATGCCGTCGGCGTAAAGCTGGGTAAGCCACTCCGGGCTGTTGGCCCCGAGCACGACAGTCGCGGCCGGGTCGGCGGCCTTGATCGCCGGGTAGGCGGCCCTGGCGAGGTCGGCGTACTGGGCGATGGTGCCGTTCCACCAGGAGCTGGCGGACTCCTCGTTCCAGATCTCCCACGCGGTGACACGACCGTGGAACACGGTCACGAGGTGGTTGACGAAGGTCGCGAAGGTGCTGTCGTCGGTCGGCGGCGTAGCGGTGGAGGACGAGCCCCCGGCCGCCCATGGCGGCGTGCCGACGACGTCGGCGTCGATCTTGGTGCCCTTCGGCAGAGCGTTGAAGAAGTCCCGGTAGACCTTGATCGCGCTGACGTCGTAGACGCCCGGCGCCGGCTCGATCACCCACCAGCCGATGAACACGCGCACCCAGGCCGGGCGACTCGCGCGGATCGCGGCGAGCACCTTGGGCGCCTGGAAGCCGATCGTCGTGGGGACGTTGACGCCGATCTCGGTCGCCCCGGCGCTGGACGAAAGCACGGGGACTCCGGCCGCGAGCGTGAGCGCGACAAGGGTCCCGAGCAGCTGATGGCGGCGGCGTCCCATCATGCTCCAAGCATCGGCAACTCCCGCAAGCCCGTCCACGCTTATAGGCGGACGTCCTACGCCGACGGCACCGCGGCAGCATAACCGTCTAGGCCAAGATCTCCCGCCTCAGGCGGCGGCGTGCGCGAGCTTGGCGTCGTCGATCAACGCTAGGACCGCACTTTCATCGCCGGCTCGCAGCAGCTCGATCGGATCCGGCTCGCCGTTGACGATCGACTCGAAGAACGCCCGCCGCTCCTGGTAGGTCGCCAGCGTGTCCTTGGCCCAGCCGCGCACGTCGTTGAGCATCACGGCCAGCCGCGCGTAGTCCTCGCCGAATTGCGCGGAGATCTCGCGCTTCATCCGCTTCGCGAGCGCCGGCGAGGCGCCGGCCGTGGAGATCGCGATCGCAATCGGTCCGCTGCGCACGATCGCGGGGAGGATGAAGTTGCAAAGCGGCGGCACGTCGACGACGTTGACGAGCATCGTGCGAGCCTCCGCGTGCTCGTGGACGGCGATGTTGACCTCGCTGTCGTTGGTCGCCGCGATCACCAGGAAGGTGCCCTCGAGATCGCCGCGGTGGTACTCGCGGGGCAGCCACACGATCGACCCCTCGGCCGCGAGCCGCTCGAGCACCGGGTGCGCGGTCGGCGCGACCAGCGTCACCGCGGCGTCACACGCGAGCAGCCCCTCGACCTTCTCGAGGCCCACCTCGCCACCACCCACGACCAGGCAGCGCCGCTCGCTCAGGCGCAGGCAGGCGACGTAGAACGGCACCGCGAGCATGTCCCGCACACACGACTGGTCGCAGATGCCGCGGCGATACTGGCATACGCACTCCTTGCCGGCGTAGGCCTGGGCTGGCATGGACACAGCTTAGAGGCCGCGTTTGCGAGCGCCCGGGCGCACCACGGGCTGCCGCGGCGCCGGCGCGGCCTCAGCGTCCCATGACGCGGCGCAGTCTCGGCGCAGCCGAGGCGAGCACGGTCCGCAGGATCGCGGGCCCGTCGTCCCGCAGCGCCTGCTCGCGCTCGCCGTCGCGGCGGGACTGCAGCAGCGCCACGGCGCGCGCGGCGCGCTGGGTGCCGGCGTCGTAGCCGTAGCGCCAGGGCGGCCGCGCCGAGGCAGCCTCCCAGGTGATCAGCTGCGCCCGCCCGCAGCGCTCGAGCGCCTCCGCCGCCGCCTCGCGCAGCGGCAGCGCCGGCACGTGGTCGTTGCCCCAGACCACGCGCGCATGCAGCTCGCGCGCGATCCGCACGGCGTGACGGCGGTCGGAGCTCCAGATCGAGGCCCCAAGGCTGCGCGCCGGCGCGTTTGCGAGCGCCGCCGCCTCCACGGCCTCGCCGACTCCGACCACGACGAGCACCGGGCCGCCGACGCGCTCGCGCATCAGCAGCGCATCCGCCGGCACCCCGCTCAGCACGGCCGGCGCGAAGAAGACGCCGCTCGCCCCGGGCACCGATCGGCGGCCGCCGCAGTGGCGCAGGCCGCCGAGCGCGACCGCCTCCTCGATCGCCGCCTCGAGCGTCGCGGCCGCCGCCTCGCCTGCGAGCGGGCCGAGCTCGGTCTCGGCGGCCAGCGGATCGCCGAGCGAGAGCTCACCCGCGCCACGCGCGAGCGCCTCAACGAACTCCTCGAAACGTTCGCCGACGACGTAGACGCGCTTGAGCGAGCCGGCCAGCTGGCCGGCTCCGGCGCACGCGGCCCACAGCGCCCCGGCCACCGCGTGGGGGAGCCGGGCGTCGTCGAGCACGATCATCGCGTCCGGCGCGCTCGGCCCAGCGCCGAGCTCGAGCTGCGCCGCGCAGCCGGCGAGCTCGTCGACGCCGGCGACACGGACGAGGCCCTCGGGCAGGCCGGCGCGCGCAAGCGCGCGCAACACCCGCTCGGCCGCCGCGTTCGCGCCTGCGGCGGGCGCCAGGATCGCGCCGTTGCCGCCGAGCAGCGCCGCTCCGATGGCGGTCAGCGGCAGCGCGAAAGGCGCACCGGCGACGCCGGTGATCCCGACCACGCCGACGGGGGCATGGCCGGCGCTCGCCCGCGTCAGCGGGTGAAGCGTTCGCGGCAGCGCGAAGCGGTGAGCCCCGAGCAGTCGCCGCGCGTTCTCGGCGAGCCAGCGCAGCGAGTCGATCGCCGCCAGCAGCTCGAGCGAGGCGATCTCCGCGCGTGGGCGCCGCGCCTCGGTCGCGAGCGCGAGGCAGAGCTCGTCGAACTCGTCGATCACCGCCTGCGCCGCGCGCTCCAGATAGCGCGCGCGGTCACCGACGCGAAGCTGCGCCCACAGTCGCGTGACCGCGGCCATCTCGCGGACGAACGAGCCGCACCCCGGCTCGCCGCTCACGCGCTCTCCGCCGTTCCCCGGCTCCGCGCTCATGCGCTCTCCGCAGAGCCGCGCGCCGCCCGCACGCGCGCAAGCGCCTGCGCGAACGCGGCCTCGGCCTCGTCGGGGCGGTAGAAGCTAACGCCCTCGAGCCCCGCGGGCATCAGCTCGAGCGCGTTGAGGTGCCCGGGGTGGCGGTGCGGCGAGTCGTAGTCGGCGGCGCCGCGCAGCGCCGGCGGCGCCGGGCGCGCGCCGTCGCTGCGGATCAGCTCGCGCGCCGCCGACAGCGCCGTGCCGGCGGCGTCCGACTTCGGCGCGAGTGAGAGGTAGATCGCGGCCTGCGCCAGCGCGAAGCTGCACTCCGGCAGCCCCACGTGCTCGACCGCGGCCGCCGCCGCGACGGCGACGCCGAGCGCCTGCGGGTCGGCGTTGCCAACATCCTCGGAGGCCAGGATCACCATCCGCCGAGCGATGAAGCGCGGGTCCTCGCCGCCTTCGAGCATCGTCGCGAGATAGTAGAGCGAGGCGTCCACGTCGCTGCCGCGCGTCGCCTTGATCCACGCCGAGATCGTGTCGTAGTGCTGATCGCCGGCGCGGTCGTAGCGAACCAGCCCGCTCGCGAGCGCCGCGCTCGCCGCCGCCACGTCCACGTGCGGGCCGACCGCCGCCGCGCGCTCGAGCGCCCCCAGCGCGATCCGCGCGTCGCCGCCACTGCGCGCGGCGAGCAGCGCCACCGCGTCTTCGTCGAGCGAGACGTCCCCGATCTCGCCGCGCTCCAGCGCACGGCGGAGCAGCAGCGCGACGTCCCCCGCGGCGAGCGGAGCGAGCTCATAAACCCTCACCCGCGAGAGCAGCGCGCCGATCACCTCGAAGCGCGGGTTCTCGGTCGTCGCCCCGATCAGCGTCAGCACGCCGTCCTCGACCGCCGGCAGCAGCGCGTCCTGCTGGGCCTTGTTGAAGCGGTGGATCTCGTCGAGGAAGAAGATCGTCGCGCCGCTGCGGTGGCGGGCGCGCTCGATCGCCGCGCGCACCTCGGCGCGGCCGGCGTCGACGGCGCTGTGCTCCTCGAGCGCCGCCCCGCTGCGCGCCGCGATGATCCGCGCGAGCGTCGTCTTGCCCGAGCCGGGAGGGCCGTGGAGGATCATCGAGTGCAGCCGCCCGCGCTCGAGCGCGAGCGCAAGCGGCGCCCCCGGCCCCAGCAGCGCCGGTTGGCCGACGACCTCCTCGAGCGTGCGCGGGCGCATCCGCGCGGCCAGCGGCGCGCTTGTCGAGAGCTCGCCGCGCGGCTCCTCGAAGAGACGCTCCATCGCAAGCTCAAGTATCGCCCGTCGCGCGGGCGTTCCGACGAGGCCCACTAGGATCCCGTGGATGGACGAGCGGCTGCGCAGCGAATCCGTCGAGCTTCTGTCGCAGCTGATCCGCTTCAACACCGTCAATCCGCCCGGCAACGAGCGCGCCGCCCAGGAGCACCTCGCGGCGCACATGACGGCGGCCGGCTTCGAGTGCGAGCTGCTCGGCCGCACGCCCGAGCGCCCGAACCTGATCGCGCGCCTGCACGGCGAGCAGCCGGGCCCAGTGCTGTGCCTGCTCTCGCACGTCGACACCGTGCTCGCGACGCCCGGGGAGTGGTCGCACGACCCCTGGTCGGGCGACGTCCACGACGGCTTCGTGTGGGGCCGCGGCGCGCTCGACATGAAGTCGCAGACGGCCGCCGAGGCGGTGGCGGCGTGCTCGCTCGC
>Ga0209415_10014151_pt1 | contig 13050 bp, 11 predicted proteins | sample PeaSoiSIISIP2007_FD_187696 | JGI IMG/M metagenome (GOLD analysis project Ga0209415, IMG submission 187696) | Peat soil microbial communities from Weissenstadt, Germany - SII-SIP-2007 (SPAdes) (version 2) | ecosystem: Environmental > Terrestrial > Soil > Wetlands > Peat | place: Germany...
GGACCATCGAGAAGATCCACGCGCTGTTTCCGCGGCTCGCCGAGCGCGGCGCCAACATGGGCAACACGCTCTCCGGCGGCGAGCAGCAGATGCTCGCGATCGGGCGCGCGCTGATGACCAATCCGCGGCTGTTGATTCTGGACGAGGCGACCGAGGGCCTGGCGCCCCTGATCCGGGAAGAGATCTGGAATTGCCTGTCGATGCTGAAGGCGCGCGGCCAGTCGATCTTGGTGATCGACAAGAATGTCGAGCACCTCACACGGATTTGTGACCGGCACACCATCATCGAGCGCGGCCGTACCGTGTGGATCGGAACCTCGCAGGCATTGATGGCCGAACCCGACCTGCAGCACCGGTATCTCGGGATTTGACGGCGGCGGCGCGGATATCGGTTGCTGCGCGATCACGGACTTCCAATTGACGGGTGGCTCAGATAAGATCGCGCCGCAACGAAAAAGCCATGAAGCCAAGGAAGATACGGCTCGAATGCGCTGGTTCCGGGACACACTCAGGCAAGGTTCTTGGCTGGCGTTGATCGCGCTGGCGATCAACCTTGGGCTGTCCTTTGGTCACATCCACGCGATCGGCGGCAAGGTTTCCCGGCCCGGGCTCGCCGCACTGGCGGCCTCTGTCTCCTCGCCTGACGACGGTGAGAGGCAACGCCAACCCGGCGACGGCCATGCCGACTATCTCTGCCCGATCTGCATGGCCGCGACTTGGGACCGGGACCTCATGCTTCACGTCGGTGAATCCTATGGCCGAGACGCGCGTGCGCGGGGCGTCGATTTCCTCCTCGCTCCCGGCGTGAACATCTACCGGGTCCCGCAGAACGGCCGCAACTTCGAATACTACGGCGAGGATCCGTACCTCGCCGGCGAGTCGGCGGCCCAGTTCATCCGAGGCGTGCAGAGCCAAGGCGTGGCGGCGACGGTCAAACACTTCGACGCGAACAGCCAGGAGCACGACCGGACGGGGACGAGTTCGGACGTCGATGAGAGGACCCTGCGAGAGATCTACCTGCCCGCCTTCGAGGCTGCGGTTGAGGAAGGACATGTGAAGGCGGTTATGTGCTCCTACAACCTGCTGAACGGCACCTACGCGAGCGAGAACGACTGGCTGCTGAATCAGGTGCTCAAGAAGGACTGGGGCTTTCAAGGAATCGTGATGTCGGACTGGGGCGCAACCCACCATGCCTTGGAGGCCGCGAACCATGGGCTCGATCTCGAAATGCCGGGCGGCGATTTCTTCACTCAGAAGACGCTGCTGCCGCTTGTCCTTTCTGGCGAGGTCAGCCGGGCGACCATCGACGACAAGGTGCGCCGGCTGCTGACGGTGGAGATGTCGATCGGAGCTTTCGACCGCAAGCCCCCAACATCCGAGCCGGTCGACGATCCCATCACCGGTAAAGTCGCGCTCGAAGTCGCGCAGGAAGGGATCGTCCTCTTGAAGAACCAGGGGAATCTCCTTCCCCTTTCCCATGTCTCGCGGATCGCCCTCCTCGGGCCGAACGCCGATCCCGCCGTCGTCGGGGGCGGGGGCAGTTCGCAGGCGACGCCGTTCCACAGCACTAGCGTGTTCGACGCGCTGAAGGAGCGCGCGGGCTCTTCGGCGATCGTGGACTACGTGCCCAGCGAGAACGCCGATATAGTAAAGATTTCCCGCGGAAGCATCTATGACGGCGGCAAGCTCAAGACCGAGATCTTCGCGAATAGGACGCTTTCCGGCGAACCGAAAGTGACGCGGACCGATCCTCGAATCAGCTATTACTGGCGAGGCGGTCCCACTGACGGAGTAGGGCATGACGACTTTTCAATCCGATGGACGGGCACGATCACGCCGAAGGAGACGGGCGCCTATGAATTCGTGGCGCGTGGCGACGATGGCTACCGCGTCTTTATCGACGACAAGCCGGTTCTGAACGAGTGGCGCGATCAGGGCGCCTTCGACTCCCGCCGGTCGATGCACCTCGAGGGGGGCCAGACCTATAACCTTCGCGTCGAGTATTACCAGGGCGGTGGCGAAGCGGAGATGCGGTTTGGTTGGCACATGGTGGACGAAAACCCGCTCGGCAAGGCTGTTGCGGCGGCGCGGCGGGCGGACGTGGCGATCGTTTGCATCGGCCTGAACCCCTCGATCGAGCACGAGGGCGACGATCATCCATTTTCGCTGCCAGCGGGCCAGGACGAACTGGTCGAGACGGTAGTCAAGGTGAACCCGCGCACGATCGTCGTGTTGAACGGCGGCTGCGCGCTCGATATGACGAAGTGGATCGACCGTGTGCCCGCCCTCGTGATGGCCTGGTATCCGGGGCAGGACGGGAACAAGGCGCTGGCCGGGATGTTGTTCGGCGATATCTCGCCTTCCGGCAAGCTGCCGATTTCTTTGGCGAGGCGCTGGGAGGATTGCGCCTCGTTCGGCAACTATCCGGGAGCCGACCACCATGTCAAATACGCGGAGGGGATCTTCACCGGCTATCGGTTCTACGACGAGGGCAAGGTCAAGCCCCTGTTTCCGTTCGGGTTCGGGCTGAGCTATTCGACCTTTGGTTACCGAGATCTGTCGGTTAGAGCCGGTGGCCGAGGCGAGGCGACGGTTCGGTTCACGGTCAAGAACACGGGCCGGCGCGAAGCCGACGAGATCGCTCAGGTCTATGTCGCGCCCGAGCACCCTCCGGTTCCGCGCCCGGTGAAGGAGCTGAAGGGCTATGCGCGACTGCACCTCAAGCCGGGCGAGAGCCAAACGGTTTCCGTCGCCCTCGATCCCCGCTCGTTTAGCTTTTACGACGTGAAGAAGCATGCCTGGGTATTGGAGCCAGGCTCGTATCGAGTCGAGATCGGGGCTTCGAGCCGAGACATCCGGTTGACGAAGCCGATCGCTTGGAAGTAAATCTCCGAAATCCCAATCAAAAAGGCCCCGCCACGTGGGCGGGGCAAGCGTTTGGACCAGTTTTATTCCCGAACTCCGCCGGGATTCTTTTTTTGGGGGGCGGAAGAAAAGTCGTTTACGAGGTCTCTCTTTGCCGGCGCAGAAACGCAGGCAGATCGAGATCGATCTCGTCGAGTTGAATCGGAGGGGGAAGCGTCATCGCCGGCTGGCGTGGACTTGGCTCGGCTGCGGGCTGAGCCTCCCGCTCGCGCTCGCGGACGGCGGCTCGCGGCGCCGGCGTCTGTCTCGGCGTGTAGAAGACCTCCGAGTTGAAGGCGATGGGCTGGGAGTCGACGGGGTCCATGCCCGCCGCGAGGATCGTCACCGAGACCTCGCCGCCAGGAAGCTCTCGGGTCACGTGGCCCATGATGATCTCGGCGTCGTCGATGTCGGCGAACTGGATGATGTATTCCATCGCCTCGTGGGCTTCGCCGATGCTAAAGTCGTCGCCGGCCGTGATGTTCACGAGCATCCGCTTGGCGCCGTTGATGCTGGTCTCCAAAAGAGGGCTCGTGGCTGCATTCTGAGCCGCCACCCGCGCCCGGTTTTCACCCGAGGCTTTGCCGAGTCCCATAAGAGCCACGCCCGCGTTCGACATGACCGTGCGCACGTCCGCGAAGTCGACGTTGATCATGCCCGGCAGAACGATGATGTCGCTGATGCCCTGCACGCCTTGGCGCAGCACGTCGTCGGCGGCCGAAAAGGCGTCCTTCATGCTCGACTTCTTGTCCACGACATCGACAAGCCGGTTATTAGGAACGGTGATTAGGGTATCGACGGCGGCCTTGAGCCGGGAAGCGCCGGCATCCGCAAGAATTCTGCGGCGAGGGCCCTCGAAGAGAAATGGCTTCGTGACCACGCCGACGGTCAGAATCCCCATGCGCCTAGCGAGGTCCGCGATGACAGGGGCTGCGCCGGTTCCCGTTCCACCGCCCATGCCGGCGGTGATGAAGACCATGTCGACGCCTTGAAGCTGGGCTGCAATCGCCTGCTCGCTCTCCCGGGCCGCGCCTTCTCCGACGGACGGATCGCCGCCCGCGCCGAGCCCGCGGGTCAGGCCTTCTCCGATCTGGAGGCGCTGCGCGCCCTGAATTTGGGCGAGGGCCTGCGCGTCGGTATTGGTGACAAGAAACTTGACTCCACTGAGTCCGGCGTCGATCATCCTCGCCACGGCGTTGCCTCCCGCTCCGCCTACGCCGATGACCTTGATCGTTGCCTGCTGGCTGTCGAAAAGGGTATCTGGTCTCAATTCGTTCGCTCCAAACTCATCACAACAAGCCCTGGCCCACGACGGGCCCGGGTGATCGAAGGTAGGGACGAACGAGGCGAGGCTAAAGGATTCGAGGTTGTGTCGAGGATTTGCAATCCTCGTTCCCGATGTGCAGAACGCGGATTAACAATCCACACGCGTCTCTGGTTGTCTGCGATCTTCGAGCCAATGAAAATGGCGTTAATCCAGGGAAAGCTCCTGTATCTTAATCATATGGCTCGCTTTGCGCCTAAATTATCGGCCATCTTAAGCCTCTTCGCGCTTGCCGCGGTCGCGTTTTCTCAACAGAATCCGCCGACGACTACGCCCCCGCCGCCTTCCGCATCTACGGCGCCGGCCCTGGACGCCAAGACCAAACAAGAAGTGCTCGACGGCCTCCAGCAAGTCATCACCACGCGAGCCTTCGTTCCCGGGGTCGACTTCAGCAAGTGGCCAGACTTCCTCGCCACTCATCGGGCCGACATCGATAAGTCCGACACCGACATCGCGTTCGTTCGCGAAGCGAACAAGGTGCTCAAGCAATTCGGTGTTAGCCATATCGCCCTTCGCACGCCCCGAAGCGCAACCGCCCGCCGAACGGGAACGGCGAGCGGCCTCGGCATGCTCGTCCGAAAAACGGACGCCGGCCTCGAAGTCACGACCGTCTTTCCCCAGGGTCCGGCCGGACAGGCCGGCATCGAGGCAGGTGACATCGTCAAGGAGGTCGAGGGCAAACCGGCCGAGGATCCCGCCGCGATCCGGATCGATCTCGGCAAGTCGGTCGACGTCAAGGTCCTTAAGAAGAGCGGCGAAACCAAAGACTTCAAGCTGGAGAACAAGGAGTTTTCCAACCGCCGGCCCGAGACGCTGACCTGGATCGCCAAAGACGCTGCCGTCCTCCGAATTTGGACATTTGCCGCCGGCTACGACTACAAGAACGTGGAGTCGCTGATGCAGCAGGCCGATGCAAAGGCGAAATACCTGATCGTCGATCTTCGTTCCAACGGCGGCGGCCTGGTAACTAATCTGAACCACTTTCTCAGCATGCTGATACCGGACCAAACCCCGGTTGGAACCTTCGTCAGCCGAACCATCGTCGACAGCTACGCCAAGGATCACACCGCCAACCTAACGGACCCGGTCGCGATCGCCGCATGGGCGCCCCGCAAGTTCAAGACCAGCAAGCGGGAAGACGTCGAGCCGTTTACCGGCCAGATCGCCGTTCTCGTCAATCGAGGCTCGGCGAGCGCTTCCGAAATCGCCGGCGCCGCTCTCAAGGAGTGCCGCAACGCCGCACTGGTGGGGCAGGATTCCATGGGCGCCGTTTTGGCCTCCGTATACGACGATCAGCTTCCCGACGGCTACGAGCTTCAATATCCGGTTCAGGATTACGTAACGATCAAGGGCGAGCGCCTCGAAGGCCACCCCCGCGTACCTGATCTCAAGGTCGAATTCGATCCCAAAGCCGCCGACGACACCGCTCAAAAGGCTCTCGACTTCCTCAAGAAGCGAGAATCCGAACACCTCAACTCGCCGATTTCAACCACCGGTCACGATTGAAGAAAGTTACGGTTAGCGGTTAGCGGTTAGCGGTTGACGTCCATCAGCCATCAGCCATCAGCCATCAACCATCATCTCTTTCCCCCTGGCGTTCGACGCCTGGCACCCGGTACCCTTCACGAATTCGGAGGAGAGATGAAACAGAGCACTGGTTCGGCAGAGTGGAAAGGCGGGTTGAAGGACGGGAAGGGCGTCGTCTCCGTTGGCAGCGGAGCGATCCAGGGAGCCGCTTATAGCTTCGGCACCCGGTTCGGCGAAGACCGCGGCACGAACCCCGAAGAGCTGATCGCAGCCTCCCACGCCGCCTGCTTTTCGATGGCGCTGAGCGCCCAACTCGGCGAACGCGGGATGACCCCCGAAAGCGTCCGCACGACCGCGACCGTGACGCTTGATAAGACCGACAGCGGCTTCGGGATCACTCAGAGCCACTTGGACGTCGTCGCCAGAATCCCCGGCGCGGACGCAGCCAAATTCGAGGAAGCCGCCCAAGCCGCGAAGAAAGGCTGCCCGATCTCGAAGGTCCTCAACACGGAGATCACGATGAGTGCGCGCCTGGAAGGCTAGAATCGTCGGCCCGCGCGACTCCAACCGCGGTCCGATATTTTCGAGCTACTGAACGATGACCTTGGCCGTGCGTTGATCCCACGGCTTCACGCCCTTCTTGATTTCCCAAGCGCGCCCGTAGATCAGGCCGACCGAGACCGTGCCCTTCTTGACCGCTTGAAAGCTGATGAGAATCGTCGCACCCTCACCGGTCTTCGGCGGATTCGTGGGCTTCTCTTCGACAGATGAAGTTCCAAGATACTTCAGCCCGGGCTTTCCGGAGTTCTTGACCGTCCAAGTCCCTCCCGTGCTGGCGTTGCCGTAGACCGAGAAGACGAGCTTCTGGCCGACCGTAAGATGAAGCGGTGCGGAGGGTTGATCGGTGACGACGAGATCTTTGACGTGGGTCTGCAAGAAGCCGATGGCGACAACAAAGGATGTCAGCATGGTGCCCCGACCTTACCCGGTTAACCCGGCTAAGACGGGACCCCAAGCTACAGAATCTGAACGTCTTGGGATCCGCTCTGAACTTCGCCGATGATCGCGGCTGTTTCGCCGGCTTGGTTCAGCCGCTGAACGACCGCCGGAGCAGCGAAGCGGTCAACGAACAGCACCATACCGATCCCCATGTTGAAGGCTCGATACATCTCCTGATCGGGGATGTCGCCGGTCGCCTGGATGAGTTTGAAGATCGGCAACGGCGTCCACGAGCGCTTTTCAATAACCGCCCTCACGTCCGATGGCATCACGCGGGGCAGATTGTCGTAAAGCCCGCCTCCGGTGACGTGGGCGATTGCGTATAGTCCCTCTACGTCCTGGACGATCGGATAGACGGCGTTGAAATAGCAGCGGTGCGGCCGGATCAGTTCCTCGCCTATGGTGGTGTTCAGGCCGGGGATCGTGTCTCGAACCGAGAGCCCCGACTTCTCGAAAAGAGCGGAGCGAGCCAGGGAGAAGCCGTTGGTATGAAGGCCGTCGCTGGCGAGGCCCACGATGACATCTCCGGCCTGCATCTTGCCGCGGGGAAGCTTGCGCTCGAGATCGACGAGCCCAACGACGGCGCCGACGACGTCGATTTCGTCGTCATGGTAAATGCCAGGCATCTCCGCCGTTTCGCCTCCGATCAGGGCGCATCCGGCATCGCGGCAAGCCTCGGACATGCCGTGGAGGATCTCCTCGAAGACGAGCCCCGACAGCTTCGAGCAGCCGTAGTAATCAAGGAAGAAGAGCGGCCGGGCGCCCTGGCAAAGAACGTCGTTGACGCAGTGGTTTACGATGTCTTTGCCGAGCCCGGTGAACTCGCCCACCATCGCCGCTATCTTGGTCTTCGTCCCGACTCCGTCGATGCTCGTGACGAGCACTGGATTGGTCGTGTCGGGGAACGAGGCGCGGAAGAGCCCTCCGAATCCGCCGATTCCGCCGACGACCTCGGAGTTGTGGGTCATTTGTACAGCCTTGGTGACAGCCCGGAGCGCGCGCTGGGCTTCGTCGATATCGACTCCGGCGGATCGATAGGTCAGCGGCTCGTTCAGCATGGGGCAAAGCGTACCACTCGGTTGCGTCCGAGGGATTTGGGTGTCGGCGTATTTAGGGTGTTGAGGTATTGGGTGGCGACCAGGCGCTTCGGGCTCGGCCGCGGGATTGGCCCCTCGCGGGGTTTACGGTTCGCCGCCCTCCGCCGGCATGGCCAATACCCCAATACCGTAACACCCCAATACCTACTTCTCCTCGCGGCCGAACGTGACCAGGAGCTTGCCGGCGCGTACGTGCGGGCAGACGCTGACGACCTGCCAGCCCTGCTTGGCCATCTTGTTCATCGTTTCGTTCGCCACGATCTCGACGTCGACCCCGAGTTCCGGTTCGACCACGATGTTCTTGTACTCGGTGTAGATCACGAGCGCATTTTACGCCCCCCTTTGAGTGCGAGACGCAAGTCTCGCCTTGGATTCGGCGCGCAAGCGCCCGGGCTCATTGGTTCAGCAGCTTCGCAACGTAGTCCCGCAAATAGAGATCCACGGCGCCGGAGAAGACGTCTTCCCCGGCGAGCCACTTCGCCTCCGCGTCCTCCTCTTCCAGCGCAGTCTGCATAGCGGGGATGTACTCGAGCTCGCCCGGCTCTGTGCCCGCGAGGGAGCAGCCCGCGTAGACGCCTTCCATTACTGGAACGGTCGCCTCGATAAAATCCTGGATAACCGGGACCGGGCTCTCGCGGTCCTCACAGGCTTCGCGGCTGAGCGAGTGGTGCATGCGGCAGGCAAGCGGCCGGGCCTCGTAAACCGTGCAGCTTTGCTCCTCGCTCAAGAAGGGGCAGGCGAGGACGTGGCGCATCCGCCCTTCGACAGGCAAGGCGGCGATGCTGTCGACATAGGACCGGATTCGATCCAGAACCTCTGCGCGCCTTTCGGCGGAGAAACTCTCGTTCACAAACCGAGCGATGTTGAAGATCTCGGGCGGGAGGGCTGTGACGCGCATGTAGCAGCAAGCCGCGCATCCCGACCTACAGGCGATTCCTTCCAGATCGATCTTCGCCGCCGCTCGATTCACGGTGAGTGAGATGCCCTTGATGTTGCCGTCTACGAAAGCGAGGGTGTCGCCGAGGACGCTGGCCGCCTCGCCTCGGCGGCGCTTTTCGATCCGGTCGCGGGTTTCGTTGGCAACGGTCTCGCGAACCTCCTCGGCCCAGGCATTCAATTCGTTGGGCTCCGGCATATTGGACAGTATAGTTCGCGACTGTCGGAGCGAAACCGCGGCCTGAGAATTCTGCGGGGCCAGCCCGAGAATTCGTGTATCATATCGTAATCGTGATGAGGCAGGTTGCAGAAGTCAGAGCCCGATTGAGCGCGAGCGCGCTGGGCTTTGGGTTGCTTCTTGGGTTTATTGGGCTCATTATTATTGGGCCGATGAGTTAATCCGGGAAGCAAAAGCAACGACACAAAGAGAGAGCCTTCCCGGAAAGCCGGGGAGGCTCTCGGCGTTTTAGGAGCAGAGAAAGCTTCGAAGACGCTGGCTGGTGATGCAGGCTGGAAGCCTGCGCTACTGGTGTGGCGGCATCGCGAATGAGGATTGGAGGATTGAGGATTAGCGGATTGGGGTCGAATGAACGACCGTTTCAATCCTTCGATCCTTCAAGCCTCTAATCCTCAAAGTGCACCGACATCGTTGTCGGAACCAAGCTCCCGTCGTCGGGCGCGCTGGAGAAAACGATGGAACGAACTGGTGCGCATATCGTCATGGAGGCCCTGGACCGTCAGGGCGTCGACGTCGTCTTTGGATACCCCGGTGGGGTTGTGCTCCCGCTGTACGACGAAATGTTGAAGTGGCCGCAGGTGCGGCATATCCTCGTCCGCCACGAGCAGTGCGCGGCCCACATGGCCGACGGCTACGCTCGGGCAACGGGTCGCGTCGGAGTGTGCCTCGCCACGAGCGGGCCGGGCGCGACTAACCTTGTGACCGGCATCGCGACCGCGATGATGGACAGCGTCCCGATGGTCGCGATCACCGGCCAGGTGACCTCGTCCTCGATCGGCAAGGACGCCTTCCAGGAAACCGACATCCAGGGGATCACGATCCCGATCACGAAGCACAACTACCTCGTGACCGACGTCGCTGACCTGCCGGCTGTCCTGACCGAGGCTTTTCATCTCGCCCGAACCGGACGAATGGGGCCGGTGCTCGTGGATATCCCGAAGGATGTATTTCTCGCCAAGACCACGGCGGATTTCCCGCATGAGGTTATCCGGCGAGGCTATAACCCACCGGTCGAGCCGGACCCGCGTCAAGTGGCCCGTGCGGCTTCGATGTTGGCGGAGGCGAAGCGGCCCGTTCTGATCGCGGGAGCGGGGGTCGTTTGGTCCGGGACCTCCGAGATCCTCGGCGCGCTTGCCGCGAAGGCGGATCTTCCCGTCGCCAATTCTCTCCTCGGTCTCGGCTCGATTCCCCGATCCGATCCGCGCTCCCTCGGCATGATGGGCATGCACGGCGAGGCAACGCCGACGATCGCCGTTCAACAGGCCGACCTACTGCTCGTGGTCGGCGGCCGACTGGACGACCGGCTCACCGGGAAGACGAGCGGCTTCGCACCCTCTGCGCAGGTCGTTCACTTCGACGTCGATGCGACGGAGTTCGGCAAAGCGGTGCCGACGATCTGCACGGTCGTGGGCGATCTTCGTTGTAGCTTGCCGGCTTTCCTGGAAGCAGTGCCAACGCGGCGGTTTCCAGAGTGGTGGGCCCAGATCCGGGAGTGGCAGGCGGAGTTTCCAATTGTCGTCCCGGACAGTGAGCATTTCCTGTCTCGTCATGTCCTGCAGGAGCTTGGCCGGGCAACCGAGGGCCGGGCAATCGTGAGCACCGACGTCGGGCAGCACCAGATGTGGACGGCCCAGCTCTACCCATTCGAGCGGCCTCGACAGTTCCTTTCGAGCGGTGGACTCGGCACGATGGGCTATGGGCTGCCTTCGGCGGCGGGCGCGAAGTTCGCCTGCCCCGACCGCGAGGTTTGGGCAGTCGTGGGCGACGGGGGCTTCCAGATGACGCTACAGGAGCTTCAGACGATCGCCGAGAACGACCTCGATGTGAAGATCTGCCTGCTGAACAACGGCTATCTCGGGATGGTCCGACAATGGCAAGAGATGTTTTATGACAACCGGCACAGCCACGTGGCGATGGGCAGCCCGGACTACGCGAAGCTGGCCGATGCCTACGGCGTACGCTTTATCCGCTGCACGCGTCGGGAGGATCTGGCCGAGACCTTCCGCGTGGCCCGCTCGTATCCGGGGCCGGTGCTATGCGAATTCGTCGTCGAAATGGAGGAGAACGTGTTCCCGATGGTCGCGGCGGGCGCGACGAACGACGACCTGATCATGGACCCGGCACTGAAAGATGCGCGGGTAAGTAGCGCAGGCTTCCAGCCTGCATCGGTGGAGGTGGCAGTCAGATGAGCAGATTTGGATTTGAGAATGTTGAGCCGGAGTTCGATCCCGGCGTAATGGCCATGATCGTCCTTTCATTTAACGAGTGTTGCGTTGAGATGCCGGATCGGACAATCGAGAAGCGGCGAGCGGCAGGACGATCTCGCATCGAAGGCCACGGTCGCTTACCGAAGGCGAAGAAGGAGATCGCGGCGACGAACTGGTCGTCCTGGTTCGCCCACCATTACGGTCCTCAAGAGGAGGTGTCGGAATGACGGCGACCGTAGAACCGGGGTCGAAAGCCGGTGCTATGCATCAGCATACGATCAGCGCGCTCGTCCAGAACGAGGCGGGAACCCTGAACCGGCTCGTCAGTCTCTTCCGCCGGCGCGGATTCTCGTTGGCCAGCTTGAACGCGGGCGACTGCGAGCAGGGGGGCTTTTCGCGGCTGACGCTTGTTGTAAACGGCGACGACACCGACCTGCAGCAGTGTATCCGCCAGCTTGAGAAGCTGATCGACGTCGTCGAAGTCGAGGATCTCGGCCCGAATGAATCGGTCCGGCGGGAGCTGGCGCTGGTTCAGGTCAAGGCGGAGCCGGATCAACGGGGACCGATCGTCGAGATCGTCCAGATCCTCGGTGGCAAAGTCGCCTGGCTGGCGCCTGACCGGATGGCGGTCGAGATGACCGACGAGCCCGCGAAGATCCAGCGGCTCATCGAAATGCTGACCCCGTTTGGGATCCACGAAGTCGTCCGCACCGGTCTCGTTGCGATGAGAGTCGCGTGACACTGGAGTGGCGGAGTGATGGGGTGATGCCGACTTCAGATGGTCATCTCGAGCGAGCGGCGTTGCCGCGCGTCTAGGGTGACGCTCTGGAACAATCCGCTGCATCAACCAGCAACCCTGCGGTCGGGTTCTTCACTCCACTACTCCATCGCTCCATTACTCCATCACTCAAAACTCCAAACTCCAAACTCCAAACTCCCATGACCATCTATCACGAAAACAACATCGATTCTGAAATCATCAAAGCCCTGAAAGTGGCCGTCATCGGCTACGGAAGCCAGGGCCACGCGCACGCCCAGAACCTGCGGGATTCGGGCGTCGACGTCAAAGTCGCGCTTCATCCGGTGAGCAAGAGCCGGGCAAAAGCCGAGGCTGACGGACTTGAGGTCGTCGACGTGCCCACAGCAACCGGGTGGGCGGACGTGCTCATGTTCTGCACGCCCGATGTGCCGATGAAGGCGATCTACTGCGACGGCGTCACCGATCATCTTCGCCCCGGCCAGACGCTCCTTTTCGCTCATGGATTCAACATCCACTACGGCCTGATCCAGCCGCCGCCCCTCGTGGGCGTGGCGATGGTCGCCCCGAAGGGTCCGGGCCACCGGCTCCGCCACGAATTCGTGCACGGCGCGGGAATGCCGGCGCTCGTTGCCGTCCACCAGGACCCGGCCGGGAACGCCAAGTCGATCGCCCTCAGTTATGCTTGGGGCATCGGCTCGGGCAAGGCCGGCGTACTTGAGACGACGTTCAAGGAGGAGACGGAGACCGACCTCTTCGGCGAGCAAGCCGTGCTATGCGGGGGCCTTTCCGCGCTCATCAAGGCTGGTTTCGAGACCCTCGTCGAGGCGGGATATCAGCCGGAAGCGGCCTACTTCGAATGCCTCCACGAAACCAAGCTGATCGTCGACCTGCTTTACCAGGGCGGGCTCAGTTACATGCGGTATTCGGTTAGCGATACGGCGGAATGGGGCGACTACACGGCGGGGCCGAAGGTGATCAACGAGGAAAGCCGCCGGGCCATGAAGGAGCTTCTCGCGAATATTCAGGACGGCTCGTTCGCGAAGAAGTGGGTTGCGGAG
>Ga0209415_10014152_pt1 | contig 13050 bp, 12 predicted proteins | sample PeaSoiSIISIP2007_FD_187696 | JGI IMG/M metagenome (GOLD analysis project Ga0209415, IMG submission 187696) | Peat soil microbial communities from Weissenstadt, Germany - SII-SIP-2007 (SPAdes) (version 2) | ecosystem: Environmental > Terrestrial > Soil > Wetlands > Peat | place: Germany...
CGTGACGCCGTAGCGCTTCTCCATCAGCTCGTCCCAGAGCCGAGTGAACGCGCGCATCTTGCAGCACTCCTCGACGAAGCGGATCCCCGCGTTGACGAAGAACGAGATGCGGCCGACCACCGCCGGGAAGTCGCCTGGCGGAACCTGGCCGCCGGACCGTACGGCGTCGAGGACGGCGAGGCCCGACGCCGCGGCGTATGCGATCTCCTGCACCGGCGTGGCGCCGGCTTCCTGCAGGTGATAGCTGCAGATGTTCGTCGGATTGAACTCGGGGATCTCCTTGCACGTCCACGCGACCATGTCGGTGGTGAGGCGCATCGATGGCGCCGGAGGAAAGATGTACGTGCCGCGCGAGAGGTACTCCTTGAGGATGTCGTTCTGCGTCGTGCCGCGGAGCGACTTGCGGGCGACGCCTTGCCGGTCGGCCACGGCGACGTAGAGCGCGAGCAGCCACGCGGCGGTCGCGTTGATCGTCATCGACGTGTTCATCTCGCCGAGCGGGATGCCGTCGAGGAGCGCGACCATGTCATCGATGTTCGCGACGGGGACGCCGACCTTCCCGACCTCGCCGCGCGCCAGCGGGTGGTCGGCGTCGTAGCCGGTCTGCGTCGGCAGATCGAAGGCGATCGAGAGCCCCGTCTGCCCCCGGGCGAGGTTCGTGCGGTAAAGCTCGTTCGACGCGCGCGCCGACGAGTGCCCCGAGTACGTGCGCATCAGCCACGGCGCGTCTTTCTTCTTCACGTCGGCCATGGCGTCATCCGCGGCGGGGGCGGCGCTTGACGAGCAGGCGGCGCTCGATCTCGAAGATCTTGGCGGGGATCTTCTCCTTCCCCCTGTCCTTCTTGTCGTTCTCCTTCACGAAGAGGTCCGCGCCGTACGTCTCGACGGCGGCCTTCGCCGAGATCCCCTTCACGCCGACGAGCTGGAACGTGACGACGCCGAGCCCACCGCCGGCAACGCCCGCCACCGCCTCCGCTCCGAGGACGCGCGACACGGCGGCCACCGTGTCTCCCGCCACGGCGGGCTGCGTGTGGTAGCCCTCGGTGAAGCCGATCTCCCACACCGCGTTCTCCGTCGCGTCCCGGCTCGCGAGGCCCTCCAGCCAGGCGAAGACGAGGCCACCGAATACGATGGGCTCTCCGCTCATCGCGCCCGAGAGGCCCTTGCTGTAGACGCGGTCGAAGTGCAGGGGGTGCGTGTTGCCGACCTTGTACGTCAGCGCCAGGTGCTCCTCAGTGATGGTGCGCCCGTTGGCGTGCGCGATGATGTCGCCGGCCTCGAAGTCCTCGAAGTACGTGTCCCGCCCGGTGAGGGACCGATCGATCGCATGGAGCCGAAGATCCCCGAGGTCGACTGACCCCTCGTCGACCCACGGAAATGCCGCACGAGCCTCTTCCGGCCCGGCGGCCGCGGGAGCGGCGGCCGGGCCGAGGTCCGGCGCCACCATGATCTTGCGCTCGTATTGCAAGACGACTTCGTCGCGCTGGTTCACGCCCAGCGTCCGGATGCGGACGATCCCGGGCTTGCCGCTTCCCCGCTCGTGGCGGTCCATCACGCGCGTCATCGCGCGGAGCGTGTCGCCCGCGAAGACCGGTCGCAGGAACTGCGCCCCGTAATAGCCGAGGTTCGCGATGGCCTTCTCCGAGTCGTTCTGCACCCCGAGCGAGAGGACGACGTTGAACACCATCTGCGGGCTCGCCGGGAACCCCGGGAAGCCGTGCGCCTTCGCGTACTGGGCGTTCAGATAGAGCGGATTGCACTGCATGAAGACGCGGGCGAAGTCGAGCATCGCCGCCGGCTGGAACGTGAACCCGCGCGGGTGCGCGAACACCTGCCCCGGGACGAACGCCTCCAGGTGCCGGCCGTACTGCGGCGTCCGGACGCGGTCGAGCCGGACGGGGACGCCCGGGGCGAGCTCCTTCTGGGCTCCTGCGGCGAATGTCACCCGGTCCGGCATCTAGACCTCGACCCCCACGTTCTCGGCGCGGTCCACGAGGGCGCGCGCGACCACCTTGAGCGCGAGCGTCTCCTCGGCGCCCTCGAAGATCGACAGGACGCGCGAGTCGACGAAATAGCGGCTGACGGCGGTCTCCTCCGCGTACCCCATGCCTCCGTGGATCTGCAGCGCCTCGTTGCAGACCTGGAGCGCCGCGCGGCACGCGTAGAGCTTCACCAGGCTCGCCTCCATCTCGCCCTTCCCTTCGTCCATCAGGCGCCCGACGGCGTAGGTGAACTGCCGGCAGACGGCGATCGACGTCCCCATGCGCGCCAGCTTGGCCTTCGTGAGAGCGTAGTCGCCGATGGGCCTCCCGAAGACCTTGCGCTCGCGTGCGTAGACCACGGCGCGCTCGAGCGCCGCGGACATCAGGCCGATGGCGCGCGCGGCGGTCTGGATACGTCCCCCGGAGAATCCTGCCATCGTGAAATAGAAGCCCTTCCCCTCCCCTTCGGGGCCCCCGAGGAGATTCGCGTCGGGCACGAAGAAGCCCTCGAAGAACGTCTCGTACGAGTGCATTCCGCGGTACCCGATCGTGGCGATGGCGCGGCCGCTCACCTTGCCCCCGCCCGGCTGGGTGTACTCGAAGTCGTGCCCGTCGAACGACGGCTTCTCGGCGAGGAAGAGCGACAGACCCTTGTGGCCGAGGGAAAGGTCGGGGTTCGTCCGCGCGAGGACGAGCATCACGTGCGCCTTGCCGTTGAACGTGCACCACGTCTTCGCGCCATCGAGCACCCATCCCCCCTGGGTGCGGTTCGCTCGGAGCTTCATGCTGGCGACGTCGGAGCCGTAGTCCGGCTCGGTCACCGCGATCGCGTTCAGGATCTCGCCGGAGGCGAGGCGAGGCAAGAAGCGCTGCTTCTGCTCCTCGGTCCCTCCCTTGAGGAGCGCGCGCGCCAGGATCTCCGGGCGCGTGATGAGGCTGCCGGCCGCGCCAAGGGAGCCGCGCGAGAGCTCTTCGGTCACGACGATCATCCCGAGGTTGTCGTCGTGATCGTCGGGCTGCAGGCCTCCGTAGCGCTCGGGGATCGACAGTCCGAAGCCGCCGAGCTCCGCGAGCGGCCTGAGGATGGCATCCGGGATGAGCAGATCGTGTCGGTGGACTTCCTCGGCGAGCGGCTGGACGACCGTCGACGCGAACTTCCGGAAGGTCCCGCGCATCATCTCGTGCTGCTCGTCGAGCAGGTAGGCGCCCGTCGCCCCAGCCGTCCCGGTCTCGATCACGCTGGCGCCGAGGGACTCGACGAACCTCGACGCGAGGCACTCGCCGGTCAGGGCCCTGACCGACTCGTGCTCGAGCGCCGCGTGGACCTCGGCCGGAGTCAGCCCGTAGTCGGCCACCCGCGCTCCGACTCGCCCCCGCAACGCGTGAAGCGACTCGGCCGCGAAGAGGCGCGCGAACCGTGCCTCGATCTCCCCTGCCCCGGAATCGATGGCGCGCAGCGCGTACAGGATCGCGAACCTCGCCGCCGTGACCTCCGCGAACCCGAGCGCCATGTCGAAGCAGACGATCTGCGACTCGTCGAGCTTCGACGCCGAGACGCTTCCGTTCTCGAGGCTCCGCTCGCGGAGCGTCCACGCCGCGCGCTCGAGGAGCCTCCGCCCGCGCGCGAGGGCCTCCTCCGCCCGAGCCAGATCGCCCGCTGCCTGCTTCGGTTCGAACGCCATGCTCCTCTCCGTGCCGGCCACCGACCGCGGCTTTCTCAGGCGCCGAGCTGCGCGGCCTCTTCCTTGGATATGACGCCCAGCTCGAGCCCCCGCGCGGTGTCCACGTGCCCGCGCGCGATCGCCTTGCGGACCTTCCAGCGCGCGTGCCTGTCGGTCGCCCGGTCGCTCATGACGCCGTGGATGATGGTCGCGCCGACCTGCGCGTCGACGGCCTTCGTGTAGGCCTCGATCTTGGCGAGCTCCTCGCGGAGCTCCTCCTCGCTGAACGCCAGGCGGTACGCGAGGCGCACGCAGAAGAGCTGGAGCGGATGGCCCACCCACTTGCCATCCATGCCGAGCTTCTGCCCGTGGGCGGCGTCGTCGTAGACCTCCTTGAGGCGCGCCAGGATGTGCTTCTTGTTGTCGGCCGCCGAGAGCGACGCGTCGGCCACGGGGTAGTTGACCGTCATGTTGTCGATCGACGGCACGCCGATCCCACCGGCCAGGTTCACGATGCTCATCCGCACCCAGTCGCAGACGGGGTGATCGTTGATGATGTGCGGCAGCCCGATGTCGGCCGAGTAGTCGGCGATGCCCCAGATGATCCCGGCCAGGCGTCGGATCGACGCCTTGACCAGGAGCGGCAGCTGCGCCGCCGCCCACCCCGACTCGACGAGGAACTCGAGCTTGATCTGGTTCTCGCGGAGGCCGAGCTTCTTCTCGATCTCCCCGAGGATCTCCCCGACGAATGCGAGCTCCTCGGGATGCTCGGTCTTCGGCCACACGATCCCGTCGATCGGGAAATTCTCCGGCGCGAGCCCCCTGGCGGACTCCGTCAGGACGATCAGGATGTCGCGCAGGCAGTAGTCGAGATTCAGCCCCGAGGGCCGGTAAAAGCGCAGCGTGCGGCCCCACTTGGCCTCGCGGAAGACTTTGATGGCGTTCTCACGGCCGCGGGCGACCACGTCGTCGCGCAGCGCCTGGGCGTCCTCGCCGTCGACCATGACGAACGGCGACTGCGGGGCGGCGCCGAGCTCGCGCTCGATCTCGCTGTCCTCGACGCGAAGCGTGTCGGCCAGCTCGGCGACCGAGATGCCGAGCTTCTCGAGCACCTTCGCCGACGGCGCGCTCCCCTTCTCGATGGCCTTCGTGACCATCTCGAGGTTGCTCGCGGGCGTAGTGAAGTGGGCCTGCTGCCGGTAGAACCTCAGGGGGAGGTCCGCCGTGTGCCCCTTTCTGTTCTCGAGCAGCGCGTGGCGTCGAGACTCCCACTGACTGAGCTTGGCCGCATACGCATCGAGATCGAACGTCATGGGATCGGCGATCCTTTCCGGGCGCGTTGTCGTCGACTGGTCGGTTCCCGGCTTGTAAGTCGCGGTGGGATAGCACAAGGCGGCCGGGCGGGCGAAACTGTCCCCGCCCGTGAACGAACCTCCGGCCTTCGCGCTGCATCCGGCCTTGCAGATGGTCCGCTGGATCCGCGATCCATTCGCCCTCCTCGAGGAGGGCCAGGCTCGCTACGGGGACGCGTTCGCGCTGCGTCTGCCGCGCTTGTCGCAGCCGGTCTACATCCTCGCCGATCCCGAGGCGGTGAAGGACGTGTTCGGCCTCGGCCCGGACCAGGCCCATGCGGGCAAGGCCAACGTCATCTTGAAGCCACTGGTCGGCGAGCACTCGCTCTTGCTCCTCGACGGCGCCGAGCACATCCGCCAGCGAAAGATGATGCTCCCCGCCTTCCACGGCGAGCGCATGCAGGCCTACGGAAACACGATGCTCGACATGGCGCACGACGCCATCGACCGGATGCCCGTCGGGGCCGCCTTTCCTGTCCATCGCGCGATGCAGACCATCACGCTCCAGGTCATCCTCCGCACGGTGTTCGGCGTCGATCAGGGCCCCCGCTTCGCGGAGCTCGCCGACGTGCTCACGCGCATGCTCGACGCGGGCATGGATCCGATCCTTCTCTTCCCGCTGATGCACACGGACTACGGCCGCTATAGCCCCTGGGGGCGCTTCCTCAGGCTCATGGCCCGAGCCGACGCGATCATCCGCGCCGAGGTCGGCCGCGGACGCGAGCACGGCATAGCGGGCCGGACCGACGTTCTCGCGATGATGCTCGATGCGCGCGACGAGAAGGGCCGCTCGCTCGGCGTGGACGAGCTGCGCGACGAGCTGATGACCCTCCTCACGGCCGGCCACGAAACGACAGCGACGGCGCTCGCGTGGGCGCTGCGGTGGATTCTGCCCGACGCCTCACTCGCCGCGCGACTCAGGGCCGAGATCGCCACGGCGGAGGGCGACCCCGCGAAGATCACGAAGCTCGAGCTGCTCGACGCGACGGTGAAAGAGGTGATGCGGCTGCAGCCGGTCGTCCCCAATGTCGCGCGGATGCTGCAGGAGCCCGCACGCCTCGGGGGCATCGACTTCCCGGCCGGGACATTCGTCGCGCCCTCGATTTACCTCGTACACCGGCGGGTGTCGCTCTATCCCGAGCCGCAGTCCTTCCGTCCCGAGCGGTTCCTCGGGTTCAAGCCTGCGGCGTGGGAGTGGCTGCCGTTCGGGGGAGGGCTAAGGCGGTGCATCGGCGCGGCGTTCGCCATCTACGAGATGAAGATGGTGCTCGCGGCGCTGCTGCCGCGCGTCGAGATGCGCCTGGCCACGGAGAGCGTGAGACCGGTGAGGCGCGCGGTCACGATCACCCCATCCGGCGGGCTGCGCGTCGTGGTGACCGCGCGGCGATCCCGGCAGGCATGGGGAAGTAGGGCGGCGTAAGCGCGAGCCGATTTCGCAAATTCTTTCGAAACCGGCGGCCCCCTTCCCCGTGTCCAGATCGGACGCGACCGAGGGAGGTCAAAATGAAGATGACGCACGCAGTCGCCTGCGCGCTGCTCGTGCAGGGCTGCAGCAGCAACAACACGGCCTCGCAGAGCGGAGACGGCGGGGGGCCCGAGAGCTCGACCGAGGGGGAGCCGGACGCGGGCAGCGAGGACGCTGGTCATCCCGACACCGGCGCAAAGCCGGAGGCAGGAAGCGACAGCGGCGGAGACTCGGGGGCGACGGACGCCGCAGGCGATTCCGGCGGCGACGCCGTCGCGGAGGAGACGGACGGCGCGTGCTCGGGCGACTGGCTCGACGCCTCCGCGCTCTATCCGGGCATCGTGCCCGACGCGGGCGGCGTCCTCCTGCATGCGGCAGGCACCGGGACTCAGAATTACCAGTGCCAGGCGGCCAGCGACGACGGCGGCGTCACGTACTCCTGGGTGTTCGTCGGGCCGCAGGCGAACCTGAACGATTGTCACGCGGTCCTGATCGGCCATCACTTCGCGAGCGAAGCGGGGGCCTCCGCGCCGGAGTGGCAGACCCTCGACGGCACGTACGTCATCGGCAGCAAGAAGGTCTCGTACACGCCCGACGGAGGCGCCGGATCGATCCCCTGGCTGCTCGTCCAGGCGACATCGCACGGCGGAAGTGGCACGCTGAGCGTGGCGAGCTGGGTTTCGCGCGCGAACACCGAAGGCGGCATCGCGCCCTCGACGACGTGCGACGAGTCCACCGTGGGCACCACGCAGAACGTCGGGTACGGGGCGGATTACTATTTCTGGGGTCCCTGAAGAATGCTCTAGGGGGATTGCGCGCGAGGCGCGCTTTCCGAAACCGAGGTACGTTCGGGAGCGTAGCAGTGACTGCATGACCCATGTCTGAGGCCGAAGCCACCCCCTCGGCGCTCCGCGCCCGCGTCCTCGCGGCTGCGGCGGCGACGCCGTCGATCACGCGCTCGAAGGGACGCGTAACCGCTCGCGTGCTGCTCGCCGCGTCCGTGGCGCTCGGCGTGACGGTCTTCGAGGGCGTCGGTGGATTCGCACATGGAGCAGGACGGCCTCTGCGGGTCACTCTGGCGCTGGCAGGCGGGTGGAGCGCCATGTCCGCTCTCCTCACGTGGCTCGTCGTGGGGCGAGGGGGATCGACGCTGGCGCGGCGGCCGCTGCTCGTGGGAGCCGCCGTCCTCGCGATGCCTTTCGCGCTCATCCTGTGGATGCATCTCTTTAACGGGACGTACGCGGAGCCTTACCAGGCGATCGGGTACCGCTGCCTGCGCTACACGCTCATCATCTCGGCCTTGCCCCTCGCGACGTTCCTCGCGCTGCGCCGCGCGGTCGAGCCCCGCCATCCGGCCGTCCTCGGCGCCGGGGCCGGAGCGGCTTGCGCGGCGTGGGCCGGTGCGCTCGTCGACCTCTGGTGCCCCCTGACGAACACGATGCACGTCCTCGTCGGACACGTCGCGCCGATCCTCGCGGCTACCGCGCTGGGGGCCGCCATAGGCCACTTCACACTCGGCGTGCGCTCGATTCGATCGAAGCCATAGTCATTTCTGCAAAAGAGGTGCATACGCAGAAACCGACTGCGCCGCTTTCCGTGATCCCGAACAGAGTGGGGAATCTTTCGGGAGGAAGTGAGCGATGCGACCATCTCTGTTCATTGCATTGAGCGCGGGTCTGCTCTCATCGGGTTGCGCGACTGCCGTCCGGCAGATGCCCGCGCAAATCGACTTCGCGATAAGTGAGAGCGCGCCCTTCGTCGGCGAGCCTCGAATACTCGCAGAGCGCGTCGATCCACGGAAAGCGGCCGTCGTGGCGGCTGCCGGCGACGATGTCACCGTCACATTCGCAAATCGCGGGCGGTCGCTTTCGGCCGAGCCTCGCCATGTCGCGCTCCCCGACGGGGGACACGTGACGTTGTGGACGGAAGGTACCGCGGAGTGGGGCCGCCGGGCGATGGCCCGCTCGTTCGGTCCCGACGGGGACCCGCGCAGCGGGGCCCTCGTGTTATCGTCGCCCGAGATGGACGTCCTCGGAACGCCGAGCGGCGTCGCGACGGACGGGCACCGGATCGTTGCGACGTTCTGTGCATCGCTCGGCGAAGCGTTCGATCTGGTCGCGGTCCCCATCGAAAGACTGTGAGCGGCCGGCCATGAAGCTCCAGGATACCGAGCGACGAGAGCTCAATGGCGCGATGGACAGGTATGCCGACGGCGACGACGGTGCGTTCGCCAAGGTCTACGACCTGCTCGCCCCGCGACTGCTGGGCTACTTCGTCCACCAGACCGGGGACCGAGCGCTCGCCGAGGACCTCACGCAACAGACCCTCTTGCAGATGCACGCCGCGCGCAGAAACTACGCCACGGGCTCGGACGTCATTCCGTGGGCATTCGCGATCGGCCGCAACGTTCTCGTCGACGCCCACCGGCGAGTACGGAGAGAGTTCCTCTTCCGCACGTCGGAGGACGACGCGGCGGCGGTCGACCGCGAAGTCGATCGGTCGTCCAAGCCCGACGACCTCGTCATCTCGAAGCAGATGGCGGGGCTCGTGGACGCCGAGCTCGCGCGTCTGCCAGTCGCGCAACGGGCTGCGTACGATCTGATCCGTCGAGAGGGGCTGAGCGTGGCCGAGACGGCGGAGGCGCTCGGCACGACGCCGACCGCGGTCAAGCTTCGCGTGTTTCGCGTCTCCGAGGCGCTGCGCGCCGTGCTCGGATCTACCGAGAAGTCCGTCGCTTCCTGAGGGGCACGCGGGTCCGCCCGGAGCGGCGCGTGCTACCCTCGAGCGCCCATGACCGCGCCATCGATCGATCGCGAGCTCTCCGAGCTGCTCGAGCTCGGAGAGCGCATCCTCGCCATGGCCACCGCCCGCGGCGGCAGCGACTTCGTCGCCGAGTGCGTCCTTCGATCCGGGGCCGAGCTGTCGGCGCGGGTCCGCAAGGGCGAGCCGGAGCTCGTCGAGGAGGCGGGCACCCGCTCCGCCGGTCTCCGCGTCATCCAGAGCAAGCGTGTCGCGTCGACATCGACGAGCGACCTCACGGAGTCCGGCATCGAGCGCTTCGTCGCCGACGCCCTCGAGCTCGTGGCCCTTTCCCAGGAAGACCCCTTCGCGGGCCCGGCCGACCCCCGGCTCCTCTGCGATCCCTCGCAGGCGCCCGATCTCGATCTCTATGACCCGGCGGGCAGCGCGGTCCAGGCGGCGAGGGCGATCGAATGGGCCACGGAGGCGGAGGCGGCAGCGCTCGCCTTCGATCCTCGCATCACGAACAGCGAGGGCGCAACGTTCGGGCGCACGGCCGGCGGATCCGCCATGGTCCTGTCGAGCGGGTTCCGCGCGACGAGCAAGGGCTCGTACCAGTCGCTGAGCGTCGTGCCCATCGCCGCGGACGAGGGCGGCAAGAACCGCCGCGGCTATCACTGGACGGCGCGCAGGCACCTCGCGGAGCTGGATCCCGCGGTGGAGGTCGGGCGCGAGGCCGCCCGGCGGACGCTGCGCAAGCTCGGCGCGCGCACCGTGCCGACGTGCGAGGTCCCCGTCGTGTTCGATCCGGACTCGGCGCGCTCCATACTCGGCCTCCTCGCAGGGTGCGTCATGGGAAGCGCCGTCTGGCGCAAGGCGAGCTACCTCGTCGGCCGCGAGGGGACGCGCGTGGCGAGCGATCTGGTCACCGTGGTGGACGACCCGCTCATCCTGCGCGCGCCCGGATCACGTCCGTTCGATGGCGAAGGGCTGGCGAGCCGGAGGAACGTCGTCGTCGAGAAGGGCGTGCTGCGCACGTACCTGTGCGACAGCTACTCGGCCCGCAAGCTTGGCCGCGAGAGCACCGCCAGCGCGTCGAGGGGCGGCGGCGCGGGCGTCGGCCCGAGCACGTCGAACTTCGTGCTCCAGCCCGGGACCGACTCCAACGAGGCCATCGTGAAGGGCACCAAGCGCGGCCTCTACGTCACCGAGATGATGGGCTTCGGCTTCAACGCCGTGACCGGCGACTTCTCGCGAGGCGCGTCCGGCTTCTGGATCGAGGACGGCGCGCTCGCGTACCCCGTCAGCGAGGTGACGATCTCGCTCAACGTCGACACACTCTGGCAGAGCCTCGACGCCGTCGGCAGCGACCTGGATCTGCGCACCTCGACCGCCGCGCCCACCATCCGCATCGCGAAGATGACCGTGGCCGGCGGGGCCGGGTAATCTCGCTCCGAGGCATGGCGAGATGACCGGGGACGACATCAAGGCGCTCCGCAAGGAGCTCTCGTGCACCGCGAAGGAGCTCGCGGCGGCGCTCGGCGTGGATCAGGCGACCGTCCTCGCGTGGGAGAGGGCCGAGCGGTTCCCGACCAAGGCCTACGTCGACGCGATGGCCGACCTGCGGACGAGAGGCGGCGGAGCGATCCCGCGCAAGGCGAAGACCGGCGGCGACCCCCTCAAGTCGCTGGCCGATCCGATCGTGTGGGAGCTGCTGCGGAAGATCGCGGCGCACAAGAAGCTGCGGGACGAGGTGGCGAAGCTCGCCGAGAGGTACCCGGACCCGGCCAGCGAGTGACCGGACCGCGAGCCGGTCAGTCCGGATCTTCGAGATCGTCGCTCGTCGAAGGCGCCTCGGGCGCGAGCGTGTCGCGCATGGGCGGGTCGTCCCCCGGCGTGGCGGGGCCCTGCGCCGCGTCCGGCAGGACGTCTCCCAGCTCCCTCTCCGCGACCCGCAGCGACTCGTCCGAGAGCTCCGTGAACTCGCGCAGCGTCGGCAGGTCCTTGAGAGACTTCAGCCCGAAGAACTCGAGAAACTGCGTCGTCGTCCCGTAGAGGATCGGACGACCGGGCTCGTCCTTCTTGCCGAGGATCCGGAGCAGATCGCGCTCGAGGAGGAGCTTCAGAGTCGCGCCGCTGTCGACCCCCCGGATGTCATCGACCTCGGGACGGGTCACCGGCTGCCTGTAGGCCACGATCGCGAGGGTCTCGACCTGCGCGCGGGTCAAGCGCACCGGGCGCTCGCTCGTCAGCTCTCGCACGAACGGTGCGAACTCGACGTTCGTGCGGAAGATCCATCCTCCCGCGATCTCTTCGAGGACGATGCCGCGGTTGTCGTAGCCGGTCTTCAGCTCCTGCATCAGCTCGCGCACCTGTTTCACGGGAGCGGAGGCCAGCCTCGCCAGCTCGATTGCCTTCACGGGCCTGTCGCTCGCGAAGACCAGGGCCTCGAGGAGCCCGCGCAGGTGCGCTCGCGACAGCTCGCGCGCCTCTTCGATCTGCACGTCCGCCTCGATCTCGGCATCGCTCATGGCTGGGCTCCGTGCTCGTTCTCGGCGGCAGAGGGAGGCTCGTCGGTGGCCGCCACTTCGACGTAGAGCGGTCCCAGAGGCTCGGTCTGCAACAGGCGAGTCATCCTCAGGCGGGTCATCTCGAGGAGGGCGAGGAATGTGATCACGAGATCGAACCGCGTCGCCAGGCCGGTGAACATCTCGTCGAACGCGATGCGCCGGCGCTGCGACAGCAGGTCCGAGAGCTCGCCGATGCGATCGGTCAGACTGATTCGGTCGGCCACGACGTCGTGCGACAGGTTGATCTTGCTGCGGTCGAGGACACGCTGGAAGGCTTCCACGAGAGCAAAGATGGGTATTTCGGCGAGAGGCGGCCGCGCCCCATCGGCCGTCGCGGCCCCCGCCCCGCCTTCGGCCAGGGCCTGCGCGGCGACCCCGCGTGGAAAGACGTCGCGCCCCGCCACGCCCCGCGCGGCGAGCTGCTCGCCGGCGAGCTTGTACTTCTGGTACTCGAGAAGCCGGCGGATGAGGGCCTCGCGCGGGTCGCCCTCCTCGTCGGCCTCGGCCTCGTCCTCCTGCCCCGGGGGAGGCGCCGGGAGGAGCATCTTCGACTTGATGTGCGCGAGCGTCGCCGCCATGACGAGGTACTCGGCCGCGAGGTCGAGGTGCATCAGCTGCATCACCGCCAGGTACTCGAGATACTTGGACGTCACGAACGCGATCGGGATCTCGAGGATGTCGAGCTCGTGCTTCTGGCAAAGGTGCAAGAGGAGGTCGAGCGGCCCCTCGAAATGCGGCAGCTCCAGCGACCATGCGGCCGCGCCCGTCTCGTGGGGCTGGGGCTGGGACATCGGAGCCTCGGCTTCCTTTTATCACGGCGGGCTCCTCCGCCCCGAGCGCGTTGGTGGACGCGCCCGGCCCGGCTAGCATGGAAGCGTGAACCTCGAGGGCAAAGGGCAGGCCTCCGATGGGCCCACGCCGCCGAAGGCATGCCCTACCTGCGGCACACGCTACTCCGCGGATGCCTTGTTCTGCGCGCTCGACGGTTCGCCGCTGACGGCTTCGCCCGCGGCCGTCGCCGCCGCAGCCGCCACGGATCCTTACGTCGGTCGCGAGATCCTCGGGCACATCGAGATACGCCAGCTCGTCGGAATCGGCGCGATGGGGCGCGTCTACCGCGCGTTCCAGAAGGGCATCGACCGCGACGTCGCGGTGAAGATCCTGCACCGCGAGCTCTCGGCCAACCCGACCGTCGTCTCGCGCTTCAACCGGGAGGCCAAGGTCGCGGCGCGCCTCTCGCATCCCCACGTCGTTCACGTGTTGCTCGTCGGGCAGCTGCCC
>Ga0209415_10014154_pt1 | contig 13048 bp, 7 predicted proteins | sample PeaSoiSIISIP2007_FD_187696 | JGI IMG/M metagenome (GOLD analysis project Ga0209415, IMG submission 187696) | Peat soil microbial communities from Weissenstadt, Germany - SII-SIP-2007 (SPAdes) (version 2) | ecosystem: Environmental > Terrestrial > Soil > Wetlands > Peat | place: Germany...
AAGGACCCCACGGTAGCCGCGGATCCACGGGAAGTGTGGGGTCCTTCGGCCTTCGGCCTCAGGAAGACAGCATGGGGAGTGCGCTTTGCCGCGTCTCGACGGCGTTCTCCAGCGCTACTCTGCGTGGGCGGTGCCGTTCGTGGCGACGAGGCGCTCGCGCTCCGGGGCGCGAACGGCGCCGAGCGACGAGCGGCCCATGAACACCCGGCGGTCGAAGGTGTCGAGGTTCTTGTGCGCGACGATCTGGAAGCACGCCGCGTTGCCCTGCATGCCGATGCGCCACGACCACGCGAGAAAGAGGTGCCAGAGGCGGTACCAGCGCTCGCCGTAGGCCCTGAGGATGCTGTCGTGGTTCTTGATCCAGTTGTCGTGCCAGCGCTTGATCGTCAGCGCGTAGTGGACGCTCACGTTCTCGGCGGAGTGAATGTCGAAGCCGGCCTTCTCCATCGACTTGACCATCTCGCTCAGCGGCAGCGACGCGTCGGCGCCGGGGAAGATGTACTTGTTCATGAACAGGCCCCAGATCATGTCCTCGGCTCGCATCCCGATGGGCTTGACGCCGGCCGGGCCGCCGCGCCGCAGACCCGCGAACTGCAGCAGGAAAATGCCGTCGTCCTTGAGCAGGTCGTAGACCAGACCGAAGTACTTCGACAGGTTCTTGATGCCGACGTGCTCGACCATCTCCAGGCTCGAGATGCGATCGTACTTGTGGCTGCGGATCTCCCTGTAGTCGAGGCACTCGATGTGCGCCTTGTCGGCCAGTCCGTTCTTCGTGATTCGTGCGTTGCCGAACGCCGTCTGGTTCTTGCTCAGGGTGATTCCGGTCGACCTCGCGCCGTAGTTCTTCGCGGCGTGCATGGCGAGCGTTCCCCACCCGCACCCGATGTCGAGCATCTCGTCGCCCGGGCGAACGAGCAGCTTGCGGCAGACCAGATCCATCTTGTTGTCCTGGCTCTGCTCCAGCGTCTCCTGCTCGTCGCGGAAGAAGCCGGCCGTGTAGACCATGCGCTCGCCGAGGAAGGCCTCGAAGAAATCGTCTCCGCGGTCGTAGTGGCCGCGAACGAGGCGCGTGTCCTGCGCCAGCGAATGGATGGTCCATTCGGGGATCATCCGCGTGAAAAGCTGCTTCACGTGATCCATCGTGAGATCGTAGGTCACAAGGTCGTTACGCGATTCGATGAACGCGTCCATGTCCGGAATGTCGACGACGCCGTCGAGGTACGCCTCGAACAGGGTGCTCATCGGGATCTTTCCGGCGGAGTGCCGGGCGGCGAGCTTTCGGTCGTTGAAGACGACGAGATTGGTCAGCTGTGTCACGTGGGATTCCCCTTCAGTTCGCCGCGAGCGGGTGGCAATTCGAAGCCAGAAGGGACCACAAGGGCGCGCGCGGTTCAACAGGCATGCGCCCGGCGGGGCCATAAATAGGACGCTTTATGCTACGAAGTGCGAGAAACATTACGCAATGAGGGCCGTCCCGTTCGCAGCTGCCATCTGTCTCGGGCTGGGAGTGTCCCCGCCCGCGCAGGGGCAAGAGTCGCAGCTCGACGCGCTTCGGGCGGCAGCCAGGGCGGCTCCGGCCGACCCGCTCGCGGCCCTCGCGCTCGGCACGGCGCTTCGCCGCGCGGACCACCTCGCCGACGCGCTCGCCGAGCTCCGGAGGGGCATCGCGATCGCCGGCAAGGCGGACACCGTGAGGCTTCTGCAATGGGAAGTCGCGCGCGTGCAGGGAGACCGCCATGACTTCTTCCAGGCGCTCGCGGCGTGCAAGGCGCTGAAGGCGCGCGCCGACGCTCAGGCCTGCGCGGCCGTCGCGCACCTGGTCCGGCAGAGGGCCACCGAGGCCCTCGAGGAGACCGGGGCGGCGCTCGAGAGAGACCCGCGCTGTTTCGAAGCGAAGCTCGCGGAGGGCAGGGCGTACGAGCTCGAGCTCGACATGGCGAAGGCCGAGGCGTCGCTGCGCGAGGCCGTCGCGATCCGCGGCGATCGCCCCGACGCGCACCAGGCCCTGGCGCAGGTGCTCCTCAAGGAGGGCCGCCGCGACGAGGCCATCGGCGAGCTCCGGCAGGCGACCAGCCTCGATCCCGTCGGCCCCGACGCGCTCTACGAGCTCGCCGTCGCGATCCCGCCCGGTGACGAGAGCGTGCGCCTCCTCGAGGGCGCCACCCGGGAGCGGCCGACGTTCGTCGAGGCGTGGCTGGCTCTAGGCTCCCAGCAGCTGGCCGCGGGGCGCCTCGGCGCGGCAAAGAAGGCCGCGGAGGCGGCCCTCCGGATCGACCCGCACAGCGCCGGCGCCTACGTGGCGTTGGGCAAGGTCGCGCTCGTCGAGGGCAGGCCGGACGACGCGATAAACGCGGGTCAGGCCGCGCTGAAGATCATCGCGAACAGCGCCGCGGCGAAGCTTCTCGTCGCGGACGGCAGCGCCCGAAAAGGGGAGATCGACGCGGCGCTCGAGGCGTACCAGGCGGCCTGGGGCCTGGACCACGGGGACCCGGCGCCCCTCGTGCACGCGAGCGAGGCCTGCCACGCTGCCGGGCGAGACACGAGCGCGCGCGCCTTCGGGGTCAGGGCAACGCAGGAGTTTCCGAGGTGGGCGCCGGGCTGGGCGGCGCTCGGCGACGCGCTGGCCGCCCAGGCCGAGGCCCCCGCGGCGCGCGATGCGTATCGCAAGGCACTCGGCCTGGACGGACCCATCGACCGAGAAGCCGTCGCGCGCAAGCTGAGCGGTCTGCGTTGACGGAGGGGAAAGTGGACGCGATCGGCCAGCTCGTCCAGCGCGTCCTGGTGCGCGAGCCGCGCGCCGTCGCGCGCGCGATGCGGATTGTGGACGACCGGCCGCCCGGGTACCGCGAGCTATTGAAGGCGCTCTGGCCGCACACGGGCAAGGCCTGGGTGCTCGGCGTGACCGGGAACCCCGGGACGGGAAAGTCGACGCTCTGCGACAGGCTCATCGCCGCGTACCGCTCGCGCGGGCAGAGGGTGGGCGTCGTCGCCGTCGATCCGACGAGCCCCTACTCGGGCGGGGCGATCCTGGGCGATCGCATACGGATGTCGCGCCACGCGATGGACGAAGGCGTGTTCATCCGGTCGATTGCGACACGCGGGCACCTCGGGGGTCTGTCGCGAAGCGCGCGCGATGCCGTGCGCGTGCTCGACGCGAGCGAGCACGACGTGGTGATCGTCGAGACCGTAGGCGTGGGCCAGGACGAGCTGGAGGTCACGCGCACGGCGCACTCGACGCTCGTCGTGACGGCCCCGGGGTTGGGCGACGAGGTGCAGGCCATCAAGGCCGGGATTCTCGAGTGCGCCGATGTCTTCGCGGTGAACAAGGCCGATCGCGAAGGTGCGGATTCGACGGTGCGGGACCTGGAGCTGATGATCGCGCTTGGCAACGAGGCGATCCGTGCGCTGTCGCAGACGCGTGGGCACGCGACGCATGGCGCGAGCGAGGGTCACGTCGGCTCGACCGATGCAGGGACCCCGTCCGGAAGCGCGCGGTGGACGCCGCCCATCGTCAAGTGCGTGGCGACGAAGGGCGAGGGGGTCGACGGGCTGGTGGGGGCGCTCGACCGGCACCGCGCGTGGCTCGAGGGGACCGAGGCAGGCAGGGCGAGGCGGCGCGAACGGCTCGCCGAAGAAGTGCGCGACGCTCTGCGCGAGGCACTCATCGACGCGGCCACGCACGACCTCGGTTCGAGCCTCGACGAGGCGGCGCGTGCCGTCGACGAGCGCGCGATCGACCCGTACACGGCGACCGAACGCCTCGTCGAAGCGTTCCGCAAGAGACAGGGCGCAGAGGGAGAGCCCCGCAAGTGACCATTCATCGCTCCCCGCTTGCAGAGCCGCGACGACGCGGTCGCTGGCGGCGGTGGGTGCTGCGCTCGCTCGCCTGTCTGGCTGGCCTGGTCGCGTTCGTCGCGGCTGCCGTGCTCCTACTGCTGCATTCCCTCGATCGGCCGTGGCTCAAGCGCAGGCTCCAGGGGCTCGCGCGCACCTCGGCCGGCGTCGAGATCGACTACCGCGCCGCGCGGGTCCAATGGCGGTCGGGGGCCGAGATCGAGGGGCTGGTCGTGCAGTCCCCGGCGGAGGTCCGCCCGTTCGCGCCCGATCTGGTGCGCGTCGGCCGCGTGGACGTGCGCTGGTCGCTGAGGTCGCTCCTCCTGGGCCGCGGCCCTGTCGTCGCGCGGGTCGCGGTATCGGACGTCATGTTGACCGTGGTCGTCGACGAGCACGGAAGAACGTCCTTCGACGCTCTCTCTCCGTCCGGCTCGACCTCCGCGCCCGGCCCGACGGTGCCCCTCTCTCGCCAGGCCTCGAAGTTCCTCGGTAACGCGCCTCCCATCGGCCGGGTCGACGTCGATCGCGTCACGCTCGCCCTCGTGCGAACGGAGCACGGTGAGGTGTCCGAGCGCACGGAGCTGCGGGGCGTCTCGGTCGCCCTGGCCACGAGCTCGGCCGAGCCGACAGCGAGAGGCTGGCGCGTGCAAGTGGGGCTCGGCTCGCACGCCAGCGCTCTCGAGATGGGGCTCACGCGTGTGCGCGCGGGCGTCGAGGCAGGCGCCGTCCGGGCGAGGCTGTGGATGATGGTCGACGCGACCTCGTCGGCGCTGAAGGCGGCCCTCGACTTGCAAATGATAGAGCAGACGCTCGCTGCCAGCGTCTCGGCCGGCCACTGGCTCCACGCCGAGGCGACCCTTCGATTCGATCCGGCCGCGGGGCGAACCGAGGTCACGCTCGACCACACCGAGGCCGGCGACGGCGCTGCGACCGCGGAAGCGTCGATCGAGGTCCCCGACGCTGGCGACCCGATCGTGCGCCGCGCCCGCGGGGACATCGACCTCGCGCGGCTTCTCCGGTGGCTCCCCGCCGGCCTGGTCCCCGTCACGGCCGAGCGCGCGCGGGTGCGCTACGAGGTCGACTCCCTCGTCGCTGGACAGCCCGTCCGTCTGTCCGAGGGCGGATCGGTCGCCCTCGACGCGGACCTGTCGAACGTGGTGGTCAGCGCGCCCGCGGGGTCGCTGCAAGTCGGCGGAGGGGAGCTCTCGCTGCGCGCCCAGCCGGCCGATGGGGGAGGGATCGCGGTTCGGGGGTCGGTGAAGCTCGCCCGGACGCGGGTCGCGTCGGCGGAAGATCGGTTCGCCTCGGACGAGCTCGCCGGCGACTTCGAAGGCCAGCAAGGGACCGACGGGGTCTTCGCGGGTCGTGTCGCGATGCGCTTCGGGCGCCTCGAGCGCGGGGGCGCTTCGCCCGTCGTGGCCCGCGACGGTCACGTCCAGCTCCGCGTCCAGGGGCTGCACCCTGACACCGACGAGCCCCTGGCTACCCGGGGAGACATCGCCCTGTCGATCGAGCTGGCCACGCTCGACGTGCGTTCCCCCGGGACGCGCTCGACGCTCGACGGTCTGACGCTGCGAGCTCACACCGCTCTCGAGGGGCACGCCCCATACGCCGTCGAGCTCGCAGCGGCCGCGTCCCGGCTCCGTGTGATCGGCCGCGATGGCAAGCTTCTCGCGGACGCCCCGGCGCGCATCGAAGGCCGGGCCCGCGACGTCCGGCCCGACGTCGCCCATCCGGCGGCGAGTCGCGGCGTCGTCCGCGCCGCCGTCGACCTGGGCGACATCGGGGCCTCCCTCGACGCGACGAAGGGGGCCGACGCGGTCGACTTCGCGCTCCGCGCCGAGGCACGAAGCCTGAAGGCCCTGCGCTCGCTGCTTCCGCCCGCTCTCGCCGACGAGGCTCCCTGGGATCGAATGGCGGCCTCGGTGCGATCGAGCGGTCGCGTCGAGCGCCTCGGCGCAGGGGGCGCCGTGGTTCGACAGACGACCGAGGTCGACGTCGAGCGCCCCGCGTTCCGGAACGTCGCCGCGCAGCGGCTCTCGGTGGAGCTCAAGTCGCAAGGAAGCGCTCTCCGGCACCAGGCCGACCTGGACGTGCGTGCACAGGGGCTCGCGTTCGACGCCGGCGGCCCGAGCAACGACCACGTCACGCTCTCGGCCACGGTGGACCGCGAGCGCCCGTCGCTTCAGTTCCAGCTGGCGACCGAGGGGCGCGCGGCCACGAAGCTCTCGGGGTCGCTGTCGTTCGATCCGTCGCGGCGGGCGCTCGCGTACGGGATCGAGGGGCACCTCGCGGGGCTCGCTCCTCTGGCGCCGTTCGCCGCCAGGGTGCACGGGCTCGAAGCCTTCGATCTGTCGGCGCTCGATGTGGGCCTCTCCGCCAAGGGGGCGCTCCTCGGGGTCGTCGCGGGGGTTGCGCGCGACGGCACGATCGAGCTCGAGCCGAGCCCCGCGCGTACCGCCGCGCTGGATGGGAAGGCGGACCTTCGCGTCGCTCACTTCCGCTGGGCCAAGGGGGACACCGCGATCGTCACGCCGTCCCTGGCGTGGCACGGCGAGATGCGCACCGTCGGAGCGCGCCGCACCCTGGAGAGCCGGGTCGAGGTCGGTACGTTGCACGTCGATCTGGGGAACCGCGACGTCGACCTCAACGGGATAAGCGGCGAGGCCAGCGCCACGGTCATCGGAGACTTGGCCGACCCGGAGATCGAGCTCACGGAGCGCTCCTCCGTCGGCGCCGTCGAGCAAACCCTGGTGCCCGAGTATCCGCTGGGCGACCTCACCTTCGCGCTGTCGGCCGAGCGCGGCCCCGAGGGGATCGTGCACATCTCGGACATGAGAGTGGCGAACGGCTCGGGGGGAACCGCGCTCGCGGTCAACGGGAACATCGACCTGGGCGAAGGGCGCCGCACCCTCTCGGTCACCACGTTGCTCACCCAGGATCTCGCGCGCCTGTCGACCATCCCGGAGCGCTTCAAGGGGCGGGGGAGGGTGGCCGTGGAGGCGAACGTCACGTCGCCCGATCTCGCGCACTACCACGTGCGGGCCGCGGTGAAGGGGGAGGACGTCACCGTCGCGCTCGGCCACGCAGGGGTCGAAGTGGAGACCGCGAACGGCGAGGTGCCGATCACGGTGGCGCTCGAGGTCGGCGAGCACGGTGTCGCGCTGCAGCGGAGCGAGAAGGGGAGCCCGTACTCGATGCTCCGCTTCGCCGACCAGCACCCGCTCCTCAGCCGGAGCGGCTTCCTCTCGATCGCCCGCCTGAAGACGCCGTACGTGTCGATCGCGCCGCTGGTCGGGAACCTCGAGATCGAGCAGAACGTCGTCTCGCTCCGGCAGTTCGAGATGGGGGTCCGCGGCGGGACCATCACCGGCCAGTGCGGCGTCGACTGGGACGGCCCGAGGTCGACGCTCGAGCTGCACGTGCGCGCGACCGGCGTGCAGTCGTCGCACGGCGAACCGTTCGACGGGAACATCGCGGTCGCGGTATCCGCCGCCGATCGCACCATCGATGGGCGCGCGGAGATCCTGCGCATCGGCGAGCGCCACTTGCTCGATCTGCTCGACCTGCAGGACCCGCTCCACGTCGATTCGGCGATGAACCGCATCCGCACCGCGCTCGCATTCGGCTACCCCGACAGCCTTCGCCTGGTCTTCGACCATGGCTTCGCGAGCGCCCACCTGGAGCTCGGGGGGCTCGCGCGGCTCATCAGCATCGGCGAGCTTCGCGGAATTCCGATGGGACCCATCGTCGACAAGATGCTCGCGCCCATGCTCGACGGGCCATACACGAAGGAGACGCCATGAATCGAGCTCTCGCTCTCGCCGTAGCGGTCGCCGTCGCCCCTGTCGCCGGCCTCGCGGGGTGCTTCAAGCCGCCGGAGATCGTCATGGTCGATCGCGCGACGGCCCTCGAGCAGCAGGCGGCCGGCTCGTTCGACGAGATCGAGCGAACGCTGGATCGCGCGGGGATCGAGCCGCGCCCCGTGCCGCTGACGCCCGACCAGCTCGACGCGCTCGGCATTCGTCCGGCGCCGCTCGTCGACGAGAGCGACCTCACCCCCGCCGACCGGCTCGACGGGCTCCTCGCGCAGCACTGCGTCGGCGAGGGAAAGGAGGGGCTCGTCGTCGACACGCGCGACGCGTGCAAGGGGGCAGCCGACGCAGACGAGGTCCAGACCCTCGTAGAGCGGGTGAACCGGGCCCGCCGCCAGCTTTGGCGATGGATGCACGAGCAGCGCGCCGATGTCTCGGGAGCTGAGCTGCAGCGCGCGTGGCGCGAGAACCACGTGCGGAACGTGGTCTGCGGCGGATGGATCGAAGGGAGCGACGGGAAATGGCAAGGGAAGTCGTGCTGAAGCCACATGCCGCGGCGGCCGCGGGCCTCGCGCTGGCCGCGTGCCTCGTCGGAGCGCGCGCGTCGGCCGACAACGTGGACGACGACGATCTCCGGAGGCCCCAGCGCCTGACCGTCGGCGTGGCCGACGATCTTCTCGGTCAGCTCGGGCCGGACGGCAAGACGCTCTACTTCGTCTCGAACCGCGACACGACCAACCAGATATTCGCCCAGAGCATGGTCGACGGCCGCGCGCGGCAGCTCTTCGACGACGGCGCCGACGTCACCTGGCCGCGGGTCAGCCCCGATGGGCGGTCGCTGCTGTACATCTCGTTCCGCGAGAGCGCTTCCGGGCAGCTCTGCATCCGCCGTCTGCCGGAGGGGGACGGGCGCAGCTGCCTCCAGGACTCGTCGGCCGCCCTGCAGGCCGAGTGGATCGACCATGACCGGATCGTGCTCGTCAGCCGCCAGTCGATCAAAGGGGATCTGCGGGTCCTGGAGGTGACGATCGGCTCGACCCTCTCGGCGCGGCTCCTCGTCGATCGGAACATGACGAGCCCGGCAGCTTCGCCCGACGGGCGCTGGCTCGTGTACGTCCCGGTCGCGCGGACGGTGCAGGCCGTGGGCCCGGCGTTCGCCGCCCACGCGGCGCAGACGCTCGAGGCGATCCCGCTCGCTTCGGCCTCGTCGGCCACGCCGGCGAAGATCGTCCTTCAGCTCCCCGGACAGACGGGCCAGCCGGCGTTCGCGAAGGACGGCCGATCGCTGTACGTCGTCCAGTTCTTCACCGACACCAATCACGACGGCACGGTCGACGCGAGCGACCACGGAGTCCTCTTCCGGGTGCCGATCTCGTTCGCCGGGGGAACGCCGGTCGCCGGCCCTCCCGAGCAGCTCACCGAGACGTCCTGGAACTGCGAGTACCCCACGCCGTTCGTCGATCGCCTGATCGCGACGTGCTCGAAGGACGCGAGCCTCGACGTGTACTCGCTGCCGCTGGACGGCGAGGTTCCGGCGGCCTGGACGATGCCGACGCTCGTGAACGCGATCGACGATGCGGACACGCTCGTCGAAGAACAGCTCCTCACGAGCCGTCGCCTCGCGCGCGAGACCACACCGGCCGGCCGACGCGGCGCCATGCTCGCGCTGGCGATGCTGCACCTCGAGCGCGAAGAATTTCGGGCCGCCGAGTACTACGCGGAGCAATTGGACACGCTGCGCGACGAGGCGACGGCGGGGATCTCGCTGCCGCTGCGGCTGCTCGTCGAGCAGCGCCGGGCCGAGCGCCGCCGGGAGCAGGGGCGCTTGATGGAAGGATTTGCCCGTGAGGCGCACGAGCGCCTCGACAAGCTGCGCCCGGACGAGAGCAAGAGCCCGATGGCCGAGGATCTGACGCATCTCGCGCGGAGCGAGATATTCGACTCGCTTGGCGACAAGGCGAAGGCCCGGAGCGAGCTCGAGGCGGTCACGGTCGACGAAACGACCCCCGCGCCCATCGTCGAGGGGTACTACCGGCACGCCGATTCCTTCTACCGCCAGATCGACGACCGCGAGGCCCTCGTCACGGCATGCCGTGCGCTCTCCACCAACGGCGGGCTGAGACCCGACGAGCAGCTGCGCTACGCCCGCGCCGCGGCGCGCGCCATGGCGCGCGGGCTCCCGTACTCGGAGGCGGAGGCCCGCCTCGCGCGCGAGAGGGCCGGCGCGACCGCGCGGGAGGCGGAGCTTGTCTTCGCGATCGACCTCGCGCGCGACGTGCTCGCGATCCGAGACTCGCACCCGCCCCAGGCGGTGGGCGATGCGCTCCTCGCGCTCTACGCAGCCCAGACCCGCCCCGGTCGCCGCCGGGTGCTCATCGTCGACGCCGTGCAGCGGGCGGACGACGTGGACGCAGACGACGTGCTCGACGCGCTCGTGCAACGGGACATCCAGGACGTGAAGCGAGGGACGCACGAGCGGGGGGAGGCCGAGGACGTCTACGAGCGTCTGATCCTCGCGCGGGCGTACGAGCGCGCGGCGGCGAAGCGCTACGACGGCGCGCGCGCCGACTTCGACGCGGTCGCCGAGCAGACCGGGTCGCTCGAGGCGGTCGTGGAGGCGGTCGACATGCGGCTGAAGATGGGGGAGCGCCCGGAGGCGATCGAGGCGCGGTACGCGGAGCGCGGGATCCCTCCGGAGCGCGCACGCCTCGTCAAGGCGTATCTCATCGCCCGGCGACTCCCGCAGCTGGAGGGCGAAGCCCACGCGAAGGCCGTGGCCGCCGCGCTGGCCGCGCTCGACGCCTCGTGGTCGGAGCTCAAGGAGGAGCGGGTCGCGCAGGCCCTCTTCGGCGCGCTCCTCCACGAGGAGTACCTGCGCACCGGGGACCTCGGGACCGCCGAGCAGGCCAACATGCACTACCTGATCGCGCTGGAGCTCGTGGGCGACAACGCGCGCCTTCGCGCGATGATCCTCGGTCAGCTTGGTCTTTTGCACACCGACGTCGGAAACTACCGGATCGCGCTTGGCTACCTGCTCGAGCGCGACAAGCTCCCGTACAGCGACAACTCGGAAGGGCTGGACGTCCTCCTGTCGAAGGCGCAGGCGCTTCTGCACGTGGGGCGCGATGCCGAGGCGGCGGCCGCCGGCGACGCGGCGCTCGCGATGATCGCTCGCAACCCCGATCTGGCCCCCTACCAGCTCCTCGCCCTCGACTGGGCCGCCGTGGACAACCTCGCCGCGGGGCACTTCGAGCGCGCCCTCGCGCTCTACGATCGGGAGATCCCGCTTCTCGACGGGTCGCGCGCCTCGCAGGCCGAGCGCAATCGAATCGTGGCGCGCGTCTCGCGAGCCGCGGCGGCGATCGGTGCGAAGGAGCCCGCTCGGGCCCTCGCCGATCTCGACTACGTGGAGAAGCGGATCGATGACCCGAGGACGGTCGCGACGCTCCTGTGGCCGCACGCGACCGCCGATCACGTCGCCCGCGCATACCGGCTCATCACCAGCGGCCTGCGGGCGAACGCGAACCGGGAGCTTGGCCTCCTGGACGCGGAAGCGCGAGCCATCGGCGCGCGGCGGGCGATCCTCGAAGAGCGCCTCGGGGAGACGAATCGGGTGGAGATCGAGCGGGAGGAGATGCTCGCCGAGGCGCAGCTCGCGTTGAACGCGAGCCAGCGTCACGACGCGGCGGCAACCGGGGCCTGGCTCGGTCGAGCGCTGGCGAGAGCGGACGACCTCCGCACCCGGGCGAACGGGGTGAGCGACAAGGAACAGCTCGATGTGCTCTGGCTGGCCGCGGAGCTGACGGTGTCGGCGGGGGGGACGCTCGTGGCGGATCTGCCCAAGCGGATCGCGGCCGTGGCGGCGGAGATGGCGGCGCGACGGGAACCTTCGCTGAGATCCTACGAGCGGTGGTTCGAGATTTATGGCCCGCTGGTGACCTCGCGAGAGCCCCGGCCGGCGAGACCGGGGAGCGTCACGTCACCCGCAGCACCTCGTCCACGGTGGTGACTCCCTCCTGGATCTTCTGGATCCCGGCTCGCCGGAGGCTCGGAATCTTGCGCCTCGCGTAGACCTCCCTGTACTCGCGGGCGGGCGCCTTGGCCTTCACCAGCTCGCGCACGTCGTCGTCGAGCTCCACCACCTCGAAGATCCCGGTGCGCCCCCGGTACCCCGTTCGCATGCACTTCTCGCAGCCCTTCGGCCGCACGACGTTCGCTCCGGCCGGCAGTATGAGCTCGTCGCCGTCCCAGAGGTCGCGCTTGAGCTTCGCCGGCCCCTTGCAGTGCGGACAGATGACGCGGACGAGCCGCTGCGCTAGCACCGCCGACAGCGCGTTCGCAACGATCCAGGGCTCTACCCCCAGGTCGACGAGGCGCACGATGGTCTCGACGGTATCGGACGTGTGGAGCGTCGACAGCACGAGGTGTCCGGTCAGCGCGGCCTGCATGGCGATGCCGGCCGTCTCCGAGTCGCGCATCTCGCCGACGAGAATGACGTCCGGATCCTGACGCAAGATGGCGCGCAGGCCGCTCGCGAAAGTGAAGCCCGCACGCACGTTGACCTGCCCCTGTGTCACGCCGTAAAGCTCGACCTCGATGGGATCCTCGAGAGTGACCACGTTGAGCGCGCGCGGGTCGATAAGCTGCATCAGGGCGTAAAGGGTCGACGTCTTGCCGGCCCCCGTCGGGCCGCTCGTGACGACGAAACCCTGCGGCCGACCGAGCACGTCGCGGAGCGTCTTCTTCGCCGAATCCTCGAGCCCGAGCTGGTCGAACGTGATGATCTGCTGGCTCGAGAGGATCCGCAGGACGACCTTCTCCCCCTGGGACGCCGGGAAGGTCGACGCGCGAAGGTGAACCCGCTTGCCCTCGAACTCGAGGGCGATCTGGCCGTCCTGGGGGAGGCGTCGCTCCGCGATGTCCATCTTCGCGAGGACCTTCACTCGCGAGATGACGTTCGGGGCTATGGCGAGAGCGACCGGCTGCACGTCGACGAGCGTTCCGTCGATGCGGAGCCGGACCTGCAGCTTGTCGTGCTTCGGCTCGAGGTGGATATCGCTGGCGCGCTGCCCGACGGCGAGGCGAATCAGCTCCGTGACGAGGACGACGGCGTCGCCGGTGACCGGCTCGAGGCCAGGGGAAGGCATCGATAGGATTGGAACAGGAAGCGGAGAGGAAAAGAAGGGCGCCTGGGCCGGAGACCTTGATGGCGCAATCAGCGGGGTTTCGCCCGGCCCCTGGGCTCGCCTTGTCCGGGTTGCCTTGGTTTTTTCTTCTTGCGGCCAACCTCTTCGGCATCGAACGCGCTCGGGCAGACGTCCGCCACGCTGCAGTCGCCGCATAGTGGCTTGCGCGCGAAGCAGCAGCGGCGGCCGTGGAATATGAGGACGTGGCCCGCG
>Ga0209415_10014156_pt1 | contig 13047 bp, 13 predicted proteins | sample PeaSoiSIISIP2007_FD_187696 | JGI IMG/M metagenome (GOLD analysis project Ga0209415, IMG submission 187696) | Peat soil microbial communities from Weissenstadt, Germany - SII-SIP-2007 (SPAdes) (version 2) | ecosystem: Environmental > Terrestrial > Soil > Wetlands > Peat | place: Germany...
CAGCAGCTGCCTCGCGACCGTCGCCAACACGGCGGCCCAACTCGCGCTCACCTGCTGGTGGGAAGAGTCCTAGAGCGGCGTTGCCTCAAGGCTTGGGACAGGAGAAGTCCTTGTTCGCGGCCGCCTGGTCCGTGTCGTAGATCGGACGGTTGGTGCATCTGGCATTGTAGTCCGCCACCTCGCTGTTGAGGTCACGGGTCGATTTCTGGAGCCTGGGCAGCGCGTTCTCGTAAAGCTGCTGCTCGACCCGGGCGCGCAAATTCATGAGCTCGCTCAGCTGATCCTGGGCCGAGGGGTCGCTCGGATCCATGGTCGCCTGCATCTGGTCGATCTGCTGGCTGAGGCGCTGGATCTGGCCGTTGCGGTCGTCATAGGCGGCCTGGCTTTCCGCGAGCCCCTGGCGAAGGCGTTCGACCGTCTGCTTTTCGCACATGCAGGCGCGAATCTCTTCGACCGTGAGGCCCGGGCTGGTCGATTGGGCCCTGGCCGATTGCGTCAGCAAGACCAGAAGCCCAAAGGCCAAGAGCGCATGAGCCCAACCTCTGGCGTTCACAGCAAGCCGCATCATCCCCTGTTCCCTCCGCTCACCCCATTCGCCATCATATTGCTTCCTGCGGCAGAATTATGGCAACCGGTGAACCGGGCCATGCGCCGGCCACCGGATGGCGCGAAGGGAGATGTGGGATGCGGGTAGTCGTGCTGGGCGCCGGCGTGGTCGGTGTCACCACCGCCTGGTATCTGGCCGGCGACGGCCATGAAGTCGTGGTCGTGGACCGACAGGCCGCGGTCGGCCGGGAAACCAGCTTCGCCAACGCCGGCCTCATTGCGCCAGGCCATGTCTATTCCTGGGCCTCGCCACGCGCACCGATGATCTTGCTGCGCTCGCTCTGGCAGGAGGATACGGCGTTGCGCTTCCGCCTCAAGGCCGACCCGCGCATGTGGGGGTGGGGCCTGCGCTTCCTCGCCAACTGCACGGCCGCGCGCAACCGAGCCAACACGCTGCGCAAGCTCTCCCTGTGCCTTTATAGCCAGAAGCTTCTCCGCGAGCTGGCTCAGTCGGCGGGCCTCCAATTCGATCACATCGCCGGCGGTCTGCTCTATCTCTACCGCGAGCGCGGCCATTTCGAGACCGGTGTCGCCAACATGGCCATGCTGCGGGACAACGGCTTGCCGCTCGAAGCCGTCGATCCGGATCGTATTGTCGAGCTGGAGCCTCAGCTTGCCGGAGCCAAGCACAAGTTCGCCGGCGCCATCTACGCCGCGAGCGATGAAAGCGGCGACTGCTTCAAGTTCACGGAAGGCTTGGCGGCTGCGGCCGCCAGAAAGGGCGTGCGCTTCCATCTCGGCGATCCGATCCTGCGCCTCGAGAAGTCCAACGATCGCATCCAGGCGGTGGTGACCGAGCAAAGCCGGCTCGAGGGCGATGCCTATGTGCTTGCCTTGGGAAGCTACAGCCCGGTTCTCGCCCGGCCGTTGGGGCTCGATCTTCCCATCTATCCGGTCAAGGGCTACTCGCTCACGTTGCCCATCGACGGCCGGGCGGGCGCGCCTGCTCTGGGCGGCGTCGACGAAGCCAACCTGGTCGCCTACGCACGGCTTGGCGACAATTTGAGGTTGACGGCGACGGCGGAATTCGCGGGCTACGACACCACGGCCGATCCCAAGCATTTCCAGGGCATGCTGCGGGTCGCACGCGAGCTTTTCCCCGATGCCGCCGACTACGACAAACCCCGCTACTGGGCCTGCCTCAGGCCGATGACGCCGGACGGCCCGCCGATCCTGGGACGCACGCCGATCGCCAATCTCCATCTCAATACCGGCCAAGGCCATATGGGCTGGACCATGGCCGCCGGGTGCTCGCGCATTGTCGCCGACATCATCGGCGGCCGGCGGCCGGCGCTGGATATCGCCGGGCTTACGCTCGATCGCTACTGAAGCCGCGGCTCAGATCTTGAACAGGCTGCCGAAGCCTGGGACCGGCTCTTTGTATCCGGCCAACCGCAGGCAATGCCAGGCCATGGCGTGGTTGCTCGAGGTGACCGGGACACCGACCTCGCGCTCCAGATCTTCGGCTATCGCGGCGACCCTGAGGCTGGTGCAGGAAACAAAGACGGCATCGATCCGCTCCGCGGCGACCAACCGGCGCACGGCTTCCTTGATCGATGCCTCGGAGATCCGCGCCACCTCCAGATCGTTCTCGTGGTTGAAAGAACCCATGACCGGCACCGCGATCCCGCGCGTCTCGATGAAGCGGCGCAACATCTGGTTCACTTCCTCGATATAAGGCGTCAGCAGCGCCACACGCGAGGCGCCGAGCGCCTTCAGGCCGGCGATGGCGCCGGTGATGGGCGTGGTGCAGGCCACATCCGGGCGCGCCTCCCTGATGCGGGCGAAGACCTTCTCCTCCCCGATCACCACGGTGCCCGATGTGCAGCCATAGGCGACGACATCCAGGTGAACGCCCGGCATGATTAGACCGGCGGCGGCGGCCATGCCTTTTTCCATTTCCGCCAGGGTCGTCGGGTTGATTTCCGCTGCATTGCGGATCCGCGTCTCGTAGAAGGCAACGCCGTCGATCGCCAGCATCCGACGGAACTCGTGCTCGATGGTGTTGTCCGTCGCCAGTACGATCAAGCCGATCGCGCCCAGCCGGGCGAGCCCGCCGTCCAGGGTGAAGGGCAGCTGGGTCAGGCTCTTGGCCTGGCCAGACTCCACGCGCCGCAATGCGCTCTCGTTCATAGTCGGCTCCATCGAATTCGCCCGACGCAGGGACAAATATACTGCATAATAAGCAGATACGGAGGAATTGATGAACCGCTGGACGAGTCTGGCCGCAGCCATCCTGTTGGTCACCACGGCTGCCTGGGCCGATGACCCGATGCAGATCGCCGTCGTAAGCTATGGCCGCGTGCCGGCGGGTGCGGCGTTCAATACCGAGCCGGCCGACAACAGCGAGATCACCGATCATGTCGATCAGAGCCTGCGCCAAACCTTGACCGACAAGGGATTCCAATTCAGCGAGGACGCAGGCCTGATCTTTGCCGTAGCGGCCGATACGACAGGCCGAACCGGCAGCAGCCTCGGGGCGGGGCCGCAGAACAACGCCCAGGTGCATATCACCATCAACACCAGTCAGAACGAGCTCATCGGCGGCGCCACGCAGCCGGCGAACAAGATCCCCCACACATTCCGGATCACGCTCGGCCTCTACGAGCGATCCTCGGGCCACTACATCTGGCGGGGCGAGATAACCGACCTCAAGCCGGATGCCGATCCTCTCGTTGCCACCGGGCCGATGGTCGCCAAGCTGGTCGAGGCGCTGAGCAAGTCGGTCGGACCAGCCCAATAGACCGCGGCGGCTTGCTGCTCGCTCTCCCATCGGGCAGATTCCCGACGTCCCTACCAGGAGACCCACCGTGGTCATGAATCAAACCTGCGGCCAGTCCGCCATCGCCTTCTTGGAAGCCAATGGCGTGGACACGGTTTTCGGCATTCCGGGCGTTCATACCCTCGATTTCTACCGAGGTTTGGCCCAGAGCGCGATCCGCCATGTGGGCGTCCGGCATGAGCAGGGGGCAGGTTTCATGGCCGACGGCTATGCCCGCGCCTCGGGCAAACCCGGGGTCTGCGTGCTCATTACCGGGCCGGGCGTGGTCAATGCCGGAACCGCCATCGGTCAGGCGTTTTCCGATTCCGTTCCCATGTTGGTGCTGAGCAGCGTCAATGCCCGCGATGACTTGGGCAAGGGTCGCGGCCGCCTGCATGAGATCACCGATCAGCAAGCCGTGATGGCGCCGCTCACGGCCTTCTCCCGTACCATCATGAAGCCCGAAGAGCTGCCCCGGGCCATGGCCGATGCCTATGCCGTTTTCGAGACGGGGCGGCCTCGGCCGGTGCATATCGAGATTCCCCTCGACGTGCTGTCGGGGCCGGGCGTTCCGGCCGAGGACAGCCGGGGCCGCCGGCGCCGACCGGTGCCCGATGCGGCGTCGGTCGCGTCCGCCGCGAAGCTGATCCAGACGGCCAAGCTTCTGGTGGTGATCGCCGGCGGCGGCAGCGTCGAGGCGGTCGATCCCCTGAAGGCCTTCGTCGAGAAGTCCGGCGCCATTCTCGTGCCGACGGTGGCTGCTAAGGGATATGTCCCGGACGACCACCCCCAAAGCCTCGGCTCGACCCTGGCACAGAAAGCGACCTTGGCTTTGCTCGGCGAGGCGGACGTCGTGGTGGCCGTGGGAACGGAGCTGGCCGAGACGGAGCATTGGACCGCGGCCCTGCCCATCAAGGGGAAGCTTGTCCGCATCGACCTTGATCCGCGCAACATGAGCCGCGATTACCCGGCGGCGGTCGCCATCCTCGCCGACGCCGGCGCGACGCTGAAGGCGCTCGCCGCCGCCATCAAGCCGAGGCCGGCGCCGGATGCAAAGCGCCTGGCGGGCATCCGCGCAGCCAACCTCGCGGAATGGCGCCCCCTGCAGCGAAAGCACATTGCGGTTCTCGATGCCCTTCGCTCGGCGCTCCCCGACGACGGCATGGTTGCCTCCGACATGACCCAGATCGCCTATACCGGGAACTGCTACTTCCGCTGCCAGCGGCCAAGGACCTGGTTCCACCCGCAAGGCTTCGGCACGCTGGGCTACGCGCTGCCCGCCGCCATCGGCGCCAAGCTTGCGGCGCCGGATCGCGCGGTGGTCGCGCTCGCCGGCGATGCCGGCCTGCTGTTCACCGTCCAGGAGCTGGCGACTGCGGCGGAGCTACGCATGCCTCTTGCCGTGCTGCTTTGGAACAACGATGCGCTTGGCCAGATCGCGGGCGACATGGTCGGACGCGGCATTCCCGAGATCGCCGTCAAGCCGCGCAACCCGGACTTCCAGGCCCTTGCCCGGGCTTTCCACTGCCATGCGCGCCAGCCGACAAGCCTGGCGGAGCTGACCCAGTCGCTGAAGGACGCCTTTTCGGCCGATGGACCGACCGTGATCGAGGTCCGCCAGGACGCGGCCTTCCTCGCATAGCTTGACCCGGATGCCCCGACCGCTGATCGGCTTGGCTCTAGGCGGGGGCGGCGCACGCGGCTGGGCCCATATCGGCGTGTTGCGCGCGCTCGCCAAGGCGGATATCAGGCCCGATATCCTTTGCGGAACCTCGGTGGGCGCGCTGGTGGGCGCCATCCATCTGGCCGGAAAGCTGGACGTGATCGAGGACTGGGCCCGCGGCCTCAACAAGCTTCGGATCGTCGGCTATCTCGACTTCCATGCCTCGGGCGGTGGCATGATCGGGGGCAACCGCCTGGCCGCGATCATGCGCCGGCATTTGGGCGAGACAGCGATCGAAGCCCTCCCCATCCCTTTTACCTGCGTGGCGACCGACCTGGTCACCGGCCATGAAGTCTGGCTCGCCCGCGGCAATCTCGTCGATGCGCTGAGGGCGACGATCTCACTTCCCGGCGTTTTCGCACCCATCCTGTGGAACGGCCGGTGGCTGGTGGACGGGGCGCTGGTCAATCCCCTGCCCGTCTCACTCTGCCGGGCGATGGGGGCGCAGATCGTCATCGCCGTCAACCTCCATGCCGATATCATCGGCCGGACCAGGCACGCCGAACAAGACATCCCGCGGGCCGCCGGCTTTGATCTGCTGCATGAATTTCCCGAGGTCGCGAGCAAGACGGAGCACGGCCTGAGCGGCTGGCTGAAGGGCGTCTTTGGACGGGTGTCGGGCGCGCCCAGCCTGTTCGGCGTCATGGTGCAATCCCTCAACATCATGCAGGATCGCATCACCCGCAGCCGCTTGGCGGGCGAGCCGCCGGACGTCTCCATCTCGCCCCGCCTCGGCCATATCGGGCTGCTGGAATTCGACCGCGCCGCCGAAGGCATCGCCGAGGGTTTCGCGGCGACGGAACGAGCGCTCAGCGACATCGGGGAAGTCATCGCCGTCTACTCGAGCGGGCCGGCGTAAGGCTGGCAATGCGGCTATAATCATTGCCCGGGACGATTCGCGGATCGTCCGGTGCAAGACAGTCGGGCAATATGGGAAGACGATGCTGAGGCGACTGCGCAGCTTCATGGGCTGGCCGAAGCGACCGGGGCACATCCCGGGGTTGCGGCGATGGCGCGGGTTGCTGACCGCTGCCGTGCTGGCTGCGGGATTGGCGCCGGTCCCGGCGTCGGCCGAGACAGATGCCGGGATCGCCGCGCTCAATCAGGGCGACTACGGCATCGCGCTCAAGGAGCTGACGCCGCCGGCAAGGGAGGGCGATGCCCGGGCCCAGGCCAATCTGGCATCGATCTATCACTACGGTCTGGGCGTCGCCACCAGCTTCTCCAGGGCGTTCTACTGGTACCGGGCGGCGGCAGTCCAGGGCAACAGCGACGGCGAGATCGGCCTTGCCATCCTGTATTTCAACGGCCAGGGCGTGGCCAAGGATCTGGCCATCGCCCACATGTGGCTGACGATCGCCGTCGATACCATGCCCGAGGGCGACGCGCGGGAGCGTGTCCGGGCCGATCGCGACGTTCTGGCGCAGCAGATGACGCCGGCCCAGCTTCAGCAGTCGGCCGGGCTGGCGCAGAACTGGTATCGCAATCACCAAGCGCCGTGAGCGATTTCTCCCCTCCGGCAACGATCCGCTCGTCGATGGTGCATGACCTCTATCGCCATTGGGTGGAAAAGCGCGTCGGGCGGCTGGCGCCCCGATGGCGCGATATCGATCCGGGTGCGATCCGGCCACTGCTTCCCTTCATTTCCATTGCCCATGTGGTCCCGGGTCCGTTCGACCTGCGCTATCGGCTGGTCGGCACCGGCGTCGTCGAAGCCGCCGGCCGGGATTTTACCGGGCGTCGGTTCAGCGAGCTCGGGGTGACCACCGGTTTCGAATCCTGGCTCGCCCACTACGGTCGCGTGGTGCGACAGGCGCGCCCATTCTACGGGCGGTATCGCGGGGACATCGCGCCCGACCTGGCGCGGTTTGTGGACCACGGCGCTTTTCCGCTGTCGGAAACCGGCGAGCAGGTGGACGGCGTGATCGAGATTGAGGATTGGTCCGAAATCCGCGGTCTCAACCCCGGCCATATCGACCTGCCGATTTGGCGGTTCGAGTCCTTGCCGATCCCGGAACCGCTGTCATGAGGGATTTCCTCAAGGTTTACGTCCCGATCGCGCTCCTGATCGCGGCCGGCTTCGCCCTTGCCTATCACTTCATCGATCCCGCACCACCCAATCACCTGCGGATCGCAGCGGGTGCCCCTGGCGGTGGCTATGACCAGTACGCGGCGCGTCTCAAGGCCGCGCTCGCGAGCAATGGGGTGACCCTGGAAGTGCTGCCGACTGCAGGCTCACTGCAGAACCTGACGCTTCTGGACGCTCCGCGCAGCGGCGTGGACTTGGCCATCGTCCAAGGCGGCACGGGCAGCCCGGATGCGATGCCGGATTTGCGCTCGATCGCAAGCCTGTACTACGAACCCGTCTGGCTGTTCGTCCGCGGCACATCGCCCGATCGCTTGTCGGCCCTCAAGGGCAAGCGTATCGCCATGGGTCTCGATGGCAGCGGCACCCGGGAGGCTGCGGCGGCGCTTCTCGCCGCGGGCGGAGTGGACAACGACAATGCCGTGTTCGTCGCCCTTGGCGGCAAGGACGCCGCCGCCGCCCTCAAAGCCGGCCGCGTCGATGCCGTCTTCCTCGTGACCTCGCTCAGGGATCCTACGGTTGCGGATCTCAGCCTTTCTCCCGGCATCGGCCTCGTCAATCTCGCCCAGGCTCAGGCATACGCAAGGACCTTCCGGTACCTTTCCGTCGTCAGCCTGCCCAGGGGCATGATCGACCTATCGAAGAATGTGCCGGCCCAGGACATCAGCCTGCTCGCTCCGGCCGCATCCCTGGTATCCCGCAGCAGCCTGCATCCCGCTCTCGTCGATCTCTTGATCGAGGCGACCCGCGGGATCAGCGGCCCCGGCGATGAATTCGCCCAGCCGGAGGAGTTTCCCTCCGCCATGCATCTCGATTTCCCGCTGACCAGCGAGGCGAAACGCGCACTTGCCAACGGCCCGAATTTCCTTAGCCGCTACCTTCCTTTCTGGGCAGCCGTGCTGGTGAAGCGCACATGGATCCTGATCCTCCCGCTTCTGACCCTGGTGATCCCCCTGCTCCGCATGGCGCCGCCGACCTATCGTTGGCAGGTGCGCCGCCGGATTCTTCGCTACTACAAGGAGCTGAGGCGGATCGAGACCGGCGCCCGCGACATCCGCCGGCCCGAAGCCCGGGAGCTCGCCCTCAAGGAGCTCGACCGCCTTCAGGCCGAGGCCGGACGCCTCCAAATGCCCTATGCTTTTGCCGAGGATCTCTACCACCTCCGCCAGCACATCGATTTCGTGAAGCGGACGCTTTAAAATCGCTTAGCTCAGCTCGCGGCGATCACCGGAATGAGCCGATGAACCACCGCCGCCGCGGCAGCCGCTGCCGCCGGCAGGAATGTCTGGAAGTCCACATGGCTATCGCTGCCGGCGAGATCGCTGAGGCAACGCACGACGACACAAGGAACGCCGAAGCGTTCTGCCGCTTGGGCTAGCGCGGCTCCTTCCATTTCCACCGCCTGGCCGCGGAACTCCTTTGACAAGCGCGCCCGCGTCACTGCGCAATTGACGAACTGGTCGCCAGAGAGCACGCGACCCAGGACCACCCGAGACCGTCGCTTGGCGTGGAGCGCGCCTGGAAGCGGGGGCAGCTCGAGCCCTTTGATCGCCTTCGCGATCGCCCGGCGCAATCCCGGCGCGAGGGAGAACGTGAAGGGATTCCGGGCGACGCCGATGGGCGCGTCGCCGGGACGGAAAGGCTTGAGACGGCCCTTCACGATCGCACCATAGTCATGCTGCAGCAGTTCCTCGGCGATGACCACGTCACCAATGGCGAGTTTCGGGTCGAGTCCGCCGGCCACACCCGAAAAGATGAGACCCTGGCATCCGAAACGGTCGAGCAGCAGCCCGCCGACGAGCGCTGCGGCCACCTTGCCGACGCCGGCCTCGGCCAGGACGACGGGATAACCATCGATGCGACCGGGCCGGAAATGAAAGCCCCCCAACTCGATTCTGCCGCCCCGATGGGGCACCAGCGCATGGCTCCCCGATTCCTCCGGCAGAGCGGAGACAATACCCAGAGGACCAGGTCGACGGGTGGGGGACCGAGCGGCCTTCCTCATAGGGCTCTCCTATTCAAGTTTTCACGCGACCGAATCAGGACCATATCCGGCATGCCAGTTCCTAATCCGAGATTCGTCTGGAAGTGTCTAGATTCGCATACTCCAGTAAGATCGCACGTCACGTCCGCAGGAGGAAAGCAATGCCGGAAGTCTATGTCCATGCCATCGAGGGTCGCACGAAGGATCAGAAACGCGCGCTGATAAAGGACATCACCGATGCGGTGGTCAGGAATTTCGGCGTGACTGCGGACGCGGTTTTAGTGGAGATCATCGAGTCTTCACGTGACAACAAAGCGAAGGGTGGCGTGCTGTTCAGCGAGCGGTGATCCGCGCTCCCGGTCATTCCGACTGATGCATCACGGTCCGAGGAGAACGAGCCTTTCAGTCTTGGGACTCTGGTAGCTTGGGACAATCGCGGGGTCGCAGCCGCCGCGGCGATCGGCTGCGGCCTCATCTATCCGGCATCGGGCAGGCTGAGCCCGCGCCTCACCAGGGATCGCCAGCCCTCTTCCGCGTCGTCGGCGTATTCGAACAGCTTTATATCGGCGGCGCCGATCATCCCTTCCCTGCGCATCGCTTCGAGATTCACCACCTTCTGCCAATAGCGCCGATCGAACAGCAGGACCGGGATCGCCTGGGCCTTGCCGGTCTGCAAGAGCGTCAGGATCTCGAACAGCTCATCCAGGGTTCCGAAGCCACCCGGAAACACGGCCAGCGCATTGGCGCGCATGACGAGATGCATCTTGCGCATCGCGAAGTAGTGGAACTGAAAGGTGAGTCCCGGCGAGGTATAACGATTCGGGAGCTGCTCCTTGGGCAGGCTGATGTTGAATCCGATCGCCGGCGCGCCCGCTTCGGCCGCGCCGCGGCAGGCCGCCTCCATGATGCCGGGCCCACCGCCGGTGGCGATGACGTTGTCGCGATGTCCGCGCTGGTGGTTGAGGGCCCCGCCCCGCTCGGAGGCGATGCGCCCGAACCGCCGTGCCTCTTCGTAGAGCGCGGATTGCTGCAAGCGCAACTTGGCGAGGTCGAGTTGCCGGCGTCCTTTGGCGGCTTTCAACTTTGCCGTGGCTTCCTGGCGCGAAACGACCCTGGCGCTGCCGAAGACGACGATGGTCGAACGGATGCGTGCTTCGCGCAGAATGAGCTCGGCCTTCTCGTATTCCAGCCCGAAGCGCACGGCCCGCAGCTCGTCGCGCAGCAGGAACTCGGTATCCATGGCCGGCAGGACGAAGCTGCGCGACTGCTTGGCCGTGAGGGCAATGGGGTTGACCGCCCGTCGCCCCGGCCTTCCGGCGGGCACGAGACCGCGCTTGACCCGAACCTTCATCAAATGCTCCCTAGGATTGGCGCGGCATCTTCGACCATCGCCGCGGCTCGAGGCAATCCTTGCCAGCAGCGGCTTGCCCGCAAGCCGAGGAAACCATCTCGGCCATGACTTCTGCGACACCTTTGAGCCGACCGCCTGTCGGGTCCGTCCTCCTCAAAGCTTCCCTGACCCGATCTCCTCCTTGCGCCGGGCCACATAGGCGCCGAGCTCCTCCTTGATATCGGGCGCCATGGGCGGTTCGACATAAGTCCGTAGCAGCTCTTTCCAGATCCGATTGGCTCGGCGCGTGCCGTCGAGGGCGCCCGTTTCCTCCCAGGTTTCGTAATTGCGCCAGTCCGAGAGGAGTGGCGAATAGAAGGCATGCTCGAAACGCTCGAGGGTATGGCCGACGCCGAAGAAATGCCCGCCGGGTCCGACCTCCGCGATCGCCGCCATGGCTTCGCTCACGCCGGCGGTGTCCAGGGGCTGCAGGAACTCGCGCATCATCTGAAGCATCTCGGCATCCACGATCAGCTTCTCGAAGGAGGCCGTGAGCCCGCCCTCCAGCCAACCTGCGCTGTGCTCGATCATGTTGACGCCACCCATGATCGTGCCCCAAAGGGACATGCCCGATTCATAGGCAGCCTGGACATCGACGCAGTTGGATGACGTCACGTTGCTCGACCGGTAGGGCAACCGGTAGCGCCGGGCGAGCTGACCGCTGACCATGGCCGCCTTTGCATATTCCGGCGTGCCGAAGGCCGGCGCGCCCGTGCGCATGTCGACATTCGACGTGAATCCACCATAGACCGCCGGCGCCCCCGCGCGCACGAGCTGGGTCAGCGCGATCATGAAAAGGGCTTCGGCGTTCTGTTGCGCCAACGCTCCCACCATGGTCACCGGACTCATGGCGCCGGCAAGGGTGAAGGGTGTCGCGATGGTGGCCTGGCCCGCGCGGGCCAGCTCGACCAGCCCTTCGCCCATGGGGATGTCGAGGCGCATCGGCGAATTGGCATTGATCACCGTGCCGGCGATGACCCGACCGTCGAGCTTGTCCTGTGGGATGCCGTTGGCGATCGCCGCCATGGCGATGGCGTCGCGCACCCGATAGCCGCCGAGCGCCCAGCATTGCCAGGACTTGTCCGTGAGCCTCAGCACCGCCTCGTAGAAATCGAGGTGGCGCGTCTCGCTGGGCAGGTCGGTCGGCTCGATCGGGCCGCCGCCCTCCTGGTGGATGACGTTCACCTGGTGGATCAGCTTTATGTAGTCGCACATGTCGGCATAACAGCCTGCCCGCCGTCCTCGATCGAGGTCGTTGGCGAAGGCCGGGCCGCCCACGGCGGTGAAGACCAGGTGGTCTCCCCCGATGATCAGGTTCTTGGCCGGGTCGCGAGCCTCCATGGTGAAGACCGGCGGCGCCTTGGCGATCTGCTCCTCGATCAGCGCCGGATCGCAGCGCACGCGGCAATTGGCCTCGTCCACCGCGGCTCCGCCCTGGCGGAGTATCTGCCGGCTCTCGGCATGCAGGACTTCCACGCCAACTTCGGCAAGGAGGCGCAGCGATGCGCGATGGATCGCTTCGATCTGATCCTCGCCCAGGATGTCCATCGGGCGATAGCGGTTGCGCAGCCGCGCGAAGGGAAGCTGGTGCAACCCGGCGCTCCGACCCGACCGATCCCGGCGCTTCGCGCGTACCGCATCGCTCATGTCCGGCTTCCTCCTAGTCGACCGCGACCATTTCGCGGCTGTAGCCGACGGCATCGGGATCCACGGCTTCGCCGAACTCTCGGGCCACCCGGTGACCGTCATAGACGGCGCTGTAGATCGCGCCCGGAACCCGGCAATCGCCGATGGCGCGAATCGTCTCGATCTCAGGCAAGCCGCCGGCTGCCTGCAGCGCCCGCAGATCCTCCCCGAGGGCGTCGGCGGCCTGGCGCGCGGCGACGACGAGAAGCGCATCGCCCGAAACTTGCAACGACGAGCCGTCGTAGATGCTGGCGAAGCGCGCCGTGGCGCCGTCCCATGCCTCGATCCGCCGAGCGAGATGGATGGTGGCGCCGGCGGCCATCAGGCCGGTCTGCACCCGCATCTGCTCGTCGGTCATGGCGGTCCAGGTCGACACCTCGAGCCCGGGCGTAACGAAGGTGACGCGCCGACCGGCGCGCAGCAGTTTCTCCGCGAGGATGCCCGCCATGTAGTACTGGTCGTCGTCATAGACGATGACCTGGCCATCCGGCATGGCGCCGGCTAGGAGATCGTCCGGGGTCACAAGATTCGCCGCGGTCTCGTTCAGCACTGGCCGTCCATTGGCATAGCCGGTCCCATTCCTCAGCCAGGTGGCGCCGGTCGCCAGCACCACATGGTTGCAATCCATGGCGGCGATATCCTTTGCCGACAGTCGGCTCTCAGGGAAGATTTCCACATTGGGCAGGCGCGCCAGCTGTCCCAAGCGGTAATCCCGCACCCGGGCCCAGCTCGCGAGACCCGGCAGCCGGCTCTCCAGCGAAACCCGTCCACCCAACTCCCGGTTCGCTTCAGCCAGCATGACCCGATAGCC
>Ga0209415_10014157_pt1 | contig 13047 bp, 9 predicted proteins | sample PeaSoiSIISIP2007_FD_187696 | JGI IMG/M metagenome (GOLD analysis project Ga0209415, IMG submission 187696) | Peat soil microbial communities from Weissenstadt, Germany - SII-SIP-2007 (SPAdes) (version 2) | ecosystem: Environmental > Terrestrial > Soil > Wetlands > Peat | place: Germany...
GCAGCTTATCGCCTAAACTGGCCAAAACAAGCGCGTGGCTAGCCGCTCGCTTTTACAGCAGCGCCGGGACGCGATCCGGTATCGAGATGAACGAGGGGAGCGGGGTGGTCTCCGTCCCGTCCAACCCGGACAGCGACCTCAACGGCTTCACCGTGGCCTACGGGTCGAGTCAGCCGCCCCCGCCTCCGGCTCTCATCTCGGTGAGCCCGACATCGGGGGCGATCAGCGGTGGGCAGACGGTGACCATCAACGGCAGCGGCTTCGAGCCCGGCGACACGGTTGCCTTCGGCTCGAGCCTCGCAAGTGGGGTGCGGTTCATCGGTCCGACACAGCTCACCGCGGTGACGCCGCCGGGACTCGCCGGGGTGGTCAGTGTCACAGTGACCAACCCCACCGGCCCGTCCTCGACCGTGTCCGCCGCGTACATGTACACCGCCGCCGCCCCCGAGGCCGGATGGGTGGGATACCAGGGGCTGGGCGCCGGTCCGCTGGGCGGGCAGCCGCACGCCATCTCCTGGGGCCAGGGCAACCTCGACGTCTTCTGGCGCGGGACCGACAACGGGCTCTGGCACGAGTGGTACAGCGGCGGCCAGTGGAACGGCCCCCAGGAGCTTGTCCCAGCCGGATCGCTCGCCTCCGATCCCTCCCCCGTGTCGTCGGATCCCGGCGTCCTGGACGTCTTCTGGAAAGGGACCGACGGCAACCTCTGGCATGTCTGGTACCAGAACGGGTGGCACGGCCCTCAGTCTCTGGGCGGCGGTCCGCTGGGCTCGGCGCCTCAGCCCGTGTCATGGGGATCGGGCCAGATCGATGTCTTCTGGACGGGGACGGACGGCAACCTCTGGCACATGTGGTACCTGAACGGCTGGTACGGGCCGCAATCGCTGGGCGGCGGGCCGCTCCTCTCCACGCCCCACCCGGTCTCCTGGGGGGTCGGCAACATCGACGTCTTCTGGGAGGGGCCGGGCGAGACCCTCGTGCACGAGTGGTACGCGAACGGGTGGCAGGGCCCCCAGTCGCTGGGAGGAGCGGGCACGGTCGCCTCGGACCCTGAACCGGTCTCCTGGGGTCCCGGCAACATCGAGGTCTTCTGGAAGGGGGCGGACGGCAACCTCTGGCAGGACTACTTCGACAACGGGTGGGCCGGAGCGGCGTCGCTGGGCGGTCCCGGTGGCGCCGGGACCCTGGTATCCAACCCCGTGCCCGCCTCGTCGGGCGTCGGTCTGCTCAACGTCTTCTGGCAGGGGGAGGATGGGGGACTCTGGGAGGCCTACTACCGGAACGGTTGGACGGTGGGGGCGAGGCTGAACGAGGGAACCATCGGGTCGACGCCGTCAACGGCCACGTGGCCCGGCAACCTGGACGTCTTCTGGGAGGGGACCGACCACAACCTCTGGTACGACCACGGCGGCTGAGCCTCGCCGCCAGGCCTGCCGGGGGACGTCCCCGGGACGCCGCTGACAGCCCCCGTATACTCGAATTGCCGTGACCGACCTGGGCCCCCTGAACGACGAGATCGACACCCTCATGGGGAGTCTGCGCGCCGAGACGCGGGACATCCGGGTCTTTTTCCAGGTATTCGCCGGAAAGCTGCTGGACGCGCTTCCCGACGCCGTGGTGGTCGAGCGGGAGGGCTCGCTCTTCGCTCGGAGACGTCCCATCCGCAGGTTGACCGTTCGCGTGGGTGAGGACATCCTGGAAGCGGAGATGACGCGGGACGGGCTGAGCTGCCGGGAGACCCAGGTCTTCAACGGGCTGACTGAGGAGATCGGCTTCGAAGCCTGGATGCGGGTGCTGGCGGCCTCGCTTCGCCAGAAGGCGCATAGCACCGCCGAGGCGAGCGCCGTGCTCCGTGCCCTGCTCACCTGAAGTCTGGGTGCCGCCCGGACCGGGCCATCCGCAGCTCCCGCGGAGAGTCGGGTACCAGATGTTGTGCCTGCTCCTCATGACGGCCACCAGATGGGGGACGGCAGTCGGGAGGCCTCTGCTACCATTCACCAATGGAAGATCACCGCGCGCAGCTGATCGACCGTGGGGCCACAGGGAGCGGGGATGGAGGTTGAGCTGGGGCGCTCCAAGCGCGCCCGCCGGGCCTACGGATTCGACGAGGTGGCGCTGGTCCCCGGGCGGGTGACCATCGACCCCGACGAGATCGAGGTCGGGCTCAGCCTCGACGGGATGCACCTCGACATCCCCTTCCTGGCCGCCGCCATGGACGGCGTCGTCGACGTCGGTTTCGCCGTCGAGATGGGCCGTCTCGGTGGCCTGGCCGTCCTCAATCTGGACGGGGTCCAGTGCCGGTACGAGGACCCGTCGGAGGTGCTCGAGCAGATCGCCGCAGCGCCGGCGGGTGAGGTCAACGTTCTGCTGCAGAAGCTGTATCAGGCGCCGGTCCAGGATGGGCTCATCGGGCAGAGGATCGAGGAGGTCAAGAAGGGAGGGGGCCCCTGCGCCGTGTCCACCTCACCCGCCCGGGCCGAGCACCGGGCGGCGATCGTCCAGGAGGCCGGTGGCGACTGCCTGGTGGTCCAGGGAACCGTGCTCACCGCCCGCCATGTCAGCAGCGCCTACAAGCAGCTCTCCTTCCGCGAGCTCACCTCCAGCCTCAGCATCCCGGTGGTGGTCGGCAACTGCGTGGACTACGCCACCGCGCTGGAGCTGATGGACACCGGCATCCGGGGCCTGCTGGTCGGGGTCGGCCCGGGTGCCGCCTGCACCACCCGCGCGGTGCTGGGAGTCGGCGTGCCCCAGGTCACGGCGACCAGCGACTGCGCCGCGGCCCGCGACGACCATCTCCGGCGGAGCGGCGAGCGCGTCGCCGTGATCACCGATGGGGGGATGCGCCTCGGTGGGGACGTCGCCAAGGCGTTCGTCTCGGGCGCCGACGCAGTGATGATCGGCTCGGTGTTCGCCGCGGCCCGCGAGGCGGCCGGCCGGGGCAATCACTGGGGGATGGCCACCCCCGATCCGAACCTTCCCCGGGGTACGCGTATCCGCACCGGGGTCAAGGGGTCGCTGGAGGAGATCCTCTTCGGCCCGGCTCACGTCGACGACGGGTCGATGAACCTGGTCGGCGCCCTGAAGAGCGCGATGGGTGTCTGTGGCGCCCGCACCATCGCCGACTTCCAGGAGACCGAGATGGTGGTCGCCCCCGCGATCAAGACCGAGGGCAAGGCGCAGCAGCGCGAGCAGCGCGTCGGCATGGGCGTCTGACCGTGAGCGCCGGCGTCGCTCAGAGCCCGGCCTCGGACCTGGCCCTGAGCGCGGCGGCCGGTGGCCCGCCCGCGGCGCCGGCCGCCCAGGACGGCGTTCTCGTCCTCGACTTCGGGAGCCAGTACGCGCAGCTGATCGCCCGGCGGGTGCGGGAGGCCCGGGTGTACTCCGAGCTGGTGCCCGGGACGGTGAGCGCCGACGAGATCCGGCGCCGGGCGCCCCGCGGGCTGATCTTCAGCGGCGGGCCGGCATCCGTGTACGAGCCGGGCGCACCCCATCCGGATCCGGCGATCTATGACCTCGGCCTGCCCATCCTCGGCATCTGCTACGGGATGCAGCTGCTCGCCCACGACCTGGGGGGCAGGGTGGAGCCGGCCAGCCGCCGGGAGTACGGGGCCGCCCAGCTGGAAATCGACGACCCGGCCGGGATCTTCGACGGCATCCCCCGCGAGACCGCGGTATGGATGTCGCACGGCGACATCATCACCGGCCTCCCCGACGGCTTCCGCCCCATCGCCCACTCATTGAACTCGCCGTATGCGGCGTTCGCGGGTCCCCTGGGACGCTTCGGCATCCAGTTCCATCCCGAGGTGGTCCATACCCCGGCCGGCAAGCAGCTGCTCGCCAACTTCCTGACCCGCGTCTGCAGATGCTCCACCACCTGGGAGCCGGCCGCATTCGTCCAGAGGGCGGTGGCCGACATCCGCGCCCGGGTCGGGGGGGGCCGCGTCCTCTGCGCCCTCTCGGGCGGGGTCGACTCGGCGGTGGCGGCGACCCTGGTGCACCGGGCGGTGGGCGACCAGCTCACCTGTGTGTTCGTTGACAACGGCCTGCTCCGCCGTGACGAGGGCAGGCGGGTGGTCGAGGTCATGTCCCACCAGCGCCACATCACGCTGGTGCACGTCGACGCGACCGACCGCTTCCTCACCGCGCTCGCCGGGGTGACCGACCCGGAGGAGAAGCGGCGCCGGATCGGGCGCACCTTCATCGAGGTGTTCGAGACCGAGGCCCGAAGGCTGGGCGACATCGACTTCCTCGCCCAGGGGACCCTCTATCCCGACGTGATCGAGTCGACCTCGCACGACACGCCCAACGCCCGCACCATCAAGACCCACCACAACGTGGGCGGCCTTCCCGCCGACATGCGCTTTCAGCTCATCGAGCCGCTCCGCTACCTCTTCAAGGACGAGGTGCGCCGGGTCGGCACCGAGCTGGGGCTCCCCGAGGACATGGTCTGGCGCCAGCCGTTCCCGGGGCCGGGGCTGGCGATCCGGGTGATCGGCGAGGTTACCCGGGAGCGGTTGGAGGTGCTGCGTGCGGCCGATTGGATCGTCATCGACGAGGTGAAGCGCAGCGGCCTCTACCGGAAGGTGTGGCAGTCGTTCGCGATCCTCACCCCGGTGTCGTCGGTGGGCGTGATGGGCGACGGTCGGACCTATGCCAACGTCGTCGCCATCCGGATCGTCGAGTCCGACGACGCCATGACCGCCGACTGGGCACGGGTCCCCTATGACGTGCTGGGCCTGATGAGCCGGCGCATTGTCAACGAGGTCCCGGGGGTCAACCGGGTCGTCTACGACATCAGCAGCAAGCCGCCGTCCACCATCGAGTGGGAGTAGCCCGCTTCGCGGCGGAGCCTCGTGCCGGGAGGGGCGGGTCGCCTACCAGAGCGAGCGCACGCTGGCCCGGCGCGGCGCCGGCCGGTAGGGCTCCCAGGTGTCGGTGACCCTCGCCCAGCGTGATCCCACCAGCGTTGGGGTGTGCCGCCGGCGCGACTGGATCCGGAGGCGGACGACGGTAACGGCGAGGATGAGCATGCCGAGCACCACCAGGGCGGCGCCCAGCTCGACACGGTCGGATGAGTTGAGCCCGGCGGGGACGACAGACCCGGTCATGCCCGCGGCCTGGACCGGCAGCGTGCCGGAGGCGGCGAGGGCGACGAGGAAGGGCGGAACGGCCGCCAGCGCGGCGAGCCAGCGACTCTGATGGGACCTCACGGCTGACACTCCTTCGCGGGCGGGTTGATCACTGTGGCCCAGCCTAGGGTTCACGACCGGAACGCGCCAGACCGACCTGCACCGCAAATGGCTGGGTCAGATGCACTGGGCGCGGCCGGCCCGGGTGTCCGGGCGCGCCCTCGATCCGCGACAATCGATTCCGATGCGCGTTCTCGTGGTCGGTTCGGGCGGTCGGGAGCACGCTCTCGCCTGGGCCTGTGCCCGGCACGAGGCCTCCCCGGAGATCATCTGCGCCCCGGGCAACGCCGGCACCGCCCAGCTCGGCACCAACGTCGCCGTCTCCGTCACCGATGGTCCCGCCGTCGCCCGGCTGGGCCGCGAACGGGAGGTCGATCTGGTCGTCATCGGCCCGGATGCGGCGCTGGCCGCGGGTGTCGCCGACGTCTGCCGCGAGGCCGGCCTGATCGTCTTCGGCCCCTCGGCCGCGGCCGCCAAGATCGAGTGGAGCAAGACCCACGCCAAGCAGGTCATGGATCGTGCCGGCGTCCCCACCGCCCGCTGGCTCTCCGGGGACCGGGAGAGCCGCAGCGACCTCTTCGACTTCGTCCTGGACCTCGACGGGCACTGCGTGGTCAAGGCGGACGGTCTCGCCGCCGGGAAGGGGGTGGCGGTCTGCGACACCCGCGAGGACGCGTTCGCGGCTCTGGCCGCGTGCCTCAACGAGGGACGCTTCGGAGATGCGGGCAGGGTGGTGGTCGTCGAGGAGCGGCTGCGTGGGCCCGAGATCTCAGTCTTCGCCATCTGCGACGGCCGCCGCTACCAGCTGCTGGCGCCCGCCCGCGACTACAAGCGGGCCCACGACGCCGACCACGGCCCGAACACCGGTGGCATGGGTGCCTACGCCCCCGCCGAGGATCGGTCCCCGCCGCTGATCGAGGTCGCGGAACGGGTCGTCGAGCCCACCCTGGCGGCTCTTGCGGACGCCGGCACCCCATTCGTGGGCTGTCTCTACGTGGGAGGGATGCTCAGCCCGGACGGGTTCCGGGTGCTCGAGTTCAACGCCAGGTTCGGCGATCCCGAGACCCAGGTGGTCGTGCCGCTCGCGGGGCCGGACTTCCTCGACCGCCTCCTGGCCGCGGCACGCGGGGAGCTGACCGGGCCGGCTCCGGCCCCGGTGGTCGGGGCGGCCGTGGTGGTGGTGGCCGCGGCGCAGGGCTACCCGGCGGCGCCCCGCGCCGACGACGCCATCCTGGGGCTCGACGACCTCGACGACGACGTGCTCTGCTTCCATGCGGGCACGGCCCGTGACCAGCGGGGCCGGCTGGTGACGGCGGGAGGGCGGGTGCTCGGCATCGTCGGCCGGGGCCGTGACGTCGCCACCGCCCGGCGCCGCGCCTACCAGAACCTCGAGCGAGTCCACTTCGCGGGGATGTGGTCGCGCTCCGACATCGCGATCCCCCCGGTCGGAGCGCGGCGGTGAACGGTCCCCGGGTCGGCATCCTCATGGGCAGCGAGTCCGATCTGCCGGCCATGCGGCTGTGCGGGGAGGTCCTCGACGAGTACGGCATCGGCTGGGAGATCGCGGTGATGTCGGCCCACCGCGCCCCCGACGCGGTCCGTGCCTACGCCCGCCAGGCCGAGCGCCGGGGCCTGCAGGTCCTCGTCGCCGGGGCGGGTGCGGCGGCCCACCTGCCGGGTGTGCTGGCGTCGCTGACCCCGCTGCCGGTGATCGGCGTCCCCCTGGCCGGCACCCCGCTCGCCGGCTTCGACGCGCTGCTCAGCATCGTGCAGATGCCCCCGGGGGTTCCGGTCGCGACCGTCGCGGTCGGCGAGATGGGCGCACGCAACGCGGGGCATCTCGCGGCCCGGATCCTCGCCCTCACCGATGCCGGCGTCGCCGCCGCGGTGCAGGCCCGGCGGCAGGAGATGAGCGGCCGGGTGCGGCTCCCCGAGGGCTTCGACCTCGCGGGCGACGGGCCGGAGGAGGCCTGACTCTCCGAGGTCAGAGGGAACCGGGAAGCGTCGCCACCATCTCAACGTCGCTGGCCTGAGGGACCGCGAGGGTGGTGAGGGCTCCTGTGTCCGGGTCGAGCACCCCGAGATCGCCGGAGTCGACGTCGACGAGCAGGTGGGTGGCGTCGATCCAGCCCATGATGCCGTCGTACGTGTGGCCGGTGTTGATGATGTTGCCGTTGCTGCTCACCAGGGCCAGCGCGCCATTCGAGCTGGACCTGCACGCCATCCGCGACCCGTCGGGGGAGAGAGTGCAGGTGTACAGGTCCACGCCACCGTTCTGATCCGGCCCGGGGGTGGCCTGGGTGAACGTGGTGGCGTTTCCGCTCCAGCCCACCGCCTCCACGCTGTCGGTCTCCCCTGCGTACCGGCCGTACTGGTCGTAACTGTCGGCGGTCTCGTAGCAGGCGGCTCCGGCCGGTGTGGGCAGGCCTTGAATCGCATAGCTCGTGATGGTCGCATTCGGCGTCCCATAGGATGGCTGCGAGGCGGGCGTCTGGCACACGGTGTCGATGAGATCGCCGGTCGTCGGGTCGACGACGTGGTACGAATCCCCCCCACAAGAGCCGTATCCCTCGCACGCCTGGGACGCCCCGGAGATCGCGTCGATCAACGAGGTCCCATCCCAGCCCGCCGGCCAGCGCAGCGCGTACACGCCATCGTTGTTCCAGAGGGAGACGGGGTTGCCGCCGTTGGCGAGCCCCTGCACGTATCCCTCGCCCGTGTCATTGTCGGTCTCGGACTGCTCGCTGATCTCGGCGATGGCGATCAGCTGGTTGTCGGGGCTCACGGCGAAGGCGATCTCCTCCGACGCTCCGTCGGCGACCTGGGTCGCGGGGGCGGTGGCACCTGTCGGTGACAGCGAGTCGATGGCGGTGTTGCCGTCCAGGAAGTACGCGGTGGTGTTGGAGACGCTGACCAGGGGCAGGCTGAGAGTCTGGTTGGGTTGCAGGGTGGGCAGCTGGGCGGTGGTCTGGGCCACGATCTGGGCGTCGTCGTTGATCAGCATCACCTCGTAGGTGGCGCCGGTGCGCCCGCTGTTGGTGACGACGACGGCGAAGGGCCCCGGCGGAACCGGCACCGGCGTGGGCGAGGGCGACGCCGCCAGGGTGGCGGGTGCGGAGGCGGTCGGGTGGGCCGAGCCGGTGGCGGTGGGCGCCGGAGACGGCGCGCACGCGCTGAGCGCGGTGCCCGCGGCCACCAGGCAGCATCCGGTGGTGAGTGCTCTGCGGAGCATCGGACTTCTTCCTCGCGTGTGATGGGCTTCGCACCGTGGAACGCGACCGTCGGCGTCTGGTTACGTCTCCACGAGCGGGTGCGGTGACGACGCCGTGAGCAGGCGCCGGGTGGTCTCCAGCCCCCAGCCGTCGAGCCCGTCGAGACGGTCGCCGGAGGCCCGGAGCCCTCCCCAGCGCTCGACCACTCCGGCCCATTCCTCGCGCCGCTCCATCTCCGGCCGGGCGATCAGGCAGTCGGGGTCGTTCACCCAGAAGCGAGCGTGCTGGAAGGCGCGGGCCCGGACGGTCATCGCCGCCCCGCGTCCGGAGGGGGCGCTCAGGTCGCCGGTGCGCGCCGGCTCGTAGTGGGTCGCGATGTCGGGACCGACCCGCATGGCGTCGACCAGTCCGACGCTCGGGAGGATCGGAGCGCCGCAGCCGAGCAGGGTCGCCCGCGTTCCCACGACCCCCCGGATCAGCCCGAGCGCCGCGCGGTATGCGGCCAGGGCGGAGGCGTCCTGACGGCGGCGGCCGGGCAGCGCCCCCGCGTAGAGGAAATCGAGCTTGAAGTAGTCGAAGCCCCATTCGGAGAGACGGCGGAAGACGGTCGCGAGATGGTCGGCGGCGTCGGGATGGGTGACGTCGAGCACGTGCAGCCGCTGCCCCCAGTTCCATCCGGCAACGGCGCCTTCGACCAGCCAGTCCGGATGCTCGGCGCGGAGGCGGCTGCGCTCACCCACCAGGAGCGGCGCGGTCCAGATGCCGGCGCGGCGGCCGCCGGCACGGATCTCGTCGGCGACCGCTCTGAGCGGACGCCCGAACCGGTCGGAGGTGCGCAGCCAGTCCCCCACGTTGTCCGAGAAGCCGTCGTCGACCTGGAACACGCCGATGGGAAGGTCGAGACGCCCCGCCGCCTCGAGGTTCTCGGAGACAGTGGCGGCGGTCACGTCGCGGAAGTACTGGTACCAGCTGCACCAGACGGGAGGGATCGAGCTCACCGGGTTGGTGGCGTGCTGGCGGGCGAAGCCGTCCGCCCAGCCCGCCAGCGCCGCGTCCAGGTTGGGCGCGTCCACCGCCGTCTCCACGACCGGACCGTCGGCGGACACCACCAGCCGGCCCTCCACGACCCTGCCGCGGATCGAGGCCACCTCCCGGGCGGGGTCGATCGCTGACCAGATCCGCACCCGTCCCCCGCCCGCCGGCGCCACGCCGAGCAGCCCCTCACCCTGGAAGCCCTCGTCAGGAAGCTCCTTCTCGGGGCGATACCCCATGACGTGGTGGGCCCGATCTGCCGGGCGGGGCGAGGTGGCCGTCGCCGGGTAGCTCCCGGTCGGGCTCCACGACTGCCAGCCGTGCTCGTACACGACGAGGTGCTCGGCCCCGGGGACCTCCGCGACCTCTGCGAAAGTCATCGAACGCCTGGAACCTCCGTTTTGATCCAATCTCCGCCCGGCATCATCCCTCATACAATCGCTCGGTCATGCCGCGTCTGGAGCTGATCGAGGCATCGCTGCGGTACGGGCAGCAGGCGCTCATGCTCAGCCGCCTGCGCCAGCGCCATGCGGTGCGGGCGGCCGAGCTCCTCGACGCCTGCGGCTTCTCCGCCCTCGAGGTCTTCGGCGGCGCCACCTTCGAGGCCCAGCTGCGCTTCCTCGGGGAGGACCCCTTCGAGCGGCTGCGGGCACTGGCCGCCGCCGCGCCGAGGACCCCGCTGATGGCCACCCTGAGCGGGCAGATGCTGGTCGGGCACCGCCACCTGCCCGACGACGTGGTCGATAGCTTCGTCCGGCTGGCCGCCGAGGCGGGGATCAGCGTCTTCCGGCTCCTCGACCCCCTCAACGACGTCGCCAACCTGGCCACCGCGGTCCGGGCCGCCAAGGCGGCGGGAGCCGTGGTGGAGGGGGTGGTGGTCTGCTCCGACGCTCCCGTCGCCGTCCTCGGCGCGGTGGCCGGTGGACTTGCCGGGCTGGGCTGCGACGCCATCTGCCTCCACGATCCCCTGGGGGCGGCCGGTTCGGCGCGCGCCGCGGCGCTCGTCTCCGCCATCCAGGAGGCCGGCCGCCTTCCCGTGACCGTGAGCTTCTGCGCCCAGACCGGCCAGGCGGTGCTCGCGTACCAGGCGGCCCACCGGGCGGGTGCGACGCGGGCCGACGTCTGCGTCTCTCCCCTGGGTGGTGGCTCCGCCCTCCCTCCCGCCGAGGCGGTGATCGCCGGCTTGGCGGACACCGACGACGCCACCGACATCGAGCTGGAGTCGGTGATCCGGGTGGCCAACTTCCTCGACGAGATCGCTCCCCTCTACGCGGACTCGGTCGACCCGGCCCTCTGGCGGTACGACGGGGCGGCCCTGCGCGGGCTTCTCCCCGCCTCGGCGATGGGCCACGGCATCGCCGAGCTGCGCGAGCGCGGTGCCCTCGACCGCCTGCCCGACGTCGAGGCCGAGATCAGCCGGGTGCGCCACGAGCTGGGCAACCCGCCGCTGGTGTCCCCGCTCCCCGAGGTGATCACCATCCAGGCCGTCTACAACGTCTTCGAGGGCGACCGTTACGCCACCATCAGCCAGGAGATCAAGGACTACTGCCTCGGTTTCTTCGGGACCCCGCCGGAGCCGATCGATCCCGACGTTCGCGAGCTCGTCAACGGCCGCGAGGAGCCGATCACCGGCCGGCCGGCCGACCTCCTGGAGCCGGGCCTTCCCCCGGCGCTGCGCGAGCTGACTCGGGAGGGGGTCCGCGCCGATCCCGAGGCGCTGGTGACCCACGCGCTCTTTGGCACCGACTTCCTCGCCTTTGTCCGGGGGGAGGCGCCGGTGGAGCGGCTCGCGGACGAGGAGGCCGGGATCCCGGCCGGCGGGGTGGACACCGAGACCGCGCGCCCCCCCGCGTACGAGGAGAGCGCGGGGGCGGACCGGCTGGGGGCGGACGCGGGGGGGGACGTCCGTGAGCTGCGGGTCGAGGTCGACGGGCAGACCTACGACGTCCGGGTCTTCGGTGCCGGACCCGCAGCGCCCCGCGCCGCATCCGCGCCGGCGGCCGCGGCCGGGCCGCGAACCGGTGACGGTACGGTGACCGCCCCCATGCCGGGCCTGATCCTCCGGGTTACGGTGGAACCCGGCGATCGAGTCCAGATCGGCGATGTCGTCGCCGTCCTCGAGGCCATGAAGATGCAGAACGAGATCACGGCCAACCGGACCGGGACGGTGGCCCACGTCCACGTGCGCGCGGGGGAGGTCGTCGGCCCCCGGGCCCCGATCATCGACATCGAATGACCGACCTGTTCGCCGCCGCCGCGCCGTCCCCGCCGGTCGCCGGTGCGTCCCCCGCCGCGCCCCGGCGCGCCGGACGTAACGTCCGCGGCACTCCAGGCGTTCCTCCCCCATAGCTCATGATCGCCGGACGCGCCCTCCGCACCACCGCCATCGCCCTGATCGCATGCCTGATCGCCGCCGGGGTCAGCCTGACCGTCGCCGGTTCGGGGCGCCAGACCAGCTTCGACACCCAGGCCGCGAGCCTGGAGCGGACCTGGGTGCACGACGTCGCCGTGGGAGTGCCCGCGACGAGCATCGCCCCGCTCAAGAACCGGCTCCGCGAGCGGCGGCCCCCGGACGATTGGTGGGCCCCGGTGTGGTGGACGACCGATGGGCAGAGCCTGCTCGCCGCGCTGTCCCGTGCCACCGAGGCCGCCTACGCGTCCGCCATGGCCGCCCAGCGGAGCCGGGCCCAGTTGATCCTGACGGACTGGCAGCAGGAGGTCAGTCAGGACCGGGCCTGGCTGACGGCGGCGGAGATCGCGGCGGGTCAGAGCTGGCCGGCGCAGCTGGCAGCTGCGGCCACCCCCAACCAGATCGCGAGCCTCGCTCCGGCCTGGCAGGAGCAGCTCGACACCGCGCGCACCGTGGTCGAGACCGCTCAGCAGCAGGCGACGATCCAGGCTGACGTCACCAGCGCGGGCGGCCCAGCCGGGCTGATCTCGCAGGCCGGCACCGCGATCAGCCAGGCCGGCACCGACGACCTCGATCCGGGCGACGTCCCCGACCTGGTGACCCAGCTCCAGGTCGCCGAGGCGGACGGAGCCGACCCGACCCAGACCGCGGACATGCTCTACGCGGCGCTGCAGCAGCTGGACGGGCTGATCACGCTCAACGACCAGCTGAACGGCGAGATGCGGCCGCTGGAGCTGCTCGCCGACCAGGCTGCCGCCGAGGGGACGCCCAACTCCCAGACCCTGCTGGGGGACTACCAGGCGGCGGACCAGTCATTCCTCGGCGGCACCACCTACGACCAGCTGAGCGCCGTGCAGACGCAGGTGGGCGCCCTCCAGACCAGCCTCACCGCCGAGCTGAGCGCCAACCAGTGCGGCCACGATGTGGGCTCGGGGAAGGTGATCACGCTGAACCTCACCCTCCAGGAGGCCGTCATGTACGACAACGGCTGCGTGGTCAACGCCACCCCGATCACCACCGGCCGGCCCGGCCTGCGCACCCCGACCGGGAACTACACCGTCTTCTTCAAGACCTCGCCCTTCACCATGGTCTCCCCCTGGCCGCTCGGGTCACCGGATTGGTATCCCACCACCGTGGTGCAGTGGGTGCTGGAGTTCGCCGACGGGTACTTCCTCCACGACGCCTACTGGGAGAACCAGAACGC
>Ga0209415_10014160_pt1 | contig 13046 bp, 10 predicted proteins | sample PeaSoiSIISIP2007_FD_187696 | JGI IMG/M metagenome (GOLD analysis project Ga0209415, IMG submission 187696) | Peat soil microbial communities from Weissenstadt, Germany - SII-SIP-2007 (SPAdes) (version 2) | ecosystem: Environmental > Terrestrial > Soil > Wetlands > Peat | place: Germany...
TTTGTGGCGCGCATGTTGGTCGAGTGCAGCTTCTGCCGCAGCCGCGAAGTGGTCTATTTGAATGAATTCGAGCTGGGTGGATTCGAGCAAAATCGCGGGATTGCGCGGCATTGCAAGGTTTGCGATGTGCCGACGATTTGGCGGCAGGCGCCGCACGAAGTGGCGAAGATCGATCCGGTGAAATTTGCCGCGAGCGTGCACAGTGCCAGCGACATTGAGCGGCGGCAATCGCTGCGCTTGCAGACGCGCTTGACGGCGTGCGTGCGCGTTGCCGGCAGCGACGATGAGTTGGCGGTCTGCGAAGAAATTTCGGCGGAAGGGCTTTGCTTCCGCAGCAAGCGGCGGTACGACGAGAATTGCCGGATTGATATTGCCGTGCCGTACGCGGATGCGACCGCGAATATTTTTGTGCCGGCGAGAGTGGTAAGAGTTGAGCCGACGCCGACGGCGGGATTGTTCCGGCATGGAGTGGAGTTCCTCAGGGTGGCTGCGCAGGCGAGTGGGTAAATCGCGGGACTGCAATTTCAGATTTCAGATTTGAAATTTCAAAGAAGAAAAAACAAGAATACGGGTTGATGCTGGTGCGATTTTTGCGCCGCGGGCTTTGTGGAGTTGTGGCTACATTTTGCTCGTAAGATGCCGGCGGGGACGCCGGCGCTACGTTACGGCTACTGTGCGGCGCTCATTTGAGCGGCGGCGCATGTAGTGCAGCGCGATGTTGATGTAGACGCTGCCGTGTTCTGTGGCGAAGGCTAGGACCATGGCTTCTACTTCGGCGCCTGCGTTGGGGATTTGTTGGTCCGCGTGAATTGTCGGCGGGAAGACTTTGAATTTGAAGCCGCGATCGTTGAGCAGCGTGACGGCGTTGCCGATGACCATGTTGGCCAGCTCGCAAACGGTTTCGCGGACGATTTGCTCGGTCTCGGCGATTTCTTCGCCGGAGATGTTGCTGGCGACGCGGACGGCGGCGCGCGGCTCGACGTCGAGAATTACGCGGCCTTCGATTTCGCCTTTAAAGACGATCATCGCGGCGACGCCCTGCTTGCGGTAGCCCTCTTCTTCCATCACCAGATCGCTGACGGTCACCGGCGACTGCAGCGTTTCCGCCAGGACGGCGTCTACGGCGCTGATGAATGGTTGGATCAAATCCATTTTCATGGCGATTTCCTTTCGCGAGTCACTAGACGCTGGCCGTGACGTTTTCGTCGCTGAGAACGTAGCGAATAATTTCATAGAGCGCGTCGGGCTTCACCGGCTTCTGCACGAAATGGCGCGCGCCTCGCTGCAACGCCGCGAGAATATTGTCCTGATAACCGACGGAGGAGACCATGACGATGCGCGCGTCGGGATGCTCGCGCACGATGCGCTCGACGGCCTCGATGCCCTCCATCTGCGGCATGGTGATGTCCATGAGCACGATGTCGGGATTGGTCCGCGAATATTCAGTGATCGCGGTGAGCCCATCGCCCGCTTCGCCGGCCACCGTGCCGCCGAAAGCTTCGACCATTTTGGCGAGGCTTTTGCGGGCGAAGACGGAATCGTCCACGATCAAATAGCGAACGGGCTGATTGTCTTTCTTGCGCGTCAGTGCTTCGAACGTTCTCATGACTATCTCCTTCGAGAAATCCGGTCTGCTTCGGTGAGGCCGGACGACTGGCCGACCGAAGACAATTCTGCTGGTAATTTTTCGTTGGCGCAGTGCGCGAGAATTACGCCTGCGAGCGCCGAGAGTGAAATCACTTTGTCCGCGAAGCCGCGGTCGACGGCGGAGCGCGGCATGCTGTCCACCACGCAGGAATCGGAGCTCTGCGCGAGAGTAATGCCGCCCGCGGCTTGAATTTCGCCGAGGCCGGCGACGCCATCTTCGCCCATGCCGGTCATGATCACGGCGAGACCGGCTTTGCCGAATTCGCGGGCCATCGAGCGGAAAAGAACATCGACGGACGGGCGATGGCCGTTGACCGGCGGCATTTCGTCGAGAACGACGACGTCGCCGTGCGGCATATGCTTCACTTTCATGTGGCGATTGCCGGGACAAATGAGCGCGCGGCCGGCGAGGAGAAGATCGCCAGAGCGGGCTTCCTTGACTTCGATGGCGCAGCTTTCGTCGAGACGCTTGGCGAACATGTTGGTGAAATTTTCGGGCATGTGCTGGACGACCAGCAGGCAGCCGAGGAAATCATCGGGAATCTGCGCGAACAAATATTGGAGCGCGGCGGGGCCGCCGGTGGAAACGCCGAGAGCCACGACGCGCGAAGGGAATCGTCGCTGGAGCACGGAGCGCGCGCCTTTTTTCTTTTCGGTAGTGACGGTGAGAATCATTTTCGGAGCGCCGGTGGACGCGGCGACCTTGATTTTCATAGCGAGCTCTTCGGCGATGGCTTCGATGCGGCCGGAAGCGGCATCAACGGGCTTGGCGACGAAATCGAAAGCTCCGAGAGCGAGGGCTTTGAGGGCGGAGCGGGCGCTTTCTTCGGTCTGCGACGTGACGATGATTACCGGGACGTGATGCTTGCCGGTAATAGCGCGAAGCATTTCTACGCCGTCCATGCGCGGCATATTGAGATCGAGAGTGACGACGTGCGGACGCAGCTCGGCGATTTTCTTGAGGCCGAAAGCGCCATCCATGGCCGTGCCGATGACTTCGATCTGCGGATCGCGCGAGAGAATCTGCGGAATCATCTTCCGCATGAGCGCGGAATCATCGACGACCAGGACTCGGACGCGCTCGCTCATGCGGTGGCTCCGAGCGGGGCTTTGGCCATCTTGGCGATGACGGTGGCGACGTTGAGGATGAGCACGACGGTGCCATCGCCGAGGATCGAGGCGCCGCTGACTAGATCGGATGCGGCGGTGCGGTCTTCGAGCGCTTTCATCACCAATTCTTCTTCGCCGACGAGACGATCCACGACGAGACCGAATTTTCGCGGGCCGGTGGAGATGACGATTACAAAAAGCTTTTTGGACTTTGGGTCGACGGCGACTGGGCCGGAGGATTCAAGGCGCACTAGGGCGAGCAATTGATCGCGCAGGCGGAGGACTTCGCGATCTTCGACGCGGGTGATCTCCGAAGTCTGCGTGCGGGCAATTTCGACGACGGCGGAGAGCGGGACGGCGTAAAGTTTGCCGCCGGCGTAGAACATCAGCGCTTTGATGCTGGCGAGAGTGAGCGGAAGCATCAAGGAGAATGTGGTCCCTTTGCCGAGCTGCGTCTCGATTTCGACCGAACCTTTCAGGCGTTCGATCACGGTGTGAACCACGTCCATTCCGACGCCGCGGCCGGAAATGGAAGTGACTTCGTTGGCGGTGGTGAGGCCGGGCTTGAATATGAGCTGCAGCGCCTCATGTTCGTTCAGGCGAGCGGCTTCTTCGCTAGTGACCAAACCGCGCTCGATGGCGCGTTGAACGATTTTCTCGCGGTCGAGGCCATTGCCGTCGTCGGAAACTTCGATGACGACTTGACTGGCTTTGTGAAAGGCGTTGAGGCGAATGGTGCCGCGCGGAGATTTTCCGGCGGCGACGCGCTCGGCGGTGGTTTCGATGCCATGATCGGCGGCGTTGCGCACGAGATGAACGAGCGGCTCGGCAAGAGCATCGAGAATGCTTTTGTCGAGATCCGTGGTCTGGCCGGCGATTTCGATAGTGATGTCTTTGCTGCGCTGCTTGGCGACGTCGCGGACGACGCGCGGGAAGCGGCGGAAGAGCTGCTCGACGGGGACCATGCGAATCTTCATGACGGATTTTTGAAGATCGCTGAGGACGCGCGTCTGGTAAGCGAGAGCGTCGGAAAGTTTGCCGCGCAGCGGATCTTTCGCGTACTGCTTTTCGAACTCGATGATGGTGCGGTGCAGCATGGACTTGCCGATGATCAGCTCGCCGACGAGATTCATGACGTCGTCGATGCGCGCGGCATCCACGCGCAGAGTGTTCTCGGCTCCGGCCGGAGCAACATTTGCGGCGGAGTTGGCGAAAGGACGAGATTCGGCATCGAGATGCGGCACGGATTCCGGCTCATCGGATTCCGCCTCTTGAGCGGGAACGCCGGCTGCGACGGCGGCGGCCTCGGATTCGAGAAGAATCTCGAGGAGATCGCGGTGCGCGGTGGGCGCGGCGCCCGCGGGCAGCACGACCACTTCTGAAATGAGCGAAGGAATGCGGCACTTCTTGCGAATCCAGTCCATCGTTTGCGTGCTGGAGATGGCCGCCTCGACTTGGCGAATTTCCGTGAGATCCGCGCCCTCCTCGGGCCGCACGGCCAGGATCGTACCGGAGGCCGCCAAGGCATTTTTGGCCAACTGAACGGCTGCGGCGGGCATCGGAGCGTCGTGAGCGATGTGTGCGGCGACGAAAAATACACTCTCGTTGCGCTTCATCGCTTCGGAGACCATGAGCTGCTCGTATTCGGTCCAGGCAAACTGAGCGACGAGAGGCTTCTTCTCCGCTTTTTGATCCTTGGCCTCGCCCGGCTTTTGCAGCACGCCGTCGATTAGCTCGCGAAGAGCGCGGCCGTCCGGCGGCTGCATATCACCGCGATAGGCGGCAAGCATTTCATCGAAGGTGTCCGCGGCAGTGAGAACTACTTCCGGAAGCGCCGAAGCGTTGGAAGCGAAAGTTTCCGGCGTGAGCACATCTTCGAGAAGATGCGCGAGAGCGCTCAGCTCGCGATAGCCGCAGGAAGCGGAATCGCCCTTGAGCGTATGAACCGCGCGGCGGACTTTGCGAATGGTTTCGGGATCGCCCGGGCGCTCTTCGAGCTCGAGGCCGCCTTCATTCATGGCCTGGAGAAGCTCGGCTGCGCTCTCGAAGAAGAGTTCGCGCAGCTCGGCGCCGCGATCATCGCCGAAAAAGTTCACTGCGCCTCCTCGATGCGCTGATAAACGGTGGCGTTGTTTTCGTGAATCATGTGAAATTTCTTGGTCAGGCCGAAGAGACTCTCGGCGTGGCCGACGAACAAGTAGCCTTCGGGATTGAGGCAGCGATAGAACTTTTCGACCAGGCGCTTCTGCTCGGGCTCGTCGAAATAGATCATGACGTTGCGGCAAAAAATGATGTCGTTGCGCTGGGGAAGAAATTCGGTTTTCAAGTTGTGAAAATCGAATTGGATCAGGGATTTGAGCGCGTGCTTGACGGCGTACTTGTCCGCAGTCTTATCGAAATAGCGGAGGCGCGTGGAGTAGTCCACCGGCTCCATCTGAATTTCGGTGTAAATGCCCTGACCGGCGGTGAGCAGCGCGGAATAGTTGATGTCGGAGGCGACGATTTCGACCTTCCAGGGCGGCGGAACGAGCGGCTTCGGCACCGGCATCTCGAAAGGCAGCGGATTGCGCAGGTAGTAGTAAGCGAGGGCGTCGCAGACGAGCATCGCCAGCGAGTAAGGTTCCTGCCCAGTGGAGCAGCCGGCGCTCCAGATGCGCACGGTCCAGTCGCGGCGCTCCTGCTTTTTGTGCAGCAGAGTTTCGAGAATGCGCTTCTGAAAAAGTTCGAGCTGCGGGCGGACGCGATAGAAACTGGTTTCGTTGACGGTCAGATTTTCGAGAAGCGCGTTGAGCTCTAGCTTGCCTTCGCGGCTGGTGAGCAGGCGGTAGTAACTGTAAAACGAATCGAGCTGGCAGGCTTTCAAGCGGCGCTGCAGGCGGTCGCGGAGGAAGTGCGTGCGGCGCTCGTCAAAGTACATGCCGCATTCCTGATAGATCAGGGTTTGCAGCAGCTTGAGTTCAGCTTCAGTCAGAGGAACTTGAGCGGTGAGTGTGGACATGTGTGCTCGCTGTGCGTCGAGAATGTCTGCGCCGCTACCGTGGCGCGGTTACTTCACTTTCCTGCAGGGCCGCGGATACGGCGACGTCCTCGAGACGCCGCAATTCGGAACGCCGCATGACTTTTTCGAGATCGAGGAGAATCACCAGTCGGCCTTTCAATTTGGCGACGCCAGTGACGTAGTCCACTTCACCGTCCTGAAACAAATCATTGGGGGCTTCGATTTCCGAGGGCGGAATCTTCAGGACTTCCGACGCGGAATTGACCAGCAGGCCGACGGAGCGGTGGCTGAACTCGACGACGACAATGCGATTCTTCTTGCTGGGCTGAATATCTTTTTCGCCGAAGCGCTTGCGCAGATCGATGACGGAAATAATTCTTCCGCGCAGATTGATGACGCCCTCGACAAAATCGGGGGCGTTGGGAACGGGAGTGATCTGCGGAACGCGGACGATTTCGCGAACGAGCGCGATGGGCAAACCGAAAGTCTCGGTGCCGATGCGGAAGCCGACGATTTGAATGTCTTTAGCCATGGTTGCGTGTGTCCGCGACTACGAATTCACCAGCTCGGCGTAACGCTCGGCGGAGATGTGCGGAGCGGATTCGCCGTTGTGGCCTCTGTGACCCGAGGAACGCAGCGCGCCGGCACCATTGTCGAGAACAAAGCGGCCCATGGTGGTGAGCAGCGTCTTCGAGAGGCGCGACATTTGTTCGGCGGTGGCCGCAAGTTGCGTGGAGCTGGACGTGGATTGCTGCACCAACTCGCGCATTCTTTCCATGGCGCGGACCACGGCTTGCGCGCCGGAAGCCTGTTCTTCGACCGAGGAATTGATTTCCTGGGTGATTTCGGTGAGGCGCGTGGTGGCTTTGGCGATTTGCGCGGAGCCATTGGATTGTTCGGTGGTGGCAGCGCCGATTTCCTGGGCGAATTTGTAAACCTCGGTGACCACGTTGGAAATTTTTCCGAGCGCGGTGCTGAGATCGCTGCCGAGGAGCAACCCTTCCTGCACCATGGAGGTGCTCTTCTCCATGTTTTCGACGGCTTCGCGCGCTTCCTTCTGAATGCCCTCGATCAACTCGGAAATCTCCTTGGTGGACTGCGTGGATTTTTCTGCCAGCTTGCGGACTTCTTCGGCGACGACCGCGAAGCCGAGGCCGTGCTCGCCGGCGCGAGCGGCTTCGATGGCGGCGTTGAGAGCGAGTAGATTGGTTTGCTCGGCGAGATCGTCGATCACTTCGATGATTTTGCCGATGTCGTCGGCGCGCTGGCCGAGAACGTCAATGATGTGGGAAGACGCCTGGATGGCCGAATTGGTGCGATTGAGGCCGTCGGTGGCTTTCTCCATGGTGACGATGCCGGTGTGAACTTCCTCGCGCGAGCGATAGCAGATGTCGAGTAACACTTTGGCGGTGTCGGCGACGCGCTGAATGGAAGTGACCATCTGATCGATGGAAGCGGAAGTTTCCGCGACGCTGGAAGCCTGCATCTGCGTGTTCTTCACGACGCTCTGAACATTGACACTCATTTCGTGCATCGTGGTGGTGACTTCATCGATGGCGGAGGCGGCCTGCAAACTGACCTTTGCCGATTCTTCGGAAGCGCCGGCCATTTGATTGGAGCCGTCGGCGACTTGCGCGGCGCTGTCGCGAACCTGGCGGACGAGATCGTGAAGCCCCTGAATCATCTCCGAGAAAGCGTTGGCCATAGTGTCGCGGCCGGAACGCGGCGAAACGGAAACGGTGAGCTGGCCTTCGGCGATGGAAGCGGAAACGGCGGCCATGCTCTTGATGTGGCCGATCATCTTGTTGAAATTGTCCGCCAGGACGCCGACTTCGTCGTCGCGATGAATGTCGATGGTCTGGTCGATGTCCCCGGTATCGCCGATCTCGCGGGCCACGCTGATCAAGTGATTCAGCGGCAGAGTGATGGAGCGCGAGGTGTAATACGCGATGCCGAGAGCCAGCATGATGGTGATGAGAATTCCCATAATGCTGAGTACCGTGCTCCAGGAGGTGGCGCTCGCGGCCGAAGCATTGGATCGCTCGAGAGCCGTGCTAATGGTGCGGTTGGCTTCATCGAGCAGGGATGAGGTTTTATTCATCCACGAACCGGGATTCTGCTGGAGATAGAAAATCTGGAGATCGGAGACAGTTGCGTCGCCGCCGTCGACTTGGTGGCGCTTGGCAATCATGGGCTTGGCGAAATCGTCCATCCAGCCGTGCTCGGCATCTTCAACGCGAAGGAGAGTGCTGCGAAGAGCCGGGTCGATGGCGTGAGATTCGGCGTCGCGGAGCTCGGTGTTGACGTTGGTGTGGACGGAGGCCAGCTCGCCTTCATCGCGAACGTCGCCGCTGAGCAGGAAATTGCGCAGGACGAGCTCTTCGAGCATGACCTGAAAGCGGATGCTCTCGAGGGTCTGCATGTCGTTCAAAGTGGCGGAGGCGACGGAGCGGGCAGAGTGCTCGCGCGCGATGGTCAGCACGCTCACGACGAAGAGCGCGACCATGATGGCCACGATGGCCCCGAAGCCGGAATATAATTTCTTGCCGATTGTCATTTCGAATTCCCTCCACTTGCGCCGGCGCGGTGCGCGCGGCTGCAAGTCCCCCAGCTAACCGTTCGGATCCTTGAACTCGAACTCGATGATTTCCGTGGTGTCTTTCGGGCCCGGCTCGAATTTCCATTTCTTGACGGCATCGACAGCGGCGCCGACGAGCACGGGACTTCCGCCCACAATTTTCGCGTTGCTGACTTTGCCTTCCGGCGTGATGGTGACTTCCACTTTGACTTTTCCGGTGACGCCCATCTGACGAGCGAGCGCCGGGTACTCGGCGGCAACGCGCGTCTTCACTTTGCGCTTGGCGGCGTCGCTGGCGCTCGAGTCTTGCGCGTGAAGCGGAGCGGTCAGGGCGAGGATCGCCGCGAGCGCGATCAGGCGGCCGATTGCGCGAATCCTCGAGATCGAAAACGCGTACCTCACACCCGTGCCTCCATAGAACTCCGGCAGAAGAAAATGCACGGGTGGTGCCAGTGAGGGAATGAATGCAGGGGATGGTTCGGACGTGTGGCGGCAGCTTGTAAAGTGCTTTGGCTTGGGGAGTTAGCGGGAGGCTGGGATTTACCGCCGTGCGCGTTGAGTGTGGGGATATGTCTCAGGGATTGGCGTCGCGGAGGGGAACGGTCTCAGGTTGCGACGCGGGCCGGTGGGAGCGATTGTTCGATTCGTCACGCGTGCGGGTAGATTCCTTGACTCAAAATGAGATGGGCACGTAACTTCGATGTATCACTTTTGAAATCTGGAGAGACGCGCAGGACCCCTTCCTCCATGCGTCCGGCTAAGAAAACTCGCCGAGTACCGGCGCGCTCGCGCGCGGGCATCGATGCGGATTTGGCGCAGCTTTCCGCGGCGACGCGGGAGCTTAAGCCTTCGATCGGGCCGACGGAATTTGTGCGGCGGCTGACTTTGTGCGCGGGGCGGATGTTCGAGGTGAAGTCGGCGGCGCTGGCTTTGGTGCGCGGGGAGGAATGGGAGATTGTGTCAGCGCAGGGTGCCGCGGCTGGGTTGGCCGGAGAAGAACAGGTACGGCTGGCGCAGGGGCTGGCTGAAGTGAGTTGGGCGGCTGGCGAAGCTACGCGATTTGGGACCGCTGCGGAGATTTTGGGGAAGGCGTTAGCTGCCGAGCTGGGTGCGAATCATTTGGCGATGGCGCGGCTGACCGGTAGCGAAGGGGATTTGATGGGTGTGCTGTGCCTCGCGGGGCGGGAACGGGCGTTTTCGTTGGGGGAGCAGCATCTGCTGGAGGCGCTGGCGGGTCATGCTTCAGTGGCGCTGGAGAATGCGCGGCTATTTTCGTGGATTGAGCGATCGAAGAAGCAGTGGATTGAGGATTTCGACGCGATTACGGATTTCATCGTGGTGCACGACGCGACCGACCGGATTTTGCGCGTGAATCGTTCGCTGGCCGGGCATTTGCGGCTGAAGCCCGCCGAATTGATTGGGCGGCACATGGAGACGCTGGAATCGCTCGCGTCCGCGAGAGTCGGGCGGGCTTGCCCATTCTGCCGGGATATGCAGGCGGGGACGGAAGAATATGTGCAGACGGCGCACGAGCGGACTTATTTGATTTCCACTTCGCGGCTGCGGAGTTTGCCGGAAGACGATCTGCGCACCGTGCATGTGTTGAAAGACATTACGGACCGGCGGGAATTGGAGCGGCGCTATCGCGAGCTCTTCGACAACATTCAGGAAGGGCTTTTTTTCTGCACGCCGGATGGGCAATTCATCGAAGTGAACAACGCGCTGGTGCGGATGCTGGGATATGCGAGCCGCGAGGAAGTGCTGGCGGTGAATTTATTTGACGAGCTCTGCCTGGCGCCGGATTTGCGGCGGCGTTGCGTGAAGGCTGCGGATGAAGGCGGCGTGCTGCGGAACCACGAGGAAGTGCTGCGGCGGCGTGATGGCTCGTGGATTCATACGCTGCAGAATATTTTGATCGTGCGCGATGCCAAGGGGCGCGTGGCGCAGTATCGCGGTTTGATGCTGGATATTACCGAGCAGAAATCGTTTCAGGCGCAGTTGCGGCGCGAGCGCGATTTCAACAAGAACATTTTGAATGATACGCAGAGCATGATTTTGGTTCTGGATACCGCGGGATTGATCAGCTACGCGAACCGGCGCTGCTTTGAGATCGGGCATCGCGAAGCGGATTTGCTGGGGCATCCGCTTTCGGAATTCATTGCGGCGTCGCGGCGGAAGGCGCTGGCGGAGGCTTTGCGAAGCACTTTGCGCGGGGCGCAGGCGGCGAATATGGAGCTGCCGTTTTTGCGCGGCGATGGAACTACCGGGCAATTTTCGATCAGCTTGAGCCCGATGCGCGACGACAAGGGCGGGATCAACAGCATCGTGGTGGTGATGACGGACGTGACCGACGCGGCCGTGCTGCAGGCGAAATTGATGCATACGGAGAAGATGGCGGCGGTAGGGCAGCTGGTGTCGGGCGTGGCGCATGAGGTGAACAATCCTTTGGCGGCGATTCTCGGATTCACTGATCTGCTGCTTGAGAATTCCGAAGTGCCGGGAAGCGCTAAAGATGATTTGCGCGTGATTTTGCAGGAGGCGCAGCGGACGAAATTGATTATTCAGAATCTGCTTAGCTTTGCGCGGCAGAAGCCGGCGTTGCGCGAGGCGGTGCAGATCAATGCGGTGTTACGGCAGACGCTGAAGCTTCGCGCTTACGACTTCTCGAAGCGCGAGGTGGAAGTGGTCGAGCAGTTTGACGCACATCTTCCATCGATCGTGGGCGATGAGCACCAGTTGCAACAGGTGTTCTTGAATATCGTCAACAACGCGTATGACGCCGTGCAGGAAATCGGGCGGCCGGGACGGATTGAGATTGAAACGGCGCACGCAAATGGGCAAATCGAGATTCGCTTTCGCGATAACGGGCCGGGGATCGAGCACGTCGACCGGATTTTCGAACCATTTTTTACGACCAAGGAAGTGGGCAAGGGGACGGGGCTGGGTTTGAGCATTTGCTACGGAATTGTGCGCGCGCATCTGGGCGAAATTTTTTGCTTCAACAATGCGGACGGGGTGGGCAGCACGTTCGTGGTGCGATTGCCGCTGGCGGCCGAAGCGGCGATGGCGGCCACAGCGGAGAAGGCGCGCAATTGATGCAGCGGGATAGGGAAAGGGAGCGATGACCGACAGCCAGACGATTCGTTTGTTGATCGTGGACGACGAGCAAAATATCCGCCGGCTCTGCATCACCGTCGGAAAGGCGCTGGGATTCGACTGCAGCGAAGCCGAAAGCGCCGAGGCGGCGCTGGCGCGCGCGGAGGCTACGGCGCCGGACCTGGTGGTGACGGATCTGAAGCTGCCGGGATCTTCGGGCGTGGATTTGCTGCGCGAATTGAAGACGCGTTTGCCGAATGCGGAAGTTTCGATCATGACCGGGCACGGCTCGATCGAATCGGCCGTGGATGCGATGAAGCTGGGTGCGTACGACTACATCGAGAAACCGTTTCGCGTAGAGAAGTTGCGGCAATTGGTGCAGCGCATGGCGGAGAAAGTGCGACTGGTGCAGGAGAACCGCTTTCTGCGCGAGCGCGTGAACGCGGAGACGCAGCTTGATGGGATCGTGGGCTCTTCGGCGCGGATTCAGGAAGTGCTGCGTATGATTTCGAAATTGAAGGATACGCGCACGCCGGTATTGATCACCGGCGAGAGCGGGACGGGCAAAGAGTTGGTGGCGCGGGCGATTCATTTTCGCGGGCCGTTCGCGGAATTGCCGTTTGTCGCCGTGGATTGCGGATCGCTAGTGCCGACTTTGATGGAAAGCGAATTATTCGGGCACGAGAAGGGCGCATTCACTGGTGCGCTGAAAACGAAGGCCGGGCTTTTTCAATCGGCGAATGGCGGAACGATTTTTCTGGATGAGATCGGCGAATTGCCGCTGGAGATGCAGGCGAAGCTGCTGCGCGTGCTGCAGGAGAAGGAAGTTCGGCCGGTGGGAAGCAACGACAAAGTCCCCGTGGACGTGCGCATCATCGCGGCGACGAATCGCGATTTGGACTCGGCCTACCGCGGCGGGACTTTTCGCAAGGATTTGTACTTCCGATTGAACGTGGTGACCGTGCACTTGCCGAGCTTGCGCGAGCATCGGTCGGATATTCCCTTGCTGACGCACGCGTTTCTGGAGCGCTATGCGGCGGGGAAGAATATTCAAGTGACGCCCGCGGTGATGAAGTGCCTGCTGCAATATGACTGGCCGGGGAACGTGCGCGAGCTGGAGAATTGCATCGCGCGGGCGGTGGCGCTGGGCGTTGAGTCGACGATGGATGTGGCCGATCTTCCTCCGGCGATTCAGGCGACCCACGATGCTTCGGCGACGAATGCGGAGACGAATGCGCTCTCGACGGCGGCGCTTTCGGAGATGGAGAGGATGACGATTCTGCGCGTGTTTGAGCAGGTCGGCGGAGATAAGGCGCTGGCTGGAAAATTATTGGGGATTAGCCGGGCGACTTTGTACCGGAAATTGAAGCTTTACGGGATTCCTTTGAAGGCGGCGGAGAAGACGGTGGAGCGCGAGCAGGTTACGCATTAGGTTGGGCGAAACGCGGCGCGATGTCGCGCAACAGTTCTTCCGCGCAGAACCGCAGTTCTTGGCGACAAATGCAATCGTAAGATGCCGGCAGGGACGCCGGCGCCACCCAGTTGCAAATTGGAATTGCGGCTGGGCGGTGAGACGGATTCGTTTCAGTGTGAGACGGTGCGTTGACGGCAGGCTTC
>Ga0209415_10014161_pt1 | contig 13046 bp, 12 predicted proteins | sample PeaSoiSIISIP2007_FD_187696 | JGI IMG/M metagenome (GOLD analysis project Ga0209415, IMG submission 187696) | Peat soil microbial communities from Weissenstadt, Germany - SII-SIP-2007 (SPAdes) (version 2) | ecosystem: Environmental > Terrestrial > Soil > Wetlands > Peat | place: Germany...
CCTGTTTCGCTTCGGAATGTTTCCTCCGCCGCATTCTCCGCGGCGGAGGATTTCGGTGGTGCCCACTTGTGCCTTTGCCATCACCCCCACGCCTTCACTTCTTCCGGAAGGCGCGTCAGCTTGACCTGCACGCTGGTGTCCGCGATGATTTCGACGGCCATGGGTGCCGCCTCGAAGCCGGATTTCCACACCGCAAGCTCGAATGTTCCGGCCGGCGCGTCGATGTGCGCCAATCCGGCCGCGTCGGTCGCAGCCCGATAGGGGCCGAGCGCGACCTGGACATCCGCGACGGGCGCCGCGACGTCGCGCTCGACCACCGTGACGGTCAGCTTGTGCTCGGGCCGCTTGACGGCCGCGAAGCTGAATTCGGCGGACGAGCCTTCATGCGGCAGCTCCAACTCCGCCGCCGCGAAGCTCGCGGTCCAGCAAAACAGTCCGTGCCGGGAGGGCGCCGCAAGGGCGATCTCCGTCCAGTAGAGCGCGCGCGTCTCCGGCCACGGCGTGTCGCCGAGGATGCCTTTGCCGGTCACGGCGCCGGTCTCGTCGCGGATCTCGACCGTGGCGCCGCCGACAGCGCAAGCGCCGGAACTCTTCGCCCCCACTGTGACGGCGAAACGCTCCCCGATCCGCACCGGCGAGGGAACCGCCCAGACCGCGAGGCTGGTCTGGTGCGGCCGCGTTCGCGATGCGACCGCGACCGCGCTTTCCCGATACGCGACGCCGCCGATCTCCTGGGCCGGAAACACGATCGTCCAGGTGAACGCGCCGACCCGATGGGGCGCCGTGACGGTGAACGGGTCGGTTGCCGCGAAGCCGTCGCGGCATTTGCCCAGCACCTCGGACAGCACGCGTTCTTCGTCCGCCATGACATTGACGCGGCCGCCGCGCAGATCGCTCCCGGCCGCGCCCGCGACCTTCACCTTCAAGGTGACGCCCGCCCCCACCGGCACTTCCGGCGGAACCGGCTCGACGATCTCGATGCGGGTCGGAACCGGGCTCACGACTGCTGGGCGGCGGCGTGGAAGCCGGCGATGCGGCCGAAGGTTGCGGCCCGGCAGATGCCGTGCTGGCCGAACCCGCCCGCCGAATCCCCGCACGCGTAGAGGCCCGGCATGACCCTCCCGCGCAGGTCGATCACCTGGGCGCTGGTGTTGATGCGGATGCCCGTGTAGCTGTCATGCAGCGCGGGGGTGTGCCAGGCCGCGTAGAACGGCGGCTTGGCGATCTTGTGCATCGGCCGCGGTTTCTTGAAGTCCGCATCGACGCCGGAATCAACGAACGCGTTGTAGCGCTCCACCGTCTTGCGCAGGCTCGCGCCCGGCATCGGGCGCCATTGATATTCGTTGACGATAGCGGCAGCGAGCTCGTCGAGCGTATCTGCGCTGAAGAAGTAGCCGTTGGGGTCGACGTGGGGCGGCTTGACGTCCCACTGTTCGCGGGTCACGGCGTCGGCATCGAACACCGCCCAAATCGGGCCGCCGCCGTTGAGCTTCCTGGGGTCGCCGGTCCACGCCAGCGCCGCAGCATAGTATTCGTAGTCCCGGGTGGGAACGGTCTCGTCATAGAAGCGAAGGCCATTCTCTTTCACCAGGATCACGTCTTGGTAGTCCTTCACGACGAGGCCGAGCGCGCGGGCGCGAAAGAAATGCGGACTGGTCGGATAAAGCTCGGTGATGGTGCCGTTGCTCTTCTTGCCCATCCGTCCCTTGGTGATCAGGTTGTCGTCCTGGGTTGTTTGACAGGCCGTCGCTCCCAGCGCCGCCCCAATTTCCATGGCGGCGATCTCGCCGTCGCCGGTGCGCTCCGTCCACTCGCTGTTTTCCGCCTGGTACTCCTCGGTAAGCCTGACGTCGAACATGGTGCGGAACACCGGATTGCCGGCGCTGCCGCCGGTGGCGATGATGATGCCCTTGCGCGCCCTGATGTTCATGGTGCGGGTCTTGGTCTGATACGCGTTGTCGACTTCGACGGCGGAAATGCCGGTGACGCGGCCGGCCAGCGGGCTCTCGCGGTGGATTTTCGTCATCTGCTGTTGCAGCAGGATCTCGATGCCCATCTGGCGCGCGGTCTTCTCCAGCGGCCTGACGAAACCGGAGCCCCGCGCAGGAGTAGTAGGCTCGTCGGGCCAGCGCACCACGTTCAACCGGGTGCGGTTGCGATCGAGGCGATCGGGAGCACCCCGGTATGACTCCCATTTGATCCCGTGGTTCTCCAGCCAGTCGAACAATTCGAGATTGTTGTCGGCCCAGGTGCGCACCAACGCGCGATCGCTGAAGCGACCCATCGGCTTTTCCGGGCGCGACCAGTCGGCGAATGCCTGATCCGGCGAGTCCTGCACGCCTTTCGCCTTCTGCAACCGGTTGCCGCCGCCGATGTAGAGGCCGCCATAGCTCATCATGGCGCGGCCGCCGATATCGAAGTTCTTCTCGACGATCAGCACCGACGCGCCCTTCTCGCGCGCCGCGATGGCGGCGACGAGCCCGCCGGCGCCGGCTCCTATGACGAGCACGTCCACCTCGCGATCCCACGCGATGGCTTCAGCGGCCTGCGCGGCCGGCATCTCGGCGATGGCGGCGGCGCCGACCGCCGCGCCCGAGGCCAGGAAGCTGCGCCGGTCGATCGCCGCATGGGCGTGGTCTTCCGGGTCGTTCTCGGCACCAGGCTGCTTGGGCGATTTCGACATCTCTTCCCTCCCCGTCGATCGGCTTCCGCTCATGCCGTGAAATCGGCACGTTTTCATGAGCTTATGGGCGCGACCACGACGGGTCAATCAATTCGGCCACCCCCTTTCTCCAACCGGCGGCCTCGCGTAGCTTTGCGCAGGCCACGGCAGGCGAGTCCCTTGGAGCGGAATGTGCGACAGCAATTGAGAATGTGCCTGACCGTGTTCGGCCTGTGCATCGGCGCCGCCTTGACGGCACCGGCTTGCGTCTTCGCGCAGGATGCCGCGCGCCTCGCCGCCGGAGAGAACGCGTGGGACAAGGCCGGGTGCCTGCAGTGCCACGGCAGCTCCGGCGAAGGCGGCACTGGCGGCGAATTCCCGGCCGGTCCCAGCCTGCGGACCTCGAAGCTCGATCGCGCGGGCCTCAATGACGCGATAAGTTGCGGCCTCCCCGGCACGCCAATGCCCGCCTGGCTCGACGGCGCCTACACCCAACGCCCGTGCTACGGGTTTGCCAACGGGCCGGCTCCAGAGGGAACCGTCGTCACACCGGTTCTCAGCGCCGGCGAGATCGAGGCGCTCCTCGACTATCTGTTGGCAAAGATCGTGAGGCACGAGCGCGCTTCCGCGAAAACTCCATGAAGCCGTCCAGGAACATCGACAGCATGTTCAGCAAAAAATTGGGCTCCGGCCATTACAAGAGCGATGAAACCCGGCAAAGCGTGCCGCCCCGGGCCGACTTGCAAGCGGGGATACCAGGTTGACCATTACCAGCACCACCACGGACGATTCATCGGCCCTCGCACCCCCACGACTGCAGCTGCTGGTGATCGACGATGATCCGGTGCAGCGGATGCTGATCGGAAAGGTCGCCAGTCAGGCCGACTACGTGACCACGATGGCATCCTCGTTCGAGGAAGCGGAACGCATCCTTCATCAATCGTGCTTCGATTGCATCGCGCTTGACCTGTCGCTCGGCAAGCACGACGGCGTCGAAGTCCTCAGGCTGCTCGCCGACCTCAACCACGACACGTCCGTGATCGTGATCAGCGGCTGTGAGGAACGCATTCGCAACGCCACGGTTCGGCTGGGGACCGCGCTCGGGCTCGCGGTGTCGGAGCCGATTGCGAAGCCCCTCAATCCGGACACATTGCGCCGGTGGCTGACGCGGCAAGAGGTTGCGAGGCCGGCCCGTCGCGCGATGCCGCCAACGCTGGACATCAGCCGCGAGCAGATGTTGGCCGCGATGGCACGCAACGAGTTCTATCCCGAGTTTCAGCCCAAGATCGAGCTCGCAACCGGCCGCATCGTCGGCTGCGAGGCTTTGATGCGGTGGAACAGCGCGGTGCACGGCGCGATTTCGCCGGAGGTGTTCATTCCGCTGGCGGAGACGTTTGCGCTGATGCCGCGGTTGACGGCAAACCTGCTGAAATCCTCATTGTCGGCATGCCGAGGCCTCGGCAGGCATCACCCGGAGTTCAGCGTGGCGGTGAACGTATCCACCTCCCTTTTGACCAACCTGGCGCTTCCCGATCAAGTGGACGAGGCGCTGGCGCTGGCGGAGCTTCCGGCCCGCGCCCTGACGGTCGAAGTGACCGAAAGCGTCGCCATGGCGGACGTCGACCGCGCCACCGATATCCTGGTCCGCTTGCGGATCAAGGGCGTCGGGGTCTCGATCGACGATTTCGGCACCGGCTATTCGTCGATGTCGGCGCTCGCCCGCATGCCGTTCAGCGAGCTCAAGATCGATCAGACCTTCGTGCGGCAGGGCGACCACGACCCGGACATGTGGAAGATCGTGAAAGCCTCGATCGCGCTCGCGCATGAATTCAAGATGAAAGCCGTTGCGGAGGGAATCGAAAACGCACGGATGTGGACGAGATTGCGTGACGCCGGCTGCGAAATCGGCCAGGGCTACGTCTTCTCGCCGTCCTTGAGCGCCGAGAACCTCGACAGCTGGGTTACCGGCTGGCGTCCCGATATGCCAACCTCTTGAAAGCGCCTTACGGCGTCCTTTTCACCCGTGCGGCAAGCCGCTCTCCACAAGTGGCTCGCGCGCACACCGGTTGCAGCGAACTCCGTATCACACCGGTCAATTGGGATTATCGCTGTTGCGGGGCCGTTTGCCCATGCATTCGCGCACATATTCGGCGTGCCCGACCTGCCCGTGCGGCATCCCCAGCGCGATGGCCTTCGACTCGCATGCCTCGTAGTCGCCGATGGTCGGGGCGACGGCGGCCGTCTTCTTTGCCGCCGAAGCCGGAGCGCTGACGCCGATCGCAAGCGCGCCGACGATTGCAAATGCCAAAATCCGCATGATGAAGTTCTCCCACTAGGTATCGGGCTCCATTGCCCTGTCATTTAACTAGCTCGAAACCCTGTGACGCGAATTGATGTTGATCAAACGCGGTCGGCGTCGAACTTGGAGAGATCGGGGGCGTCATCGATGAGCTCATGTTCGCCGTGTCACGGCGCGCGCTTCAGCGCGTCCGTCCGCATCACCTCGAGGCGCGCCGCGCTCTCGAATTGATTGACCGTCGGCAGGCCGGTGTTCGGATCGAGCATGGCCTGGCCGGGCTTGCGATAGTAGCGGCTGTCGACGGTGATCTCCTCGCCGTCCGCCGTCTTGCGGCAATGCTCCTTGACGAAGGTGCCGTCGATCGCGGTTTCGCCCTCTGCGGCAGCAAGATCCTCGCATACCCATCCATCGCCGCCAAACCGGGCCTTGAACGCGATGGCGACCCCATAGGCATGCGACCGCAGCTCCTCCTCGGCGCGCGGGTCGGTAATGATGCGATAGCCCTGCACCAGGCCGGCAGCGTCGATCAGGAGCGAGAGCGTCACCGGCTGGCCGAGCACCACCATGGCGTTGTTGCGCGCCACCGCGTCGGGGTCGCGCGCCGCGCGGGCGACGTATTCCCACTCGTCGTCATAGCGGAACCAGATTTCGCGCAGGCCGGAAGCTTCCGGGCGGCATCGGGAGAACCGCTCGAAGGCGCCGATCTGCAGCCCGGGCGGCCCCCCATTGGTGCCGCATGCCGGATCGACGAATTCCTCTTCCGGCAGATCGCCGACCGCGGCCGGGAGCTGGAGGTCCCAGATGCGCGGCAGCGGTTGCTGGGCCTGCGCGAGGTTGGAGAGCGAGGCCGCGATGATGAAGGTGAGCGCGGTGGTCGCGACGTAGGGTGGGCAACGCGGCCAATCCCTGACATCCCGGCCTGCCACCGAGCGCGCGGGCCGCGTTGCCCACGCGGTCCGGCCTCGCGGTTCGACCGCGTGGGCAAAATCGCCGGACAAGGCGGTGCAAGCGGGTCCGCCGCGGCTGGCGATTTTGCCCACCCTACGCGCCCCGACTACAGCCCGAACACCATCAGGATCACGTTCTGCCCGAGCGCTGCCGCCTCCGGGAACGAACCTTCGTCGCGGCCGAGGCGGCCGCCCGTGATCAGTGCGACATACTGCTTGCCGTTCACCGAATAGGTGATCGGCGAGCCCGCGATCGCGGTGCCGGTGTCGAAGCTCCACAGCTGCGTCATGGTGTCCTTGTCGTAGGCCGCGACCTTGCCCATGATGTCGCTCATGAACAGCAGGCCGCCATCGGTGCCGAGCACGCCCGAATAGGCCGGATAGTAGGACTCGAGCTTCTTCACCGTGTTGCCGGTGCGCACATCGATGCCGCCGAGCAGGCCGTGACTCACCTTGCAGTTGGGATTGAGCACGCTGCGCTCGATCGGCTCGACGGCGTTCTCCTTGGTGGCGGCGCCGCAGTAGATCTCCCGGAACCCGCCGCCGATCTGCTGCTTCTCGGGCTCGGACGGCCGCGAGTTGAAATAGTTGGCCTCGCCGATCATGGCATTGAAGTAGGTGATCTGGCGCGACGGATCGTAGGTGTTCGGCATCAGGGTCGGCATGCCGTAATGGGCGGGGCGAACGTCGATCGCCTTCTTGCCGTACCTGACCGCCTTGCCGGCGTAGTCCTGCACGGTCTTGGCGGCGTCGTAGTCGACCGGCCGGCCGGTCTTGGGATCGAGGCCCGCGGTCCAGTTCACGGTGGTGAAGGGCTGCCCCCGCAGGAACTGGCCGTTGTTGCGATCGAGCGTGTAGTAGAAGCCGTTGCGGTTGGTCTGGCCGATCACCTTGCGCAGCTCGCCGCCGATGTTGACGTCGTAGAGCTGCGTGATGGCGACGGAGTCGTAGTCCCAGGACTCGTTCGGAATCGTCTGGAAGTACCACTTGAGCTTCCCGGTATCGACATCGAGCCCGATGATGGAGTTGGTGTAGAGGTTGTCCCCGGGGCGGCCCTGCGGGTCGAACATGTGCACCGGGTTGGCGGTGCCGAAATAAGCGAGGTTGGTCTGCGGATCGAACGACGGCTCGGTCCACACCCCGCCGCCGCCGGTCGGAATGGTGCGCGGGTCGGCCCAGGTCTCGGAGCCGGGCTGGCCCGGATTGGGAACGGTCAGAAACCGCCACAGCAGCTTGCCGGAGTCGGCCGTATAGGCCGCCACGTAGCCGCGGCCGTTCTCGCCCGAATTGGCCTGCCCGATGATGATCATGTTCTTGACCGCGAGCGGCGCCGCCGAATGGCCCTGGTTCGGCACGACGTCGGGCGTCGTGGTGGCGACATCGAACACCACCTCGCCGGAATTCTTGTCGAGCGCGACGAGGCGCGGGTTCGGGCTATCGTTGCCGGTGTTGAAGTACACGTTGTTGCCGAGCAGCGCGACGCTGTGTGCGCTCTTGCCGCCGCGCTGCACCTTGGCGTCGAATTTCCACACCACCGTGGGCTTCTCATTGCGCACGTCGAGCTTCCAGTACTGCTGCCACTGGTTGCTCACATACATGAAGCCGTCCTCGACCAGCGGCGTGAAATACTCGGTCGCCTTGTTGGGACGGGCGGGGTCGCCGAGCGAGTACATGAACTTGACCTTGAGGTTGGCGACGTTGCCGCGGTCGATCTCCTTCAGCGCGGAATTGTTCCAGTTCGAATAATTGCCCATACGCATCAGCCAGTTCTGCGGCTCGGCCGACGCGTTGAGGAGGCGTTGATAGGTGACCTCAGCGGCCGATGCCGGGACGCCAACGCCGAGGCAAAAAGCAAGACCCGACCCGAGCGCTGTGGCGGCAAGCAGGCCGGCGCGCGCAATCCGTTCGGAGCAACGTCCCCGTATTATCATGTGCATCCTCCCATTTGTTTGGTTGAGGCGAACCATAGCATTCCGGTGCGCCGGGGTCACCGCCCCACTACGGATGCACGCTGTTGTCCGGCATGATGGCGCCTTCGAAGCTGGTGTCGGTCTGGTTGGCGTTGAAGAGCTTGGCGGCCGACAGCCGCGAGAAGGCGAGGTCGGCGCGGCTCAGGTCGGCGTCGACCAGATCGGCCTGGAACAGATCGGCGCCGCGCAGCATCGCCCCGGTGAGATTGGCGTTGCGCATGCTGGCGCGGGTCAGGTTGGTGCGCTCGCCGGTGACGCCCCTCATGTCGGCGCGCAGCAGGGTGGCGGCGTGCAGGTTGGCGTCGGTCACCGTCGCGCCGCGCAGGCTGGCGTTGGTCAGCCGCGCCTCCCACAGGTCCGCGAAGGTGAGATCCGCGCCATCGAGCTTGGCAACGATCAGTCTCGCGCTGCCCATCAGGGCGGCGCCGAGGTTCGCGCCGGTGAAGTCGGCACCACCCGCCTCGGCCTGGAACAGCAGCGCTTGGGTGAGGTTTGCGCGCTGCAGATTGGCGGAGGTGAGGATGGCGACGTTGAGATTTGCGCCCTTGAGGTTCGCGCCGGCGAGATTCGCCCCACGCAGGATGGCGCGGTGCAAGGTCGCGCCCGCGAGATTGGCGCCCGTGAGGTTCGCGCCTGTGAGGTCGCGCCGCTTGAAGGGGGCGCCGGCGAGGTTCGCGCCCGCAAGGTTCGCGTTGCGCAGGATGGCGCGGGAAAAAGTCGCGCCCCGCAGATCGGCCCTCGACAGGTCTGCCCCGGTGAGGTCGCGGCGGTCGAGGTTTGCGCCGGTGAGGTCGCAGCCGGGGCAGTTGATGGTTTGGCCGGCCAGAAATGCTTCGCGCAAAGCCGACGGCTCGCGCGAGGCGCCGCGATCCTGCGCCGCCGCGGCTGCGCACGCCATGGGCGCCAGGATGATCAGCCTGGCGAACAAGGCCGCATGGCGCCGACCCACAAGCTCCTCCCAAAGTGATCGCAAGTTCCGAATAAGTTCCGGAACTCGTACCGGCGCAATCTACACGATTTGGGCTCGCAGGTGGGGTATACCGGGCGCGGCTGACCGGACCTAGTACAGCTTGCCGTGCAGTTCCGCGTCGGGGCGCCTGTGCACGGCGTCGAGTTCCGTCACGCGATCCGCAACCTTGCTCCAGATGGCGAGGCCGTCGGCGTCACCGCGCCGCTTCATGTTCCGGACCTGTTCACTCACTACCCGGACGGCCCGCTTGCCGTACCAAGCCAGGCAGGCGCGCGCATATATGACGGCTGCATCGTGACTACTAACTTCCATACGACAGACCCCTGTGGCTCCCGGCCCCGCCCTCTTGTTGGGCGCGATTGTGACAACATGGCAATGATTTATCTAACATTTTAGTGACGGCCGGCCAAGCGCATGACAGCTGCGCGCGACGCTCGCTCGGGCACGCCTACATGACATTCGTTTGCATGACGCACGAATGTAGGACATACGACGGCGACCGACTTCGCCTCGACAACGGCGACACCGCCCCGATGTTCCGACCTGCATGACAATTTTGCGAATGCCCGAGACCCGAGCCCCTATGCGCGCCCTCACCCTTGTTGCCGATCGCAAGCTGGAACTCGCCGACGTAGCGGCGCCGCCCGCGCCGGGCGCCGGCGAAGTGCAGGTCGGCGTCAAGGCGGTCGGGCTCAACCACATCGACCTGTGGGGCTATCGCGGCATGGCCTTCGCCAAGCGCAAGATGCCGCTGGTGGTCGGCGCCGAGGCGGCCGGCGTGATTGCGGCCGTTGGGCCCGGCGTGACTTCGCTGCGCCCCGGCGATCCCGTGGTGATGTACGGGGCGCTCACCTGCGGAACCTGCAAGGCGTGCCGCGAGGGCCGCGACAATCTGTGCGAGAACGTCGCCGGCATCATGGGGTTCCATGTGGACGGCTTCGCGCGCGACCTCGTCACCATGCCGGAGCGGCTCGTCATCAAGGCGCCGGCCGGGCTCGCCATGCGCGACCTCGCCTGCGCGCCGATCGCCTTCGCGACCGTCGAGCACATGCTGTTCGACAATGCGAAACTGCAGCCCGGCGAATTGATCCTGGTCCACGCCGCCGGCTCCGGGATCGGCACCGCCGCCATCCGGATGGCGAAGGCAATCGGCTGCACCGTCATCACCACGGTGGGGGACGACGCCAAGGCCGAGAAGGCGAAAGCGCTCGGCGCCGATCATGTCATCAACTACCGCACCGACCGCTTCGAGCACGTGGTGCGCAAGATCACCGCCAAGAAGGGCGTCGACGTGGTGTTCGAGCACACCGGCGCCGAGACCTTCCAGGGCTCGCTCCTCGCCCTCAAGCGCGGCGGTCGGCTCGTCACCTGCGGGGCCACTTCGGGACCGTCGACCACCCTCAACCTGATGCAGCTATTCCAGCAGCAGTACAAGATCTTCGGCTCGTTCGGCGCCTCGATGAAGAACATCCGCACCGCGCTCGCCAAGATTGCCGACGGCCTCGCGCCGGTGATCGACACCGAGGTGCCGTTGGCGGATTTCGAGCGCGGCCTCGCGCGCCTGGAGGGCCGGCAGGTGTTCGGCAAGGTCATCGTGAATTTTTGAGCACGGGCTAACGCGCTGGCATGAGCATGACTTGGGCACAGCGCCGCTGGCTGATCCTTTATCGCATCAAGCAAGGTGTGAACGCCGTAGCGGGATGGTTCGCCGCGGTCTTGCTCGCCGGTCTTCATCGCTGCGATCGGGTCACGGTTAGCAATCTCTTCGGCGGCTTCATGCGCAGCGTCGGGCCGTGGCTGCGCGAACACCGCATCGGCCGCGACAACCTGCGCGCCGCCTTTCCGGACAAGAGCGATGCCGAGATCAACGCCATCCTGCGCGGCGTATGGGACAATCTCGGCCGCGTCGCCGCCGAGATCGCCCATCTCGATCACATCTGCTCGGGCGATCCGTACAAGCGCACCTACATCGACTACACGCCGGAAAACATTGCACGTTTCCTGCAGGTGAAGAACGACGGCAAGCCGGCCGTGGTGTTCGCCGCCCACCTCGCCAACTGGGAACTGCCCGCCGTGATCGCCGCCATGGACGGGCTCGATTCCGTCGTGCTCTACCGCCGCCCCAATCTCGGCGCCATCGCGGACGCCGTGATCGCGCTGCGCAAGGGCATGATGGGCGAGTTGGTGGCATCGAGCCTGGGCGCGCCGGTGACGCTCGGCCACGCGCTCGAGGAAGGCCGGCATGTCGCCATGCTGGTCGACCAGCACTACACGCGGGGCGTCGAGGTGACGTTCTTCGGGCGCAAGTGCAAAGCGAACCCGCTGATCGCCATGCTGGCCCGCGAGGTCGAGTGCCCGATCTACGGCACCCGGGTGATCCGCCTGCCGGGCAACCGGTTTCGCGGCGAGATCTCAGAGGAGGTGAAGCCGGTGCGCGACGCGAAGGGCCGTATCGACGTGCCACGCACCATGCAGGCCATCACCGACGTGGTAGAGGCCTGGGTGCGCGAGCACCCGGAGCAGTGGCTCTGGGTGCACAGGAGGTGGCGGTAGCGAGCAGCCACCATGCCCGACGCGCGGCTCTTCATCTTGATCAACATCAAGGTGTAAGGTCGACTTGCATGACATTAAATATCGATGCTGCGCGCGTGCACATAAGGTCACACTTTCCTCAGGCTTAGCCTGCTATACGCAGAGGAGCGAAAGGATCAGTGTCGCCTTCGCCCGCTGGAGACGAGATGGGCCAGGAAACCGAAACAAGCCGCCCGGCACCGCCGGCGGCGGGTGAGGATATTAAAGTGTCACCGGGGACGCGTGGTCTCGTGCCCGCACCGGCACGAGCAAACTTCCCGGTCCTGCCGCCAACCCCAAAGGGCAAGTCGGTCCGCCCGCGCTGGCTGCGGGGTGCGTTTGCGGTTGCGATCGTCATTGCTGGAGCCGGCGCCGCGGCTTATTGGTGGCAGCACTCGCGGTCCCAATTACCGCCCGGGATCGCCTCCGGCAACGGCCGAATCGAAGCGGACGAGATCGACGTCGATACCAAATTCGCCGGTCGCATCATTGAAATACTTGCCGACGAAGGCGACATGGTCAAGGCCGGCCAGGTCGTCGCGCGCATGGATACCCAGGACCTTGCCGCCTCGCTGAAGAAAGCCGAAGCACAAGTGGAGGGGGCGCGGAAGGCCGTCGCCGAAGCGAAAGCCAACGTCGCCCAAGCGATCAGTCAGCAGGTGTTGGCACAGCAGGAAATCAATCGCGCCAACGAACTCGTGCAAAAGGGCTTCCAAACCAGGGAAGTATTGGACCAGCGTCGGCAGCAAATGGACGGTGCCAATGCGGTCCTGAAGGCCGCAGAGGCCAGGGTGACGGTAGCTCAACACGCGCTTGAAGCCAGCACGCACGACGTGGAACTCTATCGGGTCAACATCGCCGACAATACGCTCGTCGCGCCGAAAGACGGCCGCATCCAATATCGCATCGCCAATGTCGGTGAGGTGCTTCCCGCGGGCGGCAAGGTCTTTACCATGCTCGACGTCTCCTATGTATACATGGACGCCTATCTGCCGACGGCAGAAGCAGGCAGGGTGAAAATCGGCGCCGACGCCCGCATCGTGCTCGATGCCTACCCGAATGTCGCGATCCCGGCGAAGGTCTCGTTCATCGCCACGCAGGCGCAGTTCACGCCCAAGACGGTGGAGACCAAGGACGAGCGTGACAAGCTGATGTTTCGGATCAGGGTGAAGATCGATCCGGAGCGACTGCGCGCGCGGGCCGATGCGGTGAGAAGCGGTCTGCCGGGCCTTGCCTATGTGCTGCTCGATCCGGCGGTTGCCTGGCCGCCAAAGTTGCAAGGGAACGCCGCGAAATGACCGGACGCGGGCGCCCGGTCGCGCGCATCGAAGGTGTTACCCAGCGCTACGGCAAAGTGGTCGCCCTCGACGCGGTCACGATCGAGCTTCCGGTCGGCTGCATGGTTGGGCTCATCGGACCCGATGGGGTCGGAAAGTCGTCGCTGCTGAGCATCGTCGCGGGCGCGCGGCGGGTGCAATCCGGGAAGGTGTTCGTCCTCGATGGCGACATAAAAGATCCGATGCATCGGGCCGCGATCTGTCCCCGCATCGCCTATATGCCTCAAGGACTGGGCAAGAACCTTTATGCGGACCTCAGCGTCCGTGAGAACATCGAGTTTTTCGCCCGC
>Ga0209415_10014162_pt1 | contig 13046 bp, 10 predicted proteins | sample PeaSoiSIISIP2007_FD_187696 | JGI IMG/M metagenome (GOLD analysis project Ga0209415, IMG submission 187696) | Peat soil microbial communities from Weissenstadt, Germany - SII-SIP-2007 (SPAdes) (version 2) | ecosystem: Environmental > Terrestrial > Soil > Wetlands > Peat | place: Germany...
TAAGGGGTAGCTGATGGCTGAGAGCTGACGGCTGAGAGCTGACGGCTGAGGGCTCTACCCGCGCCAGCCGCTGATTTCCTTCAACCCTGTGCCGCGGGCATGCTTAAATAAGCGGACGCGATGGCGGGAGTGCTCGAATTCGTGGATGTCGGCCCAGACTTCCGCTTCCCAACCTTTGTCATGGGTGGCGGACTCGCCGCAGGTGGCGCAGCGGGTGTGGAGGGTGACCTGAAGCGGTTCCAAGGCCGGCACCACCCCCGATAACTCAATGAAAATGCAGCGGACTTCCTGAATCTCTTCGTTTTCGCCGAGGAGATGTTCATAGCGCAGGATATAGCCGAATCCCAGCCTGCGGGCTTCGGTCTCGGCTTCCGCGCGGGTGTGAAACGGCCCATACTCGGCCCGCAACTGCTCGGTAGAATCGCAAGCCATCCAAAACGTTTCTCGGTAGATCATTCCCCTGCCTCGCTGAGGGACGCGAGACCGGCCCTTGCGAACTGCGAGCCTGCTCTCGAGTATCAAGTGCTGCTGTGCAATTTTGAGACCGCCGCCACTTTCGAGCAATCCCTTGAACGGCAACGGCTTATCTCACCGGAACCGGGTTTCAGACGCCCGCATCGTGAAAGCTTTTGCAGCAGTTTGTATGCAACCGTGGTCATGCAGCGGGGCAACGTGCCGTCCTGACTGTTTATTCACCACAGAGTCATAGAAACACAGACAAACCCACGGCTTGGCAAGCCCTGTCCCTGTTGGTCTTTACAAGTCCAAGGTTTTCTCTGTGACTCTGTGCCTCTGTGGTGAAAAAGGCTTCGCTTTACGGAGCCGCGGCAGCTGAAACCTGCCCCCGCAGACCGGCCCGCGGGGCCCAGCCTTTGCCCCCGTGGCTGGCGACATACATTGCCAGTTCGAGGCGGCTCCAGACCCCCAGCTTGTCAAAAGTGCTGCGCAGGTGATTCTTGATCACCTGCTCGCTGGTCCCAACGATTCTGCCGATTTCACGGTTGGTCAGACCCTCCCAGACCAGAACTGCAACCTGAACTTCCCGGGGGGTGAGGTGGTCCTGAGGGGTCATGATTTTGCCTCTTCTTTGGCGAACACGGCGATGGCAAGTTTCACGCGTTTGCGGCCATCGCGGATTCCGGCACGCAGAAACAGCGTGCGCAGATGTTGCTTGACGGTGCGTGGGCTGATGCTCAACTGGCCCGCAATTTCCTTGTTGCTGCAACCTTGCACAAGTAAATGCAGCACTTGCTGGTCGCGGGGGGTCACTTTGACTTCGGCGAGATCGATCACGAAAAGCCTCCTGCTGCCAGTCTGGCAGCTGCTTTTCTAGAAGCACGATCTTCGCCAATTCTTCGATGCGCCCGAGCACATACCGCTAAGACCAGTAGTAATGGGCACTTAGGGGCAGCAACCCGCGTTTTCAGCTGAGTTTCAGGGAGCCTATGTTAGGCTAACCCAGTTTCAAAATGGTCCTACCACTCGACCGATCTCGGAGCGATGATGACCTGGAAATTCAACGCTGAACGCCAGCTGCCATGCCGCGCTTGCGGAAGCACTCGTCGAAAACCGAGAGCGCGACGGGCTGGCCCGAACGTCCGCAAGTCCCTTTGCTATCTTATGGATTCGCAGTGTGACAGCTTTCGATTTGGCTTTGGAGGTGGAGTGTGACGAATGGGCGGATGCCATCGCGTGCGGCAAGAAAATCCTTATCCCATATTGGGAAGGCATGGGCTTTTCTCGTTCCCGGTTTGGTCCTCCTGCTGGTCGCTACGGCCGGTTTTGCACAGGTGTCGGCGCAGGAACTGGCAGCCCAGACCCCAGGAGCCCCTGCTCAGGGCAATGGAGCGCCCCTTACCCTCACCTTGCAGGATGCCTTACAGCGGGCGCGCCGCAACGATCCGCAGTATCGCGCGGCGCTGACCGACCTGGGCGTGGCTCGGCAGGACCGCGTGCAGGCCCGCGCCGGCCTGCTGCCCAGCCTCAATTACAACAATTCCTTCGTCTACACTCAGGGGACGGGAACGCCCGCGCTGGCGGGGTCGAGGTTCATCGCCAACAATGGCGTGCATGAATACATCAGCCAGGCGGACGCGCATCAGTCCTTGTCCCTGACTGGTTTCGCGGACTACCGGCGCTCGGCGGCCGCGCTGGCCCAGTCCCGCGCCAAGGCGGAGATTGCCACCCGCGGCCTGGTCGTGACCGTCACCCAGGCCTATTACGGACTGGTGGTCGCGCAGCGCAAGTACGCAACCGCGCAGCGCGCCGCCAAAGAAGCTTCACAGTTCTTCGGAATCAGCCAGAAACTCGAGGCCGGCGGCGAAGTGGCCCACGCGGATGCGATCAAGGCACGGATTCAGTCGCAGCAGAAGGAGCGCGACTTGCAGGAAGCGCGTATGGAAATGGACCACACCCGGCTGGATCTGGCCGTGCTGTTGTTTCCCGATTTCAACCAGGATTTCAGCGTGGTCGACGATCTCCAGACTCCCGAGCCTTTGCCGTCGTTCGCGGACGTGGAAACTGCCGGAAAGAAGAGCAATCCTGAACTCGCGGCTGCCCTGGCGGCGCTGGAGGTTGCCAACCACCAAGTCACAGCCGCGTGGGGCGGACTGTTGCCCTCGCTCGCCCTCGACTATTTTTATGGCATCGACTCAAACCATTTCGCCATCCGCAATGATGGGGTGCGGAACATCGGTTACTCCACCGTGGCCAGCCTGCAGATTCCGATCTTCAACTGGGGAGCGGACCACAGCAAGCTGAAACAGGCGGAACTGCGCCGCGATCAGGCGCGCGTGGAGTTGAGTTACGCGCAGCGGCAGATGCTCAGCCATCTCCGCCAGTTCTTTAACGAAGCCGAGACCGCACGCGCGGAGCTGGAGTCGCTGAACAGTTCGGCCGAAATCGCAGCCGAGAGCATGCGCCTGACTACCTTGCGCTACCAGGCGGGAGAATCCACCGTGCTCGAAGTGGTGGATGCGCAGAACACGCTGGCCCAGGCGCGCAACGCTTATGATGACGGGCAAGCGCGCTACCGCGTGGCGCTGGCCAACTTGCAAACTCTGACAGGAACCTTCTAGCCAGCATGAACCGCACCGCAATTACAACCCGAAATGCCCGCCCACGGCGCCTTCTCCAGCGCGGCGGGCGAGGGCTGGCCGCGGCTCTCGCGATCACTGCTTTGCTGCTGGCTGCCGCCTGCTCGGCAGACAAGGGAGACAAGGAACCGACCGTCAGCGTGCAAGTGGCCGCGGTGGAAAAGACCACCATCCAGCACACCATCAATACGGAAGCGATTCTGTTTGCCCGCCAGCAGGCGGCGATCGTACCCAAGATCAGCGCTCCGGTGGCGAAGTTCCTGGTGAAGCGGGGCAGTCGCGTGAGAGAAGGCGAACTGCTCGCGGTGCTGGAGAATCGCGACCTCGCGGCCGCGGCGCAGGACACGAAAGGCGCCTACGATTCGGCCCAGGCAACCTACGAGACTACGACCGGGGCCAGCCTGCCGGAAGAAATCCAGAAGGCCGAAGCCGACGCGCAGCAGGCCAAGCAGGCGCTCGATGCGCATGAAAAAGTGCATCAGAGCCGCGAGCAATTGTTTGAACAAGGCGCGCTGCCGCGCAAAGAACTCGACCAGTCGTCCGTGGAATTGACCCAGGCGCGGAATCAGTACGCGATCGCCAAGAAGCACCTCGACACGCTTCTGGCGATGGGCAAAGCTCAGGCGCTGCGGGCGGCCACAGGACAGCTGGAATCGGCCAAGGGCAAGTATCTGGGAGCCGCGGCGCAGCTGAGCTATTCCGAGATTCGCAGCCCCATCGATGGCGTGGTCACCGACCGTCCGCTGTATCCCGGAGAAATGGCTACCGCAGGCACACCTCTGCTCACGGTAATGGATGTTTCCGCGGTCATTGCCAAGGCGCACATCCCGCAGGCGGAAGCAGTTCAACTGCAGGTCGGCGACAAAGGCACCCTCACCGTGCCCGGCATTGACGAACCGATCGCCGGCAAAGTCACGGTGGTGAGTCCGGCACTCGATCCCAACAGCACCACCGTGGAAGTATGGCTCGAGGCCAAGAATCCCAAGCAAGCCTTGAAGCCGGGAACCAGCGTGAAGGTTGCCTTCGAGGCCAAGACTGTGAAAGACGCGCTGGTGGTTCCCGCGAGTGCGGTGATTCCGGCGCAAGATGGAACCCTGGCCGTGATGGTGGCTGGAGCCGATGGCCGGGCCCACCAGACGGCAGTGAAAGTGGGTATCCGGCAGGGCGACGATGTGCAGATTCTCGAAGGCGTCACGGCCAGCGATAAAGTGGTCGCCGACCGTGCTTTTGGGCTGCCGGACAAGACGAAGATCAAGATCGAAGCCGCGGCCGAGCCCGCTGCCGCTGCTCCAGGCGAAGGGGCCAAGACTCCGAGCGAGGGCAAGGATGAAAAATAACCGCTCTGGAGCACCGGCGTGAACTCTGTCAACGTCGGCCCGACCGCCGGCCCGACTGCCGGCATGAGTAAAGAGCACTGGATTGCCCGGCATTCGCGGCCGGTCATTTTCTTGATTCTGACTTTGGGGCTGCTCGGCGGCTATCTCGCCTTCACCATCCCCGTCTCCGTGTTTCCTTCTACCGACTTCCCGCGCGTGCTCATCGGCGTGGATAACGGAGTCATGCCCATCGACCAGATGATGGTGACCGTGACCCGGCCGATCGAAGAGGCTGTGAATAGTGTGCCCGGACTGCTGCAGGTCCGTTCCGTCACCAGCCGCGGGTCGGCCGAGGTGGACCTGTATTTCCGCTGGGACGTCGACATGTTCCAGACGCTGCAGTACGTGAATGCGGCGCTGTCGCGGGTGCAGCCGGAACTGCCCACCAGCGCGAAGGTCGAAGCGCACCGCATGACCTTCGCCAGCTTCCCCATCATTGGCTACAGCCTCACTTCCGACAGCGTACCCATGACGCGACTGTGGGAGATCGCGACTTACGAGATGAAGCCGCGCCTGAACCGCCTGGACGGGGTTTCCACGGTGGTGATTCAAGGCGGACAGGAACCGGAATTTCACATTACGCCCGATCCCTCAAAGCTGCTGGCGGCGAACGTGACCGTGTCCGACATTCTGGATGCAATTAAACGCACCAACCTGGTCGATTCTCCAGGGCTGCTGGAGCGCAATCATCAATTATTTCTGGGATTGGTGAACGGCCAGGTGCGTAATCCCGAAGAGATCGCGAATGCGGTGGTCAAGAACACGCCCGCCGGCATTCCCGTGCGCATCGGCGACGTCGCTGCGGTCGCGCCTGGCGTGAAGCCGGTTTACACCATCGTGACGGCGAACGGCAAACCCGCGGTGCTGCTCAACATCAATCGCCAGCCCGATGGCAACACCGTGGAAGTAGCGCAGGAAGTTCACGACGAGGTTGAACGCATTCGTAAGACGCTTCCGCCGGGAATGGAGATTCTGCCCTTTTACGATCAGTCGATCATCGTGAACGAATCGATCAAGAGCGTGCGTGATGCCATTCTGCTCGGCTTGATTCTGGCCTCGATCATCCTGGTGGTGTTTTTGCGGGACTGGGGAACGTCGCTGGTGGCGGGGCTGGTTATTCCCGTCACGGTGATGGTCACGTTCATCGCGCTGAAGGTAATGGGCCAGACCTTCAACCTGATGACGTTGGGTGGCCTCGCCGCCGCAGTGGGATTGGTCATCGACGACGCCATCGTAGTGGTCGAAAATATCGTGCTGCATCGCGATGCGGGGCAGACGCGGCTCGAGGCCATTGAGAGCGCTCTGCGGGAAATTACAATTCCACTGATCGGCTCGACGATCACGCCGGTGGTGGTTTTTGTTCCGCTGATCGCCATCACCGGGGTGACCGGGGTCTTCTTCCGCGCGCTGGCGGTGACCATGACCGTATCGCTGCTGACTTCGCTCGCCCTGGCGCTCACCTGGACTCCGAACCTGAGCCAGTACTTCATCAAGGGCCGGCAGGAAAAAGATCAAGAGCAGAAACCTGAAGCGGAGGGTTCTGAATCTGGCATTGCCTCCGATCCTTCGCAAAATAAATCGCCCACCACCGAAACCGAAAATAACAACGCGCTCAAATTGCTGGCGGCCGAAGAGGCCCACCTCGGCGGCTTTTTCCTGCGGGTGGTCAACTTTCACGAACGCTGGCTGCGGCGGGCGCTGGAGCGGCCGCGAGTTCTGGCGTTGCTCAGCGTCGCGCTGATTGCCGTTTCCTACCTTTGCTACAACTTCTCCGGAACCGACCTGCTGCCGGAGATGGACGAGGGCGGCTTCGTGCTCGACTGCCTCATGCCGGCTGGGAGTTCGCTGGCCGAAACCAACCGCGTCATCAGCCACGTCGAACAAATGTTGCGGGATACTCCCGAGGTGGAAAGCTACTCCCGGCGCACCGGCCTGCAGCTTGGCCTGGCCGCGGTGACCGAAGCGAACTACGGCGACATCCTAGTGAAGCTCAAGGGCAAGCGTGATCGCGGCATCGACGAGGTGATTGCTGAACTCAGAGCCAAGATCAAGAAAGAAGAACCGGTACTCGATGTGGAATTCACCCAGGTTCTGCAGGACATGATCGGCGATCTGACGTCAGCCCCCGAACCGGTGCAGATCAAGCTCTTTGCCCAGGATCCGAAACTGCTGGCGGAGTGGGCGCCGAAGGTAGCGGAGTCCATTCAGAAAATTGACGGGGTGGTGGACGTTCTGAACGGCATCGACAACACGATCAGCGGCCCTGCCGTCACGTTTCAGGTGGACCCCAGCGTCGCGGCACGTGCGGGATTCACGGCGGAGGAAGTCGCGCTGGATGCGTCCGCGATTCTTGAGGGCGAGCCTGCGCCCACGCCCGTGGTGGCGAACGATCGCGCCTATACTCTGCGGGTGCGTTTCCCTGCCGCCAACCGGGCGTCCCTCGAAGCCATGCGCGACACCTTGCTGGTGAGCAGCACCGGGCGCACGGCGACGCTCGGTGCGCTGGCTGCTGTGGTGGAGAACCCGGGACAGACGGAAATTCGGCGCGAAAATCTGCAGCGTGACGTTGCCGTCACCGCGCGGCTCGAAGGCCGAAGCCTGGGCAGCGGCATGGCTGACGTGCAGAAGGCTGTTGCCGAAGTGCATCTCCCGGCCGCCATTCGCGTGGAATATGGCGGGACGTACCAGGAGCAGCAGCGTTCGTTCCACGATCTGGTGATCGTGTTGATTCTGGCCGTGCTGCTGCTTTTCATCGTGCTGCTGTTCGAGTTCGGAACCTTCGCGGCTCCGGTTTCGATTCTGTCATCGGCGCTGCTTTCGACCTCAGGAGTTTTCATCGCACTGCTCATCACGCGCACCACCTTCAACATATCGTCGTTCATGGGCATGATTATGGTGATCGGCATAGTGGCTAAGAACGGCATTCTGCTGCTGGACGCCGACCAGCAGATGCGCGCGCTGGGCCTGAATGCGGAAGACGCCATGCTGCAAGCCGGACGCCGCCGGTTGCGTCCGATCGTGATGACGGCGCTGGCCACGGTGGCCGGAATGCTGCCGCTCGCCTTCGCGCTGGGCGCTGGGTCGCAGATGCTGCAGCCGCTGGCGATCGCGGTGATCGGCGGAGTTCTGATCTCCATGGTGCTGTCGCTCATCATTACGCCCGCTGTGCATTTCTACCTGGGCGGCGAGGCTGGCGCCGGGGAGAAAAAGACAGCGCCTGCAATTGAGAGGTGAATTTCAATGGTTGCGCCCGCGAAAACCGGCACGGGACTTATTAAGTCACGCGCGGATCAAATGCAAGTCTCTTGACTTGCTCAGACAGATGTGGCAACTTCGCCACCGGTTAGACGATTGACTCCGCTGGAGGGAATAAATCGTGCAGGGTGGGATATACGAAGAAGACGACTTAAAGGCTTCGGTCGGAAAATACGGACCGGACAAACAGCAGTGCTATAACACAACCGGCGATCAACAGATGGTGCAGGATCTACTCAACAAGATCTCCGAGGCGGGAGGTGGTGCGGGTTCGGGTCCCATGATGTACATGACCGGAAAGTTGAAGTCCGCCCCACAATGGGGGGTCGTGAGCGAAGAGTTATACCAGGCTATCCTCACTTTTCAGCGCAAGCATGCTCAGGATGAGGGATTGAGCGCCGACGGGCATGTGGACCCGCACGAGCGGACGCTCCGCGCCCTTTTGAAATATGCCTACCCCCTGATGCATATCGATACGGACGCTTTGGCAAAAGATCTTTTCGGCAATATAGTCAAGCCGCTCAACCGCGTCACCGTGCCAGCGACGAAACCGCACACTCCCGCTGGAGTTCTGAACAAAACCTCGTGGAAACTGACGGGCTCCGACGGCAAGGGACTGTCCTTTGTGGTAAGCGGCGCCTGGGGCGTGTTCGAGCTCGAGCGAGATGGCGTTCCGATGAAGTACCACATTGGATATAGCCTCGCGGGCGGCGGCTGGTCAGCCCTGGGGAAGCTCAACGTTCTCAAGAAGGTTCCTGGCGCACCTGACCTGCCGGGTGCTTCGTGGGGCCCAGGTTGGGCGCCACAAGTGCCCGGCTATGTCTATGCGCTGGCGCGAAAAGATTTGGATTTTCAAGAGCTGATCGGCCCCATGGTCGTACTCATAGGCACGGCAGCCATGAGTTTTTTAGGCTATTCGGGGAACTTGGTGTGGTTTAATTCTCCGCTGGGTCTGGGATTAGCTCTTCGGACCGCTGCTGCACTCGGAGCTGATCAGCTTCTGGACCAGATGCGGATAATGAACCAGTCGGCTGGAGGTGTGGCGTTTCTGGGTGGACCTGGAGCGAGCACTCCTGATCTTTCGGCCGTCGTGTTGACCGGTCTGGGCTGGCCTGAGAACTCGTAAGTGGCCATTCTGTGAGCTGAAAGATCAAGGCCCGCCTCACCCGGTTACGTTTTTGTGTGCAAGTTCTTGCGGATTACTTTGGTCATCTCGTGAAGGCCCAGCGCAGGATCCGGGGCATTTCCGGCGCGGATGTCCTTACCGGGCAGGCGGCCACCGCAACCTCCTGATGAGGCTGAGACTTGCCGCGCCGACGCGGAACTCCTGCCGGCGCCCAGAGTAAGCCTCCCTGCCGACTTAGCCGCCCGCTTCCTGCATATTTGGTATGGAAGTTGCACTAAAATATCCCTATCCTCAGGTGTGAGGGCTTCGGTGTCCGCGCGTCTTACTGTCTGTAGTGGTCAGTAGCAAAGGAGACCGGTGTCGGATCAGCAAAAACCTGTTCTGGACGAGCAGACTTTCGGGAAGCTGCTGGAAGCCGCTTTTGTGATCCAGGAGCACGGCGGAGAACTGCAGAAGCGCGCGCGGAAGTCAGAAACGAAGACCCCTGAATTTATCGATCAGAAACCGGTCGGCGAGAGTTCAGGGAATCGGGTTTCGGCCGGCCCGGCGGAGGGGAGCCAGCCCACTCCAATTTCCGAAAAAAACAGCGCTGGAAAATTTTCTGATTCCGCACTCCCCGCCAGGGACGCCTACGCTCCCGCGCTGGCGCAGATCGTCGAAACCCAGCAGCAGATCCTGACTCAAGGTCTCGAATTGGAAAAAGCGCTGGTGCTGGTAGCGCAGCGCGCAACTCAGATCACGAAAGCCAGCGGCGCGGCCATCGGAATTCTGGACGACGGGGCGCAGGGCAAGAAGCTGCAATACCGCGCTGTGCATGGCCTTCTGGCCCTGCCGGCCGGAAGCGAAGTGGCCCGGGAAAAAGCTCTTTCGTTTACCTGTTTGCGTTCCGGAGAAGTGGTGCGCTGCGCCGACGTGAAGGCAGACCTTCTGCTGGATACGGAACAATGCCGCAGCCGCGGGATCGGGTCATTGATTGCGGTGCCCATCTACCGTGACAAAGGAGTCGCGGGCGCTCTGGAAGTCTACTTCGCGAGCGCGAACGCGTTTACCGAAGCGGATCTCCACAGCTGCCAGCTAATGGCTGGGTTGGTGACGGAAGCGTTGGCGCGCGAGAGCGGCGTCTCCTCGCGCAAATCGCTGGCGGCCGAACGCGCCACCCTGCTCGCGGCTCTCGAGAAACTGCGGCCTAACCTGGCCGCCTTGATGCAGAGCTCCGCAGTGAAGGCGTCCGCGGGCAAGAATGCGGCTCCGGCCGCCGCCGCACCTAAGACCGCGGAGCCTACAGCGACTGCGCCCACGGCAACCGTTGCCACCGCAAGCGCGTCCGCGGCGGAAGTCCCCGGCGCGGCGGTTTCCAACCTTGCTCCAGCCCAGTCGTTTCCCTGCCGCAAGTGTGGACACGAACTAGTGGGCGAAGAGATGTTTTGCGGAAAGTGCGGTTCCCCGCGCACTACGGAGTATCAGCCTCCGACCATGCAAAGCAAGCTGGCTTCGCTGTGGCACATGCAGCAGGCCGGCAAGTCGACAACCGCGGTTCCCGCAAACGGTGCGGAAAATCGGGCAGAGCGAACGAAGAAACCAAGCCTCCACATTGCGGTGGAACCGTGGGAAGCAGTCTTATCGGAACTGAAAGATCCCTTTGAGGAACCAGAACCGGAACTGGAACACCATCTAAAACCGGAGCTCGATCTGAAGCCAGATGGGAAGCTCGATGGGAAAGAGGATCCCATCGAGATTCCGTCTGCGACATCATTCTCCTCATCCCCGGCAGGCCACGAAGAAGCGGTCGTGGAAGGGCCGGACCCGGAATACATCGAATCCCAGTCCGAAGCTGGTTTACCGCTGATGGCCGAAGCTGAAGAAGCGAAAGAAGAGAAAGAAGAGAACAAAAAAGAAAACGAAGACGCGGAAGAGCTGGTCGAAGCGCCGGCCACTGCCGCGGCACTCACTCCCTTCGTCCACCAGCTAACTTGGAGTTCCGCCGCGAAGGCCAGGGAATCTTTCGAGCAACTCGCGGCTTCGAATAAGCAGAACTCTTTTGTGCGCTTCTGGAACACGCGGCGGGGCGATGTTTACCTTGCTGTCGCAGTCATCCTGGTGGCGGGGGTGATTCGCTGGAGCATCCGTTCTGACTACTCGTTCGGAGCGAGCAGCGCTGCCGCGAAAGCCAGCCACCGCCGTCCGGCTGCCGATGCCGACCTTTCCGTGTTCGACAAATTCCTGATCAGCATCGGACTGGCGGACCCGCCCGATCCGCCGGAAAATAAGGGGAATCCAGACATGCAGGTGTGGGTGGATTTGCACTCTGCTCTGTACTATTGCCCGGGCGCTGACCTCTACGGCAAGACGCCCAAGGGCAAGTACACCACGCAGCGGGACGCGCAACTCGGCCAGTTCGAACCCGCCTATCGGAAGGCCTGCAACTGATCGAGGATTCCAGCGTGTCGAGCTTCGACGACAATCCGGACGAACATAAGACAACGACTCCGCATAAGACGCTGCTGCCGCTGGAACTGAATCCTTTGACCAGTCCGCTCCTGAGCCAAAACATGGGCCGCTGGGCGGAGGTTTACTTTACCAGCCCGCCGGAAAAACGCGAGCAGGCGATTCAGGAGCTGCTGCGCGAACTCGGGGGCGACCCGGCTTCGGCAGGCAGTCCGGTTTCTGGGGATGTCGCCGGCGAACAAGCCAGTAGTGCTGGCGATGATGCTGCGGCTTCCGTCGCTGCTTCCGGACCGGTGCCCTGGTCAGAATCAGAGATTGTTGCAGCGACGAATGGTGCGCAGGAAGCCGCGCCAGAGCCCCCATCCGATACGGACCGGCTCTTAGCTCCTATTGAAGCCTCCACCGACGGAGCGCTCGGCTGGGCGCGAGGCAACCCGCAGGTCGCCGCTGATCCTTCTCGACTGTTTCTGGACCATCCCAGCACCCATCGGCGCAACCGTGTGCTGACGACTGCGGCGCTGGCAATCCTGGTGGGGACTTTGTTTTATGTGGGTTGGAGAGAGACTACGGCTTGGTTGCGCATCCACGCTGCGCCCAGGTCCGCAGCTCCTGAAACGCGCTCAGCGACGGCGCGGCCATCGCCGCCCGCGGCGGCATTGACGGGGACGTCCGGTACTGGTGGCGCGGTTGGCGGCGCGACTGGCGGCGATCGGACCGCATCCTCCACGAAAAATGGAGCGTCGTCCAGCAAGCCGGACACGGGCGCGAATCCCGCGCCGGGCGCGCCTTCTGCAACCGCCAGTTCGACCAAGATAGAGTTGCCGCCTCGGGATCCCGCAGGCGAGCAACCGAGTCAAGCTGCAGCGAACCTGACCACTCAAAATCAGACCGCCGGAAATCCAGGCCCTGGGGCGGACGAGCTGGCAGAAGCAGAAAGCTATCTCAACGGTACGGATGGAAAGCCGCAGGACAGCGGCGAAGCGGCGAAGTGGCTATGGAAATCGGTGGCCAAGCAGAATGCCGTGGCCACCATGCTGTTATCGGACCTGTATGTGCGCGGCGAGGGCGTTCCCAAGAATTGCGACCAGGCACGTTTGCTGCTGGATGCAGCCGCGCGTAAGGGATTTCCGGGCGCGGGGGAACGCATTCGCAATCTGCCGAGCGTGGGCTGCCCGTAGGGCGAATGTTGATTTCCTGATTGTCGATTGCTGATTGAAAGCTCAAACCTGCACGGTCGGTCTTCAATCAACATTCAGCAACCAACAATGTCCTACGTCAGTTAGTTGTATTGGCTGTACGAAGTCGGCTCGGTGCGGCGTGATTCGTACCAAAGAGCCAGTTCCACACGATTCCACAGGCCGAGCTTGTCGTAAATCGTGCGCAGATAGTTTTTTACCACGTGTTCGGTAGTGCCGATAGCGCTGGCAACTTCGCGGTTCTTCAGGCCTTGGGCAACAAGCTCGATGACCTGCTGCTCACGTTCACTGGGGATACGGCTTCCATAGCGCTCAGCTGTAGACAAGATTGCCTCCGGTATAAAAGGGTTGCGAGTTTGACTCGCTTGATGCCGTCCGTAATCCCAAAGCGCAGAAACAGGCGGTTGAAATGCGCCTTGACTGTCCTTCTTGCCATGTTGAGCTGACTGGCAATCTCGGCGTTGTCACAGCCCTGCAAGAGCAATTCGACGATCTGCTGCTCGCGTGGTCCCAACCGAACTGTCTGTTCCTTCATCCCTTCACCCCCCCAAAC
>Ga0209415_10014165_pt1 | contig 13044 bp, 12 predicted proteins | sample PeaSoiSIISIP2007_FD_187696 | JGI IMG/M metagenome (GOLD analysis project Ga0209415, IMG submission 187696) | Peat soil microbial communities from Weissenstadt, Germany - SII-SIP-2007 (SPAdes) (version 2) | ecosystem: Environmental > Terrestrial > Soil > Wetlands > Peat | place: Germany...
GCTTGGACACAGTATCGAACGGCGGGTTTCTTCAATTTTCTGCGGGTGGGATTCTCTCGCCGCTGCCGGGAAAACTGGCTCGCGATTATGGTGCGTGCGATTACGACATCCGACACAACCTCACGGGACAGTACGTCTACCAACTTCCAATAAAGGTGCAAAACCACTCGCTTGGGTACGTACTGAACGGCTGGCAGCTTTCGGGCACAATGTTCTGGCACAGCGGAGTTCCATTTTCAGTGCTGAGCACGCCGTATTCCGCGAATGGTCAAGGAATTGTGCAGGGCAGCGGTGCGCAGTTCGCGAACGTCGTACCCGGCGTGCCCCTCTACGAGCATCATCCAGTTGCGGGCGTTACGCAGCCCGGTACGATCCAGTGGCTTAACCCGGATGCTTTTGTTTCCGCAGTTGATCCGAGCACGGGAGCCTGCAATGGCGGCGACAGTCCACAGAGTTGCCAATTTGGCAATCTCGCACGCAACGCCCTGCGCGGAACGGACTTCGTGTGGAGCGACTTTTATTTGACGAAGTGGTTCCCGGTGACCGAGCACGTGAAGCTGCGCTTCGACACGCAGTTCTTCAATCTCTTCAATCATCCGAACTTCGGCTTGCCCAGCGTGGTGCTGGCTGGCATACCCGGCAAGGCGTCCACGCAGACGGGCTTCGGAGCGCTCGCGTACACTACGTCGCCTCCAACTGGGCTATTGGGGGTAGGACTCGGTGGGGACAGCAGCCCACGTATGATTGCCTTTCAACTGCGGCTCGAATTCTGAAGTGGCGAACGCTATTCCGCTGCGGTGGAGGAATATGCTGGATTGGCTGAGACCTCCATGTACTCGTCTGCACCCACGATCCTCAGCACGAGTCGCACAGGAAAGGGGAATCGTCGCCGCGTAGGGTCATGCACGACCTTTGGGGCGGAAAGCTGATATTTCTCACCGCGAGTTTGGAGTTCGCACCCGCCCGCCGCGAGAACGTTCTTCACCCACTCCGATTGGCTGCTGTACGTGAGCGCGATGATGAAGCCGTTCGATGCTCGAAACACGTTTACTGGAGTTCGATAAACGTTTCCTGACTTCCGACCCAGATGCGTGAGAATGCCGAAACCGGGAAGCCAGCCTGCGAACAAGCTGGTGATCCGGTTCGTGAAGGCAATATTGATCCTCGCGAGCCATCGCTTGCGAAACCGCATCATGAGAACGCCTAAGGCGGCGATGGCGATGATTATGATGGCTGCGGCGGTCATTGGTCGCTAGTCCTCCACGCGGCGACTGGCTCGGCTCTCATCGAGGGGAACTTCGATTGGACTTCGGTTTGTGCTTCGATTTGGCGCGAACCTTTACGGCGTTCGACACCAGCACGTCCGACAGTTCATACGCTTCCTGAAGCCAGTCCGTAATAGGTGCCTCGACTTCATCGCGGTGCTTGATGTGAATGATGTGATACACCTTCGATTTCGAAGCCCAGTCACTTCGTCGCACTTGAGGAGCCTTCAGCGTGCGACCGAGGAACACGCAGACTTCGAGAAAGTTTTTCTTGGGACGCACGAAGAAGTAGCAGGACTTACGCGAGAACATGATCGACTTGTGCGAGGCATAAATCCGCTGATCGCCTAAGGAAACGGCGGTCTCGCGCAGCCGTTCCCAAGCATCCCGCAGATCAGCCGAGAGGTCTTGAGTCAGAGCCGCTTCCGAGGTTGTCCAACAGTCGTGTTCTTCTCCGTCCTCGATCCACTTCTTGCAGTGGTAGCACTCTCGACCGGGCATGCTTCAAATTGTAAAAGGGCGAGAGTCAGCAGGCTAATGAAAGAGGTTAACTGGGGCGTCTCAAAAGGCTCGAATCGTCGCCCGCGTTTTTCGCGGACTTTCGCCCCTTCTTTTGCCCGCTTTGGCAACGTCGCAGACGTATACCTTCTGGAACTCACGCCTTCCAGATAAGAAAGAGACCGAGCACCAGCAATGCACCGCCGCTGATGCGTTCCGCCCACAAGCCATATCCCGCCCTCTCCAACTTTGCGGTTAATTTACCCGCCGTTGTGCCCACCAAAACCACTGGCAGACCGGAGCCGACACCGTAGAGAAAAAGCAGAATCGCTCCGTATACCACGCTCGCCTTATACGCTACATAAGACAGAACGGAGGCTAGGACTGGAGTTCCGCACGGAGTCAGAGCTAACGACAACAGAAACCCTGCACCAAACGCACCCATCAAACCGTTTCGGATTCCTCGCTGAGGGAGGGTGCCGATGGGCAGACGTAGCCAACCAAGCAGATGAAGCCCCATGGTGAGCGGGACAGCGGCTATTGCGTAGCGAAAGCTGGAGCCAAGTTGTCCGAAGACTCCTCCAGCCAGAGCAGCAATGACACCAAGACCTGTCGTGGCGGCGGCAATGCCAAATACAAACGCAATCGCGCTCTTGAATCCGCTTCGGTTCACAACCACCGAAGTTCCGCAGCACGCATCCGCCGCGCTCGTTCCGCAGTACATGGCTGCTGCCGCTGGGTAAAGCGCGACACAGCAAGGGCTACATCCCGCCACTACTCCTGCAAGCAAAGCGAGGGGAAATGCCAACACGCTTCCGTGGCTTAGGATGTCGAACGCCGCAAACGATAGGATCATTGCTTGCTTTCGGTCAAAGCAGACAGCCGGGTCTGGATAGTTTTCACGGTAGTGGAGTCCTCGCCTTCAAAGCGTTCAATCTCTTTGCCCGACGCATCAAGGAGCAGAACGGTTGGTACCGTAAAGACGTGATAACGGCGCAGCAAATCAGAGTTTGAATCGGGCGGTAGCTCCGCAATTTTAATGCCCCGCTTTGAGGCTTCCCGCACTGCGCGAATAATCTCCGCGCATCGGTCATGGGGGTCGTCAGCTTCGCGCAGGTCGGCAACAAGGACCACCGCAAGACTACCGTTCAGAGTTTCAGAACTGGCGTTATGCCGCGTGCGGCTCTTCAGCAGGAGAGTGCAAACGACCAATACGGCAACCAGACCCAGTCCAAGCCAGCGCACTCTCATTGGCAGCTTCCTTCTGGGCACTCGCAGGACGAAACTGAAGATGCGCGGGCTTGGTCTGGTTCGGGTGCCCGGTCTTGAACGTAGGGCGTACCTTCTTTCAAGCTTTGCTCTGCACGCGCCAGTTCTCGACCGAGATACGATGCGTGGTCGAGCCGGGAGATAAGCTTACGCGAGATCGCAGCTTGGTATAACGCGCCCGCTGTGTGTCCTTCCAACACCGCGTCAAGTACGCCCTTGTTGGTGTAGTGTTCCAGAACTAGCGTACCTCGGCGTGATTCGGGATAGACAACGAAGTACCCCTTCGGGTCGAGCACTAGCGGCTTCGCTTCATCTACCAGAACCGTCTCGATTCCAGTGTGGGACGCGGACCCAGCCGCAGCACCCGGATTCTGTGATGCGCAGCGGGTGATTTGGTGGGCGATGACAGAGGGGCGTTCCTCGTCCACCAGTTCTATAAGCTCGGTATTTTGGCGGAAAGCCGTAACCTCGTCGGCTGATACGTTCTTCAGGACGGGGCGCTTCCCTTGCGCACCGATGACTCGCGACCGTTCGTCAACGCCGTTCGCAAACAGACTCGCGAGCGACTGACCGGGAAGATGTCCGATCCGCTGTCGCGTGTCCTGACCGCAAATGATGAGGAACCGCAGGTTAGGATTCGCATTAACGTTTCGGATGATTCGTTCTATGCCTAGATTCTCGGTGTGCAACGTTCCCACGATGCAGAGTCCTTCGGGGGCAAGGTCACGAAGCTCAGACGCGATTTGAGGACTGTTGAGGGTGCATACGGCGACCGGGGCTCGGTAGCGTAGAACGAAGTAGTCCCCCGAAAGCGGAGGCCAGCCCGAACGCTCTTCTGTTTCTTCGGTAGGGCACAAGTCGAGTCCAGCCGCCGTCTCTGGATACGCCTCGGAGAAAGCATTCGCTGCAATTGCTGGGTAGCAGACTGCGCAGCCGAGGCAGTCATATTCCTTGGTGGTGAACACCGACTTCGCCTCCGCTAAGACAGGAGCCAATTCGCTCTGCCCAGCTTGAGTGTCAGCAAGGGCCTCGACCGTCTTGTGGAGACATCCACAGCGGTGACATTTTGGGGCGTGGATTGCCTCGGCGATCTGCTCTTGAATGACTTTCAGCGCAAATTCAGCCATGTCAGGCTCCAACTTCCTCCAACGTGCTCGCGACCAGCCGCCCGGCAAGTTCGTTGCGAAGCGAGTAGTACGTCATCTTGCCGTCACTACGGTATTGCAGCAGCTTCAAGTCCCGCAGTTTCCGCAGGTGGTGCGAGGCCGTTGAGATCGAGACACACAGCACATGGGCGACATCGCACACGCACAATTCCTCCCCATCGCCCAGTGCAGAGAGAATCTTCAGCCGCGCCCGATCAGCCAGCGCACCAAACAGGGTCTCCACTTCTTCTAAAACGTCATCGGTTGGCATCTGGCGCTGGAGCTTGCGAACCAGTGCTTCTTTGAAACACGGAATCTGACAACTGTCGTCCGAGCGAGACGATCTAACATTCGCACGCATATACGAATGTTACCAGCATTCGGCAGCAACTCACTAGGAATCCTAACCCAGCAGTGGCCTCACTTCTTGAAGTGGTACGTCCAACTCAGACTGACGTAGGATTTCAAAGGAACTCCAACAATACGCTCGAACGGGAAAGGATCGGTTGGGAGCGTAAGGGTCTCGGTCGTCTGACCAGTGTAGCCGCTGGCGAGCAAAAAGTTAGCCCCGATTGACATGCGATTTTCAAGAAATGGTCGAAGTACCGCTCCCCGAATCTCTCGCACGGGCACTCCGGTAAAACCGTCGCCAAGGGGCTTTGCTTTTACATATTCGAACTCGCCACGCACTTGGAGATGCAACGGCAGTTGATTCTCTGACGCAACAGCATCCCAGATCATCCGTGGAGCCTCAGGCACCGGCTCGCCCATCTGGGTGTCTCTGGCGTCCGCCTGCGAATAGCAGACGTAGAACGCGCCGTGAGAAAAGTTTCGTTGCAGTGAAACCGCGAGCACCTTGTTGAGGGAAGGGCCGACGATCTGCTGCAAGCCAGTGTCGGGATCAATCTTCGACAACTCTTGAGAGTTCGAAACTCGTCGAAGCGTGACGTAGAGTTGCGTCTGCTTGACCACTTTAGAAAATACAAGCTGGTAAGCACGCGAGGGCGACAACAAGGTAGGTTGTCCAGTGCCCGTTCCGATTCGTGGGTCTTCGGTGTGAAACGCCTCCCCATAGCTAAATGCCACGGTCGGAAGATACCAGCGGTCTGGTGGAAGCAGGGTGAGCGTTCCCTTAGGGAGCGTTAGTGGGGCAAGTTTGTTGAAGGAATTCTGCGGATTGATGATGTCCTGATTGTTTATCCAGACTTGTTCCTGCCGAACCCCCAAGTCGAAGTGGATGTGTTTTGCGATGCGGCCATCCGCAGAAACAAAGGGTTCGACAAAAGACAGGGTCAGATTGTTGCTTGTTACAGGAAGGAAGACACCCGCATCATCCACGTGCTTCAAATCCAGATTGCGGGGTGCATCTCGCCGGAGGTCTACGCCCGCAAGCATAGAAAGCCTCGGATCAACACTCTGAACGTAAGTGGCTTCCCCACCCGCAATGTTTCGCGATTCACTCTGTTGAATTAAGCCATCGCCAAAATTCGAGCGCAGAGTCAGACCGTAGTTGCGAAAGAAACCAGAGAAGGAAAACCGTCTTTGCTCGCTAAGCTTCCAGTTGTCGGTTGCGACCAGAACACCTGTATGCGTGTGGTCGAGTTGCCGATTATCAATCGTATCGCCGGGTACGGGCACATTGATTGGAATCAGGCCCGGCACGTAGGAGAAGCCATAGTAGCCAATACCGAAAACGGTGAACTCGTGCCGCCCGAACGTGAATTGACGTAGCCCGTTCAGCTTGTACTGCTGCCGATGTTCCAATCTTTCGAGGAATCCATTACCGAAGGAAGCCTCCACAGCAAGCCATGCATTCGTCTTGAGATTCGAAGGACTCCAACCTGCCATGACATCCGCATCGCGATAGTCCCCCGTAATCTGGACGAAGGTGTTGAATCGTTCCCTTGGGACGTAGGACGCTGCGAGATCGACGGAGTTGTTTCCTTGCCGTACATCGAAGGCTCCCCCGTCCACCCTGACTGCTTCAATTGTTGGGGGAATAAGGAAATTTGGGTCGGCATAGCCGTTTCCGTGAGCATTTGCAGGCAGATTGTTCGGATAGAGAAAATCCCCGATCTGAAAGAACTGAGCGATGGGTTCGCCGTGATCCCCAGCAACGCCGGGAGCAAAATACTGTGGAGCTTTGATTCCTCCCGATGCGGTCTCGATGGGAAGTCCCGGAATCGAGATTGGTGCTCCGGGGCGACCCGGATTGGCGTCCAACACTTGGTCGTGGATGACGATGCTTTGGGCGGGATCGGGAGTCAGCAACGACGGGGCCGAAGCCACGACCGTAATGGACTGCGACACCGACACCAATTGACGGAATTGCAGATTGATCTGAGTGTTTTGTCCGTTGGCTATGGAAACATCCGAGATCACGGAAACAGAAGAGGAGTCCTCTGCGACCAGCCGATAACGACCCGGCTCGATGCCATCGAAAAGGAAGTTACCTTGCTGATCACTCTTCGTTTCACCAATCACGAATCCAGTGAGGTTTACAAGTCTTAGATGCACGCCAGAAACTGGCGCACCCTGAGGATCGACTATTCTGCCTGTGACCACAGACGTCGCCGCTGCCAGATTCGCACAAAGCAATGGAAGCAGACCCGCCAGTAAGAACACCACGCACAAGTATCGTGAAGAGGGGATGTAGTTTGAAATTCGCGACCTCATACGTTTCCTTGAACCTTTTCGGCTAATCAGGAACCTGTACGGGGCGATCAAACATGATTTTCATCTGAGTGTACTTCGGTAGAACTACATCGCGTCCGTGACGGGTTAGCAGGAAGATTCCCGACGCACAGGTGGAAACGATCCTTGCCGTTCCTGCTGTGGAGGCATTTGTGGCGGTCGAAACAAGAGCCTCAATGATCAGTTGGGTGCCGTCATCTACTTCCTTCGCGATACCAGCCGTCACGCCGACGTTAAGAAGCATCCACGCTGTGCCGGGACGATCACCGTGCATCTGCCCTTCTGGGTCAATCACCGTGTGGGAACGCTGGCTAATTTGCGCCCCGGCGACCGAGGCTGCAATAGGACTGCCCGCCCCGCCCGGTACGGTCATACTCGTGAACGTTAGGTAGATGGAACCGGAGCGGCTCAGGCTCCGTGGCGCTCGGCTCTTCACCACTTTGCCGTCAAACAGAGTCCCTTCCGGCAAGAGAATCTTTGAGCCAGTACGAACGGGTTCGACGAGCCTTGCCTGAAATTTATCGTTTGCATGGTCTTTTGAGGCACTGATGTCCCGCAGCAGGATGACCTTCGCTTCAGTCCCGGGGGGAATCGTCACGGATTCTGGTGCGAATGCGGCGCTGGTGTCACCGCTCGCGCTGGATTTCGTACTCGCCATGAGGGTAACAATCAGACCTTGTTCGCGACGTGGTCTCTGGGAAACAGACCCTGACATTCCAGAGTTGCTGTTCTTTTTTGCCTTCGGCTCAACCTGAACTTCGTTACTAATGGAAACCAGAGACACGTCCAAGAAGATCACATGAGCATCAGGCTCGGTGACGCTAGCGAAGCGGAACACCGGATACTGTTCATGTCTTGGTGTGAAGGCTTTGATCACCCACGGCCAATGATCATTCGGGACGCGGCGACGGCGGTCGAGTCGGTCTACAGTGAGGCGAACCACGCTCAAGGCGGGAAACACCTCGGCGGCACCCGAATAAACATCTTGCATGAGCTTGCCCAAAACCTGATCTCCTGTTTTCAGCTTGGAGAGCTTTAGCGGCGAATCCAAACGGACCTTCAGGTACAGATCACGCGAGTTGGCTGGTTGTGCGGAAGCTGCACTGTCCGAGGAACTCAAATCTTGAGTAGCAGAGCAAACAGACGACAGAAGTAGAAGCGCAAAAGATAAACGAATACGGGCAATCATAACGTAAAGTGTCTCATGGAAGAGGATACTGGCGTCCACCTGCCCGAAAGGGTTCCCAAGTCTCGTTTCTGGATCACTCCATATCCGTCATTCAATTGCCTTCGCGCTCGTTAGTAATGGAACCGATAGCGAACCTCGGCATAAATCTCACGCGGATAGTTCCAGTGGAAACCGCCGAAGGTCTGGCTATTGTCGAGTTCCACCCGACGATTGGCTACATTCAGGGCGTTCAGCGATGCGGAAAATCGCTCGCCGAAATCCTTACCAACGGAAAGGCCGAAGGTAGTGTGTTGCGGCAATTTGTCCCCCGGATACGGCTGCCCCGGAAAAGCGTTACTGAAACCGGAGCCGTAGTAGACGTTCGTTGAGACATAGGATCGCCACGGAAGAGCAACGTCGCCGCCGACGTCAAGAGTGTTGCGCTGATCGTGGTCAAGGGGAAACAGCGAACTTGGCGGCGAAAAGTTCGTCAAACCGCCTGTAATGGGTAATGCACCTTCGGCGATCTGATTCGAGTAGGCGAGATGAATCTGTCCGCGATGGGCGATACGGGGTGAGCGAAGAGTCAGTTCCCAACCACGGATGACAGCTTGGGCAATCGAGATGGGAAAACAAGCTCCAGAACCGATGCAGCTATGATCGAAGAAATTACGAGCATTGGTTTTGAAGTTATCGACGTCGAGTATCCATCCACGAAAAGGAATGGTTACCCCGAACTGATGTTCTTCATCGCGCTCACCGTAAAGCGGGATGAACCCACAATTGTTAGCAGTACAGAACCCAAGTATCGGTCCGGAAACGGTAATCAGCGGCGGAGCTTGATAGTAATTGCCGTAGAAGGCGCGAAATGTCCAGTTGAGGCGAGGAACCGTCAAAGCCGCGCTAAAGCGGGGACTGATCGCGTTCTCGGTAACTCCGCCAGAAAAGTGGGTCGGGCGAATTCCTGCTGAGAGGGTAAGCCACGAAAAAGGCTTGAATTTGTCATCCAAGAAGTAAGCAACCAGACTTCCGGAGGGATGCTCACGGTCGGTAAACGGCGGATTGCCGCTTCCGTCGTTGAAGATCGCGCCCACGAGTTCGTTATCATGCTGATAGAAACTGTACAATCCCGACTGAAGATTGTTTCTTGCAAAGTTGGCGTTGAAGGCTACCTGCCCTCCGACATACGTCGAAGCGCGATGATCAGTGGAGGCAATGGGCACATCGTTCAGCGAACTGTCGTAGTTGGCGCTGTTGTAGTGGTAGAGAGGAGAGACCGCTAGCAGCGTTTTCGAGTTGAAGGTGTGTACCCATGAAAAGTTCACAAAGGCATCGCCTTCATGCTGACCATCGCGCAGCCCGATGCTTGGGTACTGCGCCACGAAGCCATTCTCAGGAATGGGTGCGTTCTCGACATCGTTCGGATTGGGATCGTAAGGAATCTGGTAATAGTCCTTGCGCAATGAGGTCACGAATCGAAGCTGGTTGGCGGGATCGACGTTGAAAATCAGGGAGCCGAACCCGCCATACCCATTTGTGGCATCGTGAACCACCTCCGAAGTAGGGGGCTGCAAGCCCAGGTCGCTTCGGTTCCCGTTCACGCTGGCATAGTACGCAAAACGCTCAGTGTGACTTCCGAAGCTCAACTGCGCATTGGTCTGGTAAAAGTTTCCCGCCGTGAGAAACAACTCACCTTCGTTGTTGCGTTCGAACCCCGTGCGCGGGACGATGTTGAACACCGCATAAGTCCGGTCGCCAAACTCGGAGCCGTAACTTCCACGATTCGCTTCCATATAGTCAACGTCTTTTGGATCAATCTGCGGTCCCAGATTGGATGCGATGTTCGTGTTGGGCACGGGAACACCATCCACCAGCCAGCTTGTCTGATGACCTCCGCGCACGTGCAGTTGATCATGGGTAACATACGCGCCGGGGACAAAGTCGGTAATCATGGCGAAGCTGTTTGAGAGGGATGCCCCCGGGGTGCGTGCGATGTCGAGGCGGTCAACCAGTGTGATAGGCGTAGCGGAATCGGTTGGCGCAATTACGGGCGCACCTGACACATTGATCGTTTCTTTCGCACCCTCCAAGTTCAACTGAAAGTGGACTACGGGTTCGGTACCGGAGTTGACGACTACACCCTGCACCGCCTGAACGAAGCCGGGACTCGCCACGCTGATGGAGTAGTCGCCAAGAGGAACAGCATTGAACGCGAACTCGCCGTTGGCATCAGTGGTGACGCTTTTCGTCCATTCGGACGATTTCGACTTCAGCATCACCATAGCACCCTGAACCGGACGGTGCTGGGGATCATGAATAACACCTCGGACTGAGCCAAAGATGGTCGCAAAAGCAGCTACAGCCGTCGTAAGTATCGAGATAAGAAGTGCGATGCGAATCAGACGCATGGAAAAATCCTCACAATGAGTCCCTTCCGGCATCGCAGCCCTGAGGGTCTCGGCTAATACAAGCACTTTGTGGACGACGCGGAGGATGCGAATTCAAGCTGGGCGCACGCTTCGCCCTGCGAGATTTGGCTGGGTCTCGAAGTACAAAGGTTCGCCTCCGCACACGTCGTGTGGACTAGTGGCTTTGTCTACCCGATGGTGAATCGAGGCGGGGCACGAGAGGATTGGAACGGCGAAAGCGCGGAAGCGGGAGAATCCAGAATTTGTTTGGCAACCCACGCGCAGGGTCTGTGCTTTGAAAAGCCTACTCCTCGCGGCTGGGGATAGGCCCACTGGACGGTGGTCACGGCTCGGCAGCATTCGTGCCCACAGCAACTGGTGCCACGGATCACAAGGTGCGAGGAATCAGGATCGGTCGACTCGTGGCAATGGTGGGGTGCTTTGCGGAGACAGCATGCATGGGGTGGCGCGGGAATCGCCGCCTGCACGAGGGGAACTATGTTCCCCAGCACGGCGAATAACAAAAGCAGTTTGGCCGTTAGACGATGCACCCAGAACCCCACACTGGCTTGCACGTTAGCAAAAATGGAGGCCGAAGGCAAGGTATTGGCGCAAATGGCGGTGTCAAGGATGAATCGCTACGCGAGGCGCTGCTATTTCGTCAGCATGGAGGCAGCCCGCCAAGCTGCGAAGAGGGACACCACAACCTCCGGCTCATCCAAGCGATGGTGACTCCTTGCACCCGCCGAATACCCCGGATGGCATCGGGAGTAGTGATTTGCAGCGCCGAAGCCATTTGGGGAACTATTATCGCTTGATTCCGTAGTTTTCCCGAAACCTCCCGACAGTCCTATTTTTCTGCATGCAACTGCTGCGCAAGGTAAGTGCCGATGCCCATTTCCTTGATGGAATGAAGCTGTGCGTCCAAGAAGTCCGCGTGCCCTTCTTCGTCCTTGAGCATCGTCTGAAATAAGTCGCCTGATCCGTTATCCCCAGCTTTGGCACAGACATTGATAGCGGAGTTGTACTGACGCACGGCATCTTCCTCGTCCTTGAGGTCGCCTTCGAGTTGCTGTTGCACGTTAGCGCCGATCTTGGGAGTCAGCGCGACATCCACTTTTGGCGCGGCATCCAAGAACACGATGCGTTCGATCAGACCCTCGGCATGACCCATTTCCTCGATTGCACGCCGCTTAAGATAGCCGCCTATCCGTGCGTATCCCCAGTTTTGGCAGGTCTCTGACTGAACCATGTACTGAACGATTGCGGTCAATTCAGAAGCGAGAGCCGCGTTCAGTTGCTCGATCACCTTTTCGTTACCGTGCATTGCTTTGCCCTCCGTCCTTCCCCATTGTGCGATCTTGGACAGCAGGGACGATGTGATCCAGCGCACAGGGACGTGGGAGGCAGGCATCAGAAAGCGGGGGGAATTCCACGTTTCGTGAGAGCCGCTCTTTTGCGCCAGCCTCAAGCAAGTGCAGGCACCTCCAGCAGCTTCGGATGGGGTATCGTAAAAGACCGATGAACATACGACGTTACTTTGCCTTCGCATCGATGCTGCTTTCGTGTGTGGCGGTTAGCCAATCACCGCCATCAATCACTCCGCAGATCGTTGTGGTTCCAAGTGGCAACCTGCGCCTTAAAGGCTACCTCTGGAGACCTGCCGGGGCGGCTCCATCTCCCGCTGTCCTTTTCGTTCATGGCTCCGGCAGCACCGATGCCTCGCATACTAGCGGCTTCGCGATTACTGAAGCAGCCGAAAGACTCGCGCCGACTTTCATCAAACATGGCTATGCTTTCCTTTATCTGTTCAGGCGAGGACAGGGACTTTCCGCCGACCAAGGATCATTTATGCAGGACATGTTACAGCGGGAAAAAGATACAAAGGGAGAGGAGGCTCGTAAACATTTGCAGTTCGTTCTACTGACGACGGATCATCTCGACGATGTCACCGCAGGCTTGTCGTTTTTGAAAAGTCTACCCGGAGTCGATTCCCGTCGCATTGCGGTCGTAGGGCACTCGTTCGGTGGTCAACTCACCCTCCTCGCGGCAGAGCGTGATAGCACCTTGCGAGCCGCTGTTACTTTTTCCGCTGCCGCTAGTTCTTGGGAGGGTTCATCCGAGGTTCGTGAGCGGATGCTGACGGCAGTGCGGAAGACTACCGTCCCCATTATGCTGCTTCATGCGGAGAACGACTACTCCACCACACCCGGCAAGGCGATGGCTAACGAACTCGCGAGGCTCGGCAAGCCGCACGTTCTGAAGATTTATCCTCCGGTCGGTCGGACGGCGGATGACGGGCACAATTTCGTGTACACGGCTGTCGCTGAATGGGAGACCGATGTTTTCGGATTCCTTGACCAATACGTCCGACGTTGAGAAAAAGTGTCGTCTCGGATGTGTGGCTAACTCTTTGGGGTCGTGGACGCTCAGATCAGCAACAGCCGCAGGCTTTTCGCCGCATGGCTTCCCGACCCTCCCAAACGATGAGCGGCACAACCACTAACGCTGCAATCGGGTCAGCCCACTTGGCATGCCAGATCGCGTTGATCGCCAGTCCAGCCAAGGCGATAAGCGAGAGGTAAGCACACAGCGCC
>Ga0209415_10014166_pt1 | contig 13044 bp, 10 predicted proteins | sample PeaSoiSIISIP2007_FD_187696 | JGI IMG/M metagenome (GOLD analysis project Ga0209415, IMG submission 187696) | Peat soil microbial communities from Weissenstadt, Germany - SII-SIP-2007 (SPAdes) (version 2) | ecosystem: Environmental > Terrestrial > Soil > Wetlands > Peat | place: Germany...
CATCGTTCGCTCGGCCAAGCGTTTGGATTGCTTTTCATTGCCTTATTTTGGAACGGCATTGTCTCAGTATTCGTCTCGCTCGCGATCGCTTCAACGTTACAGCACCTGGGAGTATCCCTGCCGGGCTGGTTTTCGGCCCACTTCTCGAAATCGGCCCCTGTGCCGCTTGGTTTGACCGTGTTCCTCTGGCTCTTCCTCACGCCCTTCATCGGCGTGGGCCTGGGACTGGTCTTCTCATTCTTCAGTTGTCTTGCCGGGCGCACCGAGATCCGCCTCCAGGGAGGGGACGGGGTCATCCTCTCCGGTGTCGGCCCGGTGAGCTTTCGCAAGCGCTTCGCAACTTCCAGTGTCCGGGATGTTCGCATTGAAGACCAATGCTGGCGCGACCGTAATGGCACTTCTCGTCGCAACCCCCAAATCATCATCGAGACGGAGCAAAAGCCGATCAAGTTCGGCTCGATGCTCACCCAGGAACGGCGCCGTTTCCTGGCTGGGGCGGTCAAAAAGGAGCTGGTTCATCGCTGAGCGCACCCTTGGGGAGCAAAGGTCATGCGGGGGATGGCTGAGAAAGTTCACGCAGAGTTTTCACAATCGCAGTTTGACCGCCACACTTGGCGGCTATCGTAGCCGCAGAATTCACGGATTATGTCGCGGACCTCATTATGAAAAGACTATTCCAGGCGGCCTTGAGATTCGCACCGAGCGCCCGCCATCCGGCCATTATCCGCTTTGAAACCTCGCCGCCCCAGCAGAGGAAATTCCAGGAAACCGCGCCCTCGCTGGACCAGCTTCCGGTCGAGCACGCTTTGCGGGTCAAGAGCGCGGAACTCTGGTTGAGGCTGGGAAGACCGGGCCAGGCGATCGTGGAATTGCGCCGGCTGTCCCGGAACAGCCGCCGTCATCCGCTGGCGCTCAAGGGTTATTTGCAGGCCGCACGCGCCCTCCGGGAGATGAATGGGGTTGTGGCCCCGGCTTAAGGCGCAAACGCGCGCCCACCGCAGTCCAGCATGAACTCCGCCTCGCCAACAACGCTACCGATGCGCTGCTTGTTTTTCATAACTTAAAGAAAGCCAGTTTCTTTTAAGGTGACGATGAACCATAAGAAACGTCTTGCCGTTTATTCTGATTCGGGCATAGTAATTGGCGTTGCTGACGTGCTTGATTATCAACGATGCCCGCGTGGCGGAATTGGCAGACGCGCTAGATTCAGGTTCTAGTGGGTAACACCATACAGGTTCAAGTCCTGTCGCGGGCACCACCTCTCATATTATGACGATGCGAATCAGTGTGACTTTGGCCCTGGCCGCGACCCTTTGCCTGTTGGGCTGCGGCAAGAAGGAGCAAGCTGCCGGCGCCAAGAATGATAGCGGCCCTCCTCCGGCACCGGCGGCTCCCTCGCCAAAAGGTCAGGCGAATGAAACGATGACCACGGGCAGCGGGCTCAAATACCAAGTGATGAAAAGAGGCGCTGGGACCGTGTCTCCCAAAGCCACCGACACGGTTAAGGTTCATTACCACGGAACCCTGCTGGATGGCACGGTGTTCGATAGTTCCGTGGATCGTGGACAGCCGATCAGCTTCCCCCTGAACCGGGTCATTCCAGGGTGGACCGAGGGCCTTCAGCTTATGAAGGTGGGGGACAAGTTCAAGTTCGAGATTCCTCCGAACCTGGCCTACGGCCCAAACAGCCCGAGCCCAAAAATCCCGCCGAACAGTACTCTGGTCTTCGAAGTGGAACTCCTCGGCATCGAGTAACCAGGTCGAATTGGCTCGGCAGCGTGTAGTCTGACTGAGAGTCAGCGCCAGGCGGTCTCCAGACCTGAAACCAGCCTCGGCTCAAAACCCGAGCAGCCGCTTTAGCGCAGCCTGATGGTCCGGGTTCTGCTGCTCGTGCGGGTCGAGCGACCAAGCCACCTTGCTGTTGCCAAGCTCAAAGGCGCGTTCGATGCGTTCCCTGGCAATGCCCGTGTCGGCAAAATCGTCAGCACAAAAAATGGTGTGCGCCTGAATGCCAGCGCGTTCAACGCGGCCACGAGGAAAACCCTTCCACCACGGCCTTAGCTGCTCGGCAGTGACTTCCGTCCTTTCGCTCCAGGCTTCTGCCAAATCCTGGACCACGTAGCGCCGCCACACATCGCCGTGCCAAAGATCGCCAAAATCCTCCCAGGGAAAGGCATATAACCGCCAGCGGGCCGGAAAGCGCAGGATATAATAGACGCCTTCTTTGCCCGCCGATTCCAGAAGCGAGGCCGCCAGACGCTTAGTCGTCGCCAAGTCCTGGTCATGCTCGTCATCCGGGTAAACCATGATGCAAATACAAACCAAGAATCCTGGTTGTCAATTCAAATAAGGTCTTGGAGTTCAAGCAGTGCTCGGTGGTGCCCGGGGAGGCCTGGTCATTTGGAACGTTCCGTGATCGGACTTGCAGCGGTAGGTGGAGAAGAAGCGTGTTGCTTGCGCCTGGCCTTCGTAGTGATAGACGCCCCCCGCCCACCAACCCAGATTGGCCTTGCCGCTGAACTGGAAGCCGCCATTGGTCTCCGTCACGTTCAATTGCACCGTGTAGCCAAAGCCGAGCACCTTCTGGTAGATCGCGTGGAAACGGGCCTGGTAAGTGCCATCCCGGTTTTGCGTGATCACGCAGCGCAGATTGCCGTTGTGCCCGTTCACCTCGCTCAGCCAGGTCCCCTCCCAACGACCCAGCAGGCTGCCGGTGGGGACAGGCCGGGCCGCTGTTTTGGTCCAGTCGTGATCGAACGTCGTGCAACCGCCGGCCAGGAGCAATCCTGCCGGCAGCGCGAAGGAGAAAAGCGCCCGAACTAACCCCTGATGTGTGCCGCCGCTCACTTTCCTTCGAGACGCACGTTCGCGGTCGTTTTCACGGTCATGGCGTTCTTCTGGCCGCCCATATCCACTTCCATAACGGATTCCGAGACGAAGAGGGACGTTCCCTCCCGAGGCAGGAGCCGAGTCAGGTCGAAGGCGACGTCGCCGCCGCCTTTGCCGGACATCTTTTTGAGGTCGACCATTAGGCTGGGCATGGCGGGGTTGTGAATCTTCTGATTCGAGGCCTCTTGCTGGACGGTGTCTTTGACCGTTACGCGGTTGCCTTCGAGGGAAACCAGTTGGTAGGCGGCCGTTTGATCTATGGTCATGTCTCCGGATTTGACGGGCATTTTGACCTCCCACCTGGCGCCCGGGCCGACGGCCTCTTCGGGCACCGGGACGAACAACCTCGCAAAGGACTCGCTCATCTGACCCACGGCCTGGCGGAGTTGGGGGTCAGTGCCGGCCGGCGCTTTCATCTCAATCCCCTTGGTGAAACCGCGGTCGGACACCGCCCCGGAGCCGGGCAGTCCCTTGAAGCCCGAGAAAGCGGACTTTAGGACCTGAGCGATCTGGGGGTTTGCATCCGCTTCCTCGGCCACGCTGGCGTTGCCCATGACCACATCATAGAGGATGTCCCCCTCAGGCGAGACGCTCTTGACCGTCGTGTCCATGCTCATCTGGATACTGGGCATGTTCATCGCTTGGCTTGGCGTTTGGCCGATTCGCAGGTCCAGCCCAATCTTCAGTGTCAGGCTCACTGTTTGCTTATCCCCGAGCTGTGGATGCAGGCGCAGGACCTGGAGCGGCTCCGTCCCCGCCTCGAGCAACTTTGCCGCGTGCGTCGAGGCGGCGGCCGGGGGTTTGGCCTCGGGTTGTCCCGGCTGCGAATCCGGGCTTGAGCCGCCCGCGGCGGGCCTGGCGGCCTTCTCGGTGAGGGCGGCGATCTTCTCGGCCAGGTAATTGGACCGATAGGCCACCGCGTCCTTATTCCATTGCGGCTCCTCCTGCTTGAGCCTCTGGACCACGGTCTGCGCTTCCCGGTATTTGTCCAGGGCCGCGCTGGTCTGACCGCCGGCGTCCAACGAATCGCCCTGTTGGATGAGAGCGTACATGCGCTGATACAGGTCGCCCGGATCATCGGCTCGAACGGGCCGCCAAGCCATGAGCAACGCCAGGATCGCCAGGCCCGAAACCCAACGAACGTCAATTCGAGACCGCCGGCTTGAGGAACCGCCGGCCAGACACATCGGATGATTGCTCTTGCTCATGCGTCGCAGCCTAGCGCGCTGAGGGGCCGATAGCGATGTTTTTATTGGTTCTACCCGCGGTCTGCCCGGTTGACAACCGCCGCGGCGCTGCTCAGTCTTGGGTGGTGACTGAGGATTCTACAGATCCTGGCAGCGGGGGCCGGCTGGCTCGGGTGGTCTCCCGGGCGCCGTTCCTGCTTTCAAAGTACCAATGGATTTGGCCCTTGGCAGGGGCTTTGCTGATCTGCCTGGTCGGTTTCTGGACTCGCGATTTGGTGGAAGGCACCATGAAGACCGAGCTGGCGGGGCGCCTGCAGACGCTGCTCAGCTCGAGCGTGGCCGGGCTGCGGCTTTGGTTTTCGCAACAGGAGTCCGACGCGAGGTTGTTTGCGGCCGACGCGCGCATCCGGGAGGTCGTTCTCGCCTTGGTCCGGCAGGCAAAGCAGCCGGGCTTGACCGAGGCGGCTCTGGCGGACTCGGAGGCGGCCCGGATTCTCGATCGGGCGCTCAAACCCCTGCTCGAGTCACACCGCTACATCGATTACGTGGTCGTTGGGCCGGATGACCGGGTCCTGGCCTCGCCCCTGCGTTTCCTGGTCAATCATCGCGCGCCGGCCAGCTATTCCCTCTTCGTGCGGCGAGCCCTCGAGGGGCAGCCCACCGTCTCGCGGCCTTTTGCCCGCGAGGCGCCTCCGGGGGAGCACCCTCTCGGGGCCACGATGTTTGTTGCGGCGCCCGTGCGGGCGGCCGATGGCCGTGTCGCGGCGGTCCTCGGGTGGCGGATGGACCCGGAGGAGGAGTTCAGCCGCATCTTTCTGGCCGCGCGCATGGCCGAGAGCGGCGAGGCTTATGCCTTCGACCGGGAGGGGGTCATGCTCACGGCTTCACGGTTTGACCCGGAACTCAGATACCTCGGCTTAATCCCCAACGCCCCGGGAGCCACCGCCGCGCTCAACCTGCGCTTGCTGGACCCCCAGGCGGACCTCGAGCGCGGGGAACATCCTCCCGTGCCCCGCGAGCGAATGCGCCTGACCCGCATGGCCGCTTCCGCCACGCTGCAATGGCAAGGCTGCGACGTGGATGGGTACCGGAACTACCGCGGGGTTAAAGTCATCGGCGCCTGGACCTGGCTGCCGGAGTACAACCTCGGGGTAGCCATGGAGGTCGCGACCGACGAGGCCTTCGAGACGTTGTTTGTCGTGCGCCGGGTCTTTTTGACCCTCTTCCTGCTGCTCGTCCTGGGGGGCGTGGCTATTTTTGCCTTCTCCCTCTTGCTCGAGCGGTTGCAGGCCTCCTTGCGCAAGAGCGCCATGGCCGCCCGGCGCCTCGGACAATACGTGCTCGTGCAGGAGATCGGGCGTGGCGCCAACGGGATGGTCTATCGCGCGCGGCACACCCTGCTGCGCCGACCCGTGGCCATCAAGGTGCTCAGCCCGGACTTGACCAACGCGGCGACGGCGGAGCGCTTCGAACAAGAGGCGCAGATGACCAGCCAACTTACCCACCCAAACACCGTGGCCATTTATGACTACGGCCGCACCCCCGAAGGACTCTTCTACTACGCCATGGAGTACCTGAGCGGCATCAACCTGGACCACCTCGTGCGCCAATTCGGTCCCCAGCCCGAGGGCCGCGTCATCTACATTCTGCGGCAGGTCTGCGGCTCTTTGGCCGAGGCCCACCGTGTCGGCCTCATCCATTGCGACATCAAACCCGCCAACATCCTGCTCACGCGCCGCGGCGGCGTCTGCGACCTCGTAAAGGTGCTGGACTTCGGCCTGGTCAAACCCGCGCACGCCCGGTCGAAAGGGCCCGCCCGAGCGGCCGTGGTCGGCACCCCGCATTTTATGTCTCCCGAGGCCGTCCAAACTCCGGACGCCTTGGACGCTCGCAGCGATCTCTACTTGGTCGGGGCCGTCGCTTACTGGCTCCTGACGGGCAAGACGCTCTTCGAGACGGACCAGGTCGAGCAGTTGCTCGAGGAGCAAGTCAACCGAATGCCTCTGGCCCCCTCCCAGCGGCTGGCCAGGGACATCTCGACCGACCTGGAACAGTTGGTGATGCGCTGCCTCTCGAAGGCGCCGGCCCAACGCCCGGCCAGCGCCGACGCCCTCGAAGAGGCCCTGGGCCGATGCCAAGCCGCGCGCGACTGGACCTCGCAACACGCCGCCGATTGGTGGGCGGCGAACGTGCCGAGCGCCGAACCTGTGCCCACCGTAGCCATGGCGGAAAAGACCCTCGTCATCGCGCCCAGGCCATGAGCGCCAAGCGCCCTGCGCCTTGCGCCTACGGCGGCACTGAGGCCGCCACAAAGGCGCGATGCTCGGCGCTATCGAGCCCGCGCCGCAACGTGGCCAGCACTCCCTTGAGGTCCCCGCGCAGCAGAGCCGCCGTGTCCAGCCAAAGGCCCGGAAAGACCTCGCTCCTGACCACGCCGTCCTCCGTAGGGGCGATCTCCTGGTACTCCTCTTCCCGCAATTCCCACCACACGACGTAATTCTCTACCGTAATCCAGGCGAGATATTCGCGCACGCCGTTGCGGCGGTAAGCCCCTCTCTTTTGGTGCAGATCGTAAGCTTGGGAACTTCCCACGATCTCTACCGCCAACTCCGGCGCCCCTTCGAGATAATCATCGTCAGAAATGCGCGTCTGCCCGCCTTTGGCCGGCGTTTTGATCAGCACCAGGTCCGGCTGCGGTTCGTTTTCGAGATCCAGGCGTACCGTCGAATTAGCAAAGAACTCGACGCCGGGAGTCTCCGCTTCATACTCCCCCAGCCAGGTGGCGAGGCGAGCGTGAGGCTTGGCATGTTTCGTGGCGCGGACGGGGGAGGGCATATAGACGGTTCCTTCGATCAACTCGGCCTTCTTGAGGAGCGGCATTCGCTCGTAGCGCCGCTCAAACTCGCTTCGCGAAAGCCGATCCCCAGGCTCCAGCAGCGGCGCCGCTGGTTCGGGACCAACCCCTTTATGACGGATAATGGGCGTGGCAGGTGTCGCCATGCCCATACCTTACGACAGTCACGCCCGGAAACAAGGCGAAACCCCAAAGCAGCAATGCACCCCCAGGGCCAATTCCTGCAGCCGCAAAACCAGGGGCGGGGACGGCTTCGTCCCCGCTTCCTCTTCCTGCGGGCTGCCATGAACCGGGGACGAAGCCGTCCCCGCCCCTTTCATGAATTGGCCCTCTATACATCCTTGGGCAAACCCTGTTAGTATGGCCCTGACAACGGTGGGAATATGAGCGCTACTCACAGATTCTATCACTCCCGGGCGGCAGCCGTCCTCCTTTTGGCCGCCTCGGCGCTGCTCCTGCCCGCCGTTTCCGGCTACGCTCAGGATCGGCTCAAAACCATGCCGGGCTATCAGCGATTTCATAGGTTAAGCGACGAAAGGACGACCAAGGAAATCGAAAACTCGGTCAAGCTCGGGGCGCTGTCGGTTACGTGGGCGCCGGATGGCTGCGCCTTCGAGTATGACCGGGACGGAAAGCGTTACCGGTACGATATTGGAACCGGGTGCGCCACGGAAGTCACGACCTCCTCGGCTTCCAAGGCATCTGACAGCACACCGGCGCGGGGACATGACTCCCGTTCCGAACGGCCCGAGCGCGGGCGCCAGTTCACGAACGCCTTTTCTCCCGACGGTAAATGGAAGGCGTCTTACCGGGACCGCAATGTCTGGCTCACTGACACGAACACTACCCAGGTCATCGCGGTCACCAGCGATGGCAGCGAAAAGACCCGCGTCAAGAACGGGACGGCCAATTGGGTGTACGGCGAAGAACTCTTCCAGAAGACGGCGATGTGGTGGTCCGCCAACAGCCGGAAGCTGGCGTTCTACCGCTTCGACGAAAGCCGGGTGCGCGACTATTACGTGACCCTGGACGAGACCCGGTTCCAAGACCGCCTCGACGTCGAGCCCTACATGAAGGTGGGGACTACGAATCCCACCGTGGACCTCCTGGTCTATGACCTCGAATCCCGCAAAACCCCCCGCCTGGACGTGCGCGATGGCAAGCCGTTCGACAATTCCGTCACCGGCCACTACATCTATGGCGTCGCCTGGTCTCCCGATGACAAGGAACTTCTGTTCCACCGCACCAATCGCCGTCAGAATCTCATGGAGTTCTGCGCCGCCGACCCGGAGACCGGCAAATGCCGCGTGATCGTCCGGGAAGAATGGCCGCCAAGCTGGACCGAGAACAGTCCAGAGCTCCACTGGCTCAAGGATGGCAAACGTTTCCTCTGGGCCTCCGAGCGCACCGGCTGGAGGAATTTTTACCTGTATGACATCGGCGGGACGTTGCTGGCAACGGTGACGGCGCATCGCTTCGAGGTGGCGGAGATCGTGCGCGTGAACGAGCCGGCCGGGTTGATCTATTACACCGCCCACAGCGGCGACAACCCCATGAAACTGCAGCTCCACCGCGTCAGCCTCGATGGCCACGGCGACCAGCGGTTGACCGATCCCGCTTTCCACCATCGGGTGGACCTCGCCCCCGATGAGAAATACTTCATCGACGTGGCCCAAACGCACGACACGCCCCCAGTGACCCTGCTCAGAGATGCCGAGGGCAAGCGCATCGCTCAACTGGCCGCCGCCGATACCACTCGCCTGCGGAAACTGGGCCTCAAGCCCGTTGAGCTGCTTAAGTTCAAGGCCGCCGACGGCGAAACCGACCTCTACGGCCTGCTCCATTTCCCTTCGGACTTCCGCCCCCGCCGGAAGTACCCGCTGCTGGTCAGCGTCTATGCGGGGCCCGCCACCACCGGCGCCCGGGAGACCTTCACGCTGCCGAACTCACTCACCGAGTTCGGTTTCCTCGTGGCCACCTTCGATTCCCGCAGTGCCAGCGGGCGCGGCAAGCGCTTCCTGGATGCCATCTACTCGAAACTGGGCATCGTCGAGGTGGACGACCAGGCGGCGGGAGTGAGGTCCCTCTGGAACCGGCGCTACTTGGACAAGCAGCGCGTGGGCATCTTCGGGACCTCCTACGGCGCCACCGTCTCGGCCACCAGCCTGTTGCGCTATCCCGACGTCTTCCACGCCGCCTGCGCCAACTCGCCGGTCACCGATTATCGCAATTACGACACCATCTACGCCGAGCGCTACTTATGGATTCCCCAGGAAAACCACGCCGCGTTCGATGCGGCCAGCGTGATGACCTACGCCACCAACCTCCAGGGCCGCCTGATGCTCTTCTTTGGGACCGCCGACAATAACGTGCATCCCGCCAATTCCCTGCAGCTCATTCAGGCGCTCCAGCGAGCCGGCAAGAGCTTCGACCTCCAGGTCGGCCCCGATCAGGGGCACACCTCCGTCAACCGCGACCGGATGATGGAGTTCTTCATCGAATCCCTGATGCTCGCCAAGCCCAGGATCCGCTCTCCGTAGCCCCGGCTACGCCGGGGCGTGCCTGCAGTTCCCAATGATGGAAGTACCGGAAGCCCGAAATCCGACGTCGCTCCGCTCCGAAATCCGAAGCCCCGAAGGCCGAAATCCGAGAGTTCAAAGTTCACAGTTCAGGCCCTATTAGCGTAGATTAGCGTAGATTAGCGGTTCAGCTTCGGGCCTTCGGATTTCGGATTTCCTTCGGGTTTCGGGCCTTCGGGTTTCGGATTTTGGTGGCACCTAGCGGCTATAGCAGCCCTGTCCCTTCGAGCACCGGACGAGTCTCTTTGCGCGAGGGCGCCAGGCGGGTGACGCTATTCATGAATTCGACCCGGACTTTGTTCCCCTCGAAACGGCAGGTAACGGTATCGTGGTGGGGCGTCTCCGGGAAGCGCCAGGTCATCTCGAAGGTGTGCTCGTCTGTCCAGGTGCCGCTCGCGGCCACCTTCGTCCTCGGCCCCAGGTCCCCCGACGTCAGTTTCGGCGGAGTTCCCGGCATCGAGGTCTCCCCGGCCGCCCATTGCTCGAGGCCGCACTCGATGCGGTACTCTCCTTTTTGGTCGTCCAAAGTAAAGAAACAAGTCTGCGCCTGGAAAACGAAGATCACATTGTCAACCCCCAGGGTGTTGGTCTCCATTTTGAATCGCCGGCCCGAAACCGCCGCGGCCATAGGGGAAGAGGCCCGGCCTTTGGGCGGCGACAGGACCAGGTCCGCCAGCTTTTCCTGCAAGCGCCGTTGCGCCGGCCGATCGGCCGCCAAGGCGCCGGCCTGCATCGCGGGCAACAGATGCTCCCAAACCAGGTCCAGCTCGCCCTGCATGCTCGGGCTTTCACTCGTAATCGCCAGCACGGCCTCCTGCTCCGGCATCACGACGGTGAACTGGCCGAAAGCGCCGTCGCCCCGAAAGGCCTGGTGCCGGCAGCACCAGAACTGATAGCCGTAGCCTTGGTGCCAATCGCTCTTCTGCTTGAGCGTCTCGAGGTCGGCCCCCGGTCCCGGCGGCTGCTGAATCTTGAAAGACGTGGCTTCCTCGATCCAGCCTGCCGGCAGCAGTTGGTTGCCGTTCCAGGCGCCTTTTTGGAGATAGAGCTGCCCAAACTTCGCCAACCCCTCCGTCTGGATGCTTAGACCCCAGCCCCCGGTGTTGATCCCGCGCGGGCAGGTCTCCCAGGTCATGCCCGCAATCCCCAACGGGCGGAACAGACGCGGCTCGAGGTACTCGATGACCTTCTGGCCCGTCACCTTCTGGACGATTGCGGAGAGCATGTACGTCGCGCCGCTGTTGTAGAGAAAGTGGCTCCCGGGGCGGTTCTGGATGGGCAATGAAAGAAAGGTCCGAACCCAATTATCGCTCTTGGTTATGGCCGCAGTCGAATCCTGGGCGTGGCCGACGGACATCGTCAGCAGGTCCCTCACCCGCAGCAGCGACAGGTTCTCACTCGGGTTGGGCGGCAAGTCCTCTGGAAAAAACGAAGTCACCCGGTCCTCCACCTTGAGCCTGCCGTCCGCCACGGCCAACCCGATCGCCGTCGAGGTGAAACTCTTGCTGAGCGAATACATCATGTGATTCAGCCGGGCGCCGTAGGGCGACCACCACCCCTCGGCAATCACCTGGCCGTGCCGGACCAGCATGAAGCTGTGGAATTCATGCGGGCCCCGTTCGAGGGCGTCCAGAAAGCCCAGGATAGCTCCGGAGGACATCCCTTGCTCCTCGGGTGAGCTGCGCGGGAGCCTCCCTCTGGACGCGTCCTCCGCCGCCTGGCACGCCTGGAAATCCGCGGCCAACCCCAGGCCGGCCGCCCCTAAACCCAGTCGCTTGAGAAATGCTCTCCGACACCGAAATATAGTCATAGTCGCTCGCTGGCCTCGCGGACCTTCACGCCCCGAGGCTATCACGAACCAGTGCTCCGTCAACCCCGCCTGACGTCCGAAACCCTTTGCGCGAGTTGCGCGTGGAATGCGCCCGGCACATTGGGCGCAGCACAGAATTCCTCAGATGCCCTGATTGTCCGGCCTTTTGGCCTCGCTTTTATATAGGCACATATATACCAGGCCCCGGCTACGCCGGGGCGCGCCTGCAGTCCCCAATGATGGAAGGACCGGAAGCCCGAAATCCGAAGGAAATCCGAAATCCGAGCTCCCGGTCGTGCGGTCCTCAGCGCGTAAGCCGCCGCATCTCGAACACTTTTTTTCACTTTTCTACGCAAGCCTCCGGATTCGGATTTCGGATTTCGGGTTTCGGATTTCCTTCGGATTTCGGGTTTCGAGTTTCGGGTTTTGGTGGCACCCAAGGCACGTGCCTAAATGAGCTTGCCTCGGGCGCGATAGTAGTCGAGGATGCGCTCCCATGAATTCGTTATCACGCAGGACCTTCATTGGAACCACCGCCGGGGCCATGAGCGCAGCTTCCCTCGCCTCGCTCTCCGTGGCCGCGCTCACCTCAACCGCCGCCGCGGCGGAAAGCTCTGCCGCGCTTAAGAAACCAAAGGACATCCGCACCGGCATGTTGACCGCGCCGGTGCGCGACGTGCCGTTTGAGGAAGTCCTGAATATGGCCAAGCGCTGCCACATCGCGGCGCTGGAGGTTGTCGCCGAACCCGGGCACCCGCACATCGACCCCATGACCCTGGATGCGGCGCAAGCCGATGGCCTCAAAGAGAAGCTGGCCGAACGCGGGCTCGAAATCAGCGCCCTGTCCAACTACATGAACACCACTGCCCCGGGGACGGCCGCGGAGGTGCAAGCGATCCTGAAGAAAACGGTTGACGCCGCCGCCCTGCTCGGCGTGCCCACTATATGCGTCGGCCTGGGCATGCCCGTTCGTGGAAAGAGCAAAATCCAGATGATCAAGGAGGTCATTCCCGGACTCTTTCGCCCGATCATCGACCATGCCAAAGAGAAGGGCATCCACGTGGCGGTGGAAAACTGGTTCGAGACCAATCTTCAGGGCCTGGATACCCTTGACTGCCTCATGGCGACGGTGCCCGACGAGAACTTCGGCTTCAACTACGACCCCTCGCACCTGGTCCACCAGCAATGCGACTACATGGCCCCCATCACGATGTTCCCCAAGCGGATTTTCCACACCCACGCCAAAGACACCCTGGTCAACGAGCGCCGACGCGCCTACGTGGGCGTGCTGGGACACGGCTGGTGGCGCTATGCCATCCCCGGCTTTGGCAATATCAACTGGGGCCAATACGTCGGCAACCTGCGTGACGCCGGCTACAAAGGAGTGCTCAGCATCGAGCACGAGGACGACACCTTCGGCCCGGAGGAAGGCTTCCGGCACGGAGCGAACTATCTGAATCAGTTCTGCACTGTGTAAATAGAACCTGTCCCAAAAGCCCGGCGAACGGGAACCTTTGTCGGGAACCTCTGTCGGGAACCTTTGTCGGGAACCTTTGTCGGAACCCTTTGTCGGAACCCTTTGTCGAGAACTTTTGTCGAATCGGCCATTTTTCGACAAAGTTTGCGACAGAGTTTTCGACAAAGGTCCGGAATCAGAGCGTTTGGGGCAGGCTCTAAGGTAGTGGCATGACGGTCACGGTTGCGGAAGCACAAACGAGACTCGCC
>Ga0209415_10014167_pt1 | contig 13044 bp, 10 predicted proteins | sample PeaSoiSIISIP2007_FD_187696 | JGI IMG/M metagenome (GOLD analysis project Ga0209415, IMG submission 187696) | Peat soil microbial communities from Weissenstadt, Germany - SII-SIP-2007 (SPAdes) (version 2) | ecosystem: Environmental > Terrestrial > Soil > Wetlands > Peat | place: Germany...
CACAAGGACTACATGTTCGACCACATCGCCTGGGGCGTGGACGTCATGAAGCGCGTGAATTCGCCGCGCGTGAAAATCCTCTACGACATCTACCACGCGCAGATCATGGATGGCGACATCGTGCGCAACATCCGCGACAACTTCCAGTGGATCGGGCATTTCCACACCGGAGGCAATCCCAACCGCCACGAGATCGACGACACCCAGGAGCTGAATTACCACTTCATCGCCAAGGCCATCGCCGACCTGAACTACACCGGCTACGTGGCGCACGAATACTCGCCCGCGCAGGGGCGCGACGCGATCGAGAGTTTGAAGCAGGCCATGTCGATCATGGAAGTGTAGGGTGGCGCAGGCATTTCTTGACCCGTCACCGGGCCTGCCTGTGTTCGAGGCCCGCCCGATCGGTACCGTCCACAGCCCCGTCGCGGCGCCCGTCGACGATGTTTGGGGCGGCGTTACGTGCCGGATCGATCTCGACGCTGCGCGCTTCACTCCGGACTGCCTCTCGGGGCTGACTGACTTTTCGCACGTCGAGGTCGTTTTTCTCTTTCACCTGGTGCGCGATTCGGAGATATTGACTGGCTCGCGTCATCCCCGCAATCGGCCGGACTGGCCCAAGGCCGGCATCTTCGCTCAACGCGGCAAGAATCGGCCCAATCGGATTGGCGTCACGATCTGCCGCCTCCTCTCGGTAGAGAATTTGTCTCTGGAAGTCGCGGACCTCGATGCCATCGATGGCACGCCGGTCCTGGACATCAAGCCCTATATGCGGGAGTTTGCGGCACGAGGCGAGGTGCGGCAACCGCAATGGGCCAATGAGCTCATGAGCGGATACTGGAAAACCGCGGAATAACGTTCCGGACAGGAGTTGTGCAAAACTGGTTTCATGGAGCGCGACCACGTCATAGCCGCGTTGAAGGCGCATGAACAGGAACTCCGCACGACCGGCGTGCTGAGCGTATCCTTGTTCGGCTCGGTCGCACGCGGGGAGGATTCCGCGCACGATGTCGATGTGGCGGTCCGTCTCAGCGAGAATTTCTCGGCGCCGGGTCTCGACTATTTCAGCCGCCTGAGCGAGCTCGAAGGGCGCCTGTCTGGCATTCTGGGCTGCAAGGTGGATGTCATCGAAGAGCCCGTGCGCAAGAAACGATTTCAAACAGAGATCGACCGGGACCGTGCCCTTGCCTTCTGACAAACCCGCCCGCCGCCTGGAAGACATCATCGAGAATGCGCAAGCGATTCAACTCTACGTCGCCGGTATGGACGTGACGGCGTTCAAGCGGGACCAAAGGACCTACGATGCTGTCGAACGGTGCCTCGAACGGATCGCCGAAGCCGCTTCCAAGCTGGGTGCCCTGGCCCCGTCGCTCGTGCCGGGTCAGCCTTGGCCGGAGATAAAAGCGCTCGGAAACCGCTTGCGGCACGAATACGACGCCATCCGGGAAGATCGGCTTTGGGACATCGTGCAAGTCGACCTCCCGCCGTTGCGCGCCGCCTGCGAGGACCCCTTGCGGCGGTTGCGCGAAACACAAGCAGGCGGATAGGCTCTCACAGCAACGTGTCGGGCTCCGGTCCGAATGGCTCGCCATAGGACCGGTCCGGCGCCTGCGCAATGCGCATCATTTCCCCGCGATCCGTCCAGTTCAAACAGCATCTCGAACAGTCGTCGATCACCACGTTCCCCGGGCCGGCCTAATAGTCCGTATCCATCAGCTCGTGGCACTGGGGGCAGTGGATGTGACGGTCCAGTTCCCGCGGGTCGGGTGCGTGCGGAACGCCTGGCCCTGGCGCACGAATATTCGCCCGCGCAGTGGCGCGACGCGATCGAGAGTTTGAAGCAGGCCATCTCGATCATGGAGGTGTAGAGTAGCACCGGCAAACAGGAACTCCGCACAGACTGGCATAGTGATAGCCTGAGATTGGCAGGCTCGCCAGCCTTGCGGGTAGCCGGACACAAAAGAAGTTAAGTTTGACCATCCCCTTGACGGCACCCAGGTGGGGATATCCTGTTCGGAGGGATCTCACGATGACAATCAATCTTCCGCCGCAGGTTGAACGTATCGTCCAGGACGCTGTCCTCTCCGGCCGGTACCATTCCGCTGAGGATGTACTCACCGAGGCCGTCGCCCTTTGGCAGACACAGAGGGCGGGTGCAATCACGGCGGGGGAACAGCGCCGGGAAGCCATCGAGCGGCTCAAGACGTTCGGAAGGCGGCACGGTCTCTCGCTCGGTGGCATGACGATTCGGGAATTGCGCAATGAGGCGCGTCCGTGAACGGAATCGTGCTGGACGCCTCGGTGACTCTCTCCTGGTGCTTCCCTGACGAGAGGACGGCTCTATCCCTGAAAGTGCTCGACCGGCTCAACGCCGGTGAAGACGCTTGGTCCCCGCGTTCTGGTCCGTCGAGGTCCTGAATTCGTTGCTGGTTGGCGAGCGGAGAGGACGAATCTCGCCGGAACAGACACAGGCCTTTCTTGGCGACCTTCGGGCGTTGCGCGCGACCTTTGACCATGCGTCTTTGGAGCAGGTGTTCGGGACGATTCAGACCATCTGCCGAGATCATCGTCTGACGCCCTACGATGCCTTGTACGTCGAGCTCGCCATGCGGTCGGGCTGCCCTCTGGCCACTCTGGATCAGCCACAGAAAGACGCGGCAACAGACCTCGGCATCCCATGCTTATGAATCAGGCCGCCCCTGATCCGCGCAGCGGGTAACGACTCGTCGCGCCCTCTTCAGATCTCCACGTGTCCACGCCGGCGCTACCGCTTCGACTTTGTCGGGACGGCGCCGCTCTTGATGATCAACTGCGTGAGCAGGTCCACCACCGTATCGAGCGGCAGACGGTCGGCGATATCGATGGGAGTCAATCCGCGGACGTCTTTGTTGTCCATGGGGACGCCCTTCTCGGCGAGGAACTGCACTACCTTACAGATCTCGGCCTGCGTCGAAATGCCGCCCGTGCCGGTGACCGCCGCATGCATAACGGTGGCGCCGGAATCGCTCACCACCGCCGGATGCGGGTCCAACTCCCAGGCGTACTTCACGGGCTCCACGTGGCCGCTGCCGGCAGCAGCCATCAGCAATGTCGAGCCATCCTGCCCCTTCAGCGATGCGTCCGCGCCGCCCGCTACCAGCGCCCGCATGACGTCTTCGTGGTTCGCCTTGGCCGCCATCATCAGCGGCGTCTGCTCGCCGACCGGACGGAAGAATCCGCCGCCACCGCCGCCCGCACCGCGGCCGCCCGCGGCAATCTTCACGGTACGCGCGTTGGGATTGGCGCCCTTGGCCAGCAGCGTCGTCACCAGATCGAGACTGCCCGCCTGCGCCGCCAGGTGCAATGGCGTGTTACCCGCGCGATCGGCCACGTTCGGGTCGGCCCCGCCATCCACCAGGGCGATGGCGGCTGATGCGCTCTTGTAGGCCGCTGCGACGGACAATACCTTCGTGCCGTCGGGGACCGTGTAGTTCGGGTCGGCGCCCGCGGCCAGCAGGCTCTTCACGCTCCCGGCGTCGTTCTTCACGGCGGCGAACACCAGGGCCGTGAACCCGCCCTTGGAAACGGCCTTGAAGTCGGCTTTGTGGTCCAGCAATACCTGCGTGACGGCGGAGTGTCCTTCCGCCGCCGCCCACATCAGCGCGGTCTGCCCCTTGCGCGATTCCACGGCATTGACGTCGGCGCCGCGCGCGATCAGTTGCCGCACGACCTCGGCGTTGCCCGTGTTCGCGGCGATCATGAGGGCCGTCTCGCCATCCCAGCGCGCCGCTTTTACATCGGCGCCCGCCTTTAGTAGTTTGCCTACCAGGGCGGCATTGCCGTTGGCGCAGGCCAGGGTGAGGGGCGTCTCGCCGTACTCGTCAGCGGTGTTGACCTTCGCGCCGGCGGCCAGCAGGAGGTCGGCCGCCGCGGTGTCGTCCAGGTACGCAGCCCATGCCAACGCCGTGGCGCCATCGGGCTGCGCGGCGTTCACGTCGGCGTGCTGGGATACGAGGGCGGTGACGGCTTTGTCGTCGCGCCGCTTGATGGCGTCGACGACGCGCAGGTCGCCCGCGGCATAGGCGGAGGCGGCGAGCACAAAGAGAAAACAGAATTTGGCCGCCGATGAACGCCGATGAACGCCGATAAAACAAGATGATCGATTTATCCGCGTTAATCTGCGTTTATCCGCGGCCATATTGTTTTTTTTCACGTCTTACACGTCCGTGAGTTTCGTCAACTCGCCCGTGCTGTCGCCCCACTTGTCCGCCGGCACGCCCGCATCGTGCAGCATGCTCAGCAGCAGGTTATTCAGCGGCGTGTCCTTGGGATACTTGATGTGCCTCCCGCTCTTGAACTGCCCCGCGCCGCCGCCCGCCAGCACGATCGGCAGATCGTGGTGCGTGTGCGCATTACCGTCGCTGATGCTGCTGCCGTAGAGAATCAGCGAGTGGTCGAGCAATGTGCCGTCGCCATCCGGCGTCGATTGCAGCTTCTTCAGCATGTACGCGAACGTATCCACGTGATGGGTGTTGATCTTGTGCACCTTCTCGATCTTTTCCGGATCGTTCATGTGGTGCGTCACGGAGTGGTGCCCGTCGGAAACTCCGATCGAACGGTAGCTCCGATTGCTGCCTTCGCGCGCCATCATGAACGAGACCACCCGCGTCATGTCGGCCTGGAACGCGATGGCCTGCAGGTCGATCATCAGCTTCGCGTGGTCCTCGAACTCTTCGGGGATCGCGGTGGGCCGCTCCATCACCGGCATTTTGACGGTGGCGTTCTGCTCCTCGGCCTTCTGGATGCGCCGCTCGATGTCGCGGATCGATTCCACGTATTCGTCCAGCTTGTTGCGGTCGCGCGCTCCCAGGCCCGATTCCAGCCGCGACACGTCCTCGCTGACGTAGTCGAGAATGCTGCGCTGCTGCTTGAGCGCCGTCAGGCGCGCCTTGGGATCGGTCGAATCGCCATCGCCGAACAGCCGCTCGAACACCGCCCGCGGACTGACTTCCACCGGCAGCGGCGTGGTCGGCGTGCGCCACGAAATAGTATTGGTATACGCGCAGCTATAGCCCGAGTCGCAGTTCCCCGCCAGTTGCGGGCTCTCCAGACCGATCTCGAGCGAGCCGAGCTGCGTCGTCTTGCCGAACTCCCGCGCGGCGATCTGGTCCGCCGAGATGCCCGCGTGGATATCCACCTCGGTCTTCTTCGGATGCACGCCCGTCAGCCACGTGGCGCCGGCGCGCGCGTGGTCGCCGGCCCCGTCGCCCAGCGCGCGGCCCTGCACCTGGGCGAGGCCGCTCAGCACCAGCAGCTTTTCGCGGAACGGTTCCAGCGCCTTCATGGCCGGCATGAACTCGTAGCTCGATCCCTCCGCCGCCGGAGTCCAGTATTTCATGATGATCCCGTTGGGCACGTAGACGAACGCCAGCCTCACCGCATGCTTGGCGGCGGTGGTGGCGCCGAAGGCCGGCACCATGGCATCCAGGAAGGGCAGGGCCAAAGTGGTGCCGAGGCCGCGCAAAAACGTGCGGCGGGGCAGGGATTTTCTAGTGACGATCATGGTTCCGGGGTCCTCCTCATTTCAAACGGTGTACTCTTGACGATTGCGGTTACCAGGGCCGAGAAGCGGTAATTGCCGGCGGCCGATTCGCGTAGAATGGACCGCACCGCCGGCTGGTCGTAATACTCCAGGCCGCGGCCCAGCGCGTACGTCAGCAGCTTCTGGCTAGCGGTAGTGAGAAACTCGTCGCGCCGCGTGGTGGCCAGGACTTTCTTCAGCCCCGCGGGACCGGAGATCGGTGTGCCGTCGGGCAGCTTGCCCGAAGGGTCGATCGCGCTCCCCGCATCTTCCGTCCGCCACTTGCCCACGCCATCGAAATTTTCCAGCGCGAATCCCAGCGGATCCATGCGCGAGTGGCACGAAGCGCACACGGCATTCGCGCGGTGCGTCTCCATCGATTCGCGCATCGAGAGCTTTCGGCCGTCCTTCCCCTTCTCCTGGAAATCCGGCACGTCGGGAGGCGGCGGAGGCGGCGGCGCGCCCAGCAGGGTTTCGAGGATCCACCTGCCGCGCTGCACCACCGAGGTGCGGTTGGGATACGACGTCACCGTCAGGACGCTGCCCTGCCCCAGCAGCCCGCCGCGGTTCGGATCGGTAAGCGTCACCTTACGGAACTGCGAGCCGTAGATATCGGGGATGCCGTAATGCTCGGCCAGGCGCTGGTTGAGATACGTGTAGTTGGCGTCCAACAAGTCTATGATGCTGCGGTCCTCGCGCAGGATGCTCTGGAAAAATAGGGTCGTCTCCTGCTCGAACGACTGGCGCAGGCTCTCGTCGAACTCCGGAAAAGCCATCGGGTCCGGCTTCTCCGCCGCCAGGTTCCGCAGGTAGAGCCACTGCCCCGCGAAGTTGCTGACCAGCGCTTCGGACCGTGGATCGGCCAGCATGCGGCGCACCTGCTGCTCGACCACCGCCGGATCTTTCAGCTTGCCCTTGTCCGCCAGTCCCAGCAATTCGTCGTCGGGGATGCTGCTCCACAGGAAAAACGAAAGCCGCGAGGCCAGCTCGAAATCCGAGATCCGGTAATTGCTGCCCGCAGCCACGCCCTTAGGATCGCGCTCGATGCGGTACAGGAAATCCGGCGAGACCAGCATGGCCCGCAACGCCATCTCGATGCCGTGGTCGAAATCGCCGTCGCCGCGCCCGCTCTTGTAGAACGCCATCAGCGGCTTGATATCCGCATCCGTCACCGGACGTCGAAACGCGCGCCGCGCCAGGGTCGCGAGAATAGTGTGGGCGCAGGGATCCTCGTCTCCGGCAGCGGCATGGCACACGAAGATCTTCTCGCGGCTGGGCGTATCGCCGCGGCCCGTGGCGTTGTACGGACCGGCGATGAGAACCTTGTCCACCTGCGGGGGCCCGCCGCCCGCGGGCACTTCAAATCGCTTGAGCCGTTCGCCATCCAGCCGCAGGTCCATCTCGGCCGGCGCATTCCGAGGGGGCGGAGGGACTGCCGCGCCACCGCCGCCGCCACCACCGCGCCGTCCGCCGGGAGACGATATTTCGGGCTTCCCGGATTCCCTGAGGAACGTCACCGCCACCGTGCGCAGCCCTGCTTTCACCGGCAGGCGAAGCTCGTACGGGTTCGAATTTCCGCTGCCATCGCCGCCGGCCATCTTCACGCGAATGCGGTACTCGGCGTCCAGCGGAAAGTAATAAGAGAAGCTCGTGCCGCCGCGCGAATCGAACGGCAGATCGTCGCTGATGCGCTCGTTGCGCGGCCCACGCCGGGCGCTGAACTCTTCTTCCCCCGGCTTCATGTGGATGTCGCCCACCGCCAGTCGGCTGACCGCGCGCGCCGACGACATGTACCGCTCGAGCAGCGCCGGCGATACCGAGAGCACGGCGCCGATATTGTCGAAGCCGTAGCCCGAATCGTCGATCGGCAGCGTCAAGCCCGCGTGCGTGTCGAGGGCCAGAAGATCGCGGATGGCATTGCTGTACTCGGCGCGGTTCAGCCGGTGCGCCGCGGGCCTGCCGGGATCGGGATTGGCCACGGCATAGCGGTCGAGCGCCTCTGCAAGTCCCTTGGTAAACGCCGCCGCGGTGGCTGCGTCGGGACGCGGCATGCCGGCCGGAGGCATTTCCCCGGTCCGCACCTTGCGCACCACTTTTTCCAATACCTCGGCGCTCGTGCCCAAGTGTGCCCAATCCAAGCCTTCGAGCGAGACGCCGCCGGTCTTGGCCTTTTGGTTGTGGCACATGACACAGTATTTGTCCGTGACCGCGGAGGGATTTGGTTGGGCACACGCCCAGGGCACCACGGCGATTGCCGCCGCGCAGCAAGCCAGACGCAATCCTGCCAACAGCCCCTCCTTAAGGGTGGATCTGGATCTATTGTCCTGCTTATCCGGGGCGTAGTCAACCGGCGCAATGCTGTTTTGTGGCGCAGGCTTTAGCCGGCTTTGGCCTGCGGCGGGCTTCAGCCAGGCTTCAGCCCGCCCATGCCCCACCGTGAGATGGGAGTTCTCCTTCTCCCTTTGCAATGCATCCAGCCATGTAAAACGGATACAATTCTGACATGCGTGAACTGTTGCTAACCGGATTGTTGGCCGCTTTGGCCTTCGGTCAGCCCGGAAAATTCGGAGCCTTCACCAATTCCGACGACGTCGGCGCTCCGCCCCTCAAAGGGTCCGCGGAGTTTGACGCCTCCACCGGGCAGTACAGGATTACGGGGACCGGCAGCGATATCTGGGCCAAGGCGGATCAGTTCCACTACGTCTGGAGGGAAATGTCGGGCAACTTTGCCGTCACCGCCACGGCCAAATTCCTCACCGAAGGAAACGCGCACCGCAAGGCCGTCATCATGCTCCGCAAGAGTCCCGACACCGGTTCACCATTCGTCCAACTCGCCATCCACGGGGATGGCATGCCCTCGGTTCAGTTCCGCAACACCCAGGCCGACAACACCAACACAGTCGATTTCCCGGTAGAAGGTCCGGGGACGTGGAAGCTGAAGTTGGTCCGGCAGGGCACTACCGTCACCGTGTGGATTGCCAAGGATGGCGCGCCCTTGCGAGAACTGGGACACACCCCCAATCAGTTGGGCAGCCCGATATTAGTCGGACTCGGAGTCAGCTCGCATAGCCAGCAGGCGACCAACACGGTGTTGTTTTCCGATGTATCGGTGGAACCACTGCCCGCGCCGGCCGGTAAGAAGTAATAACACGGACCTTGAAGTTATTAAGGATACGTATCATGTCTACAATCCGTCAGCTGCTGCTAGCCTGCCTGTTGTCTGCTTCGGCTTTCGCCCAAGGCGGAAGATTGGGCGTCTTTGCCAATTCCGGCGACGTCGGCGATCCGGCGATCAAAGGGTCCGCCCAGTTTAACGCCTCCAACGGGCAGTACCGGATCACCGGCTCCGGCGCCAATATCTGGGCCAGGCAGGATCAGTTCCAATATGTTTGGCGAGAGATGACCGGGAACTTCACGGTCACGGCCACGATGCGATTCCTCGGTCAGGGAGCCGACCACCGCAAGGCCGGCATCATGGTCCGCCAGTCTCTCGACACCGATGCGACTTACGCCGACGTCGTGATCCACGGCAACGGGATGCCCGGGCTTCAGTGGCGGAGCAAACAGGGCGAAGACACCAACGCATTCGATCTCCCGATCGACGGCCCGGGGACGTTCCAGGTGAAGCTGGTCCGTACCGGCGTCAGGATTTACATGTTCATCGCCAGGAACGGCGCCGAACTGAAGGAAATCGTACACACCGAAGTTTCGTTTCGCGGCCCGGTCCTGGTCGGGCTGGCAGTCTGCTCACATCAAGCGGACGCATCGGACAGCGTCATATTCTCGGATGTCTCGGTAGAGGCACAAGCGCCGCCGGCGCCCGGAAAACAATAGTGCGAGCCGTAGATTTGCGGAAAATGGGTTCCTCCGGCCCCCTCCGCAGCGTATGGGCCTAACTAACACGCTACCGGCTATTGAGAGCTCGACACTCGTGGGAACGGAACCCCACCTCGGGATTTCACTCTTGCCAGGAATGGACCGAGTACGGGGTCCGCCAGTGCTGCCTCCCGTTGCAATCGCAGTGCCTCTCTTTCCGGAATGCCAGCGTACTTTTCGCGGATTCTTTCCTGCACCTGCCGTTTCATGTCGACGCAATCGAACTCTTTATCCGTTCTCACAGGTCTACAACCTCCACTGGAGAGTAAATCTGAAGCGGTCGATACCCCTTCAGGATGTTAATTCCATTGAATCCTCGGATCTTGTCGAAGTGAACTATGCGCTTGAAATTCCAACTCACGACCATATCCACCTCAGCGACAGTTGCCGCCGCGATGTGTGCGGCGTCGGCCGATGACGCCGGTCCAACCACCCCTGCCGCTAAGTACGCATCACGTAAAGCCATAACCTCATCGTCAACAGTGATAGCCTCGACCTGGTTTTCTGGAAGCCCCGTCAACACCTGGCGCACAAACTCCGGCGCTTCTGTCAACTCCCTCGTAGTGACATCAGAAATCACCACAGCAAATCGGCCCCTTCTGACGTCGTCGAAGAATTTCGTGCTAGCGAGCTTGAATTCGCTATCAAAGCAACCACCGAAAACCGACGTATCCGCATAGATCCGTAGCTGCTTCACCGTTTCATTATCCCGCACCGGCGGATACCGGCGGCGGGGCCGCCAGTCCGCAGTGAAACGGGCAAGAATCTGCGAACTCCGGCCCCCTCCGCAGCGTATGAACCTAGCATGAGCCTCGCCCGCGATCTCCGCATCGGCCTGCGTACCATCCGCCACTCCCCCGGATTCGCCGCCACCGCGATCGTCACCATGGCCCTCGGCATCGGCGCCACTACCGCCGTCTTCAGCGTCGCCGACGGCATGCTCTGGAAGCCCCTGCCCCTGCCCCACCTGGAAACGTTGGCCGTGGTCCTGGGCAGGAGCCCCGACAATCCGCGCGACTGGAACGACACCACCCCCGCCGACGTCGCCGATATCCGCCGCGATTCCGCCTCCTTCTCCAGCTTCGCCAGCTTTACCGGCGGGCTCGCCAACATCGCGGGCGCGGGCGGAGAGCCGGAGCGCGTCGAGCAGTCCCTCGTCACCGCCAACTTCTTCGACGTCCTGGGCGTCCAGCCGCAGCGCGGCCGCGGCTTCCACCCGGGCGAAGACCAGCCCGGGCGCGAGCGCGAAGTGGTCCTCGGCAATGCGCTCTGGCAACGCCGCTTCGGCGCCGATCCCGGCCTCATCGGCAAATCCATCCGCCTCGACGACCAGAACTACACCGTGGTCGGCGTGATGCCGCCCAAGGTGGTCTTCCCCGTGGCCACCGAGCTTTGGACGCCCCTCGCCTTCACCCCGCAGGAGTGGAACTCGCGCCGCAACCAGACCCTCGGCTCGCTCGCCCGCCTGAAGCCCGGCGTCTCTATCGAGCAGGCCTCGGCGGAACTCGATGGCATCGGCCTGCGCCTCGAACAGCTCTACCCCGAGAGCAACAAGAATCGCCGGTTCGCCGCCATCTCCGCGCAGCGCTACCTCATCGGATACTACAACCACGATTACATGCTCATGCTTCTCTACGCGGTGCTGTTTGTGCTGCTGATCGCTTGCGTCAACGTCGCCAACCTGCAATTCGCGCGCGCCACCGGACGCCAGCGCGAATTGGCCGTACGCACCGCGCTGGGCGCCGGCCGCTGGCGCATCGTCTCGCAACTGGTCACGGAGTGCGTCCTGCTCTCGCTGGGCGGGGCCGCGCTGGGACTGGCGGTAGCCGAGTGGGGCCTCAACCTGATCCGCGGCGGCATGCCCGCGGAGATCGAAAAGTACATCGTCGGATGGAAGGAGATCCATCTCGACGCGCGCACTCTTGCTTTTACCTTCGGCGCTGCCCTGCTGAGCGGCATCGTTTCCGGACTGGTGCCCGCGTGGCAGTCTTCCCGCCCTGACCTCACCGAGTCGCTCAAGGAGGGCGGCCGCGGATCGTCCGCCGGCAGCGCGCGCCATCGCCTGCGCAGCGTCCTGGTGGCCGCCGAAATCGCCCTGGCCGCGGTGCTGCTGGTGGGCGCCGGCCTCATGGTTCGCGGCTTCGGCCATCTCTTGAACGGCAGCGGCGCGTTCGAGCCCGAGACGGTGCTCACCCTGCGCCTCGCCATCACCGAAAGCAAGTACAAAGAAAGCCACCAGGTGGCCGGCTTCTACCGCAGCGTGCTGGAGCGCATCGATGCCGTGCCCGGTGTGCGCTCGTCCGCGGCCGTCAGCGCCCTTCCCTACAGCGCCCATAGCAGCGGCCGCCTCTTCACCATCGAAGGACGCACGCCGGAGCCCGGCCACCAACCCTCCGCCCTGTTCCAGGTCTCGAGCCCTGCCTATTTCGCGACGCTCCACATTCCGCTGCGTGCCGGCCGCCTGCTCTCCGAGGGCGACGGCCCCGATGCTCCGCGCGTGGCCGTCATCAGCCAGCGCCTTGCGCAACGCTTCTTCCCCGGCGAACCGCTGCCCCTCGGCAAGCACATCAAGATCGGCGCATCCGATTCCCAATCCCCCTGGCTCACCATCGTGGGGGTGGCCGGCGACGTCACGCACGACGTCTACGACCGCTCCCCGCGCGCCACCCTCTACGTGCCCTGCATGCAGTCTCCGGCGCGCTTCATGGATATCGGAATCCGCACCGCCGGCGATCCCATGCGGCTCGCGCCCGCGGTCACCGCGGCCATCCGCTCGGTGGATGCCGAGCAGCCCATCAACCAGGTGCGCACCATGGTGACCGCCATGCATCACCAGGCCACGGGTCTGACATATGTCGCGGTGATGATGGGAATCTTCGGCGTGCTGGCGCTGGTGCTCGCCGCCGTGGGAGTATACGGGGTGATGTCGTACCTGGTCTCCGAGCAGACCCACGAAATCGGCATCCGCATGGCCCTGGGCGCGCCACGCACCACCGTCTTGAAAGTGCTCTTCCGGCGCGGCCTCGTGACCGCGGGAGCCGGACTGGCGGTAGGGCTTCCGATTGCCTTCTTCTTCGCGCGGCTGCTGGCATCCCTGATCTTTGGAGTGGATGCCGCCGACGCCGCGACCTTCACTGGCATTCCGGCGGCGCTGCTGGCGGCCGCGGCTATCGCCATCTACGTCCCCGCGCGCCGCGCCATGCGCATCGACCCTATCGTGGCGCTGCGCTACGAGTAACACCTTATTTCCGAAGCCGCGTACTTAGTAACTCGTATTAAGAGTCGCAAGAGCTTACTGACCTGCGTTATGTCACAGAGCCGCGGCCGTCGGAAGCCGCGCAAGAACCGTTCTGGCCGCGGATAAACACCGATGAACACGGATAAATCATTGGTTCTCTTATCCGCGTTTATCTGCGTTCATCGGCGGCCCAAATTCTTTTCACTAACTTCTACTCTGACAGTAATTGGCCCGGTGCTCGCACGCCAATCTCAATACCGTGCCGACGAATAAGGCCTCGCGTCGGGGGAAACTGTGGGCGACTGGTACGTTTCGAATAGCGGCTCTTACATCAGCCAGTGCACGCGGCGAAGACAACACCGGATAGCAG
>Ga0209415_10014168_pt1 | contig 13043 bp, 12 predicted proteins | sample PeaSoiSIISIP2007_FD_187696 | JGI IMG/M metagenome (GOLD analysis project Ga0209415, IMG submission 187696) | Peat soil microbial communities from Weissenstadt, Germany - SII-SIP-2007 (SPAdes) (version 2) | ecosystem: Environmental > Terrestrial > Soil > Wetlands > Peat | place: Germany...
TCAAAGGCATTCGCTATCTCAGCGAATACAACGGACATTGGAACGACATCAGTATCTGTAAGACGCTGCCGACGGCTAATTTTAGCGGAGCAACTTATCTCGGGGAGAACTATAAGCACTTCCAATCCGCCGAAGCCAACACCGATTTCGTCCTCGGTGAATTCCCTTGGCAGGTTCGCGTCGGCGAAAAGGCCGCGGTTACGGAATACGTGCATCCCCCCCGTGTCCTCTCCAGTGAAAAGCTCGACAAGGAGGTGACCTGGTCCATCGGCGAGTACATGTACGGTCGGGAAATCTGGGAGGCCTTTAAGTTACCCGGTGGCCCGCCCGAAGCGATGGGTGTCTACGAGAATCAGCCCTCGCCGGTCACACTCAACATCACCGGCATGTGGGCCGCCTTCGCCGCATTTACCTTTTTCCTCCTGGTGGTTATGGCCGTTTTCGATATGCGCGCAAAAAAGGAGCCCGTCTTTCAGGAGACCTACCAATACCATCGCGCTGAAGCGAAAGGCGAGGCCTCCTTCGTCACCGATGTTTTTGAACTCACCGGTCGCACTTCCACCGTGGAAGTGAAAACCTTCGCCCCGGTCAGCAACCATTGGATCTATTTGAATTACGCGCTCATCAATCAGGACACCGGACAGGCCTGGGACTTCGGGCGCGAAGTCAGCTACTACTCCGGCTATGACAGTGACGGTTCCTGGACCGAAGGCAAACAGAATGACTCCGTCGTGGTTCCGAGCGTCCCACCTGGCCACTATTATCTGCGTATAGAGCCGGAGGTTGATCCGTCGCTTCCCGGCATTCCGTATACTGTCGAGATCATCCATGATGTGCCGGTCTTCGGAATCTTCGGCATCGCCTTTCTCGCTTTGCTCGTGCCGGTAGTCATCATTTCCTTCCGCGCCTACACTTTCGAGCGGTCCCGCTGGTCCGCAAGCGACCATCCGCCGATGCAAATGTCCAGCAGTTCAGGAGACGACGAATAATGTTCCGAAAACTCTATCTACTCTATGGCGCCATGGTGCTCAGCACCGCTGCTTTTGGCCAATACCGCGGCTGGAGCCTCGACACCATCAACCAACTGAAAAATGTTCCGAAGTCCGTTCGCGATAATCCCGGCTCGTACCGCTCGGTTTACAGCGGCTATCACCATTACACAGGAGGCAAATAGGATGAACCTCGTTCCCCTTGGCAACATCGTAGCTGCACTGATCTTTGCGTTCATCGGAATATTCATTTTCGTCATCGCGTTTATCGTGATGGACAAGTTGACGCCTTACCACCTCTGGAAGGAAATCGTGCAGGAGCACAACATGGCGCTCGCTATCCTCGTCGGCGCCATGTCTCTCGGCATCTGCATCATTATTGCTGCCGCGATCCACTAGCCCATGGGCATCCTGGTGTTCATTTCCGTGCTGCTGGTGGCGGCTTGCGGCCTCATCTATGAACTTGTCGCCGGCACGCTCGCCAGCTATCTCGTCGGCGACAGCGTCTTTCAATTCTCCACCATCATCGGCACGTACCTTTTCGCCATGGGCATCGGCAGCGCCCTTTCTCGCTACATCAATCGTGGCCTCGCCAATCGTTTTGTCTTGATCGAACTTCTCCTCGGGGTCATCGGCGGATTTTCCTCCGCGCTGTTGATGCTGGCATTTGCCTTCACGCAAGGATTCGAATTGATTCTGTACGCGCTGGTCATCGTGATGGGCGTTCTGGTGGGGCTGGAAATTCCTCTGTTGATGCGCATCGTCCGCGACCGCTACCAGTTTCGCGACGTCATCGCGCACGTTCTCACCTTCGATTATCTTGGCGCCCTGGGAGCTTCGCTTCTTTTTCCGATTCTGCTGGTGCCGCGCCTCGGTTTGGTGCGCTCCGCAATGTTATTCGGCCTGATCAACGCCGGCGTCGCTCTCTGGAGTACTTTCCTCTTTGCGAACCTGCTTTCCGCTACTCGCGGCTTGCGCATTGCCTCTCTTATAGTCATCTGCGCATTAGGCGCCGGAATCGCGCAAGCGAAGCACATCACTGCCAGCGCGGAAGACAACATCTACGCCGACGAAATCATTTTTGCCCGCGACACCCATTACCAGCATCTCGTCCTCACCCGCTTCAAGGACGACTTGCGTCTTTTCCTTAACAGCCATCTCCAATTCAGCTCCCGCGACGAGTACCGCTACCATGAAGCCCTAGTTCATCCCGGTCTGGCTGGCGTTCCCGCCCCGCGCCGCGTTTTGATTCTTGGCGGTGGCGATGGCCTCGCCGTCCGCGAAATCTTGAAGTATCCACAAGTCGAGAGCATCACGCTCGTCGACCTCGATCCCGAGATGACCCGGATTTTTTCCTCCAACCCCATGCTCACCAAGCTGAATGACAAATCGCTTCTCTCCCCCCACGTTCACGTAATTAACGCTGATGCTTTTCCGTGGGTCGATTCGAATGCAGAAAGTTTCGATTTCATCGTCATCGATTTTCCCGACCCCACCAATTATTCGCTTGGCAAGCTCTACACCACCGCCTTCTACCGCGCCGTCGCGCGCCATCTCAGCGCCCAGGGATTGCTCGTGGTGCAGAGCACCTCGCCGATGTTCGCGCGCGATTCCTTCTGGTGCATCGCGCAAACGTTGAAGCAATCCGGCCTGCAAACGTATCCCTATCACGTCTACGTTCCGTCGTTTGGCGAATGGGGTTTTGTCCTGGCCGGAACGCACGATTACGCCTTTCCAAAATGGCTCCCCACCGGATTGCGTTTCGTCAATGTGGAAGGCCTCCCCGCGCTCTTTCAGTTTCCCCCGGACATGGCGCCGCTCCCCATGGCCGCCAACCAGCTCAATAGCCAGATTCTCGTGCGCACTTACGAGAACGATTGGAAGGACATCAGTCATTGAAACTGGGCCGCCGCAAGTTCCTCGGTCTCGGCAGCGCGGCGCTCGTCGGCCTCTCGTTAAAAAGTGAAAAGAAGATCGAAGGCTCGTTCGTCAACGATTCCTTCCAAATGGGCCATCTCTTGCGCGATCGCGCTAGCTTTTCGGCCGCCAAGCGCATCGAAAAAGTTCCCGTAGTCATCGTTGGCGGAGGAATCGCCGGACTCAGCGCCGCCTGGCGCCTTCGCAAGCGCGGCTTCAACGATTTCGTTCTTCTGGAAATGAACGCTCAGGCCGGCGGCAACGCCCGATGGGGCGAAAACGAAATCACCGCGTATCCCTGGGCCGCCCACTACGTCCCCGTTCCCGGCCCGAAAGCTGTCTATGTCCGCGAACTCTTCGAGGACCTCGGCGTCTTGAAGAACGGCCAATGGGAAGAACGCTATCTAGCTTTTGCACCGCAGGAGCGGCTATTTCTCTACGGCCGCTGGCAGGACGGCATCGAGCCCGCCGTCGGCCTCAAACAAAAAGACCGCGAACAGTTTCAACGTCTCGAAAATCTCTTCTCTGAGTATCGAAAGACCGGCGCTTTCACAATTCCTCTCGAACTCGGCCGTTCCTCAAAATTTCAAGATCTCGACCGCATCTCTTTTTCCGATTGGCTCCGCCAGCAGAACTTTGACTCGCGCCTCTTGCACTGGTACATGAACTACGCCTGCCGCGACGATTACGGCGCGCATTCTAGCGATACCTCCGCCTGGGCCGGCATCCACTATTTTTCTTCCCGCGAGTCCGAGGAAAAAGGCCCGCTTACCTGGCCCGAAGGCAACGGCTGGATCACCCGTCGCCTTCTCGAACGCGTCGGCGCAAACATTCGAACCAATCAAATGGTCCATCGCGTCACGCCAACCCGCAACGGGGCAAGTGTCTTCGCTGGCGACACCGAGTTTCAATCCGAATTCGTCATTTTTGCGGCGCCGGTATTTCTCGCCCCCTATCTTATTGAGAATCTTCCCCGCCTCCACGATTTCGTCTATTCCCCCTGGCTCACCGCCAACCTCACGCTCGACCGCTATCCCGATTCTCGAGGCGCCGAACCCACCTGGGACACCGTCTTTCTCGATTCACCCACGTTAGGCTACGTCGACGCCATGCACCAAAGCCTCCGCACCTACGTGGACCGCACCGTCTGGACCTTCTACTGGGCCCTCGCCGAAGGCGTCCCCGCGCAAAACCGCCAGTTCCTCCTCGAAAAAGATTGGTCCTATTGGAAGGAAGCTATTCTCCACGACCTCGAGCGCGTCCACACCGATATTCGCCAGTGCGTCTCCCGCATCGATATCATGCGCATGGGCCACGCCATGATCCGCCCAGCCGTTGGCAGCATATTTTCAGAAGAACGCCGCCTTCTCTCTCGCCGGAATGACCGCATCCTCTTCGCCAACTCCGATCTCAGCGGCATATCAATTTTCGAGGAAGCCCAATATCGCGGTGTCGAAGCCGCCCAAAAAGTGCTGAAAAAACTCCACAGCTAGTGCCCCTCCGCCTCCGCGAGTAACAAGATTCTCGCCTGTAACTTTTCTTCAGTGGTGGACTCTCCCTCATGGAGAGCCAGGAACCGCCCTGTCCCGCTCTGTAAATTGGCGAGGACGGTTGGCAAAGTTCCGGCATCCAATTCAAGGCAATGCACGTAAAATGATAGGTGCGCCGAAATACCCCAGGAGATCGGGAGGAAAGAGATGTTGATTCGCAAGTCCCCAGAGCTGACCTACGCGGATGTCACCCCGAAGTCAGTTTATTTGGACCGCCGCAAATTCCTTCGCGCCATGGGAATCGTTGGCGCCACCGCCGTTGCCGGAAAAAGTCTTTTCGATCTGGCGTTGCCCTCGCAAGCAGCCCTCGCCGCGACCCAATTCACCGGCCTCATCAAAAGTCCGTTCAGCACCACCGAAAAGCCAAACACTTTAAGCGACGTCTCCCACTACAATAATTATTACGAATTCGGCACGGACAAATCCGACCCCGCGAAATACGCGCAGAGTTTCAAGACTTCACCCTGGACCGTCTCGGTCGAAGGCGAAGTCGCCAAGCCTCGCAAATTCACCATGGACGAAATCTTGAAGCTCGCTCCGCTCGAAGAACGAATCTACCGCCATCGTTGCGTCGAGCGCTGGTCCATCGTCGTGCCCTGGATCGGTTTTTCCTTCAACGTTCTCGCAAAACTGGTCGAACCCACCCCAAAAGCTCGCTACGTTGCCTTTCAAACTTTTTATGACCCACGCCAAATGCCCCAGGCCAAATATGGCGGCATCGATTTTCCCTATGTCGAAGGCCTCCGCATCGACGAAGCGATGAACCCACTCACTCTTCTTTGCGTGGGCATGTACGGCGACACCCTCCCGCCCCAGGATGGCGCTCCGGTCCGCATGGTCATTCCCTGGAAATATGGCTACAAAAGCATCAAGTCCCTGGTGAAAATCCGCTTCCAGGAAAAAGAGCCTCCCACCACTTGGAATCGCTACGCTTCTAATGAATATGGCTTCTACTCCAACGTCAATCCCGACGTCGACCATCCGCGCTGGAGCCAGGCCAAAGAACGCCGCCTCGGCGAGATCTTCACGCGCCCCACCGTGATCTTCAATGGCTACGGCGACCAGGTCGCCAGCTTGTACAACGGAATGGACCTCAAGAAATTCCACTAAGGTGGACATTCCGCATGCGCACCATCCTCGTCAGCAAATGGACCAAAGCCGCCGTCTTCCTGATCTGCCTGATCCCTTTCGCCGATCTGCTCTGGCGACTCATTACCAATAACCTCGGCATCAATCCCGTCGAAACTCTTCAGCACGGCACCGGCGATTGGACCATCCGCTTCATCGTCTTCACACTGTGCATTACGCCGTTCCGCAAACTCTTCAAGCTCCCCGACTTCATTCGTTTCCGCCGCATGCTCGGCCTCTTCGCCTTTTTCTACGTCTGCCTGCACTTTCTCACGTATCTCGGCCCCGATCAGTCCTTCAATCTCTCCGGGATGTGGAAAGACGTCGCCAAGCGCCCGTTCATCACCGTGGGCTTCGCGGCCTTCGTATCACTGATTCCTTTGGCGATTACTTCGACGGCCGGATGGATTCGTCGCATCGGCGGCAAGCGCTGGCAACAGCTCCATCGCTTAATCTATTTTGCGGCTGTCTGCGGGGTGGTTCACTATTACTGGCTGGTGAAATCCGATGTGCGGAAACCGCTCTTCTACGGAGCGCTGGTCGGAATACTAGTCTTATTTAGACTAGTCGATTGGTTCTTCAAACGTAGGAGCCAAACGCCCGTTCGCGTGGCTGCTACAGGCGTTTCAGTGAACGGCTGAGGAATCTTCCGACGGCGGAGCCTCGACGAACTCCACGCCCCAGAAGCGCGGCGCCGGCGTTAGAAATTCCACGCCCACGCGCTGCCCCTTGTCCCCAAGATCACCCAGGTACACGACGCGGCATTCCAACTCTTCCATCGTCTCAGGGTTAGTGATCACCAGCATCTCGCCGTTGTCCACTTCGTGCTTCAGCAGCAAGAGGCCGCCATGCCCGTTGACCACCAGGGTTTCACAAGTTTCGCGGAACTTCTTCCCGTTGTGGCCGCGGCCCTGCGCTTGTACGCGCATTTTGTGAAAGACTCGCGAGCTTCGCCGGGGTGAGAGTGCAGTGACTTCGCTCATAGCCCCATCTTCGGCCGCCCCCGCTATGCCGTCAATCTGTCCCTCCGTACAGGTGTTCCCTAACCGCAATCTTTAGGAACGGAGCTATTTCTTTGACAACGCCGTGAATCCGCGGCGCCGATTGAGCAGCACTGCGGTTTGCGCAAGTCGTCTTCCTACTTGCCCACCATCAGAATCGAAAACGAACCCGGCACCATGGGGCCACGGGCGGGACGTCCTGCTGGTCCCGGCGGCGCATCAGGCGCAGGCGTACCGAACTCCGCCGCCATCGTGAACAGGTGATTCGTCTTTGTGTCGAGCGCAAGAGTCTTGGCGCCCAACATGGTTTGTAGCGTCTGCTCGACCGCGAAGCTCGTGGGACTGTTTTCCTTGATAAACGTCATCGAACCCGCGTTTTCCGCGCTAATCGCTTCCATCGTGGCGGAATTGAACGCCACCGTATCCACCCCCATGCCCGTCGGCAGGGTCGTAATGATGTTCCCGTTGTCAGCGTTCACAATCACGACCACCGGCGACGGCTGGCGGTAGTACGCAAACAGGATGTGATTCTTGGCGTCAAAAGCCAGCCCGCTTCCCCCAGTGCCCTTCGAGCTCATGTCGTAGTGCGCCGTAACCGTCAGGCTCGTCGCGTCCACTACCGCAATGTTGGCCTTGTCCGCGATGTTGACGTAGATCGTTCCTTTGCCGTCGCTCACCGCCTGCTCGGGCGCGCCGCCCAAGTCCAGAGTCTTAACGACGGTACCATCCGCCGCGTCAATCACCGTGGCATGAGGCGGTTGATGGCTCAGCACCCATACCCGCGCGTTGTAGGGATCGCATAGGATCCCGTCGGGGCGCCCATCGACATCAATCGTCTTGATTACCTTCAATGTGGTTGCGTCCCACATCGTGAGCGGTTTTGTGGTCGAGAAGCCGTGGCGTGATTTGGAATCGACCGTAGCGCCCCCGGCCCGAACGTCAGCCACCGCGCCAGCCGATTCCAGCGTATCCAGGTTGAAGACCATCACTTGCCCCCCCGTGGCCCCACCCCGCGGAACGTACAAACGACGTCCCTCCACGTCCGCGAAAATATAGTCATATCCACCTTCGCCGCCCACTCGAGCCGTCTTCAGCACCTTATAAGGCCCAATGCCGGAAGGCTGTTGGGCCAGTCCCATGCACGCCGATGCCACGGTCACTGCTGCAAGCGCAACTGCTCTCGAAATGGTTCGCATATTTGCTCCCCCGATGGTCCAGAATTCCGCTTGGACCCAAGACGCGAGCGAATATACACCAAATTGAACCACGAGCGTCGAGTCCTCCATATTAATCCTCCGTTTAGGTGAGAGTTGATAATTTCTGTAGTGGATCCGAATGGACGTTCGGAGAGATGCTCGAGCAATAGCTTCGTGTATCGTGAATCAAGGTTTGCATAGACATGTCCATCGCAACTCTGTACGTCGAGGAACTCCGGGCTACCATGCGCGGCCGTTTCGCGTGGATTGGCGCCGGCGTCATTCTCCTGGCCGTAGGCGGTGTCGCCACAGTTGGCACTCAGGACACCTGGCTCGACGGCTACGGCATCATCGCGTACTTCCTCGTGCCGCTGGCGTTCATCCCACTTGCGGCTGTGTTCCTCGCGAGCCCGCGCGCGAATCGCTTCGTGGAAAGCGTCTTCACCGCCCCCGTCGAGCGCCGCGACTGGCTGACCGCCAAGCTCTTGGTAATCATCACGCTCGCCGCGGCTTATTATGTGGCGCTCGTGCCGATGGTGCTGGTCTACGTGCATCACATCGGTACTCCACTGCTCTTGCAGAAGTTGCTGATCTGGGCTCCATGCTTGCTAGTCGTGAGTATCGCCATGGGCGCGCTGATCGGGGTTCTGTTCATCGGCCAAAGCATCGCAGCTCCTGCCGCGACGGGCATGGGCATCCTCCTCGTGTATGCAGGCTTCGTGCCGCTCCAGGAGCTATTGGTCGCGCAAGGGAACGGCGCGACGCGCACCGGCCACCTTACCCTGCTGAGTCCCGCCGTCCTGCTCAAGAACGCCTTCGGCTTCACCCTGGCCGTGGGAAGCATTCCTGCCACCACCACGCGCACGTGGATCAGTCTGCTCGCCATGGTCATCGGAGCGTTGGCGCTCGCCGTGTGGGCGTTTCTGCGCGCGCAAGGCGTGGAAACCTGGGAAGCGAGTTGGGGCCAGCGCTGGACCATCGCCCTTGGCATCCTCCTTATCGTCGTCCTGCCCGTTCTCGTGGCCGATACCAACTATGACAAGCCCGCTCCCCACGCCACCAATGCGCCTTCCATCCAAAGGCTTTTCGCTCGCGCCGGCAGCAGCCTCGTCCTGACACAGCCTGGCGGCCAACCACCCATCCGCTGTTGCAGCACCATCCTCAATCGCGATGAGTGGCCCCCCTTCGGCACCGACGAGCCCACGCGCCGCGATCTCCTCGTGCTGCTTCCCGTTGACGCCACCCAGCGCGTGACGGACTTGCACATTCAAGTCGTCGGAGAAAACGGACTGGAAGCGAGCGGCGATCCAGACGCGCTTGCCCCTGCTCCGGAAGCTCTTGAGAAGCACATCTACCCGAATGAGACGGGCCCGCCGGCGGCGGATGGCCACCACGTCGTAACCGGTTGGATGGCGCGCGTCCCCGTCACGCTGATTCCCAGGCAGCCGTGGGACATCGGCGGCGTTCGCTACCCGTTGCACGTCACCGCCACGTACCACGTCGAAGGCGAGGGCGCGATGCGCACGTTCAGCTCGCGAGCGGCTATTGACGCCCAAGTCGCGAAAGCCATCTACGAAATGGGCGCCGCGGCGCTCATTCTGCCGCTCGTCTGTTTTGGAGCGGCCTTCAAGCGTTGGAGGCAGACGCGATGAACGCGACGACGGTGGCTACGGCCACGGACTACGCCATCGAGATGGACGGCCTCACGCGTCGTTTTGGCGACTTTGTCGCCGTCGACAAGGTCACCTTAAGAATCCCCAAGGGCCAGCTCTACGGATTCCTCGGCCTCAACGGCGCGGGAAAGACCACCACCATTCGCATGCTCACCACGCTGCTCCCTCCCAGCGCTGGCACCGCGAAACTCTGGGGACACGACGTCCTCAAGGAGCCTCTCGCCGTTCGCAAACTCGTCGGCCTGGTGAGCGACGAAACCAGCGAAAGTCAATCCACCTGGACTGCCCGCGAGTACCTCTCCTACTTTGCGCGTATCCGCCACCTGCCCAATCCCGAAGACGAAGTCGAGCGCATCCTGGACGACGTCGGCCTTGACCGCAAATTTCGCGGCAAACTGATCTGCACCTATAGCACCGGCATGAAGCGGCGCGTGGAAATCGCGCGCGCCCTTATGGGCCGTCCGAAAGTCCTCTTCCTCGATGAACCCACGCGCGGCCTCGACCTGCCCGCCAAACGCGACATGTGGAGCCTGTTGCGCCGTCTCGCGGCCACCGAGAACGTCACCACCTTTCTCAGTAGCCATGACGCGCAAGAAATCCGCAGCCTCTGCAGCGAAATCAGCGTAATCGCCCGGGGCCGCCTCGTTCACACCGGCCCAACGCGCGAGCTCGGCGGCGACATCGATGCCTTCGAAGAGCGCCTCGTCCAAATGCTGACCCAGTCCGAACGCGCCGAACCCGCGGGCCTCCATTTTCGCGTCGAACCAAAAGTCGCTCCCACGGAATCGGCCTGACCAGTTTCCGATGAGGCGACTCATGGAGCCAGTCTCGAAGATTGGTTGAAAGCTGCGTCCGGACTTTCGCAAAAACAAGTTCTCTCGGTGCTGAAACTCCTGGGCACCGCCAAGTCCTGACTTACGCGCTCATCGGTAACTGCCTTCGAGTGCCAAAACCCCAAGGCTAAGGAAACGCTTGTTCTGAAATCTCCCCGCGCTATACTCGGTTCACTCGACATTCTTGTCGACATCGGCGCTCCCGCCGAGAAGGAGGTGATCCTGTGAGGTACGGTTTACGTTGACGCAGTAGAGGGGGCGCTTGTGAGCTTACCGAGCGCCTCTCCCTTTTTGCTCCCTCCGTCCGAATTCCCTGTGACTTGACGGATTTGTTCAGCGTCTTATCCCTAGTCGGTGACCGGCAGCCCGCCTGCTTGTGCCTAATGCTGCTGCGGCCCTAAAATAGAAGAGCGGCCACGGCAGGTCACCTGCATCTTTGCATTCGTTCCGCTGCCGCAAACATTCGCACCAAGTCTTTCGTATTCATATTGGAAAGGACTCAAGTCCCCTGAGGACCCCATATGAACCTTGCTGACCTGATTGACTCTTCCCGCGACCAGCATCTCGCGGAACTTTGCGAATTTCTGCGCATTGCCAGCGTTAGCGCCAAAAGCGAGCACAAGCCCGATATCGAGCGCGGCGCGCGCTGGGTCGCCGACCATCTGCGTGCCGCCGGATTCAAACATGTGGAGATCGTCCCCACGGCCCTTCACCCGCTCGTCTACGCGGAATCCTTGGAGGCTCCGGGCAAACCCACCATCCTTTTTTACGGCCACTACGACGTGCAGCCCGCCGAGCCGCTCGATCTTTGGACCTCTCCCGCCTTTGAACCCACCGTGCGCGATGGCAATCTCTTCGGCCGCGGCACCGCCGACGACAAGGGACAGGTTCACATCCACATGAAAGCGCTGGCGGCCTTGCAGCAAGTGAATGGCCAGTTCCCCATTAATATGAAAGTGCTCATCGAAGGCGAAGAGGAAGTCGGCAGCGTCAGCCTCTGGAATTACGTGCAGAACAACAAAGAAAAACTCAAGGCCGATGCCCTTCTGGTCTCTGATACTTCCATGCTCGGCAAGGGCGTTCCCTCCATCACCTATGGCCTGCGCGGATTGAATTACTACCAAATTGAACTGACCGGCCCGGAGCGCGATCTGCACTCCGGAGTCTACGGAGGCGCCGTCCCGAATCCCCTCACGATCCTCACGGAGCTTTTTGCCAAGCTGCACGACAAGAATTACCGCGTCACGGTCCCCGGCTTCTACGATCAGGTCGCGAAAGCCTCCAAAGAGGAGCGCAAAGCGCTCAACGCTCTGCCTTGGAAGAAAAAAGACTTTGAGAAAGCCGTCGGTGCACCCGGCTATTTCGGCGAGACGGGTTTCACCACCGTCGAACGGCTTTGGATTCGCCCAACGTTGGAATTGAACGGCTTCTGGGGCGGTTATCAGGGCGAAGGCGCCAAGACGGTAATTCCCTCAAAAGCATTTGCGAAATTCTCCACGCGCCTCGTCCCCCATCAAGAGCCGCACAAAATCGCCAAACTCGTCGAGAAGCACGTTCGAAAGCTTCTTCCCAAGACCGTCCACTGCAAATTCGATGTCTTGAGCATGGGAAAGCCCTGGGTCGCTCCGTACCATAATCCGATTTTCAAAAAGGCGCAAAACGCTCTGGAGAAAGGGTTTGGCAAGAAAGCCGTTTTCATCCGCGAGGGCGGTTCCATTCCTTTCGTGACGCAAATGCACGACACCTTCAAAGTCCCTTGCGTTTTGATCGGTTTTGGCCTCCCCGACGAAAACGCTCACGCCCCTGACGAGCACATCGCCCTCGAAAACTATTTCGGCGGCATCAAAGCTATCGCCCATTTCTACGCCGATCTAGCCACTCTTTAGCCATTGGGGAGTGCCGCGGCTCGCCGCCGCTTTTCTTCCATCCTCGTTCCCGCTCCTGCGTCGCCGCTTCCCGTTCGACGCACGCTGCCATATCCGCGTTGGGATCGCTCGCAACCCGCTGTTTCAGCGGTGATTTCCACACACCACCAAAAAATGCGCATTTTTCCAGCCTTTTTTGCGATTTTTCCTTGCGTTCTCCGATTACCTTGGCTATAGTCCCTTGCGGCCCGAGTTTTTTGCTGATAAACAGGGGTAGTTCACTCGCGGCCTGCTTCGATTCGATTCGGAGTGGAAAGAAAATTCAGGAGGATAAGCATACTAGATGGCAGCCAAGCCACTGAGCAAGACCAAAGTTGTGGGACACATCGCCGAGAAAGTCGGCACACCGAAGAAAACCGCTGCTCTCTTTTTCGAAGAGCTGTTCAAGCTCGCCGTGAAAGAAGCCAAGGGCGGAGCGGGCAAGTTCGTGATCCCGGGGATCGGCCGCGTTGTGAAAGCGCACCGCAAGGCGCGCATGGGCCGCAACCCGCAAACCGGTGAAGCGATTAAGATCAAGGCGAAGACCGTTGTTCGCCTGCGTCCGTCGAAGGCGTTTAAAGACGCCGTCCTGAAGTAGGCGCAATTTCTTTTGAGTTTTAGCCCCCGGCAGCTTGAGCGATCAGGCTTTCGGGGGCTTTTCTCTTTCCAGCGTTCCGTTTTCAGTCGCCAGTTTTAAGTAAACAAGAAACTGCGAATCGCAGCTAGCAGTTCTGTCGACAAAGGTCCCCGTCCAAATTCACTCAACTCATGCGACTGTAAACTGCTAACTGAACACTGAGAACCGGTACGCAGGCGGCCGAACGATAGATCAAAGCGTTTTGACGTAAGCGA
>Ga0209415_10014169_pt1 | contig 13043 bp, 11 predicted proteins | sample PeaSoiSIISIP2007_FD_187696 | JGI IMG/M metagenome (GOLD analysis project Ga0209415, IMG submission 187696) | Peat soil microbial communities from Weissenstadt, Germany - SII-SIP-2007 (SPAdes) (version 2) | ecosystem: Environmental > Terrestrial > Soil > Wetlands > Peat | place: Germany...
CCCGGCGTCGACCGTGCGCCAGAGAGTGGTGGCGGGCACGGTCCGAGTCCCCGACCCTGGCCCGGTGCTCAGCCCCACGCCCACCGCGGGCGTGGTGAATCCGACGTAGAGCCACCCCGTCGCGCCCGGGGCGCTGAACACCGTCCGGAAGGTCCCACCCCCGTCGGCGGTCCGTCGCAGGGCGGGGCTGTCTCCGTCGACGACCACGGCGGTGGTGGCATCGGCCGCCGCGATCTCCGAGGAGTTGACGATCTCACCCGTGCCGAGGTCCTCGAAGGTCGCCCCCGCGTCGGTCGAACGTTGAGCGGAGGCCATCATGCCGGTCGGGCACATGAACCACAGGACCCTGTCGGTGGCGGCCTGAACCGTGCCACCGAGCCCCGCGTTGCACGGGCTCCGACCGCTCGTGAAACTGGCCCCTCCGTCCGAGGAGTGTTCGAGGAGGTCTCCGGTCCCGCTCTCGGCGTCGATCCACACCTGTCCGTCGTGGGCGGACACGGAAGCCTCGGGCGAACTCTGGACACCCGGTAGGGGGGTGGCGGTCCACGAGCTCGAGTGCGCGGCGCTCCGCTCGAGGTGGACGTCACGGCAGCCCGTGTCGGTGCAGTCGCCGACCACGACGTAGACCTCCCCGTCGCTGATGTCGAAGGCTTCGACGTCACCGAGCACCTGTGCGCTCCAATGCTCCCCTCCGTCGTGGGTCACCCACAAGCCGCTCGTCGTCCCCGACGGGCGCACCCCGACGGCGTAGCCGTCGAAGGGATCGGCGAAGCGCAGGGTGTCGATCACGCCGGGAGCGGTGGCCGACGTTCCATAGGCGAGCGGTGCCGGGGGGGCCGGGATACCGACGAAATGCGCGCCTCCGTCGGTGGTCCGGATGATCGAGGTGCAGACCGGCGCCGAGCACGGTGCCGTGCCGAGCAGCCAGAACTCCTCGGCGGAGACGGCCGTGTAGGCCACGGCGTCGAACCCGCTGGGCACCGGGCCCCCCGACGGCGCCGCCGCGGTCGTCGACGTCGCCGCCGGTGCCGAGGTCGACGTCTCCGAGGGTGACGTCGCCGACGTGCTCGACGTCGTTCTCGGCACGGGTGTCCCCCCCGGCGTGCCTCCCGAGCAGGCGGCCACCGTCATTGCGGTGGCGGCCAGCACCAAACCCAGAGTCACCCGGTCGACGACCGTCGCCCGCTTCACGGCGAGCTCACGCCTCCATCGTGACTCCTCACGGGCGCATCTCACGGGCGCATCATGTCTCGTGCAGGGTGTCGACAGGGCCCGGCTCACGGTGAATTCCACGCCCGAGCGCCTGTCTTCGTTGCCACGCCACTGTCGGGATCAGGTGGTTCGAAGCCTCGTTCGGGTGAAGAAGGGCTGTTGGGGTCTTCTCGACGCCGCGGGTCAGACCGTCTCGTCTGGCGCGGCGTCGGTCGGTACCGGGCCGCCGGGCTCGAGAGTGCCGGCGGCGATCTGATCGGCGGCCCAGTCGATCCAGTCGATCTCGGCCGTATAGAACCGGCGGCCGAACTCGATGGAGAGCCGGCTGGCTCGGCGTGTCGGGTTGGCCGACCAGTCGACCTCGGCCATCGCCTGTTCGATCTGGGCGAGGTGGCGGACATACTCGGCCCGGTCCCGCGCCAGCTGGGCGAGTGCCTCATCGGTCGGGAGCACCCACAGGCAGAACACCCGCAGCTGCGCCTCCTGGCGTATCGAGTAGTCGGGCGGCGTCTCTCGGAGCCAGGCCCGGAGCGCCTCGATCCCGGCGGGCGTCGTCTCGTAGACCTTGCGCCCCCGGGGACCGTCACCGGTCTGGGCGATCAGTCCGTCGGCCACCAGTTTCCCCAGCTCCGGATAGATCTGGCTGTGCTGGGCCGGCCAGACGTTGCCCATGGAGACACCGAAGAAGCGGGACAGGTCGTAGCCGCTCATGGGCTCGCCGGCGAGCAGATCGAGAAGACCGTGGCGTAAGGACATGTGAATATTCTTACATGTTGTACTTGACACGTCAATGCCAATACTGTTGGATATGACCTGTCAGTCTCAACATGTAAAGGAGAACCGATGCGCAACCCGACCCCACAGCAGATCCACGGCCGAAGGTGGGCGACGCTCGGCGTCCTCTGCCTGTCCCTGCTGGTCGTGGTGGTGGACAACTCCATCGTCAACGTCGCCGTCCCTTCGCTCGTCCGGCAGTTGCATGCCTCGACGACGGCCCTGCAATGGATCGTCGACGCCTACACACTGGCCACCGCCGGACTCCTCCTCACCATGGGGAGCCTCGGAGACCGCATCGGCCGCCACCGGACGCTGGCCGCCGGCCTGGTCGTCTTCGGGATCGGATCGGCCCTGGCGGCGATCTCGGAATCGGCCGCCCAGCTCATCGCCTGCCGGGTCCTCATGGGGATCGGAGCGGCCGCCATCATGCCCGCGACCTTGTCGATCCTGACGAACGTCTTCACCGACGCCAGCGAGCGGGCCAAGGCGATCGCCATGTGGTCGGCCGTCGCCGGCCTCGGGGTCGCCATCGGCCCCTCACTCGGCGGGTGGCTCCTGGAGCACTTCAGCTGGGGCTCGATCTTCGTGGTGAACCTGCCCATCGTGGCCGTGGCCCTGACCGCCGGCCGGCTGGTGGTGCCGCCCTCCGTCAACCACCACCCGTCGCGGCCCGACCCCATCGGTGCCGCGCTGTCGATCGCGGGGCTCCTGGCCGTCGTCTACGCCATCATCGAGGCACCCTCGAACGGATGGGTGAGCGGCACCACCGTGGGCATCGGCACCGTGGGCGCCATGATCCTGGCCGCCTGGGTGGTCTGGGAGCTGCGCAGCTCCCACCCCATGATCGACCTGCACATATTCGCCAATGCCCGCTTCAGCGCCGCCAGCTTCGCCGTGACGATGATCTTCCTCTCCCTGTTCGGCTGGTTGTTCCTCTTCACCCAGCAGCTTCAGTTCGTCCTCGGTTTCAACCCGCTCCAGGCCGGGGTGCGTGCCCTGCCGTTCGCTCTGACCATCGGAATGGTGGCGCAACCGGCGGCCAAGCTGTCCGCCCGGATCGGTACCAAGGTCGTCGTCGCTTCGGGACTCGCGCTCATGGGCGTGGGATTCGGTCTGGTGTCGACCTCGAGCGTCCACACCCACTACCCGTTCCTCCTGGCGGCCAGCGTCATCGTCGCCGCCGGCATGGGCCTGGCCATGGCGCCGGCCACCGATTCGATCATGGGCTCGCTCCCGCCGGCCCAGGCCGGCGTGGGCTCGGCCGTGAACGACACCACCCGGGAGCTCGGCGGCGCCCTCGGGGTGGCGGTCATCGGATCCGTCTCGGCCACGTTGTTCTCGTCCCACCTGCACCGCCTTCTCGTCCACCTCCCGGCTCCGACCGCGGCACGCGCCAAGGTGTCGGTGGGCGCCGCCGTCACCTTCGGCCAGCACATGGCGGGTCCTGTCGGCCGACAGCTGGTCGACGTCGCCCGTCAGTCGTTCATCACCGGCGCCGACCGGGCCGTGCTGGTCGCCGTCATCGCCGCCCTGCTCGGCGCGCTGGCCGCCGCGCTCTTCCTCCCCGCCCGGGCCGAGGCGGGCCTCTCCGCCCCGGCGACCACAGCCATGGCGGGGGGCCTCTCCGCCCCGGCAACCACGGCCGCGGTGGCCACGGCCACCCACCCTCGCGTTCTCGGAGGGGTCGCATCCGTTGCCGGCCCGGGGCCGTGGAACGTCACGGTCGGTCAGGTCACGTCGGAGCGCAGGGTCGTCAAGGTGCCGACCAGCGCCAGGGCAACTCCGTAGACGAGGAGCATCACCGCTCCACCCCACCAGGGCAGCAGCCGGGTGTTGGCGCCCTCGAAGGTCGTCCGGGCCGCATCCTCGAGCGCGGTGGCGGCCTGTCCCGGAAGGTACTCGCCGATCGTGGGCCAGATGGCCCCCACGATCGTCTCCAGCACCAGGGTGAAGCCCAGGCCGACGACGATGGCGACGACCTGGTTCTTGAGAAGGGCGCCGAGGCCGAGGCCGTAGATGGCGAAGAGTCCCGTTCCGAGCACCACGCCGGGCGCGATCCGGGACCAGTCGTGCCACATCGTCTGGGTCGTGGCGACGAAGTACAGCCCGTGCTGCGCCCGACACAACGCCTGGGACATCCCCTGTTGCACGCCGGCACGGCTGAACGACGTGAGACATGCGTGGACCTTGGCAGCGACGAGCACGAAACCGAGGAGGAGGCCGGCCACCATGGTGACAACGCCCAGGGCGATCCCTCCTCCGAAGGCGGTCCCCAGTTTGGCGGTGACGACCCGCCCCCGACGCGGCTCCGCCAGGAACGTCGGGGTCACGGTCTTGTGGCGGTACTCACCGGTGATGATGAGGACGCCGAGCATCAAGGCGAGGAGCCGCGACGTGTCGAGCACCGAGAAGACGTTGGTGAACCACTGGGAGGAGCCGTGGGGGACGATCCCGGCCTCGCCGCCGCGCCGGCCCCCCGGAGCGAAGGCGATGGCGAAGCCGAACCCGAGGTCGATCACCACCAGGATGCCGAAGAGCACAAAGGTCGACCAGATCGTCCACAGCTTCCGAACCTCGGCCGCGAGCAGCCGGGTCACTTCGGCTCCTCCAGGGGGCGGGACGAGGAGCCCGGAGCGGGGGAGGGGGCTCCGCCCGCCATCTGCCGGTAGTCACCCATCAACCCGGCCCCGTGGCCGGGGTGCATCCCCTCGCCACCGGTCAACTCGAAGAACAACGACTCGAGCGATTCGGTGGTCGACACCATCTCGTGAACCTCGATCCGGTTCTCGACCATGATCGGACCCACGACCTCGGCCGCCGCGCCCTCGGACACGACGTAGCCGTCGTGGACGGTCGCCGGAAGGTGCGCGGCCTGCAGCGCATCGACGAGGCGCTGCGTGTCCGGCGTCCGCACCCTCACGGCCCGCTTGGTGCCGGCGGCCAGCAGGTCCTGCAGCTTCCCCTGAGCGGCCAGTCGACCGGCGGCGAGGACGATGACGTCGTCCACGGTCAGCTGGGCCTCGGACAGCAGGTGGGACGACACGATCACGATGCGCCCGTCACCACCTCTGCTCGCATCCCCGGAGGCGTACCACTTGAGGAAGTCGCGGAGCCACGCGATGCCCTGGGGGTCGAGGCCGTTGGCCGGCTCGTCGAGGACGAGGATGTCGGGTTCGCCGAGCATGGCACGGGCGAGCTCCAGCCGCTGGCGCATGCCCATCGAGAAGCCGCCGACCCTCCGGTCGGCCGCATCGCTCAGGCCCACCAGGGCGAGGCACTCGTCGATCCGACCGAAGGAGATGCCGGCCGTCGTGGCGATCAGCTTGAGATGGTTCCTTGCCGTGCGGGCCGGGTGGAAGCCGGACGCTTCGAGGACGGCGCCCACCCGCATGGTGGGGTCGGGCAGGTGACGGTAGTCGTGGCCGTCGATGAGGACGGTGCCCGAAGTGGGGGTCACGAGCCCGAGGAGCATCCGCAAGGTCGTCGTCTTCCCGGCCCCGTTGGGCCCGAGGAAGCCGGTGACCCCGCCGGGAAGGGCGTCGAAGTCGAGATGGTCGACGGCGAGGACCTCGGGGCCGAAGCGCTTCGTCAACCCCCTCGCCTGGATGGTGGGCATGTCCAAGCGACCTTATCCCTCTCTCTGTCGGCGTCACCTCCACTCTCTGCGCCGAGAAAGGCGCCGCCCCCCGAGGGCATCCACCAGGGGATCTCCCGGGCCGTCCACCCTGGAGGGGCCCCCAGGGCGGTTGCCCGGTGGCCGGCTATAGGCGATCTTCCGGGACGCCGATACCCCGACCATGGACCGGGCGGGCGAGAAGGGGGCATTGGCCGTCGTGGTCGACGATCGGCCCGGTGTCGTCGGCGACACCCTGGCGTCCAGCGTCGGGGCCTTCGGTGCCTTCGGTGCCGTCGGGGTCGTCGGCGCCGTCGGCGAGGACGACGCTTCCCACCACGCGGCCCGGCCCGGCCTGGGGCGCTGGGTTCGGTACACCGGCTGGAGCCTCCTCGGACTCCAACTTCTGGCCATGCTGGCCTTCAGCGACACGCAGTACAGCCGCTTCGCTCTGACGAATGACTTCGCCGAATACTCCCAGGCCTGGTCGGCGATCGCCCATGGCAATCTCAACCCGTACATCGGAGCCCTGGGCGTGCCCTTCTGGAAGAACAACGGCGAGTTCGCCATGTGGCCCTTGGCACTGCTGTTTCACATCGACCCCCATCCCATCACGCTGCTGTGGGTGCAGGACCTCGCCGCCGTGGCCACCGAGGCGGTCGCCTTCACCTGGATCAAGAAGGTCATCGAGCGCGCCGGTGAAAGGATTCCCAAGGGAGCCGGCCCGTTGCTGGCCATCGGCGCCGCCGTCGTCCTTGTGGCCGATCCTTGGGTGTACGAGACCATCGCCTTCGATTTCCACTTCGAACCCATCGCCGCGTTCTTCGTGTTGCTCGTGGGCTATGACCTCTGGTCCGGTCGATCCCGTCGGGTGTGGTTGTGGGTGGCCCTGGCCCTGCTCTCGACGGGACTGGCGGGTCTCCTCCTCGTGGGCGTCGGGATCTCCGGCGTCCTGGCAGGGTCAAGAACCCGACGCAGCGGCGTACTGATCGCCGCCGCCGGCGCCGGTTGGTTTCTCATGCTGAGCGTGGTGGGCGGGATCGGCCTCGGAGGGGCGACGCTCGCTCGGTCGTACGGGTACCTGGTTGGTGCCCACAAGGGGCGGATCGGACCCCTCGATGTGATCGCCGGCGCCCTCGGGCATCCCAGTGCGGTGGCTCACGCGATCGCTTCGAACGGGGTCGTCGTCGTCTCGTTCCTCGTCGTCTTCGGGGTGATCGGGGTCGTCACTCCATGGGGGCTCGGCATGGGACTCGTCGTCCTGGTGCCGGTCCTCCTCGACGAGGGCGGTCACCTCGCCCGTTACGGGGCCGCCTTCCAGTCCTGGCCGGCGATGCCCTTCATCCTGATCGGCTCGATCATGGTGGTGGTCCGACTTTTCCAGAACGGTGATTCGGCCCGACGGGTGGCCAAGGTCACGCTGGCCCTGTGGGCCTCCCTCCTCGTGTCGTTCGCCTTCGTGGCGTTGCCGGGTCTGCCGCGGGCGTGGTTGTGGATCAGCCCGCCGGCCGCGGCCGAACTGGCCCGCATCGAGCCACAGATCCCGGCGGACGCCGAGGTCGTCGTCTCGGTGCCCGTGATGGGACGCTTCGCCGAACGGGACTCCGTCTACGGCTTCGTCGAGGACCACCAGACCGTTCCTGTCGATCGGAAGGTGGTCGTCTTTGTGTTCAGCCCCTACGAGTCCTTCCAGAAACAGCTCAGTCGGGCCGGGATAACGGCCGCCACCGGATACGTCGCCCATCGACTCGGTGCCCGCCTCCTGGGCGCCCGGTCCGGCGTCTCCGCCTTCGCCTGGTCACCGCCGGTCGGAACCACCCGGGTCACCCTGCCCTGATCCCGTCCCCCCGGGGGCTGGCACCGAACTGAAATGTGTTCTATTTTCGGCCGGTCGTGACCGGAGAGGACACGGAGTGCCGCGACCAGGCGTGAAGGGGGCAGGGTGATGGCCGAGAGCGAAGTGCTGAGGGCGCCCCACGTCATCGAGTACACCTACACCCGATCCGTGGGCCCGGTCATCGGCGCCTTTCTCACGGGACTTCGGGACGGGAAGGTCCTCGGGGCGGCCACCCGAAGCGGACGGGTGGTGGTACCCCCGACCGAATACGACCCGATCACGTCCGAAGACGTCGGGGATCTGGTCGAAGTGGGCCAATCCGGCGTCGTCACCACGTGGGCCTGGGCGGCGACACCGCTCAAAGATCAGCCGCTCGACCGTCCCTTCGCGTGGGCTCTCGTCCAGCTCGACGGAGCCGACACCGCCATGCTCCACGTCGTCGCCGCCGCCGGCCCCGATGCGATGAGGAGCGGAATGCGGGTCAGCGCCCGCTGGCGCCCACGGGCCGACCGGATCGGACATCTGCGCGACATCGAGTGTTTCGTTCCCGAAGGTGGTGGATCATGAGCGACGAGCCGGTCACGATGCTGGCCACACCCATTCGGATCGAATACGAGTTCACCGCCGGACTGGCCCAGTCGCGGTATCTGAAGGGGATCGCCCAGGGTCGGTTCCTGGGCCAGCGCTGTCCCAAGTGCGGGAAGGTCTACGTCCCACCGAGGGGTTCGTGCCCGACCGACGGTGTCCCCACCACCGACGAGGTCGTCCTCGGGAACACGGGGATCGTCACGACCTACTGCGTCGTGAACGTCCCCTTCCAGGGCCAATCGATCGAGATTCCCTACATCTGCGCCCAGATCCTCCTCGACGGGGCCAACATCGCCTTCATGGGCCTCATCCAGGAGATCCCGACCGAGGAGATCAGGATGGGGATGCGTGTGGAGGCTGTCTGGGTGGACGAGAAGGACCTGGGCCCGACCATGGCGTCGGTCAAGTACTTCCGGCCCTCGGGCGAGCCCGATGCCGCCTACGAGACGTTCTCGGAGTACCTCTGATGGCCCGGCGGTCCGTGCGGCCGGTGGCCGTCGTCTCCTTCGCCCAGTCCGACATGATGCGCCGCGAGGAGCACCGCAACGACGTCGAGGTCCTCCAGCCCGTCATCCAGGACGTCTTCGGGAAGATCGGGCTGACGAAGGACGACATGGGGTTCGTCTGCTCAGGGAGCTGCGACTACCTCGTCGGTGCCCCCTTCAGCTTCGTCCAGGCCCTCGACGCCGTGGGCGCGTGGCCCCCCATGCGGGAGAGCCACGTCGAGATGGACGGGGCCTTCGCCCTGTACGAGGCCTGGACCCAATTGCAGGAGGACGACATCGACACGGCCCTCGTCTTCTCCTTCGGTCGTTCGTCCATGAGTGAGATCGGTCGGGTCCTGACGCTGCAGCTCGACCCGTATTACATGGCGCCGTTGTGGCCCGACCCGGTGGCCCTCGCCGCCCTGCAGGCACAGGCTCTGATCGACGCCGGAAAGTACACCGAGGCCGACTTCGCCGCCGTCGCCGCTCGCAGCCGTCGCGACGCCCGCACCAATCCCCACGCCCAGGTCACCGGCGACCACTCGCCGGAGGAACTCCTGGGCGACGACTACGTGGTCGCCCCTCTCCGACGCCACGCTCTCCCACCCATCACCGATGGTGCCACCGCGGTCATCCTGGCCGCCGGAGACCGAGCCACAGAGTTGTGCGAACGGCCGGCATGGATCACCGGCATGGACCACCGGATCGAGACACACGCCCTCGGGGCGCGTGACCTCACGACCTCCCCGTCCACCCGGTCGGCGGCGGAGGGGGCCGGCATCGGAAGAGGTGACGACGGTGCGGTGGAGGTGGATGTGGCCGAATTGCACGCGCCCTTCGCCCACCAGGAGCTGATCCTGCGCGACGCGCTCGGTCTGGGCGGCACGGCGGTCGTCAACCCCTCCGGAGGGGCTCTGGCCGCCAACGGCATCATGGTGGCGGGCCTGGTCCGGATGGGCGAGGCGGCCAGCCGGATCATGGACGGATCGGCACGAACCGCTCTGGCGCACGCCACGTCGGGTCCCTGCCTCCAGCAGAACCTCGTCTGCGCGCTGGCGGCGGAGCCCGCCGGAGACGGGAGGGGTTGAGATGGCCGAACGTACCGCCGTCATCGGAGTCGGGCAGACCTATCACAAGGCGAAGCGCGAGGACGTTTCCATCGCCGGCCTCGTCCGCGAGGCGGCGGTCCGCGCTCTCGACGACGCCGGGATGGACTGGTCCGACATCGACGCCGTGGTCATCGGCAAGGCGCCGGACATGTTCGAGGGCGTGGTGATGCCGGAGTTGTATCTGGCGCCTGCGCTCGGGGCCGTGGGGAAGCCGATGATCCGGGTGCACACCGCCGGTTCGGTCGGGGGGTCCACCGCACTTGTCGCCGCCCACCTGGTTTCCTCCGGTACCCACGAACGGGTTCTCACCGTCGCCTTCGAGAAGCAGTCCGACTCCGACGCCATGTGGGCGCTGTCCATCCCCCAGCCTTTCTCGGCGCCGCTGCTGGCCGGAGCCGGTGGATACTTCGCACCGATCATCCGCGCCTACATGCGCCGATCCGGGGCGCCCGACCACATCGGCATCCTGGTGGCGGTGAAGGACCGGAAGCAGGCCCTCAAGAACCCCTACGCGCACCTCCACATCGAGGACATCTCCTTCGAGATGGTGAGGGACTCGATCATGTTGTGGGATCCGATCCGCTACCTCGAGACGTGCCCGTCGTCGGACGGGGCCGCGGCCATGGTCCTGGCCAACGAGCGGGTGGCCGACGGTTCGTCGTCCTCCCACCCCCCGGCGTGGATCCACGGGATGTCCATGCGTTCGGAGCCCACCATGTTCGCCGGGCGCGACCAGGTGAATCCCCTGGCGAGCAAAGAATGTGCGGCCGACGTCTACCGCCAGGCCGGGATCACCGAGCCACGGCGGGAGATCGACGTGGCCGAGGTCTACGTGCCCTTCTCGTGGTACGAGCCGATGTGGCTGGAGAGCCTGGGCTTCGCGGCCGAAGGGGAGGGGTGGAAGCTCACCGACTCGGGTGCCACCGCCCTCGACGGAGGGGACATTCCCTGGAATTGCTCCGGGGGCGTGTTGTCGTCCAATCCGATCGGTGCCTCGGGGATGCTCCGCTTCCTGGAGGTGGCCATGCAGGTCCGGGGCCAGGCCGGCGAGCACCAGGTGGAGACGGTCCGCCGGGCTCTCGGGCACGCGTACGGCGGTGGCTCCCAGTTCTTCGCCATGTGGGTCCTGGGGGCAGACAAACCCTGAGCCGACCGCCGCTACACTGCGGCTGCCGGCGGCGACAGTGGAGGTCCGACCCATGAAGGTGGTCGTGGATTACGACGCGTGTGCATCGAACGCGGTGTGCATGGGCATCGTGCCCGAGGTGTTCGAGGTCCGTGACGACGGGTTCCTCTACGTCCTGGCCGAGAACCCGCCGTCCGAGTTGTGGGACAAGGTCCGGATGGCGGCCAACAACTGCCCCACGGGTGCCATCACGCTCGAGGACGAGTAGCGATCGTGGGCGAGCAGGCCGGGGGCGGCCGGCCCCGGGTCCGCTTCGCGCCGTCACCCACGGGATTCCTCCACGTCGGCAGCGCCCGGACGGCGCTGTTCAACTGGCTCTACGCCCGTCAGACCGGGGGCACCTTCATCCTCCGGATCGAGGACACCGACGCCGAGCGGAACCGTGAGGAGTGGGTGGACGGGATTCTCACGTCCCTGGCATGGCTGGCCATGGAGCCCGACGAGGGTCCGTACCGGCAGTCCGAACGCACCGACCGCACGAACGCCGCGATCGACGTCCTGTGGGAAGCGGGCGCCGTCTATGCCTGCGACTGCAGCCGGGAGGAGGTCGAGGCCCGGACGAAGGGGAACGCCACCCCCGGGTACGACCGTCACTGCCGGGACCGGGGTCTCGACCGCGGCGCCGGGGCTCTGCGGTTCCGGACGCCTGACGACGGTCAGGTCGTGGTCCACGACCTCATCAGGGGTGATGTCACCTTCCAGTGCAACACCATCGAGGACTTCGTGGTTGTGAAGTCGTCCGGAGCTCCCCTCTTCGTCCTGGCCAACGTGGTGGACGACATCGACATGGGGATCTCCCATGTCATCCGGGGTGAGGACCTCCTGCCGTCCACGCCGAAGGGGTTGCTCCTCTGGCGGGCACTCGAGGGACAGGACGCGCAGCTCCCGGTGTTCGCCCATCTCCCGATGCTCGTGAACGCCAAGCGGCAGAAGCTGTCGAAGCGCCGGGACACCGTGGCCGTCGAGTCCTACCGTGAGGAGGGCTACCTGGCCGACGCCGTGCGCAACTATCTGGCCCTGCTCGGATGGAGCCACCCTGAGGGTCGAGAGATCCTGTCGGCCGGCGAGATCATCGAGACGTTCCGGCTCGAGGACGTGAACCATGCGCCGGCCTTCTTCGATGTCGACAAGTTGCGCTGGATGAACGGCGAGTACATCCGGGCGATGCCGGCGGACGACTTCATCGAGGCGTCCCGGCCGTGGACCACGCCGCCGATCGCCCCCTGGCCGTCGGATCGTTTCGACGAGAACGTCTTCCGCCGAATGGCACCCCTCGTCCAGGAGCGGGTGACGGTCCTGGGCGAGGTGACGTCGATGGTCGACTTCCTCTTCGTCGCCATGCCCACGATCGACGAGGCCGCCTGGGCCGTCCTCGAAGCCGACGACTCGGCCCCCGCCATCCTCGAGGGTGCACTCGAGGCATACAGAGACTGCCCGTGGTCGGCCGAGGTCTTGCACGGGGTCACCCAGGCCGTGGGGGACTCGGTGGGCAGGAAACTGGGCAAGGCGCAGGCGCCGGTGCGGATCGCCGTCACCGGTCGCCGGGTGGGGCCGCCGTTGTTCGAGTCGATGGAGGTCCTCGGACGCGCCGCCGTGCTCGAGCGCGTCACAGCGGTGGCCGACCGCCTCGGTCGCCGGCGCGGCTGACGGCGAACGCTCGTCGGGAGAAACAGGACGGTGGCGGTGGCGGTGGTGGCGGCGGGACGCCTGCTCCGATCGTTGCACCGGATCCTGCGTCTCGTTCTCCTCTTTCTGGCCCTGATCATCGGGTACCTCGCCGTCACCGCTGTCCAGGTCTGGCTCACGTCGCGCCACTCCGAAGCGCGGGCGGCGCAGGCGGCCGTCGTCATGGGCGCGGCCCAGTATGACGGGGTGCCGTCCCCCGATCTGGCGGGACGGCTGCGCCAGGCCGACGACCTGTGGCGCCGCCACCTCGTCCCTCTGGTGGTGGTCACCGGGTACAAGGAACCCGGTGACCAGTTCACCGAAGCGCAGGCGTCGGAAATCTGGCTGGTCGCCCACGGAGTTCCGGCCGGTGCCATCGTCGAGGTGGGAGGCGATGACTCGTGGGCCAACCTGTCGGACGCGGCGGGAGCGCTGGACGAGCGGGGTCTCGATCGCGTCCTGATCGTCACCGACGGGTTCCATGAGGACCGGAGCCTGGCCATCGCCACAAACGTCGGGTTGAAGGCCTGGCCCGTGCCGGCGTCGGCTTCCCCCATCACGGGTTGGTCGA
>Ga0209415_10014172_pt1 | contig 13041 bp, 7 predicted proteins | sample PeaSoiSIISIP2007_FD_187696 | JGI IMG/M metagenome (GOLD analysis project Ga0209415, IMG submission 187696) | Peat soil microbial communities from Weissenstadt, Germany - SII-SIP-2007 (SPAdes) (version 2) | ecosystem: Environmental > Terrestrial > Soil > Wetlands > Peat | place: Germany...
GGGCTGGCGAGCCATTCCGGCGCCAGGGAGTCCAGCGATTCGGGATAAGAGCCTCGGCGCAGCCGGTATCGTTCGATAGCGATGGCCGCTACCAGCAGCCGGCGCCGCGTCTCCCAATTGGCGACGCGCCCGAGCCGCGACGGGGCTGGCGGCGGCCCGGAGATGGCCGGCTCGAAGGCAAAGCCACACACCGGCTGCAACCCCAGCACCATTGCAAGACGCTCTCTGGACCCGCGGAATGCCCACGCCTGCAGATTGCTGGCCCCGGGCGTCCATGATGCGATTCCTGGCAGCCCAGTTATCTGCTTCCACGAGGAGCAGGCTTCGGCCCGCCGGTAATCCTTCTCGCAATCCCGGAGGAGCCGCAACAGCACCTCCTCGTCTTCATACTTGCCGTTAAGCCGGTAGCGAATGTCAGCGCGCTTCTCTGTTAGCCACTCCAAGACGCGCCTTGGCTGGCCGAAGAGCCAGAGTTCGGGCGACGGCTGAGGCCGATGACGAAACGCGAGCCCGTGGCGGTAAGCCTGTTCCACGGAGGCGCGCGCAAAGGCGGCCATCTCGGGCAAGCCGCTCCGCACATCGGCCGACTCCCATTCCTGCTGCAAGGCCGCAAGCTGGGCGTCATTCCACCCGCCTGCCTGCAGCGCCTGCCAGGTTGCGCCGTAGGCCACGCGCAAGTTCCGGTCCCGCCAGGTATAGAAATACACAAAGGGCTGTGGCCGCCACTCGGCGACCAACCGCGTGAGCGCCAGCAGGTTCGTCCAGGCCCTGGCTTGGTCTCGGTCGTGCAACTCTAGCAACGCTCGCGCCGCCAGAGGGCAGACCAAGAAGCGGGACCAGTCGGCGGTGTAATACTCCAATGGGCCGTCTTTCATTCTTGGCGGCGGGCAGAGGCAGGGGCCGGAGAATATTGTCTGGCAGACCCGACCCAGCATGGCCTGATTCAGCCGGCGCTGGTCGCCCCATAAGTCTGTGGTTCCGGAACTCTCCAAGTCGGGCTGGTTCCACAGGACCAGGGCGGCATTGGTTCCCAGAGCTGGGAGCCAATCGATAGCCTCCGCCGCGCCGGCGGCGTGTCGGCCGGCCTCCTCCAGGGCCGCGGCGCGAGTGCTCTCTTCCGGGGAGATTCCGAAGTGAAACTCGCCCAGTTCGAGCTTGAACCCTTCCTGGCGCAGGGCGCGGCGGGTGCGTTCGAGCTTCGCCTGCGCGCCATTCCTGCACGAGGAGAGGCCCGCCAGCGTGCCCAGAAGAACCCAGGCAGCCACGGCAAACAGTCCAATTTTTGAGGTGCGCTTCATTCTGCCTCACTCAAGGCTACCCTAAACCCCGTCAACGGCCAGGCATTTGCCGTTGTTCTGCCGCGGGAAAACGAAGATGAGTATCACTCTCGATTCGTGTCCGCCGCGCTCGCCTGACCGGCAGCTACAAGGGTTACCCGATTGGTCTCACCGGGTCGTGCCTCAACCGAGAGCGCGCGCCAACCGGTGCGCCCACCGTGCTGGCCGATTGACTCTCCCCAGACCATGACATCGAAGAGACCCGCGGGAACCTGAGGGAAAGCAAAGTGGCCATGGTCGTCGGTCTTGGTTCGGTAGGCCGAGTGTTCCAACACCAGGGCGTGCTCCACTTTGTGGCTGAAATCCAAACTTATTTCACGATTGGCCACCGGCTGTCCCTGCTCCAGCCAGACTCCTTCGACGTGCGCCCAGGGTTGGAGGCGAATGGCACGCGACTGGCGCAAATCGTGCGCCGGGCACTCGAGATAACCCTCGGGATGCGCGATCGCTATCCGCTGCACGGCATCGTCTTTGGGAAGAACGAACTGGCCTTGAGCATCCGCCTTGCGCAACCAGGTCGAGCCCATGCTTCCCAGAGTGCTGAACCCACCCGGAGTGAGTCTGAGCTGGCTGCCGGGCGCGAGCAAAGCGATCTGCGCATCGTTCGCGGGCCGGCCCGCCGGCGTATAGACGGCCACGAGTGTTTCGTCCGCCCTGTGGAGCTTGATGTCCAGTGTCACCTCGCCTTCATCGGCGCGGTAAACGCGGGTAATGAACGGCGCATATCCAGCGGCCTCAAAGCGAAAGACGTAGCCTCGGTTGGTGGTCCCCCCGATCACGGGCTCCTCCAGGCTGTGGCGGAACTCGCCCCCGGTGAAATTCGGCCAGAACCGGTCGATAGTGCTCCAGCGCGTTCCAGGGGAACCGTCCCGAGCCTCCTCCGGCCAGCCAACTCCCAGCTTGAAACGCGGCACCATCTCCCCGGTGTCCACGTCTCGCACCGTTCCGCTGATTACCAAGGATGGCGGCAGAGTGATCTCATGCTCCTGCTCGTCGGGATGGAGGACCAGGTCCGCGACGCGCATATATCCGGACGCATGACAGTCGAACTCCAGGTCCTGATCCGGAGCGTGCTCCCAGACGACGCGGCCCTCGGCATCGGAATCTTGGAGAAACTCGACCTGGGGGAAGGGTCCTTGCAAGCGGCGGCCAAAGGGATCATACCACAGCCGGGCACGGGAGACCGGCTGGCCACTCGCATCGACCACGCGGACCCGCAACGTCCGGCCCAGGCCCAGTGCCAGCTTCACGGGCGGCAGGTTCGGCTCCAGCTCCAGGGAGACAACGGCGGGGGCAAAGCCCGGCGCATCGGCAGTCACAAGCTGGGTCCCCGGCCTGCAGCCCGCGACGCGAAATGTGCCGTCCGCTGCCGAATGGGCATCCCGGCTGCCGGTCTCGGAAAGCCCGCCCACATGAACCAACGCCCCGGCAACAGGCTGGTCCGAAGGGTCCACGACGGTGCCCTGGACGATGATGCCCGGGCCGAGCCGGAACGTGAAGGCGCCTTCGAGCAACTGCCGGGCGAATTCCGGGCGGGACCCCACATCCAGATGTTCCGATTGTGAAAAGTCCGGATGCGACGCACTGCCGACAAGGTAACGGACGCAGTCGGGCGCGACCCGGTCGATCTGCCAGCGGCCCTGGGCATCGGTGGTGGCAATTAGCTGCTCAATCGCGTGGCTCTCGGGTTTGCTGTCACCCCCGGGAATGGGGTTGCTCCCAAAGACAACTTCGGCCCCGCCCACCGGTTGCCCTGCGAGATCGACGACGCGTCCGCCAATCAATGCAGGCCGAACCAGGCGCACCAGATACGATTCGGGGACGGTCTCCCCCCGTTTGGGCTCCCATTTGAGGGTGACGTCGGCATAGCCCTCGACATGAGTGAGGATCCGATAGCCCGGGCCGTAACTCGGATCGAAAGGCGCGACCACACGGGCTTGCTCGAGTCGAACCATCTTCTCGACCAACAACTGCGACCCCCGCTCCCAACCCCGCAGCCAGGCTACACGGTTGGTGATAGGCAACCCGGTCTGATCATCGACGAAGAGAAGCTCAGTGCCGGAACCAGCGGCAGCGGATGGGTTGGCAGGGGCGGCCATCCCCGCGATTTTCTTCACCGTGGCATCGGTTTGGGCGACCGATGGAGCCTTGCCTGTCGCGGCAGCCTCGCCGGCCATGGACGGTCGGGGGTTCGACGACGTTGCCAACTTCAACAGGCCCAAGGCCGCGAGGATCACCACCGCCCCGGCCAGCAGCGCGCCTTTGCCCGCCAAGCTCCAGGAACTCAGCGTCCCCAGGCTGCCGGCGGCGGCTCCGGCTCCCGCGACCGTCGCGCGGGCCGCGACTCTGGAGGCCAGAGCAGACGGGGCGGTGCCAACCGCTTGCTGGGCCAATGCAGTGCCCAGCGCCGCCGCAGTCGAACAAATGCCCCGCAGCGCCAGGCGAGCGCGCAGTTTCTCCGTGGCCCGCTCGACCCGCATTCGGGCGGTATTCTCGGTCACACCCAGGTGCGAGCCCACCTCCGCCAGTGGCAAGCGGTCGAAGAACCTTAACAGGATCGCCTCGCGGTCGACCTCCCTCAACTCATGCATGGCTTCGTCGAGGACCGGCCGGACTTGTTCCCAATTGGGTTCGGTTCCCGTTGCCTGGGTGAGCTGGTTCATAATGTGGGCTTCCTGTTCACGGAGCGAGCGGCGCTGTTCGGCGCGCCGCATCGAGGCGGCGGCGTAACGCGTGCTGGTATAAAGCCAGCCTGCGAGCGACGTGTGCCTCATTAACCGGTGTGATTTGCCCGCCAGGTCGGAAAACACCACCTGGGTAACATCCTCGGCCTGTTGCTCGTCTCCAAACACCTGCCGCAAGGCCGCCGAATAGACAAGGTCGATATACCGCCTGACCAACTCGGCAAAGGCGGCTTCCGAGCGTTCTGTCACGTAGCGCCGGACCAGTTCTACGTCATGGTTGTTCATCTACCCAAGTAACAGCCGCAGAAATGCCAAACCGCACAGGTCCCCGTCCGTCCAGTAGCCCAAGGACTTCCCGTAATAAGCTCATCAGCGGGTATGGTGCCCCCTACGAGGTCAAAGTTCAATCCACGCTCTCCTGGCCGGCTGTAATCGCCGATCTGCGAAGCTCACCGCCATCGTAGTGGTCGAGGAAGTCCTTAGAGGGCCGCACCGGGAGCCCTTCGACAATACCATTCGCAAACTCGCGCCAGTGGGGGCGGATTGGGTCGTGACGACCATCGCGGGCGTCCCTGGCCGTGAGGGAAACGAGAATGGAATTGCGTTTGCCGACGGCCCGGTCAGCGCCGCTCACTTCTGCTCCCCGCCTGGCCTCGCCGTGGACAGCGCCGGCGGTATTTATGTGGCGGACACCGGGAACTCCGCAGTTCGAAAGCTCGCTCGCGTGGGGAGCGGCGGTGACGAAAACCCGAATGTGCAACGGCTCCCAGGAAACGGCCAGAGACGGTTCAAGAAGGCGCGAGGCCAGGGGCGGGGACGGCTTCGTCCCCGCTTCTTGCTCCCGCGGGCCGGAAGGAAGCGGGGACGAAGCCGTCCCCGCCCCTTTCTTGAATTGGCCCTGGAAACGGCCTCGATTGGCAGTTGGCAATTGGCCGGGGGCCTCCATATTGGTGCGGGTGTCAGTTGAACTTACAGAGGCGCTGCTGAGCAAGGCGGCCGGCTGGGACGTGATGAAACGCGCGCGCTTTTACTTGGCGCAGGGGCAGGTGCTCAGCTCGTATTGGGCCGCGCCGTTGTTGCGCGGGGTGGTCCAGGCCGACGGCGTGTCTTTCCGCGCCTCGATTGTCATCCGCAGCGACATTGACCTCGAGAACCTCTGCACCTGCCGCGAGGCGCGCGAATGGGGAAAGATTTGCGCGCACGTCGTGGGGGTCGGCTTGCATTGGCTCAAGGCCCAGCAGCCTCAACCAGCCTCTGCCCCGCCGCGCTCCTCGGCGAGCGCCGGGGCCTCGACGCCCGCCCCCAGGCGCGCCCCGGCATTGCAACGGGATGCCGCGGGCCAACCGGCTGAGCTCTTCATCATTCTCCCGCCCAACCTCGACCAGGCCTTGGCGCGCGGCAAAGTGATGCTGGTGCTCGAAGCCAAATGGAGCGGCGGACGCTGCCCGCTGAGCGCGCTGCCGAAAGGACGGGCCTATGCCTTTTCCCCCCGGGACACCGTGCTGCTCGAACGGCTCGAAACTCTGGCCGACGGCGAAACGCCCGCGGTGCTCCAGCTCCCGGTCAAGGACCTCGCCTCGCTGCTCCCGGCGCTGGCAGGTCATCCAAACGTGACGCTCGGCAAAGCCACCGAGGTCACCATCACCCGGACGCCGCTCCACCTGCCCATACGCGCGACCCTCGAAGGAAACGGCGAGATCGTCCTTGCCCTCAAGTCCAAACCGGCATCCCTGGCAATACTCGAAGACTGGGCCTGGCAATACCCCACCTTCCAGCCGCTCGGCCTGCTGCCTTCCAGTGGGGCTGGCATCGCGTCTGCCCCGCCGTCCTCGATGCTGCGCAACCTGTTCCAGGCCCCGGTTCGAGTGCCCCGCTCCCAGGTCCCGCTCCTCCTCAGCCAGGACTGGCCCCGATTGCTGGCCGCCGGCGAAGTGGAAGCCAATTTCAAACTCGAGGACTTCACCCTCGAACCGCAGGCGCCGCGCTTCCTCCTGGAACTCAGGGGCGGCCTGGCGCAACTCACCGGCCTGCTGCAGTGCGGCTATGGTCCGCGCATCATGACCCTGGGCGTAACGGCCCCTGGCGAGACCGTCTGGCTGCCCGACCCGGACGCGCCGACGCGCTATTCCACGCGCGACCTCGGCGCCGAGCGCGCGGCGCTGGCCCGTTTGCAGCGCAGCGGCTTCTCCGGGCCGGACGCACAGGGGAAACTGCAACTGTTGGGCCAGAATGCCGTGCTCAATTTCTTTGCCCGCGACTTCCCCAAGCTGCAGCGCGAGTGGAGTGTGACGCTCGAGGAACGGCTCGAACGCAGCGCCACCCACAACCTCGAACGCATCGAGCCGCAGTTCCAAGTTACGCCCTCGGGCGTGCAATGGTTCGATTTGGGCGTGGTGTTTGCCTCCAGCGGCGGTCAAACGTTTTCGGCCGCGGACATCCAGCGCCTGCTCCTCTCCGGCCAGAGCCACACCCGGCTCAAAAACGGCAGGATGGCGCTCATCGATACGGAGGCCGTCGAGGAATTTCAGGAGGTGCTGCGCGATTGCGCCCCCGAGCAGCACGGCCAGGGCTACCGCCTGAGCAGCGCCCAGGCCGGTTTTCTGGACGCTACCCTGCGGCAGCAGGCCGGTTGGCGGGTGGCAGCCCCGGCGGCCTGGCGCGAGCGCGTTGCGCGCCAATGCGGCGAGGCAAAGCTCGAATGCCCCCCGCTCGAGGATCTCGACCCGGTGCTGCGGCCCTATCAAAAGCAGGGCGTGGCCTGGCTGCGGTTCCTGCGCGAAAACGGCTTCGGCGGCATCCTCGCCGACGAAATGGGCCTGGGCAAAACAGTCCAAACCCTGGCCTTCCTCCGGCACGTCCGCCGCCAGGAACCGGGCGGCGCCCCGATGCTGGTGATTTGTCCCACCAGCCTGGTCTTCAACTGGGTCGCCGAGGCGAAAAAGTTCACCCCCTCCCTCAAGGTCCTGGCCCTGCACGGACCCGAGCGTCATGCCGCCTTCGCCCAAATCCCCCAGAGCGACCTGGTGGTCACCAGCTATGCCCTCATCCGCCGGGACGCCGAACGCTACCGGGAGTTGGAATTCGACCTCGCGGTGCTCGATGAAGCCCAGCACATCAAGAACCGCCAGACCCAAAACGCGCAGGCGGTCAAATCCGTGCGGGCGCGACAGCGACTGGTGCTGACCGGGACCCCGCTCGAAAATTCCGTGCTCGACCTGTGGTCTATCTTCGACTTCCTCATGCCCGGCTACCTCGGGACGGCGCAGGACTTCCGCGAGCGCTACGAACTGCCCATCACGCGCGAGAAGGACGGCCCCGCCCAGGCCCGGCTCGCGCGCCGGCTGCGTCCGTTCCTGCTGCGCCGGCTCAAAAAGGAAGTCGCCGCCGACCTGCCCGCAAAGCTCGAGCAGGTGTCATTCTGCGAACTCACTCCCGACCAGCGCAGCGCCTATCAGCAGGTCATCGAGGCCGGCCGCAAGGAGATTCTCGACGCGGCGGCGGACGCCTCCGGACAAGCCCGCAGCCGGATGATGGTCCTCCACACGTTGCTGCGGCTGCGGCAGGTCTGCTGCGATTTGCGCCTGCTCAAACTCGAAGGCGTGGACCCGGCCAACGCCTCCGGCAAGCTCGAGGTCTTCGACGAACTGATCGAGGAAATCGTCGACGGCGGCCATCGCGCCTTGGTCTTCAGCCAGTTCGTCTCCCTGCTGGCGCTCCTCAAGGAGAAGCTCACCGCCGAGGGCCTCGAGTTCTGCTACCTCGACGGCTCGACCGTGGATCGCGCCGCCGTCGTGGACCGGTTCCAGAACAACAGCGCCATCCCCATCTTCCTCATCAGCCTCAAAGCCGGCGGCACCGGCCTGAACCTGACCGGCGCCGACACCGTCATCCATTTCGATCCCTGGTGGAACCCCGCCGTGGAAGACCAGGCCACCGACCGCGCCCATCGCATTGGGCAGACCCGGGTCGTCACCAGCTACAAACTCATTACCCGCGACACCGTGGAAGAGAAGATCCTGGCCTTGCAAAACCGCAAACGCGAGGTCATCCAAGCCACCCTCGGCGGTGAAGAAGCCTTCGTCGGCTCCTTGAGCTGGGAAGAAATCCAGGAACTGCTGGCATAGAGCTTATCATAGCCGGCGTGGTCATAACCCAACTTTCCCCATCGCACCCCGCCGCTGGGGATTGAACCAAACACAGCTCGTTTTGGGCCCCCGTGCAGGAATCGAACCTGCCATTCCCGGTCGGGGGCTATGCACGCCGCACGAAACGCACGGCGCACCTACGTCATGCTCCTGCGCGCCGAAAGAAGCCATCCCTTGCAGCCAGCAACGCACACTTCTGCAATGTCGAGAGTGCGTCCAGCTTCCCAGCCAGCGCCGGAAGATTGACGTCCCATTTCTCGGCCAACCCGTCTGGCTCACTGTCGGCCACATTCAATCCGAAACCTGCTTCAAGAGTTGGTGTGTCGAATGCAGTGCCGTTGTTTGCGTCGCAGAAGCAGTGAAACTCCGCTTCGCTGAGCGGAATCCCGATGGCCGCTTGCCGGAGCACATCCGGCAATCTGCCTTCGCCATCAATATAATTTGCAACTTCTATCATTTTTGTTCCTTCCTCCAACCGTTCTCCCTGATTGTTCCTCCGGGAGCGAGGTGCGGCACGCCTGCCGCAGGGGTCAGAATGCCCGCGTCGCGTGGCAATCGGCACTTTCAGGCAGCCGATGCTGCGTTTCCCGCAAGTGAATCTGACCGTTGAACCGATTTGCTGATGATCCTTCTGATCATCGATGTTCTGTTTGGCTAGCAACTCGTTTGCCCCTTTGAGATGTGCGCTCGGCCAGCGGCTTGGCCAGGCTCGCGATCACGCGCAGTGACGTTCATACCTTTCCAGAACATTCTGAGTTCTGCAGGAGAGCACACTTCTCTTGTCCCATTGTCGTCTTCTGTGCAATTCCTTGTTTCACTTCTCGGTCCGAACGTCCCTACGCCACGCCGCGTGGACCTGAGCGTATCCAACTTAATCCCCCGCCGTGATGTGCCATAGCTTGGCATCTTTGTGCCTTCGGCTTCGGAGTGGATCCCGATTTGGACAGAACGGTAGACCAGATCCAGGTGTCGGCGCACGACGACTGCAAGCGCCGGCTGGCCCCTCCCGGCTCGCGAACCGGCGCAACAGCTCGAAATCGCCCTCGTTCGTCTTTCACCCTATAGGCTGCCCCCGATGGGCAAAAACTGCCACGATGCGCGGGTTGGTGCGCCACCGCTGCTCGCTTAGGTTCAGCCGCTCGGTCATGGGCGGCTCATAGGCGGGCTCCTCTTTGACGATCCGCCGGGCGCCCATCACCAGCGCGAGTTCGCCATGGATGCACAGGCTCCGCACTGGCTTCACCCGGCAAGGCCGGGCCTTGGCACAGGGCACGGTGGTCGGATGTTATCTCAAACGGCACGGACTTGCGTCTTACGAGGACGTCATTGCCAGGATTGGGGAACTGCGCCGATTGATGCCCCACGGACGCGATTCATCGCCGCACACCGCCGCGCAGCTCAGAATGGTCAAGACCTGGAGAAAGGGCGCGTGATCCGGGAAGCCCCTCATGAAGCGCTCCGCCTTTTATACTTCTCCATCGCCTGGTCACATTCACCAACGTCGAACCGGACCAAACGACCGAGCTTCACATACGGCAAGATTTGGCGTCTCATGAAATTGGTGATCGTTCGGATATCCCAGCCGTAATGTTCTGCAATCTGCCGCTTGTTTCTCCAGGGGCTCGGCAGGTTCTGGGTTTCCGTCGTCTCCGTTTGTTGCTCTTGAGCGTCCATATGCTTTCAGTTTGGCGCCGTTTCACCGAATGCCGCGACGCTTTAGAAAAGAAGGCAAGGGCGTGAAGCCGTCGTCAAGACCACCAAAGGCTCCGTCGCTCAGCGCGGTCGAATCATCCTCCCCATTTTGGCACGAAAGCTCTGCAACAGGGCCGCCTTGAGTTGCTGGACGCCGGACTGGAAGTGGATACAGGCGGCTCTTTGGAATCAGCCGTAAAAAGGCCATTTCGATAGACTTGGCTGGCCAAGGGATTCCTGCTCGAAATTGCCCTTTTTCCCGGCGCTCAGCATGGCCGTAAGGGCCTCACGTTCGGCCTGCATGGCTGGGGATGTCAGGAGCTTGCGAAGGAGCCGCTTTTCGGCCGAATCCAGGGAGGCAGCCCCGGCGGCGGGCCGCCAGCCCATATGCAAGGCGCGGAAGGGCCGGCCGCTCCGTTCTCGGAGATCACGCAGAATGTCAAATCCTTCCGGATCGCAGTCGCCGAAATGCCAGAACTCCAGACCTTCCGGCAGCTTGCGAAGGAGGGCGAGGGTTGCCGCGCCCGGGTAGCTGGTGCCCAGGAGCAACTCGCCGGAATGCAACTCCGCCAATTTGTGGAAACTGGTTTCATTCTCCACGGTCAGGCAGCGACGCGCGCTGGTCTCGACTTGGGTGGCGCGGTCGATGTCGGTCTCCGACAGGCGAGACGGGCCTTGGAGTGCCCCTACATTGAGCCATTCACCGGAAAGGAGCAGGCGGGCTGGGCCGTGAATGAGAACATAACGCGGCGCCCGCAAAATGCCGGCATCCTCGAGCGATCGAATTTGCCCGCCGGTCGCCTGCTCGAGGATCGAGCCCAGTTTGCCGCTGCGGCATCCTTCCGAGTCCTCTGCCGCGAGCTCACCCAGTCGTTTCGAGTCGCCGGTCAGCGCGCAACTCGCGAAGCGCAGCAAGCATTCCTCCCCTTTACCGTGCCAGGCAAGCAGTTTCGGGACAAGCGCAAGCAGTTCGGCGTTGCCGGCGAAATCCTCTCGAGAAAAAGGCACGATAGCCGCACCGCATAGTGAGGCCGCCTCGAGTCTGCGACAATACACCTGCCAGGATTCGCGCCAGCGTTCCGGCACATCCAGCATAGTTGCTTGCGCGAACTGACCAGCCAATTGCTGGCGCCGCTCCGAGGGCGAAGGGTCATCCAGCAGGGAAAACAGGTCCGCTTCGTTGGCGAGCGGCAGGCGCACGCGATGGATGATGTCCGGGTCGCGGCGGGGACCTTCAAGATGGATGATTCGCCCATCCAATTCGCGAAGTTGCCGAACAGCCGCCTCCCGGTCGTCCCCGTCCTCGCAAGCGGCGGCGGCCAGGAGTTTCTTGAAATCGACCAGGAAATCGCGCTGCCCAGCCCCGGTGCGGCCAGCCTGGGACTTAGCGTAGAGGCGAGCCAAGGCGTGGAGAACTGGAAATCCCGTTTTCACTCGGTAGCCGTTCAGGCGTGTTCACGTATCCAATCCCGCCCCTCCTCAGAGTCGCGGAGGATCGCAACCGGGACGTTCCGGATGTGAGCGCGCGAGCCGCGGCGCTCCTCCTGGCGGGAAACGACGATCAGCTCTTCACAGAGGCTGAACGCGGTCGGAACGTTGCCAGTGCTCATGGAGAAGACCCCTTGCAGGTCCAGGTCCTTGATGGCTTCGATGCAATCCTTGATTCGGCCTGTATCCATTTTGGAGAAGGCCTCGTCGATCGGCACGAGCGCGAGGGATGGATCGTTCCATCGGCGTTCGTGGCGTTTGTAGGCGCGCAGATAACTGGCAAGGATGGCGACGAAGTAGGGCGATTGGTTCTCCCCGCCGCTCATCTTGCCGCTCTGCTTATCCACGCTGACCGGCCTTGCCTGCGAATCCTGGGCGTCCCACACAAGCAGATCGTAGTCGAAGTATTGCCGGTAATCGAGTAACCGCGCGGCCTCGGCGCTGTCCTGCTCGTTGGTCAGGATGGTGAGGAAATGAGTCAGGGCCTCCTGCAACGGGCCCTGGACTGCCTGGTAGAACAAGCCATCGTCCTGGAACTGGGAGTTCAGGTCAATGAGCTGACGGTAGAGCTTAAAATCCGGATTCTGCCGGCGCTCGATCTGGTAGCGGTCATTGCCAATGGGCTGCTTCAAATGCTCGTTGAGGAGCACGATCGTATCATTCACGCGCCGCAAGGCCTGGTCCATGCGCTGCAGGACGTTGTTGCGAAACAATTGCTCCCACCGCTTTCGCTCGGCTTCGGCCTTTGCCTTGTAATCGGGGATGTTGGCCTCAGCGATTTGCGCCAGGAGCCTCGCCCAAGGCCCATTGGAAGGGTCTTCCGGCGCGAGGTCTTCGAACTTGCGGTAAATGAGGGCCAACTCCTTGCGGGCAGACTTGAGCTGTTCCCATCTTTCGACGGAATGGGTGTGGGCATCGGATTGCCGGCGTTCGAATTCTCTTGCCGCCGCGTCTTTGGCGGGGAAAAGGGCCAGCATTTCTGCCCGCCATTCGTTGAGCCGCGCGGCATGGAGGGACATGTCCCCCTCCTCACTTTGGACTCGTTCCACGGCCCGTAGTGCGGTGGCCTCGGCCACCTTCGCTCTGGAAAGTTCGCTTTCCAACCGATCGATTTCACCCTTTTTCTGGCTTTGGAGGAGCACTCGCCATTCTCTTTCGCAGGTTTTCAATTCCATCCCCAACTCTGCCAGTTGCCGCTCCTTCTCCTCGAAGCTCCCGCGATCGATCGAGTTGAGCTTGGCCAGCGTCTGCTCCAAGTCGTCCTCCAGCTTCGGCAGCCGCTGCGCCTCGCGCAGGTCGCCCAGGAGCGAAGAGTGGCCCGGGATGAACTCCGTCGCTCGCTCGACGATTCCCTGCACCGCCGCAACCACCGGGGCAAGGCGGCGTTCCTGGGTGCCCAGGCCCTCCCATTGCGACTGCTTGAGGGCAAGTTGCCTTTCCAGCCCGCGCAGCCCCACGAACGGCATGCCGTCGTAATGCCGCCGCCGCTCGGCGAATATCCCGCGGCTCATAAAGCCATCCGCGAGAATGGCAAAGTCGTGCTTGGCCAAGTCCTCCATCCGCTCGACGCACATCAAGTCGCCAAAAAGATGGCTCAGGACGGCATTGGCGACGGGATGGCCGGCCTGGAGTTTCTCCGCAAGCGAGCCGGGTTTCACCGGGCGGACTAGACGCAGCGCCTTTTTCCGACCACGC
>Ga0209415_10014175_pt1 | contig 13040 bp, 15 predicted proteins | sample PeaSoiSIISIP2007_FD_187696 | JGI IMG/M metagenome (GOLD analysis project Ga0209415, IMG submission 187696) | Peat soil microbial communities from Weissenstadt, Germany - SII-SIP-2007 (SPAdes) (version 2) | ecosystem: Environmental > Terrestrial > Soil > Wetlands > Peat | place: Germany...
GATACTGATTACCTTTACAATCAAATCTACGCCGCCGCACCGTGCGTCCCCGAATATATTTCAGTCTAATTGTTAGAAATGAAGATGCATCCCATTTGGCAACTTCATTGTTACTAGAAATCAGAAAAGCTAGAATTGCAAAACTTGCAAGTAGTATTGCAGACACTATAACATATTTCATACAATATAATGAAAATGATGGGCGGTATAAAATAGATTACATATTCATTTGCCAAGGCAAAGATCGTGCACTTGTTCATCACTTTCTCTGCGGCAAGACTTGCAGTAGAACTTGTATGGCTTGTTACATACAAGACAAGTCTTTAGGGTTTGAAGTTCATATCCACAATGACGGCATGTATCTATTCTCATTTTTGGTTAAACATGTGAATTAAAATATTTAACAATTCTACAGTATTTCATATGGTTAACTTGCAGTAGGATAAGCTAATGCATAGTCAGGCATTCACGCCAAGTCGACAATTAAATCACTTGAGCATTTTAGTTTAACAATAATAAGACGAGTTAAAAGCCAGATACAATAAACTATTTTTTAATTAAAATTCATTCTACTCTGTGATGTATGGTAAGTTGATCATAGTATCTGACAGATTTTACATTTACAAATTCCATCATTCCATATCTTGAAAGTTCTCGTCCAAAGCCACTCTGTTTTACTCCACCAAATGGAATTCTAGGATCAGATATGACTACATTATTTACAGTGACAATTCCTGATTCTATTTGTCTAGATAATTTTTCTGCTTTTTCCAGATTTTGTGTCCAGATACTAGCTCCAAGCCCATATTGTGAGGAGTTGGATAGCTTGATTGCTTCATTTTCATCTTCGACCACAGTTACTGGTGCCACGGGACCAAATGCCTCCTCATGGGCTACTAGCATGTCAGGAGTAATCCTGTCAAGCACGGTTGGTGCATAAAAATAACCTTTACTTTTGAGCCTCTTTCCTCCTGTGAGAATTTGAGCACCCTTGTCTACTGCATCTTTTACAATTTCTTCTATTCTTTGCAAACCTTCAGCATTTACAAGTGGTCCCATGTCAGTTGTATCAGACATTGGATCGCCCACTATGAGTTTTTCTGTTTTTTGGACAAATTTTTCTATAAACTCCTTTGCATGATTTTTTACTACAAAAAATCTCTTTGATGCAATACAGCTTTGTCCACAATTGATGAATCTACCTTTAACTGCTCCAGTAGAAGCTTTTTCCACATCGGCATCTGAGCATACTACAAATGGATCACTTCCACCCAATTCCAAAACACATTTTTTGATTTGTGAAGAAGCTCTTTGTGCAACTTTTGCCCCTACAATATTACTGCCAGTAAAAGTCACTGCGTTAATATCAGAATCAATTAATTTTTCTGCCATTTTAGAATCACTTACCAACGTTTGGAAAATTCCTTCTGGAAATCCAGCACTTCTAAACATGTTTTCCATTTCAATACCACATTGCATAGTGACACTTGCAGGTTTTAGAACAATTGTGTTTCCAGCCATAAGTGATGGAGCTGCAAATCTTAATGCCTGCCAGTATGGAAAGTTCCACGGCATTATACTTGCTATGATTCCAATTGGTTCAAAAGCGATAAAACTTTTTCTTGCATCAGTATTTACAACTTCAGTATTTAGAAACGTTTCACCATTGTCACCATAAAATTCCATGGCCCATGCACATTTTTCCACTTCGGCAAGCGATTCTTTTAGTGGCTTACCCATTTCTTGAGTAGCTGTTTTTGCAAGCATGTCTTTGTTTTTCCTAAGTTCTGCAGAGAGAATATGCAAAAACATTGATCTTTTCTTTGGATCAACCTTCCACTTGGAAAAGGCCTCTCGAGATTTAGTAATTTTATTCTTAAGTTCAGATTCCGTTATTACTTGATACTCTGCAATTACCTCCTCAGTGGACGGATTGATTGTCTTAATAGACATTAATTTGGATTCCAAACAATACTATTATATACCTTTGGTTGGTTTCTACAACCAATGAATGGTAACTATATCCAACCAGACCCAACAGCGATGTTCAGAGACTGGATTCAACAAAGCGGTAAAGCACAGATGGACTTCATGAAAACCTTTGGCGACATGATGAACCGCAATAATCAATCCAATCCACTTGAAGCACTAAAAGAAATGGCCGATACTACAACCAAAGCACAGGCAGATTTTGTGCAGACTGCTGCCGAGTCAGGATCAAAATCAATGTTCAATTGGTTTAATCTTGCACAGGGATTACCTCAATTTTCATCATGGGGAGCCTTTAAGACAACAGTTGGAAGTAACGGACGCATTTCAATACCAGAAGCAGAAAGAGAAGCAATTGGAATCAGAGAAAATGATCTGGTCCAGGTAATAGTAGTTCCAATCTACAAAAATAAATCACAACCGGAGGTGAAAAAATGAGCAAAGCAGATACAACAAAAGAAGCATATGGAGTATACAAGCAGAATGTGAATCGTTATTTTGAAGAAGCAGAAAAAAGTGTTGCACAGTACATTCAAGCAGTGTCTAACCTTCAACAGGAATTCGCTACATCATACAAAAATGCAGTAGAGACAGCAATTGAATTCCAGCACGAGGCAGCAACAAAAAGCGGTCTTAATGCAAACCTTCCACCAAGTTTCCTCAAAGCAATCAATGATGCAACAGAGGAGATAGTTAAAACCAGTTCGATACAGAACAAGGCAGTAATCACAGCAATGGAAGCAGCAAGACAAAACATCAAGACATTCAATGATAACTTGAAAGCATTCACAACTATGGATGCAAATATACTACAATCATGGTTCTCAGCATGGACTCCCAGCAAGAACCAGTAGATTAAATCTTTAATTTTTTATTTTTTTTCAGATCTTTCAGATAACCATTGGACAAACTCGGGAAGAACTTTTTTCTGAGAAAATGAACTAGCTATCATACCGACATGCCCAGTTGGGTAGATTTTCAAAGTTTTGTCGTCACTAGATACCGCATAATGAATAGGCATGCTACATTCAGGAGATACAAGATGATCGCCCACAGCAACTTGGGTGAGAAGTGGCACTGTGATATTTTTTAGAGATATTTGTTTTCCCCCCACGTACATGTTGTTATTGATAAGAAGATTATCTTGATAGACGTCCTTTATCCACTGCCTGTAGAGTTCTCCCGGTATTGGAGGTGTATCGTTAACCCATTTCTCTACGCGGATAAAATTCTCAACATATTCTTTATTATGAATATTTTTAAAGAAATTCAAATATTTTTCCATACCCTGCTCAAACGGTTTGAGTATAGAGAAGACATAATACATAAGCTCAGGAGGCATGTTGCCTACGGTATCTACCAACTTGTCAACGTCCATGTGTTTTGCAAGATTTGATACAACAGTACTGTCACGCCTTCCATCTATTATCGGGGATGTAAGAATTAGATTTTTAATTTTTTTCGGATAAAGTGATGTATATACAGTAGAAAGTGTTCCTCCAGTACAATATCCCTGAAGCGAGATTTTATCAGATGAAGATTCTTTTCTTACAAAATCTATGCAATTATCCATATACCCATTGACATAATCATCAAATCCTTCATGTTGATTAATTTGAGTCGGTGTGCCCCAGTCAATAAGATAAACATCGACTCCCTGAGTTAGCAGATTTCTTATCCAACTCTTTTTTGGATGAATATCAAAAATATGAAATCTGTTAACTAGAGCATAAGCTATTACAAGTGGTGTCTTCATTTGTTGGTCAGCTAATGGGCTAAAGTGAAGTAGGCGAACTTTATCTTCAGAATGTACCACCTCATATGGAGTTACTTCAAGATTTATTTCTTCAAGAGACTGGGCAAGGTTTGGCGCCTCTAGAATATTCTTGTTTAGTGTAATGAATTCTGCCAATAGTTTAGGATCTATTCTAATCTCGTTAGCCATTCTTTATGTTACTTCCTTGTCTGCTATTTTTTCAAGTTTGGCAATTCTTTTTCGCAAAGAATGTAATTCTTGATACACTTCATCCATGTCCTTTTTGGTAGGCATGTTTGCGCTTTCAAGTAATGCGGCAGTCATATTATTCCAGTGTTTTGCAATCTCAAGCTCACTTGTCACAAGTTTACCAAAATTTTCAGCAAATTCAGATGAATCAAAGAGTTTAGTAAAATAATTTTCAAACATATCAATCCATATGCGCTTTGATGCTTCCATATTCTCTATATCATTTGGAAGTTCTGGTACCTTTCGGGAGTATTCTTTTTGAGCCTCGTTCCATGTATCAGCAAGCTGTTTGTAGTAAGCTGTAAGTCTTGAATTAAATTCAGTCATGTCTTCATTCATTTCAATTGTCTCAGTACTCAGTTTTTTGGCAGTAACAGCAAATTTTCGAAATGGGCCAGTAGCTGTAATAGTCTGTTGCTTATTAGACATCAAAAATAATAAATCTGTCCAGAATAGGGAGGTATGCTTGTAATCAGCAAGTGATTTTTTTAAATCGGGTGGAATAGACATGATAGGTAGAATGTAATGGTTTTCACCACATATAGAGATTACTTCAGTTGTCAGTCAAAAAAGAAATAGCTAATTGTTAAAAATAAGTTCTAACAAGTAACTGTATGACAATGAGCAAGACAGAATCTCAAGAAAATAAGAGAGAAGACATGCCAGTTCTATCAGTATGCGACGTAATGAGAGATAACACAAATCAAGTAATAATGAAAGTTGAAAGTCTACTTCCTTCATTTATTGAAAGTTTTGCCAATATTCAGGAGGAATACTTGCGTATTGCTAGAGACTTTTTTGGAACCTGCTATATTGCAGAAAAGGAGTTACTTGACAAGATGGGAGTGGACCATAAGGCCATAGAGGGTTTTGATAAATATCTCAAAGTCTGGACAAAGTATACGATCTTAGATATAGATATGGCAAATAATTTTCAGAAAACATTTGTTACCAATACCATATCAGGTATGAAGACATATGATAATTATGTAAAACTTATGTTGGCAGAATATGCAAAGATGTTAGAGTATACTTCTGCCCTCATACCTAAGAAAAGCTGATCGCTAGATCTTTTTTGTAAATTGTTCTCATCAAATAGTCATAACTAGTACCAACAAAACCTTATTTTGCTTATAAAACCCAAAAATATGAAATGGATGAAAAGTTTCTTACAGTAAATAGAAATAAAATAAGATATTTTGAAGATGGTAAATCCGATCGGAATCTAATTCTACTACATGGACTAGGTGGGTATGCAGAAAGATGGAGTAATGTTATGCCATTTTTGGCCAAAAAATTTCACCTGTTTGTTCCAGACATGATAGGATATGGGCAGAGTGACAAGCCTACTGCAGATTACACCCCAGAATATTTTGCAAAATTTGTTTTTGATTTTATGGATTCTCTAGGAATTAAAAATACGTCCATGATTGGAACTTCGCTTGGAGGTCAGGTGGTAATAGAATGTGCTGCCTCTCAAAGTCCAATAATAAAGAAGATTATTCTGATCTCTCCTGCTGGAATAATGAGAAAATCTACCCCAGTACTTGATGCATACACCATGGCAGCACTATATCCAACTAAGGAAGCTATAAAGAATGCGTATCAAATGATGGTAGGTCCAGGCAAACAAGTATCAGAGATTTCAATTGAGAGGTTTCTAAACAACATGTCAAAACCAAATGCAAAAATGGTATTTCTTTCCACATTATTAGGACTCAAAAATGCACCAGATATTTTTGAAAAACTAGGAAAGATTACAGCTCCCACCTTGTTAATCTGGGGAAAAGAAGACAAGCTCATACCTTATGAATATTCACAGCAATTTGTGGAATCAATTAACAATTGTAAATTCATCCCAATGGAGGGATGCGGGCATTCTCCATATGTGGAAGACCCAGAAAAACTCTCAGAGTTGGTGATCAAGTTTCTTGCATAATAAATTGTCACATATAATAAAATCAATCGTGAGAATCATAATCAATGTAAATAAGGATAATATCAAAAGTGTTAGTATGAGTAATAGCATTTTACAAGAGAGGGAACAGTTCATACCATGAACATATTGAGAGATAAATCACTAGAAGAAGTATTACCAGAATCAATATTTTCCACACCCGTAGTAAGTATCAGAGTTGAGGATACATTAGGTGAAGCTGCAACTCTTCTTCCTCATCACCTTGAAACACTAACTGATTCCCTAGTTGTTACAAGTAATGACAAGCCAGTTGGCATAGTAGGAGGAATTGAAGTTTTAGAAGGAATTCTAGAAAATCAAACCTCAGAATTTCTTGACAAGACAAAGATCGGAGATGTAATGAGCAAGAATCTTGTCATCATGAATTCAAAGAATAAATTTTCAGAATTAGTAAATCAATGGTTAGAGACTAGAAGAGCATTTGCCATAATACCAAATCAGTATAAAGGATATTCAGTAATCTCAGCAAGAAAGATTCTTGAAGTTGGCACGTCATTTAAAATCAATACGACGGTCTCTGCAATTCCCACAAAAAAGATAATCACATTTCATAAAAATGATACAGTAAGACAGATTATACAACGAATGTTTGAATACGATACTAGAAAACTAGTGTTAGAAGGCACTTCTTTTTACATTAACGATAGAATAATCATACAAAAACTGGTCAGAGAGTTCAACTGCCTCAGAGATGAGCAAGACTTCTTAGGAATGAAATCAGATATTTTTAGTCTAGAAGAGGCAAAAAATGTACCAGGAAATATCACAATCACCGAGGCATGCAAAATTATGCAGGATATGAAATCACCATATCTTAGAATAAATGACAAAGTCATCAGTCCATGGGATATGGTTTTAATTCTAAATTCTGATAACTTGTCATAATTTAGAATATCAAACTTGAAATTAGAAAGAGATAGGTTTTTGAACATCTATGAATCTTTTTTGGCGTGAATTCCCTATGTTTATCTTCACTATCCTAGCATTATGGATACATAGAGAACAAAACTTGTAACTAGTCCCATAGTAGTTTTTACACTGATGGTTTTTTGAGAATCATAGAAAGCATCATAATCTAATGCCAAGATAGAGTTAACAGATTAAAATTGTCCATAGCAAAAAACTGCGAGGAAAATGTTCTAGTTTTACAAGGAGGTGGCTCTCTTGGAGCATATGAGTGTGGAGTCTACAAAGCCATCCATAAACTCAAAATAAAATTAGATGTAGTTGCAGGTACTTCAATTGGAGGAATAAATTCAGCCATAATTGCTGCAAGTAAAAGCGATGACCCAGCAAAAGATCTAGAAGCGTTTTGGTTGACCTTAGCAGAGACTGTAACACCCCATTTTCTTTCAGATAAGATGAGAGAGATTTCATCCTCAATCTATTCTGCCATGTGGGGAAATTCAAACGCATTTCTTCCCCTGTGGTTAAGACCATCTCTTGATTTTACATATAATTTCCCCTATCTGTATGACATTACGCCTTTGAAGAAGACCTTAGAAACATTTGTAGACTATTCCAAGCTTAAAGAAAAGTCAAGGCCTAGACTGATAGTAACATCTACTGATGTTCAAAATGGAAAACCATCCACATTTGATAGCAAATATGATAACTTCACATCAGACCATGTTCTTGCAAGTGCCGGATATCCATTTTATGGCATTTCTTGGACAAAAGTAGGTAACAGGTACCTATGGGATGGGACGCTTTTGAGCAATACTCCCCTAAGAGAAGTAATAGACGCATCTCCGATTTGTGACAAAAAAGTCATCATAGTCAATCTATTTCCCCGTAACCAAGAGGAGCTTCCCCGTAACATGTCAGAATCATGGCACAGGGCAAGAGACATAATGCATACAGACAAGACAGACCAATCAGTACGAATGTCCAAAATAATCTCAAGATATATACTAATGATTAAAAAAATGCATGACATTTTAGAATCCACACCACTTGATGAAAAAAACAAGAAAAAGTTTGATGAATTAGAATCAGATTATCATAGACTTGCATGTGAGCGTGGCGCCATTATCAAAGAGATAGTTCGAGTTGAAAGAAAAGAAGAATCGCACTACATATTTGAAGATGCGGATTTCTCAGTAGATACGGTAAAGAAACTCATACAAAATGGTGAAAGAGATGCTCTAAAAATCTTGGCAGATTTTGGAAAAAACTGATATCGTAGAATTATGAAAATAGAAAATATTTGTATCATTTCATAGCCAGTTGGTTCATGCCATAATTTTCAAAAGTTATAAGTAAAGAGTTTTAGCAAGTAGACATTACAAATGAGCGACAAAAAGAAACCCAAAGAAGGCGGAGAATTTCTCGATGAATCTTCAGAAAACGGCGAAAATGAACTCGATGAATTTCTAGATGACGAGTTTGAAGAAGATGACTCCTCAGAAAAATCTTGATTTTAAAAATATAACAATCACTTAAAAGTGAGAGTCGGTTTTATAGAGTAATGTCAGATTCTCAATATGACTCTAAAATTGAAGAAGTATCAACCATGATACTTGCAGATAGAATATCTTTAGATGAGCAAGACAATGCAAAGTTAAAAAAATATCAAGATTTTGCAAAAAAACAATTTCATTTAGACGAAGAACAGGCAATCCAACTTGTAAATGAAGCATTTTTGTATCTAAAGTTAAAAGGTTCAGACTCTGCGGATCTTCTGCAACAGGGAGATCAATTTGGTGCAGGCTTTAGCTAGTAAAACCAAATATCAAAATTAAAGAATAATAGTATGAAGAAGAATATTTTACAAACTAAACTTTAGTCTAGTTTTTGCAGATATTACCACTATTGAAATTATTGCAACTACAAGAACTACAAAGGCCAATCCACCAAATTCTGGAACTACCTGCGTTCCAATAATCTCTATTTGCTGAGTATCTTGAGGAAATGACACAGTCACAGTTCTATCAGTATTGGTCTTACTTTCAGTAAAATCAGTGTCTGCCCCATCAACTAGAACAAAGAATTGATCATCGCCAGTGCCTACTTTGGCATCAATAAGAGACCTTGGCATGGAAATCGTCAAGTTTCCATCACTAGCCGACTTGATGAAGACTATAATTGATGTATCCTGATGGTTAATTGATACAGTATCTAATGTTGCTCCAGTTATGCTATAATTTACAACAGATGATTGACCACTTCGTGCATCTTTGACAGCAAATTGTTGTGGCGTTTGTGCAAATACAGGAGCCACACCTATTGAAAAGATGATAACAGTCATGATTGCATATGAGCCCCATTGCATGTGTTCTTTTTTTTAATGTCGTATTTGACTTTTGCTAGTAAGTGTGCATCTACAGACTAGAAAATTGGAAATAAGGCCCGCTCTAGCAAAATATTAGGTAAAATTGCTTTTGACAAGATACCATGTGATTCTTTCGAGAATGCTCCTAGGCATAGTAATGCTATCCTCGGTGGTATTCTATGAAAGTTATGCAGTAGCAGATTATCAAGATAGTCAACCAAAGATTACTATCACTATTAGTTATACTAACGATACATCAAAGACTCATGCAATTCTTGTAAATAGCAACCAAAAATATACAATTTCACAGCAATATTCTTGGACAAATGAGAATTTTACCAGATTCAACCTGCAAGGATATTATATCGATAATGGTCCATTTGTTCCCATCCAAAGAGCATCTGATGGAAATTTCACATTAGATATTTTGACAGATTCTAATCACACTATATTTTTTCTGGCAAAACCTCAATTTGAAATCATTACATCTGAAATAAGCAATATAAATTTCTCTCCGCCATCTCCCACAAATGATAACTGGTTTGATGAAGGTTCAGATGAACAGATCATTGTACCGTATATGATACAATCAGATCAAGAAGACACACGACAACAGCTTAGCGGATGGTCATTGGATAGTTCAGATATTGATGTAATTTCAAGACAAGAATCAGGGACTTTCAAATCCCATATCATTCACATGTCAAACATGCACAAAATTGAACTAGAATATACAGCACAATATTATGTCAAGGTAATTTCTAATTTTGGACGAGCACTTGGAACAGGATGGTATGATTCCGGGACTATTGCATACGTGTCCATAATGCCCAGTGATGACATTCTTGTCAAACACATCTTTACAGGATGGCAAGGTCAGGTCATAGGAAGTGGAAATCAGGAATCAGTTGGAGTATTTGTCAATTCACCAAAGACTATTGTAGCCAATTGGTTTGTTGATTATTCCAATGTAAGCATTATTGGAATATCTGTCATAGCAGTTGTAGTTTTATTATCAATTTACCAAAAAAGGAGAGTCTCCTCAAAGGCATAATTGTTGGAAATTCGAGCGAGAACTTAAAGCCATCATATTCAATTACACTCATGTTGTTGCAAAACCAGGATCCTGTATCTCTACGTGAAGAAATTCAAAGCATTATGGTTACTAATGGTTTTAAAAGAGAATGCTTTTCTAAGATTTTAGATTATACAATAGATTTATTCGAGTCAAAGGGTTTAGGTGTCGATTATTATGGCTATCATAATATCATTCATGAATTAGAAGTGACCTATGTCACTTTACTTGCTGCCCAATGGGAATGCATGCATGGTATTCTAAAGCCCGAAGATTTCCCATACCTTTTTGTTGCAGCCCTCTTTCATGATTATGATCCTCTTAAAGAAGTAGACAAGCCACATGAAGAAGACGCCATTAAATTTGTCATGACAGATGAAAAACTAAATTCATTACTAAAAGATGCAAATATTGATAAAAATTTGATAGCCGCATTAATTCACCGAACCACATACCCTTGGAGTGGAGAGATCAAAGATAATACAGAAAAGAAAATTGAAGATTGTCTTAACCTAATTGAAGTTACAAAGGAAGACGAAACTAAGAAGGAGCATTATAAGAAGTTAGGATGGTTTCTTTCAGTTACAGATAGAATTGCAGGATATACTCTTGGTGATTTTACAAAAGCATTAGAGATGGCACAGAAAAACGCTCATGCTTTAGCTTGGCACCCATATTATATTGTTAGAAGATCAGTTGCATATTTTGAGGATCTTCTCAATAATGATGCAGAGATGTATCAAAGGGTTTTACGTGCACTTCCAAGAGACATGAGAAAAAATTTTACGGACAATGTCTTAGCTTTTATGAGATTAAGAGAGCAAGAAATTCAGATTGAGGGATCGCTTGTTTATGACAACGCAAAATTTTTTGCAGTAATTGAGCCCACATCAAGACGTCAGGATCCAGATTTTATAAATACGTTATCTGAAATTTATCATCAATTGCCAAAACCACTCCGATTCAAAAATGATGAATTTACAGAATCAGTTATGGCCAAAGATACCATACTTAACACATTAAGATTAGGAAGCGATAATGGTCCGGTAATAGGGTTTACAAAAGGCGGACCTCTTGAGACATACAAATTACGTTCTGAGATCAAGGATGTAAACTATGGATTAAATAATACTGCATTCATGGAACCACTTGCAATAAGGATGGGATATTGGGGACAAAGCGGTGGAAGAGAGATGAGGTTGTTGTTCAACATGCAATCTCTAGCAAAAGGATACAAGTATCTTACAAGTTTTGCGTTACGAGACGTAATATCAAGTCGTGTCAAGAGGGGAGAGGAGATTGAATTTGTAAAACAATTCGATCCAGAACGCTGGGATTACTACCGTAGAGAATTACAATAGATAGAATGTTCTCATTAGACATTATTTGAAATTTTTCTGGATCTGATGAATTTTACTAGATGTATCAAACCAATAAATGGCCACGATATAGAAATTATCAAAAACGCAAACCAAACAACTTGACCATAATTAAGATAATTTGCTATCAAGTTCAGTGGAAATACATACTGTATCATACTATTTGGAACAAAATTAGACAGAATTGGCAGAACATAAGATTGCAAGGCATTCCAGAGTACAAAGACTGTAATAAAAAATAAAATTGCCTTTCGGCCAACATATTTTTCAAATCCTTTTCTTTGAATTCCAGTCATTTTTTCGCCAAGTTCTCTTATCTCGCCATATAATTTTGTTATTGCAAATTCTACATTTTTCTGATAAGATTCAGGGTCTTGTGGACCTAGATAGAGAGGCACCATGATTTGCAAGTATTTTTTATCTGAATCTGGAAGTGGCCTTCCTTTTTGTAAAAGTTCAAGAAGATATTCCAGTCTTCCTTGATCACCTTTGCCAAGAATCAGAATTTGTTGGATTGCTCCCATTAGATCTTCTGACAACATATGAATCAGAATTTACCCAGATAAAAGCGATTAACTATTACTATGAAGGTAATTAGGTTTTCAAACATTCCCACCTCTTAAAATGGTGTCATAGTTTCATATGAAGTCCCAATTAAACAAGAATCAGATACAAATAGAAATCAAGTTGTAGAAAAAATTCTACTAATTTACTTTAGAGTGATTACAGCAGTTGGGGGTAATGATGGATGTACCACTGTAATGGTTACCATAGCCCCATCTTTTCCAAATGAATTCTTGACAATATTTGTGAACACTAGGGTCTCAGATCCGCCAAGAGGGACAGTTGGTGCAGTGAATGTTGGTTGGGCAGTATTTGCATTTAGCAGTTGTACTGGGTCACCAGAAACTTGTGTCCATGAGAATGTCAAGTATCCACCTATACTCTTTGTACCATCAAGTGTAACTATATCTCCAGTATTAACTACTTGATCTGGACCTGCATCAGCTTGTGGTGCTGGACCTGGTTCAGGATATGCAGCATAAACATATTGTTCACAAGTTCCTACAACTGTACCACTTTGACTAACTGTTAATTGGAAATCATATACACTGCCACCAGAACCAGTTGGAAGAGTTACTGTTGGAGCAAAATCAGTTGCAGAAGAGAGTTGAATTGGACTACCAGAGATTTGAGCCCACTGATATGTAAGTGGAGAAGTAGATGGATTGTCTATAGTTTCTGTTATCGTTGCCGAACCACCTGCATGGGATCTGATTATAGGTCCACAACTTAATGTAGCAATCTTGTAAGGAGAAGCGCTAATAACATTTACAGTT
>Ga0209415_10014176_pt1 | contig 13039 bp, 9 predicted proteins | sample PeaSoiSIISIP2007_FD_187696 | JGI IMG/M metagenome (GOLD analysis project Ga0209415, IMG submission 187696) | Peat soil microbial communities from Weissenstadt, Germany - SII-SIP-2007 (SPAdes) (version 2) | ecosystem: Environmental > Terrestrial > Soil > Wetlands > Peat | place: Germany...
TCGGAGGCGCCCGACATCACGGCCCGCATTTGCGGCATCTGCCCCATCGCCTACCAGATGAGCGCGGTGCACGCCATGGAGCGGGCGCTGGGGATCACGATTGACCCGATGGTCCGGTTGCTGCGCCGGCTTTTTTATTGCGGCGAGTGGATTGAGAGCCACACCCTGCACGTCTACATGCTGCACGCGCCGGACTTTCTCGGCTATCAGGACGTGATCGAACTGGCCAAGGATCACCGGACCGTAGTGGAGAAAGCTCTGCGGCTGAAAAAGATCGGGAATTCCATCGTGCATCTGCTGGGCGGGCGCGAGATCCATCCCATATCGGCGGCGGTCGGCGGTTTCCACAAGACACCGACCAAGAACCGGCTGCGCGAACTGGCCGGCGATCTGGAGTGGGCACTGGAAACATCGCTCGAAGCGGTGCGCTGGTGTTCGACGCTGCAATTCCCGGATTTTGAACAGGACTACGAATTCGTGGCCTTGCGTCACCCGAGCGAATATCCTTTCAACGAGGGCCGGCTGGTGTCGAACCGCGGCCTCGATATTGATGCGGCCGAATATGAAGACCGGTTCACCGAAGTGCATGTCAAGCACTCGAACGCACTGCATTCGGTGGTGCGGGGCCGAGGCTCGTACCTGGTGGGCCCGCTGGCGCGCTTCAACCTGAATTTTGACAAGCTGCCCGAGGTGGCCCAGAAAGCCGCGCTCGAAGTTGGACTGAAGCCGCCGGTGCGGAATCTTTTCCGCAGCATCACGGTGCGGGCGGTGGAACTGGTGTTTGCCTGCGCCGAGGCGCTGCGCGTGATCCGCGAGTACGAACCGCCGGCGGCCCCGCGCGTGCCGCTGCCCAGCCGCGCCGGCGTTGGCCAGGCCATTACCGAGGCGCCGCGCGGGATTCTCTACCATCGCTATGCGGTGGACGAGAACGGTCTGATCGTCACCGCCAAGATCATCCCGCCGACCTCGCAGAATCTGCGGCGGATCGAGGATGATCTCCGCGAATACGCCGGCCAGCTGGCCGCCTTGCCTCTTGAGGAAGCCACGTGGAAATGCGAGCAGGCGGTGCGCAGCTACGACCCGTGTATTTCGTGCGCCACCCACTTCCTGAAGGTCGTGATTGACCGGGAGTAGCTCGCGACGTTGATCATCTTATGTTGATTATTGGCTGTGGCAACCGGCTGCGCGGAGATGACGCCGCCGGCATCGTGGCGGTAGAACGATTGTGCGCGCTCGGCATCCCGGCACGAGCTTGTGCAGGCGAATCTTCGGAACTGATGGACGCATGGGCCGGGGCCGATGACGTCATCGTGATTGACGCCGTGGTCACGGGCGCTTCCGCAGGAACGGTCCATGTTTGGGAGGGCGGGGTTTGGGGGGGCGGGCAGGCTCCGGTATTTGAGACCTCGCGAGGCTCGACCCACGGGCTTGGGCTGGCCGAGGCCATCGAGCTGGGCCGCGCGCTCGGCCGCCTTCCGGCCAAGCTGCAGATTTATGGGATTGAAGGGAATGCCTTTGAGGTGGGAAGCGCGGCATCACCGGAAGTTGAACGCGGCGTCGAGGAAGTGGTGAGACAGATTACCCGCGAGCGGAACGCGCGTTCTTAGGCTGGAGTTCGAGGGCGGGTGTTTTCCGAGCGAGCGCGCAGCTTCGCTGCGCTGGACAGCCGGGGGCGGCTGTCCCTACATCGGCTGTCCCTACATCAGACCTAGGCGTTGCCGGCGTTGGTCAGGGCCTCCAGGGCCTCGGCGAGAGTGGGAAACGTCAGCAGAACCTGATCGGCCTTGGTGATTTCGAAAACCTTGCGCACCCGCTGATTCACGCCCGTGATCGCGATGCGCCGTCCCGCCTTCACACAGGAGGTGTTGGCGCTGATCAGGGAGCCCAGGCCCGAGGAATCCACGTAGGGCACGCCGGAAAAATCAAGGATCATCGTGGGCGCATTTTCGCGCCGGACGGCATTCAGGAACGGAGACACGTTTTCCGTAGTCAGGGGGCCGCGGAAACTCAGCACTCCCTGATCCAGACGCTCGATCTCAAACGGCTGCGATGCCATGGGACCCGAATTCTAGGCCGAGGACGAACCAAATTCAACCGCAATCTGCACCAGCGTCGCCCGCCGCCTCGTTCCGGGAACACTATGTCACGGTTTGTAATCTTTTTGTGTTTTCTTTTCGCCGGCGGTTCAAGCGCAAGCGCGGACATTTACCATTCCAGCAACGGCGCGTGGGGAGAAACGGACCATGAAAAGAAGTGGAAACCCAAACCAGCATTCTTCAAACCTGCAATCCTAGCGTTGATTCCGGCGGTTTCGAAACACATCCTAAGGGCAGACAGGCCCGCGTCTTACTGAGCTCGGTCTTCGGACCGTATGCGCAGGACGATGAATTCGGCAGCCGCGCCATCAATCCGATGGAGCTGTATCACAATCAGGTCACGCGGGCGCAGGGGAGCTTTTCGCTGCGCATGTTCCACCGCTCCTGGGGGATCATGATGATCCAGGCCAATATTTCCGCGCCCTGTGCTGTGCTCGACTTCCCCAAGCGCGGCGATTTCGCCCGCGAGATCACGTCGCAGCGCTACGATGTCATCGGCCTTTCGTCCATCATCACCAATGTCGGTAAGGTGCGCGAGATGTGCCGCATGATCCGCGAACTCTCGCCGCAGTCGTCGATCGTGGTGGGCGGACACGTGGCGGCGATTCCTGCAATCGAAAGCATGATTGACGCCGACCACATCGTGCGCGGTGAAGGCATTTCGTGGATGCGGCGCTATCTGGGCGAGGATGAGAGCGCTCCGATCCGTCATCCCGGCATCGTGTCCGGCATGCGCACGCGCATCATGGGCATCCGGCTGCCGGAACGCAAGGGCGCGACGGCGGCGACCATCATTCCCTCGGTCGGCTGCCCCATGGGCTGCAACTTCTGCACGACCTCGGCGTTTTTCGGCGGGAAAGGCAAGTTCGTCAACTTCTTTGAAACCGGAGACGAATTGTTCAACGTCATGCTGCGCATGGAGGACGAACTCAAGGTGCAATCGTTCTTTGTCATGGACGAGAATTTTCTTCTCCATCGCGAGCGCGCCATGCGGCTGCTGGAGCGCATGAAGGAAGCCGGCAAGAGCTGGAGCATGTCCGTTTTCGCGTCGGCCAATGCGATTCGCAAGTACACGCCGCAGGAATTGGTGGAGCTGGGGGTGTCGTGGCTATGGATGGGACTGGAATCTCCGCGGGCGGGCTACAGCAAGCTGCAGGGCACGGACACGCGGGAACTGACGCGCGAACTGCGCGAGCACGGCATTCGCGTGCAGGGTTCGACCATCATCGGGCTTGAGCACCACACGCCCGACAACATCGTGGACGAAATCGAGCACGCGGTTTCGCACAATACCGATTTCCATCAGTTCATGCTGTATACGCCGGTGCCGGGCACGCCTCTGTATCAGCAAATCGCCGCCGAAGGGCGCTTGCTCGAAGTGGACTATGCCGACATTCACGGGCAGTACAAATTCAATTTCAAACATGCGGCCATTTCGCGGGAGGACTCGAAACGATTCCTCGACTGGGCGTTCTGGCGCGACTTCGAACTCAACGGACCAAGCCTGTACCGCATCTCGCGAACCTTGCTGGCCGGTTGGAGGCGCTACAAAGACTGGCCCGACGCGCGGGTGCGGGAACGCTTCACGCGCGAAATGGGACGGCTGAGCGGAATCTACAGCTCGGCGCTGTGGGCGATGGAAAAGCAGTTCCGGAGGGTGGACGAAAACGTGAGCCAGCAGATCCGCGCACTGCGGCGGGAGTTCAGGCAAGAGTCCGGAGTCGTGTCGCGGATGATGCCGGCGGTGCTTGGTCCGGTGCTGTTGTGGACCACGCGGCGGGAGGAGAAGCGGCTGGCACGGGGAAAGACTTACGAACCGCCGACGATTGTGGAGCGCAGCAACTGGGTGGAAGCGTAGACCCTGGCAAAGCAACTAGCGAGGGCCAACGGTCAGCGCGTAAACGTCGCCGCCTCCGAGGCTGACCTGAACGAGCAAAGTGCCATCCGGGGCGAAGCCCTCAAACATGCAGCGTATGGCTTCGCCGGCCCGCAAAATGTCTTCAAAACTGTAGACGAGCTGCGGGCTGGCGCCCGGCCGGACGCGGTAAACCGGCTGTCCCGGAACCAGCAGGTCTTGAAAATACAGCACAGAGTCCGCTGACCACACCGGAAATGCGATCTGTAAACCGCGACCGGCCTCGGTCCAGCGGTTTGTCCTGAGGTCGAGGACCTTGATCACCGTCCCATCTTCCGAGCGGGCAGCCAGGAAGCGGCCGTCTGGAGACCTGCGTGCTGCGGCCAGCCCACTGGAACCGGGAACCAATGTGCTGCGTCCCTGGGCGACATCGAAAAGATAAATGCCCGGTTCCGCGGGAGAGGCTTCGCCCACTTGCTCCTCGACGGAGAACATTATGGTCTTTCCGTCCGGGGACAAAGAGGGCCCGCGCCGGGAGGGGCCGGGCGGAAGCGGCTGCTGAGGAGGGTCGTCATCGGCCGACACGAGATAGATGGTTCCCTTACCGGCGGCGTCCATGCTTTCGAACAGGATGTGCTTCGAGTCGGGACTCCAGCGTGCGTCGTGGATATTGGGAAAGGAAGAGGCGGCGGCGAGCTGCCGGCGGTCGCTGCCGTCAGGCCGGCAGCGCCAGAGTTGCTTCCAGTTGTCGTAGAGCACCCACTGATGATCGGGAGAGAAGGCGGCCTCATTGATGTTGCCGCCCGGCAACAGCGGCTTGAACTGGTGAGAGGCGGGGTCGAAGCGGAGTACGTCGAACCGCTCGCTCAGGCCGCCATGGACGTAGATGAAGCGCCCGTCCCGAGAAGGCAAGGGGCCGGCAAAGTTGATTGGGGAAGAAGTTAGCCGGACCGGCACCGTCCGCAGCCAGGGGAACGACGGCGACTCGCGCAGGGCCCAGATCGAAGACCAGCCGTCCTTGGACGCAGCAAAAATGTAATAGGCGCCGTCGAATGTCCAGTGACCCGCTTCCGCGCTCCAGGAAGGGAGGAACGGGTGAAGATCGCCGCCATCCGGAGCGACTTGCCAGTGATGCGGGCCATCTTGGGTGAAGCGCAGGATTTTGCCATCTGGAGACCAGGCAATGTCCCAGCAGTTCGGCACGGCTGCCAACTGACGCACGCCAGAACCGTCGTGGTTGGCAAGGAACACGCCGCCGGAGTTAGCGAACGCGATTCTGGTTCCGTCGGGGGAGAAAGTGGCGCCATTGACCAGAATGTTTCCGACGCGACGGGGCGCGCCACCCACCATCGGCATAGACCAGAGAGGCAGGTCGGGGATGCGCGAAGTGAAGGGAGAGAACAGCATCTCCGACTGGTCTTCGGAGATGGAGTGAATCCGGATATTCCGGCCGACAGGCCAAAGGGTATGCTTTCTCCGCCCGCCGCCGAAATCTGCCGGCTGTTCCAGTGATCACCTTCCCGCTCGAGAAAAAAGACCCGCGAACCATCGGAAGCAAGCCGGCCCCAGGGATCCTGCCGACCATAGGCCGTCAAACGGGTGATCCGGGTAATGCGGAGTGCGGGGGGAAAGGCGAGGCGATAGAGCAGCAGCCCGCAGGCCCCAAAGAAAACAACTCCAAGGCCGATCAGCCGGATGCTTTTCCGTCTTGGCTTTGACTCTGCTGGAGTCAGGACAACCGGTTCTGTGTGAAGCTCTTCCCGAGCGAGGGCCCCGTCTTCATTATTCGGCAAGACGGGTTCGAGTGGCCCGCTGCCGTTCCCGTCGGCTTGCACCGGCGCGATAAAACGGTAGCCGCGGCGGGGAACGGTTTCGATGAAAACAGGATTTTCGGGGGAGTCGCCCAGAGCATAGCGAAGTTTCTTTACCGCCGTGTTCAGGCCCTCGTCGAAGTCTACGTACGTACCGTCAGGCCAGAGGCTGGCGCAAAGTTGTTCGCGGCTGACCACCTCACCCGGATTTTCCAACAAGGCGGCGAGAATCTGGAAAGGATGGTTCTCGATCCGGACTGCGAGGCCTTTCTTGAGCAGCCTTTCCTCGAAGAAGTCCAGTTCGAACTGTCCAAAACGCACACTGGAACCGCGCTTGGTAAAGGCTTTCACCCACGCCCCCCACAAGTGCGCGGAAGTATATCACCGGCAGGTCAGCGGCCCCGGACTATTTCTTCAGGAGGGTCCGTAAGTGGCTCTAGCCGTGGGGGTTGCAGGTTCAGACAAACTCCAGCCGAACTTCGGTTGACCGGCGTGCTCGAACGCACCATCATGCGCACGAACCGGGTCGTCCACCTTTGATTGTCCAGGTCAGCCCGCTTGCGGACTGGCCAAATGACTTTCTACGCTTGGGTGAGGCTGTACCGAAAGCAAGTGGAGACAACAGGAGAAGATCATGGAATCCAAGGCATTTGTGTGCTCGAGTATGGCGTTGCTGGCGATGCTGGTGCTTCCGGTGGGCATGACGGCGCAACAGGCGGAAGAGGGAGCCCCACCAAGTGGGACTCAAGTCGCGCCGGTGCCCGATTTCAGAAAGCCGCCGCCCATCTACTTGGATATCACACTCCCCCCACTAACGCCGGGTTCGGTAAATGCGGGCGGCTCGTCCACTTCCGCCATGACTGTGTGGAACACCAGCGGCGATACTACCACCGTCGTCGCTCTCTCGTGTTCCGTGCAACCGTCGCCGCCGCTGGGCCCGACCTGCTCGATCACCCCCAATTCCGTAGTCTTCCCGGGAACGGCCACGCTGACTGTGAGCACGGTCGGACCAAGCGGCAGATTGCTCTCTGGCCCCGGCTCCGGGCCGCTTTACGGGCTCTGGCTGCCTCTGATCGGATTGGTTGCGACTGGTGTTGGCTCAAGCCGGAACCGGCAAAAAGCAGCGCTTGGAACAGCGGCGCTGGCCTGCGCACTGTTGGCTGGCTTGAGTTTTCAGGTCGCATGCGGGAGCGGCGGCGGCCGTACCCCGGCAGGAACGTACACGATCAACGTCACCGGCACAGCATATGTTCCTGAAGTCACCGTTGTAACGAACGCGACGCTCACGGTGCAGTGAAATCGAAAGAGCTGGGCGGGGCTTGCCTGGTACGGATGTGGGCACGTTGGCGGAGGCGCAATTTTGCAGCGCTTTGCCTTCAGTTCCGGAGCAAACAATTCAGGGCGCAGTGACACGAGAAGGGAAGGAATAAGGACAATGACTTTTGCGAAGCAGTCGGTCATGGCTATGATCGCGCTGGCGGTCTTACTGGGAGCGGGCGCCACTCCGCCGGCGCAAGCGCAGACCTTCACTCTGCTGCACAGCTTCGCGGGCGCGCCGGACGGGGCGAATCCCGTGGCGGAGTTGGTTCAGGACCCGGCGGGAAATCTCTATGGCACGACCCAGCAAGGCGGGATCACCGGCGGCGCTTGCACGAACATAGGACTTGGGTTCAACAGCTGCGGTACGGTGTTCAAGATAGACACGTCCGGCAACGAGACCGTGCTGTACCGGTTCACCGGCGGGACCGACGGGGCCTTTCCAGCTGCGGGCGTGGTGCGGGACGGGGCCGGCAACCTCTACGGCACTACCCTTGGAGGAATTTTCAAGCTGGATACGAACAACACTCTCACCCCGCTTCACAACGTTGGATCAACGGGTGGGTTGGTGATGGACGCTGCGGGCAATCTGTACGGCAGCACGTCTGAAGGAATCTTCAAGCTGGATCCGGCCGGCACATTCACTATGCTGGACGCCAGCGCCAGATCCGAAGCAACCCTGACTCTGGACGCAACGGGCAATCTCTACGGCACGACCGAGTTCGGCGGGACCGGCGTCTGCGGCTGCGGAACTGTGTTCAAGCTGGATAAGACTGGAACCTACACCGTTTTGTACAGCTTCACCGGGGGTGGGGACGGGCTTAATCCCCTGGGGGGTGTGGTTCTGGACGCAGCAGGCAATCTCTGGGGCACCACTTCTGGCGGGGGTGGACCTAACTGTGGGGCCGCCAATAAGCCCAAAATAAGCTGTGGCACCGTTTTCACGGTAAGTCCAGCGGGAGGAGAGATCAGAGACCTCAGCCTGCAGGACTCCCTTTACCCCGCAGGTGGCTTGGTGCTGAATGCGGCGGGTACCTTCTACGGCACGTCAGAGCACTCTGGCAGTCCTGAAGCGGGGGGGACGGTGTTCGAAATCGGTGCGAGCGGCATTGAGAAGTTCCTTCACACCTTCGACGGGTTGCCGGACGGGACGAGTCCCGTGGCGGGGTTGGTTCAGGACCCGGCGGGCAACCTCTACGGGACTACGTCAGCCGCGGGACCTTTAGGTATGGGGACGGTGTTCAAGATCAACCCAGCGGGCGCTCAGAATTTTCCTCTGACTGTGGTGTTTTTTGGAAATGGGACAGTGACCGGCAGCGGTGTGGACTGCTCAGCCAACTGCGCTACCTGGGTCAGTCCCGGAACGATGTTCACGCTCACGGCTACACCTCCCGCCGGTTCCACCTTCGTCGGCTGGGTCCCGCCGCCCTGCTCGGGCACCGGCACGTGCAGCGTAACCATTAATTCAGCGCAGACCGTGGGGGCGGAGTTTGACTCCGACTTCACGGTGTCCGCCACCGCGCTCACGCCGGCTGCGTTGAGTGCAGGGGGCTCGGCTACCTCCACGATCAATGTGGCGGCCGATGCGAACGGGTTCTTCAGTCCCGTGGCGCTCACTTGCGCGGTGACGCCCACTCCCGCTCTCGCTCCGACCTGCTCGATCAACCCCAATTCGATAATGCCCGGGACCCCAGCCACACTGACCGTGAACACGACCGCACCCACCGCCCGCGCGATGACCTCGAGCGCTGGTCCCGGAGTGTTTTACGCACTCTGCGTACCGCTGATTGGACTGGTGGTGATGGGGGCCTTCTGCTCAAAACAGAAAGGCATTAAGAGGAGACTCGCCGCGGCGGCGCTTACCTGCTTGCTGTTTGCCAGCCTGATTTTCCAGGTTGCTTGCGGCGGCGGCAGCAGCAGCGCTGGTGGTGGCGGTGGCGGCAGCAAGGGCACACCTGCAGGAAAATACACAATCACTGTCACTGGCACCTATTCGACGGGCTCGTTAGTGCACAACACGCCGACGACGCTCACGGTGCAGTGAGCTTGACGGCAGAACGTCAGGCAAAAGGTGCTGCGGCTTTTGTTTCTTGAGGAATTATCCCGTGCGGCGGGCGGAGAGCATGGTGAGAATCTCGCGCAGGCCCTGGCGGATGTGCTGGATCTCGGAGGCGGAGTGCGCGGGAAACGGGATCGCGGTTTGCGTTTTGTCTGACTTGTTTTCTGCGCGCAGCTGCTGGCGCGCGCCGGCGATGGTGAATCCCTGCTCGTAAAGCAGTTGCTTGATGCGCAGCACGCTCTCGACGTCGCGCTTGCGATACATGCGCTGGCCGGTGCTGCTCTTCACCGGCTTGAGTTGCGGAAATTCCGACTCCCAGAAGCGCAGCACGTATGCGGGTAGACGGCACAGCGTGGCCACTTCGCCGATGCGGAAGTAGAGCTTGTCCGGGATCAGGATCTCGTCGGTCTTCTGCCGGCTCACATTTTTCTTTCTGGCGGCCATTTCCAGGGACTCCAGCGACGCTGTGGCTTCTGCCTATTGTGACACAGCGGGTTGCCGGGCACGCAGATTTTCGTGGCGCCGGAGGGCAGAAAAGGAAAAGCCCCTCAAGAGGTGCTTCTCTTAAGAGGCCAGTGAAATTCGTGGTGGATGCGAGGTGTCGTCTCGCAGACGGTTAGTGTTTCTTCTTCTTTTTTGCTTTCTTCTTCGTTGCCATGAAGGTTCCTCCGTGAACGATTTTCCCTTGCAAGGGGAGCGTTGGGGCCCTTGTACCTGAAAGGCCAACCCTACTCGTAGTATGGGAAGGCCGTATCACCCAAGATATTGCGGCAGTATGAATAAAGTGTCAATAGAATTTTGCGGTTTTGCGCGGATTTCTTTGGGCACGTGTCGTTGGCCGTTGGTCGTTAGTCGTTCGCGAAACCCGCAAACACCAAGCCGGCAGTGCCGAGAATTCGCTGACGACCAACGACCAGCGGCCAACGACTGGTAGTACACTGCGCCTGATGCGGCGGGATCCGGTCGAACTCGAAATTTTCAAGAACCTCTACCACTCGATTGCCGAGGAAATGGGAGCGGCGTTGCGGCGGACCGCTTTCTCTCCCAATATCAAGGAACGGCGCGACTATTCGTGCGCGGTATTCGACGGCGCCGGGGAAGTGATCGCCATGGGCGACCACATGCCGGTCCATCTCGGCTCGATGCCGATGTCGGTGCGAGCCGCGATTGACGCCGGGACAATGGAGCCCGGGGATTTGGTCATGCTGAATGATCCGTTCCGCGGCGGGACCCATCTGCCGGACATCACGCTGGTCGCGCCGGTGTTTGAGTCGAAACTACACGCCAGAAACAGCAGGAAGAAACGGCAGCACTCCCCTGGCTTTCGCTGGCGGGGTGTCCGCGGCCATATGAGCCCTGATTTCTACGTGGCCTCGCGGGCACATCATGCCGACGTGGGCGGAGCATATCCAGGTTCGATGGGGCTCTGCCGCGAGATCTACCAGGAAGGGGTGAGGATTCCTCCGGTCAAGTTGATGCGGGCAGGCACGATGGATCGCGATGTGCTTGCCCTGCTGCTCAACAACGTTCGCACTCCAGAGGAACGTGAAGGAGACCTGGGCGCGCAGATCGCGGCCTGCCATACCGGCGCCGAGCGACTGCGCGAAGTTGGGGCGCGCTATGGCGTGGAAAAAGCCAAACGCGCTGCCGCCGAACTGCTGGATTATGCCGAGGAAATGATGCGTGCGTTTCTGGAGCGCGTGCCGGCGGGGGAATATCGGGCAGAAGACTTCCTGGACGGCGATGGCATCAGCGATGGGCCGGTCAAGATTGCGGTCGCGGTGAAGGTACATCAGGCTCAAGCGTTGCGCGGGCGAGGGCCCCTTCGACTGCCGCTCAGGGCAGGTCCGCGCCACATGGTCACAGTGGACTTTACTGGGAGCGATCCGCAGGTCGAGGGCAGCGTGAATGCGGTCGCGGCGATTACCTTCTCGGCCTGCTTTTACGTTTTCCGCTGCCTGCTGGCAGAGGACGTTCCCGCGGCCGCCGGCCTGATGCGGCCCATTCAGGTGATCGCGCCCGAAGGCACGATTGTGAATGCCCGGCCCCCGGCGGCGGTGGCCGGGGGGAATGTCGAAACCTCCCAGCGGATTGTGGATGTGCTGCTGCGGGCCTTGGCTCAGGCGATTCCAGACCGCATCCCGGCGGCGGCCTCCGGCACGATGAACAACCTGACCATTGGCGGCATGAATCCAATCAAGAGCGACTCGCGCACAGGTGAGCCGTTTGCCTATTACGAAACCGTTGCCGGCGGCATGGGCGGGCGGCCGGGGAAGGCGGGCGTTTCGGGCGTGCACACGCACATGACGAATTCGCTGAATACCCCGGCTGAGGCGCTGGAATATGCGTACCCGCTGCGAGTGCGGCGCTATTCGCTGCGGCCTAACAGCGGTGGGGACGGCCAGTTTCGTGGCGGCGATGGCATCGTGCGGGAAATCGAAGTGCTCACTGATTGCGACGTGACGCTTCTGGCGGAGCGGCGTTCGCGCGGGCCGTGGGGCTTGGCCGGCGGACGAGACGGAGCGCCGGGCAAAGCGTTCATCACTCGCAGCAACGGCACGGTCGAGACCATGCCGGGGAAATTCAGCACGCGGCTGCGCCAGGGCGAACGCATACGGATCGAGACGCCGGGCGGCGGTGGTTGGGGTAAGACCTGATTTGAGGTGATTGATGGCGTTCGAAGTCAGCCAGCATTATCTCGAGGAAGCGCTGCGCCAGTTGCGCGGGCACAAACGTATGGGCGAAGGTGCGATGTCGCAGCTCAAGGACGAGGAATTCTTAATCACGCTCGATCCGGAGTCAAACTCAGTTGCGGTTCTGGTCAAGCATCTGGCGGGGAACATGCGTTCGCGCTTTACCGACTTCCTGACGTCTGACGGCGAAAAACCGGACCGGTTTCGCGACCGGGAATTTGAGCTGACTCCGGCGATCACGCGCGATGATGTCATGAGCTGGTGGGAGGAAGGCTGGGCGCGAGTTTTTTCGGCGATCGAGGCGCTGAAACCGGAGGATGTGATGCGGTTGGTGATGATCCGGGGCGAGCCGCATACCGTGCTGCAGACCATCAACCGGCAGATTGCGCATTACGCTCAACACATCGGGCAGATCGTTTTCCTGGCGAAGCATCTGCGATCGAACGAATGGCAGACGCTTAGTGTTCCGCGCGGCAGGTCGGAGGAGTACAAGACGGTGGCGCCGAAAACCTATAAGCCGGCGAGCTAGGATTTTGCGCCACGCCCTCAGGGGCTGAAGCACGGTTGGTTTTCATGTCCTATCGCAGCGCTGAAGGCGCTGCGCCGCCCAAAATCAAGGGCGAGGAGAAATACGCAGCGGAGCGGTTGAATTCGCCGCGCGGTGCTAGAATCAGACGTTTTGGGTTGGACGGTGTTTCCCGCCGAAATTCATAGGTGCAATCATGGCCACAACAATGCTTGCAGTGGTAAAGCCGGAAGCCGCTCCGGGAGCGGACGTTCGCGAAGTGAAGATCCCCGCCTTTGGCCGGACAGACGTACTGGTCAAGGTGAAGGTCGCCTCCATCTGTGGCACCGATCTGCATATTTACAACTGGGACCGCTGGGCGCAGAACCGGATTCATCCGCCGCTGATTCCGGGACATGAATTCTGCGGAGAGGTGGCGGCGTTCGGCGACGAGGTCACCAGCGTCAAGGAAGGCGATTTCGTTTCGGCCGAGATGCACGTGGCCTGCGGCAAGTGCCTGCAGTGCCGCACCGGCGAGGCTCACATTTGCCAGAACGTGAAGATCATCGGGGTGGATGCGAACGGGGCTTTTGCCGAGTACGTGGTGATTCCGGAGTCGAATATCTGGAAGCTCGATCCGGCCATTCCGCTGGATTACGCCTCCATTCTCGATCCTCTGGGGAATGCGGTTCACACAGTGCTG
>Ga0209415_10014177_pt1 | contig 13039 bp, 11 predicted proteins | sample PeaSoiSIISIP2007_FD_187696 | JGI IMG/M metagenome (GOLD analysis project Ga0209415, IMG submission 187696) | Peat soil microbial communities from Weissenstadt, Germany - SII-SIP-2007 (SPAdes) (version 2) | ecosystem: Environmental > Terrestrial > Soil > Wetlands > Peat | place: Germany...
AAAGCAGGTACTCTACCAGCTGAGCTACATCCCGGGAGCGGCTAAATCTACACCAACGAGTCCGGATCAAGCCGGTCGATTTTAGCGGAAATCGTCAAACGCTCCGGATGGGGATAATCGTCGCCGCCCCGGGACCGGCCCACCAGGTGGACGTTGCACCCCTCCAGCGCGGCGAGCGCGGAGGCCGGTGTGCGCGAGGCCACCCAGCGTCCGGTCCTTCGCGCGAGTTCCTGCACCTCGTGGGCGGAGGACAGATGCGCCAAAGCGACCTTGGGTCCGAACGAGCGGACCAGATCGTGGACGGATTCGGGCAGGGCCTCCGAGTGGGCGAGGAGGATCGGGTGCAGTTCCGCCATCTCCTTGATCCTTCGGAGCCATTCCCGCGTCCGCGCACCCTTCTCCAGGAGATCGGGTGGAACCTCCACCAGGACCGGACCGGTGGTGGACGGTGGACGATCCCTGAGTTCGGGCAGTTCGGGTTGCAGGACCCGCAACAGCCGACGGCTGCGGCTGTCCAGGGACGATTCCGGATCGGTCTGGATCAGCACGTTGGCCGCCTTGGAACGGCAGGCGCCGTACCCGGCGAAGCGCGTCCCGGTGCCCAGCCACGCCAAGCAGGCTTCCTCCAGCACGGTGGGGTGGGGCGAGACCAGAAGGCACCAATCGGCTCGGTGGGCCCGATGGTATTCGAGCCATTCGGAAAATGTCCGCCCGCCCAGGGTTTCCGGGATCTCGATGGGAGGGGTTCCCGGAGGGTCGGGGATCCACCTGAGGCTTCGGGGTGGGCCCGCGAGCCGCACGGGGCAATCGAGACCGAGACAGAAATCCCGCACCGCGAGCGCGGTCAGGGCGGCCTCGACCGGATCCGCCGGAACCAGGATCACTCCCGAACCGTTCAGGAGGGAGCGAGGCGGAGGAGCCGATGAAACCGTGGACTCCAGCGCCTGACGGACTTGGCGGAAGAGCCTCGAGCGCGACCACCAGGACGTGATGCTGCGGAATCCCACGATGCGACCGACTCCTTCCCGCTTTGCAGTCCAGGCTTGAAAATGGTAAGAAAGGGAACCGAACATACATTTGAAGATCGGGGAGGTTTCCCAAGTGGGAGTGTTCCTTCAGGCCTTGGGCGCCATCCTGTGGATTCTGGCAGCGACGGGATGGTTCGTCGGATCGCATCTGCTCCCGGGAATTTCCGGGGGGCGGGGTCTGGTGGTCTTCGGATTGGCCGGCGCCGCCTCGGCGTGTTCCGCCCTGTTCCTGCGCGCGGAGCTGAGGAGATCGGGAAGCTTCGGGGCGCTTTCCGCCCTGGGAGCGATCCTCGCGCAAGTCCTGCTGTCTCCGGAGAATCCGCTGTGGTACCCGGTGGCCCTCGGGGTCTGGATGTTCCCCCTGCTCCCGATCGCGAATTCGAAGCGGGACCGTTGGCACATCGCCGCGGCCGCCCTGGGAATCGCCGCCGCACCCTACCTCGCGGGAAAGCTGGCGTTGTGGGGCGCCGTCCGGCTTCCCGCCATGGAAACCGAGGATCTCCTGGTCCAAGCGGGCCTCTGGGGGGCGCTGTTCCTCTTCTGCAACCACGCCTTCCAGAAGGCCAATTCCCCCAGGGCCCGCATGGATTCCACCCCGGGTGGTCGCGGTGGACTGGCCCTCGCCACGGCCGAACCACCCCCGGCCGTCCCTCCCGTCGTCGCGGCCGCATCGTCCAGCGGGTCGTTCTCCCGAGCGATGGCATCGGGGATCCTTCCCCCTCCTCCCCCTCCCTCCGACGTGCGAGCCTCCGGCGCCATGGCGCGGTCCCGGGTGGGAAGCGGATGGGACGACCCTCCCGCCTCGGGACTCGACGACGTCGATCCGTCCGCTTCCCAGGTCCTCTCGAGGTCCATCCTTTCCGAACAGGACGAACAGGCGCGGCAGCAGATGTCCAAGCTGCTGGGTCCCGTGGTCCATCTCATGCACAAGGTCTTCCGGGCCTACTCCGCCCTGGGATTCCTGGTGGACCCGGCCACGGGGGAGATGGTGCTGAACGCGAAGTTCGGCAAGGGCAACGTGCTGCCCGAGGCCAGGATCGTCCCCGGCCAGAACCTGGTGGGACACTCCATGCGCTCCGGGCTGCTCACCGGAGACATCGCCAACTACGGCCAGTCCCCGGAGTACTACCCGGAAGGGGAGCGCGTCCTGTCCCTGATGGCCCTTCCGGTGCGCAACGAGGAATCCGGGGAGCTCCAAGCCCTCCTGGTGGTGGACCACAAGAGTCCCCGCGCCTTCAGCGACGAGCACTACCAGTACTTCAAGAGGTTCGCGGGGATCGCCTCCGCCCTGGTGACGGTCCAGTCGGCGCGCAACGCCGTGCAACGCCAAGCGGCCATCACCAACACCTTCTACGAGATCCAGTCGCGCCTCACCCGCCACCTCCAGCCGGACGACCTGCTGTCGGTGCTGGAGTCCGCGCTCCGCGACCTCTTCCCCCTGGAGCGCCTGGCGGTGAGCATCTGGAATCCCCAGCGCAACATGGCCCAGATCCAGATCGTGGCCGGATCGGTTCCGCTCCCCGCCAAGGGAGCCTATTTCGACGCGACGGATCCCAATTCCGTCGTGGGCTCCGTGTTCCGCTCCGGTCGGGAAGCGCTCGTCCGCGAAGCCGTGGAGGGATCGCACCCCGTCTTCGAGGCCCGGATGGACGCGGAAGTCGGTTGGAGCGGCCGCGAGACCATGGCGGCTCCGCTCCTCAACGACGATCGCCAGTGCTTCGGGGTGCTCACCCTGGAGACCGCCAGGGCGGGCTCCTACGCGGAGATCGACGCCAGGCTGCTGGCGGCCATCGCCTCCATCGCGGCGGGAGCCCTCACAAGGGCGCGGATGTACCAGGAGATGGAGAAGCTCGCCACCATCGACGGCCTCACGCAGGTGCCCAACCACAGGCACTTCCAGACCCTGTTGAACCAGCAGATCGAGGTCGCGAGCCGCTACGGACAGCAGATCGGGCTCATGCTCTTCGACATCGACCACTTCAAGATCTTCAACGACACCTACGGCCACGCCATCGGCGACCTGGTCCTGAAGGAAGTGGCGCGCGCGGCCCAGGGCGCCATCCGGGCCTCCGACGTCCTGGCCCGCTACGGAGGAGAGGAATTCGTGGTCCTCATGCCGCAGACGAACGTCTCCGGCGCCATGCTCGGAGCGGAGCGCGTGCGGGCCGGCGTGGAAGCCATGGCCATTCCCCACGAGGGCAAGATCCTGCGCGTCACCATCTCCATCGGGGTCTGCCTGTTCCCCGACATGGCCGGGGTCAAGCAGGACTTCATCGACGGGGCCGACAAGGCCATGTACTTCTCCAAGAAGGCGGGCCGGAACCGGGTGACGCTCTACGGACCGGAATCGGAAGCGCTGGCACAAGAAAAAGAAAAGATCAGCGGCCGCTGAGGCCGAGATCGGGGCGGATACTCGCTCCACGGACCATCGCCGTCCCAATGCGGACGGCTTCCGGTCCGGGTCGCTTCGTCTCCATCCCCGATCTCGGCCTCAGTCCATGGGGCGACTTCGCTTAGCTGGTCGCCTCTGTCCCCGGGTCGATCGTCGGCAAAGGAGGCACGCCCGAGAAAGTGCGTGCGGTGTCGGGATCTTCGTATTAAGATTTAGTCTGCGACTGAAACGCATCCACTCTTCCAGGAGGAGCCCGCGCCATGGCCGAGCCGTACCTTTCCGAGATCCGCGTGTTCGGTTTCGACTTCACGCCCAAGGGCTGGGCGCCCTGCAACGGACAGACGATGAGCATCCCCCAGAACCAGGCCCTGTTCGCGCTGCTCGGCACCACCTACGGGGGGAACGGCACCACCACCTTCTGCCTGCCGAACCTGAACGGGGCCGCGCCGGTCCACCTGAACGGGCCGGTGGGAACCATCCAGGGCGCGCAGGGCGCCGTGGGCGGAGAGGCGAGCCATGTCCTGGCCGCGGGCGAAGTTCCCCAGCACGCGCACCGGGTCAACGTCTCCTCGCAGACGGCCAACCAGACGCTCCCCGCGGGGAACATCCTCGCGGCACCCGCGACGGCCATCTACGCGCCCGACGACCCCTCCCAGACCGGGACCCTGGATCCGTCCAGCCTGGACATGGTGGGCGGCGGCGCCGGGCACCAGAACACCCAACCCAGCCTGGCCCTGAACTTCTGCATCGCCCTGCAGGGCGTCTTCCCCTCCAGAAACTGACAGGAGAGCCGCGATGGACCCCTATGTCGGCGAGATCCGCATGTTCGCGGGGAACTACGCCCCGGAAGGCTGGTTCGAGTGCGATGGACAGATCCTGCCCATCAGCCAGTACGAAGTGCTCTTCACCCTGCTCGGCACGACCTACGGGGGAGACGGCATCAACACCTTCGCCCTGCCGGATCTGCGCGGAAGGATCCCCCTCCACGCTCCCGCGACCCAGGGGCAGCCGTCGGGGACGGAAACCGTGGTGCTGGTCCCCGCCCAGATCCCCGCGCACACGCACGGGGTCCGCGTCACCGCGGCCACCGCCACCGCCACCGATCCCACCAACGCGATCCTGGCCACCGCCGTCTCGCCTCCGCTGATGTACTCCCCCAAGTCGGCCGGGACCCCGACCCCGTTGAACGCGGGAACCGTCGCCCCCAACGTCGGGGGGCAGCCGCACTCCAACATGATGCCCACCCTTTGCGTCAACTTCATCATCTGCTACGCCGGCATCTATCCCAGCAGGGGATAGGGAGGAGAACACCATGGCCGAACCTTTCCTCGGCGAGATCCGCGTCTTCGCCTGCACCTACGCCCCCATGGGCTGGTTGACCTGCAACGGACAGATCCTTCCCATCCAGCAGTACGCCGCGCTGTTCTCGCTCCTGGGGACCACCTACGGCGGCAACGGAACGACGACCTTCGGGCTGCCGAACCTGGGTGGACGGGCTCCGCTCCACCGCGGCCAGGGACCCGGCCTCTCCAACCACGACCTGGGCGAGGCGATGGGGACCACCACGGTGGTCCTGGCCCCGAACCAGTTGCCGGCCCATGCGCACGGATTCGAGGCCGTGTCCGGTTTCGCCAAGCAGGATGCCGCCACCGGGGCGATGGTGTCGGAGATGAACACGGAGGCCGGAGGAAAATCCTTCTCCAAGCCGGCGTACGCGAACGCCGCCCCGAACGCCCAACTCGCGTTGAACGCCGTGAATCCCTCGGGGAGCGCCGGTCCGTTGCCGCACCAGAACTGCCAACCCTACCAGATCCTGAATTTCTGCATCGCCACCGCCGGGGTCTTCCCCCCGCATCCTTGAGTCGACCGTGACCGGCGTCGAAACCGCGGAGGCCATCCAACTGGAACCGGAGACGGAAACCGACGTGGGCTTCCTCCGTCGGGTCTTCGACTCCACCCGGGAGCGGGAGATGGATCTGGTGGACTGGAGCGAGGTCCAGAGGGAGGCGTTCCTGGCCATGCAGTTCCAGGCCCAGCGGCGACACTACCGGGACCATTTCCCGGACGCCGATTTCCGGATCGTCTCCCGTCGGGGAGAGCGGATGGGGCGGCTTTGCACGCACCGGTCCCGGCACGAGATCCGGATCGTCGACATCGCCCTCCTCCCCGAATCCAGGGGGAAGGGGATCGGCACGGCACTCGTCGGACAGATTCTGGATGAAGCCGACCAGGCCGGGATCCCGGTCCGGATCCACGTGGAGAAGACGAACCCCGCCCAACGCCTGTACCGGGATCTTGGATTCCGGGCCGTCGAAGACCGCGGCATGCACTGGCTGATGGAACGGAACGCCTCCCGCTGAGGCGCGCGGACTTCCGCGCAAGGAGAGACGACGCATGGACAATTCCAACCGATCCGCCCACCGAATCCTTCTGCCCCTCCTTCTGGTGGGACTGCTGGGAGGTGCCGCCGGCGCCTGGACCACGGAAGACTTCCAGAGCTACAACTATGCCAACGCCACGACCTTTCCCAACGGGACGACCTTGGGAGCCTTCAAGTACTACGCCAGCAACGGCAAGGGGATCTACTTCGACGCCTCCGGACAATGGGGCTCCAAGGGGATCTTCCGGAACTGGGATGCGGCCGACGGAGGTTTCAACGACACGGACCTATCGTTCATCCGTTCCGACCGCTCGGCCTTCGACCTCCATTCGATCTACCTGTGGGACGATTACAACGGCAGCCCCAACGTCATCCTCCGGGGCTTCCGCAACGGCGTGAGGTCGTACCGCACGGTCGTGGATCCGCAAAGCACGACCGCAGGCTTCACCTACACGCTCGATTGGACGGACATCGATTCCTTCGTCATCAGCGACAGCACCGCCCCCCCCGCCTACTCCGGCAACGGCGCGGACCTCAGCACCTTCATCGACAACATCGTCTGGGAAGCCTTCGTCCCACCGACCGCCACCACGGGTTTATCGTCTTCCGTGGGCTCCTCCACGGCGACCGTTTCCGGCACGGTGAACGCGAACAACCATAGTACGACGGATTCCGTCCAGTACGGCACCACCACGGGCTACGGCACCACCGTGGTGGCGAGTCCGGCGACCACCTCGGATACGGTCAACATCTCGATCGGCGCCAGCCTGAGCGGGCTGTCCCCGAACACGCTCTACCACTGGCGGGTGAAGGCCACGAGCGCGGCGGGCACGAGCACCGGAAGCGACGCGACCTTCACGACCACCAAGGCAGCCCAGACCATCACCTTCCCCGTTCCTGGACCGACGAACTTCGGAACTTCGCCGACACTATCCGCCACCGCCACCTCCGGTCTGGCCGTGGCCTTCAGCTCCAGCACCACCGGCGTCTGCACCGTCACCAGCGGTGGAACCCTGACCACGGTGACCACGGGCACCTGCACGATCAAGGCCGACCAGGCGGGCAACTCCAGCTATTCCGCGGCATCCACCGTGATTCAGAGCTTTCCCGTGGTGGCCGTCGCTCCGGGTGCCCCTATGATCGGAACCGCCACCGCGGGCGATGGACAGGCGACCGTGGCCTTCACGGCACCCACCTCCACGGGTGGCTCCTCGATCACGGGGTACACTGTCACCTCGAACCCGGGGAGCTCCACGGTAACCGGAAGTTCCAGCCCCATCACGGTGGCAGGCCTCACCAATGGAACTCCCTACACCTTTACGGTGACGGCCGCCAACAGCGCAGGGACGGGTTCGGCTTCGGTGGCCTCGAACACGGTGACGCCCAAGGCCGTCCAGACGATCACGTTCACCGATCCTGGATCGCAGAACTTCGGCTCCTACCCGGCCCTGTTCGCCAGTTCCACCTCGGGTCTACCGGTAACCTTCACCTCCAGCACCACCGATGTGTGCACCATCACCAGCGGGGGCCTGTTGACCACGGTGACCGCAGGCACCTGCACCATCGACGCCGACCAGGCAGGGAACGGCGCCTATGCCGCCGCCCCCACCGTGAGCCGCAGCTTCTCCGTGGTGGCCGTGGTTCCCGATGCACCCATGATCGGAACGGCCACCGCGGGCGACGGGCACGTTGCGGTTGCCTTCACGGCTCCCGCGTCTTCGGGTGGAGCCCCGATCACGAGCTACACGGCCACCTCGAGTCCGGGTGGCCTCACCGGGACGGGAACCTCCAGTCCGATCACGGTGACGGGTCTGACCAACGGCACCGCCTACACCTTCACTGTGACCGCCGCCAACACGGCGGGCACGGGTTCCGCCTCGGCGGCATCGAATTCGGCGACGCCGCTTGCCGTCCAGACCATCACCTTCGGAAGCTTGACGTCTCCGACCTACGGCGATTCGCTCCTGGTCCTGGGAGCCACCGCGAACTCGGGCCTCTCCGTGAGCTACTCGAGCGGCAACCCCGCCGCGGTGCGGATCTCCCACGACACCGCCTACCTCCTGGCGGCGGACACGGCGACCATCACGGCCAGCCAATCGGGCGACGCCTCCCACGCCGCGGCCGCACCCGTTTCCCGATCGCTCACGGTGAAGAGGAAGAACCTGACCATCGCGGGTGCGGCGGCGCAGGACAAGGTGTACGACGGAACGGATTCCGCGACGGTGGCCGGAGCGTCGCTCTTTGGCGTGGTGGGCTCCGACCAGGTGACGCTGACCCTGGGCACCGCCACCTTCGCGAGCAAGGACACCGGAACGGCCAAGCCCGTGACCGTCGCGGGTTCGAGCCTCTCGGGCACCAATGCGGGGAACTACGGTCTGACCGAGATCACGGGCCTCTCCGCGAGCATCGCACCGCGTCCCGTCACCGTGACGGCGCGCGACACCTCCAAGAACGCGCACGAGGCCGATCCTCCCCTGCCCTGGTCGGCGACAGCCTTGGTGGCGGGCGATTCCTGGACGGGGAGTCCGTCCCGCGACACCGGCGAGACCGCAGGCGACTACGCCATCCACCTTGGCACCTTGAGCGCCGGTCCGGACTACGCCCTCACCTTCCACGGCGCCACCTTCACCATCCACGGCTCCACGGCGCTCTCGACCCGCCCCGCTCTCCAGTCCAACTCCCACGCGTTGGCCGCGAATCCGGTTCGGGTGCTCGCCTCGGCGGTTTTGGGACGCGCGCAGGGCGTCCTGGCGGCGGGAACGGCGCAGGACGGAGACCTCTCGGTGGACGTGCTCCTGCCCGGCGCGGCCTCGGTGGACGTGTCCATCTTCGACAACCTGGGAACCCCGGTGATCGCCTGGAGCCAGGACGTATCCACGTTCCAGGTGCAGCAGCTCTCGCCAACCGGCGACGGCCGGTGGATCCTGCCGGTGCGCTGGAACCTGAGGGCCTCCGACGGCGAGCCGGTCCCCTCCGGGGTCTACCTGTGGAAGATCTCCGTCCTGACCGACGACGGACAAAAACTGGAGACCGTGAAGCGGCTGGGGGTCAGGTAGGGGAAGCCGCGACCTTCCCTCGTCCCTGTCCCACCACCTTGCCCAGCGCTCCGGTCGCGTAGAGGGGCAGGTGCAGGAGATCCGCTTCGCGGAATGGGGGTCCCGCGTGCAGGCGGACGCCCACCGGACTGGCGGGATGGGACGACAGGAAGCTTCGCAGGCTCTTGAGGCGCCCCGTGGCCCCGGACTTGACCTCCACCGGAACCACGTGGGAACCTACCGCCACCAGGAAATCCACCTCGGCTTGGCTGTTGCGGGCTTCCCGCACCCAGAAATGGAGATCCGCGGGGTGGTCGGGGGGGCTGGTGGCCAAAAGCTCCTGCGCGACGAACTGCTCGGCGACGGCTCCGCGGTGGATGGCCAGCAGGTCCGGATCCTGGACCAGTTCCGCGTCGATCCCCAGGGACGCGTGCGAGAGCCCCACGTCCAAAAACATGAGCTTGGAGATCCTTTCGTTCTCGTCCACGGACAGGGGGAGTCCCTTGCCCGAGGTGTGCCGAACGCGACGGACGATCCCCGCCTTTTCCAGGGCATCCACGGCATCCTTCACGTCGGCGGCGCGGGCGTCGGAATCGACATGCGCGTACTTGAAGCGCCCTCCCACCAGGCCGGGTGCCTTGAGGAAGAGCGATTCGGCCAGGTTCGCCTTCACGCGGGGCGCGTATTTGCGGAAATCCTGCCGGTACGCTTGGAGCAGGGCCCAGTGGATCCTGCGGCACGCGGCGGCGTCGGGATCGTTGGTCCAGGCCAGCACCGCCTCCGGCATTCCACCGCAGAACAGGTAGGCGCGCAATTCCTCCAGGGCCTTCTGGTGCACGACCCCCGGCAAAGGGTGGTCCACGTCGAAGGAATCCAGGGCGTCCGCCAAGGCGAAGCCTCCGCGCGCGCGCAGGAACTCGGAAAAGCCCATGGGGTGCATCCAGAGGAATTCGACCCGGCCCACCGGCATCGGAAACAACCGGTCGTCCATCGCGAACTCCAGCAACGATCCAGATCCCACCACATGCAGCTGGGGCGCGAGCTCCTGGAAGTAGCGCAAGCTGGCGATGGCCTGGGGGCAGTCCTGGATCTCGTCCAGGAACAGGATCCCCGCTCCCGGCGTCACGGAGGGGAATCCCAGGAGGGAGAGCGTTCGCAGGATCTTTTCAGGATCCTGGTCGGCGAACGCGCGCTTGGCCTCCGGGCGCAGTTCGAAATTGATCTCCACCAGGGGCACGCCTTCCAACCTGGCCAATTCGCGGATCACCCAGGTCTTGCCCACCTGCCGAGCACCGCGCAGGAGGAGGGGCTTCCGATTCTCTCCGTGGTACCACTGGCTCAAATGTCCCAAAATCGATCGAAACATGTTTGGATAATATCATTTTTTATGATATATTCCAATTGTTATTTCTGCTCACTCCCCCGCCACGGGGACCACGGACGCCCGCGCGAGTTCATGGCCGCGGATCGCCGCCGCGATGTCGCGCGCCACGGCGTTCCTGGGAAGGTCCAAGCGGGACACATCCAAGGCGTGCACCGAGAAGATGTAGTGGTGCGTGCCGCTGCCGGAAGGCGGGGCCGCACCCATGTAACCGAGGTCCCCGGCGCTGTTTCGAAGCTCGACGGCGCCGTGGGGGAGCCGGAGCCTATCGGTCCCCGCGCCCTCGGGCAGGTGCCCGACCCCTGCCGGGATGTCCGCCACGGCCCAGTGCCAGAAACCGTTCCCCGGCGCGTCAGGATCGAAGACGGTGACGGCGAAGCTCCGAGTGCCCTTGGGGGCTCCGCTCCACCGCAAGGCGGGCGAACGATCCTCTCCGCCTTCTCCATTGCAGGCGCACCATTGGGGGCGCGGCAGAGGTTTGCCGGTGGCGATGCCGGCCGCGACCAGGGAAAAGGACGGCACCGGGGGACCGTCCGCGAAGGGATCCTTCCCCGCCCCCAGGGCCAGGGCTGCCAGCGCGAACACCATTCCGGACACGACCTTGCGCATGTGGAGGCTCCTTGGAGGGTGGAGCTTCCAATCTATCCTGGCAAGGCGTCCGCCGCGGGCATCAGAGCGAGAGGGCCCAGCCCAAGCGCTGCTGGCCTTCGCGCCCACCGTTTCCGCCGATATCGTGGATCGTCGACCGCGTCCAGATGAAGCGAATGTTCGGCGTGAACACGGCTCCCAACAAATGGTAGCTGGACAACGGGTAGTCCTCCGGGGCATCCCCGAGCAACCGGGTGAATTCTCCGTGTTGCAGGCGCCATTTCAAACGCCAGAGCTGCTTGAGGTCGAAGGTGTACTGCTTGGCGACCTGTTGCTCGTGGCGCTTGCCCGCGGGATCGTCCAGCTCCGCCGAGGAATAGCGGTAGATCCCCAGGACCTCCGCGCTCCATCCCCGGTATTGCGTCGAGCTCCCTTCGGCCGTATCGTCCAGATTCGTCTCCTGGTCCACGAAGAGCTGCACGGCGAAGAGGTCCGGGGCTGACAACTCGCCTGCCGCGCCGAAGCGAAGTACACGAGCCACCGGGTCCTTGAGCTTGGGATTGCCGTAGTCGATGGAATCTTCCGCGGCATTGATCCAAGACGCCCCCAGGGAAGGACCCAGACGCAACGGAGTTGCAGGAATGCGCCACTTTGGGGCGACCAGGACGCCAAGATCCCAGGTCGATGCCGACGCCGTCCCGCGCATGGTGTTGCCTGCGGTATCGATCACAATTCCGGGAGCCAGTCGGGAATCCAGCCACTTCCACCCGATGCCCACGGAAGCGATGCCGCCGAGCCGACCGGAAAGCACCACGTGATGGACAGTCTCCTCTGAATTGAAGGTTTGGATGGGTGAGCGTTCGGACACTTGTGAGGTCGACTGGCCCAGGTCGAGGTGATGCCAGGAATACCCCAACGCGACATCCGTTCCTGCTCGGATGGGATAGCGCAGGCCCACCGCGGTCACATCCTCGTGGAGGTTGTCGTGCAATTCCGGAAGAATCGCGCTGGAGGAACTGGAATATTCGATCGTGGAGGAGGTCCGGTCTCCTTCCCAGGCCAAAAGGGCCGGATTGACTTCCATGGAGGGCAGCCCCCCGGGCAAGGCAACGCCAAGGGCGACGGCGGCCGCACCCTCGCCCCCCGGGGGCAGGACGTAGGTGAGACCGGACGAGGAACTCGCCTGGGTGAGGTCTTGCAGCAGCAAAAGGGAGAAGAGGGAAAGCACCAGACGGGAGGGTGTGCGGCAGGGCATGGGCCAAATCTAGCCCCGCGGGTTCACTTGGTGGGGCAGCCTCCCCAGGCGGCCACCAGGGCGCGGGCGGCCTTGAGCGAGACGTCGCGGGCCAGGATGGCGGGGTCTTCCTGGGCGGCGGTCTCGCGGTGCACCAGGGTCCAGGAGGTGTGGCCGTCGGGGTCCACCACGTCCAGACGGATTCCGACGGCGGTGCTCGGGCCCAGCAGATGCCCCCTCCGGTAGTCGGTGACCCGGCCCACCACCGACAGGTCAGCGCCCACCCGCTGCGCGATCTTGGACGCCTCGTCCCAGGTGATGTTGCCGTTGGCCACGCTCCCCTGGACCAGGGTGTCCAGCGTGTCCAGGTCCGCCAGCGGACATCCACTCCTGCGGAACTCGCGGACCAGCGCCTCGCGGACCACGGCCGGGGCGTCGTCGGAAAGTTCCCGGTCCGGGGGACCGGTGCGGGCGTCGGTGGGCAGGAAGACGGCGAGCTTCACGGGAGGGACCGGCGAGGCCTTGCCGAGGGGAACCGGGATCAGGGGCGGAGCGCAACCGCCCAGAAGCAAGGTCGCGATGGTGAGAAGACGCCGCATGGATTGGGGTCCAAGGTAGATCCCGGCCGCAGCCAAAACCACGCCCCGGTCCCCGGAGAGGGGCCAAGCGTGCCCTGCCCGAGCACGGCCCGGCGGCTATCTTTGCCGCATGGCTTATTCTCTCGTCATCGGGCTGGAAGTCCATGCCCAACTTTCCACGCGCACCAAGCTCTTCTGCGGTTGCGAACTCTCCTTCGGGGAAGACCCCAATCTGCACACCTGCCCGGTGTGCCTGGGGATGCCGGGGACTCTCCCCACCCCCAACGCCACCGCCGTGGAATACGCCGTGCGGCTGGGACACGCCCTGGGTTGCACCATCGACGGGAACGCCCTGTTCACCCGCAAGAACTACTTCTACCCCGACCTCCCCAAAGGGTACCAGATCACCCAGACCGGCGGCAT
>Ga0209415_10014178_pt1 | contig 13039 bp, 12 predicted proteins | sample PeaSoiSIISIP2007_FD_187696 | JGI IMG/M metagenome (GOLD analysis project Ga0209415, IMG submission 187696) | Peat soil microbial communities from Weissenstadt, Germany - SII-SIP-2007 (SPAdes) (version 2) | ecosystem: Environmental > Terrestrial > Soil > Wetlands > Peat | place: Germany...
ATTGTACCAAGTCGCCGCGTGAATGACGCAGCGGTTGTCCCAAAACACGAGATCGTGGCGGCACCAACGATGGCGATAGACGAAGGCGGGCCGTGTCGAGATCTCGAACAGTTCCTTCAGAAGGGCGCGGGACTGGTCCTCGCTCCACCCGACGATCCCGCAGGTGAAGCCTTCGTTGACGTAAAGCGCCTTTCGTCCGGAACCAGGATGAAGCCTGACGACGGGATGCGCGACCTCGGGGATCGCTCGCTTCTCCTCCACACTCGGCTCCCGGCGGTCGCGTCCTTCCTCGGCGTCGCGCCGCCAGCGCCGCCAGTAGCTGTGAACCGCCTGCATTCCATCGAGTCGCTGGCGCATAGCGTCGTCCAGCGCCCCATAGGCCGCGTACATGCTGGCAAAGAGCGTATCGCCGCCTTCTTCCGGCGGCGGCACCTCGTGCGCGTAGAGGAGCGAGCCCAAGCTCGGTCGCGGCATGTAGGAAAGATCGGAATGCCAGTAGCGGCCCGCGTCCTCGATCCCCTCGGCCGATCCGTCGGGGCGCTTGCGATTGGAAAGGACAACGATCTCCGGGTGGCTTGGCAACAAGTATTGTTTGGCGACATGAACCTCGAGCGAACCGAACCTTCGACTGACCGCGATATGCTGGTGCTCGTTAATCACCTGGTCGCGCAGCACGATCACCGAGTGTGCATGGAATGCGTCGCGCAGCCTGTGGAAGTCCGCATCGCCCAAGGGGCGCGACAAATCGAGACCGCGAATCTCGGCCCCGAGGTGACGCGTCAGAGGAACGACCTGCATCCTTGCCGCGACCCATCGTCGATGCTAATTCCGCGCTCGTCGAGAGCCGATCCAATGCCTGGATATAATAGCCTTGTCCCGGACCGACGGAAGGGTTCCCAACCTGCGCCGCCGGACTTGGAGCCATCGAGCAAAGGTGCGATTTTTGGATGCTATCGTGAAATGGGTGCTACGGCTGCTCACTTGGGCTGCCATCGCGGTCTTCGCTGTGATTTTTGCGGTATCAAACCGCGAGCACGTCGCCGTGACGCTCTGGCCGCTACGGACGTTTGTCGAAGCGCCGCTCTTCGTCGTCGCCATCGCTGCCTTCATCCTGGGTGTGGTGGTGGGTCGAACCGGCAGGGACGGAAGGCCGGTCGGTCGCTTCGGCAGGCGCTTGAGGCGGGTTGCGCCAAAGAAAGCGAGCAAGAAATAGACTCGGCCGCTCGCCGCTGCCGGCGATGGCCTCGTTCGCACGGCAACGTCTGGAAATACTATTGAGCCTGCGTCTGCGCCGACGGCAAAATTACATCGCCGCGTCCGAACGCCTTAGCCCGCGCCGCAACCGGAAAACTTGTCGTGCTCCATCTGTCGCTCGTAGGCGGCGGCAAGTTGGTCACCGCTGACGAGTTGCACGCGCGCGGACGGCCAATCGCTCGGCGCGATCGCGAGCATCCAACCCTCGCCGTAAGGATCGAGATTGGCGAGACGCGGCCGCTCCATCAGCGCCTCGTTCACGGCGGCGACTTTGCCGTTGCAGACGACGCGCACGGGGCCGACCCATTTGCCGCTCTCGATCGTGGCGCAAGAGCGGCCGGCTTCCACGTCGCGGCCGATGCGCTTGGGCGTGAAGGCCAAAATCTCGCCGGCCAAGGCCACCGCGACCGCGGTCATGCCGATGACGACGCGGCCTTCGCCGTCTTCGCGATACCAGATGTGGCGCGGCACGTCGTAGAGCAAATCATCGGGAAAGAAACAGCCGCGTATGATCGCCATGATCGGCCCGCCCGCCTCGCTTCATTCGCTCAATAGGTCAAGACCTTGCAGTCGCTGTCCATGATCTCCCCGATCAGAGCGGCGCTGCCGCGCAGGCCCGCGCATTCCGGGATCAAATCGGCCTCCGTCATGTCGAAGAGCTCAAGATTGGCCGGACACGCGTAGAACTTCACGCCGTGCGAATGCGCCTCCTTGATGAAGTCATAGACCGAGCTGTTCGATCCGGGCTTGACGAAAAGCTTCTCCGCCACGCCCTTCCGCATCAGGCGGCCGGCGGTTGCCGTGCAATGCACCTCGACCTCGTATTCCATGGCCGCCGCCACGGCCGCTTGATAGAACGGCGCGCCCAGCTCTTCGCCGTTACGTGGATCGGTATTGACCAGAACGATGATCAATTTCTTGGCCATGTCGGACTTGCCTCGATTGCGATGACCTTGGCGTTCCTGCGGCCTCCGCGACAATCCGCGCGAAAGCATCGGGGGTGATGGAGAGGATCTCGACGCTTGCCTGCGCCAGGAAGCGCGCCGTCGCCGCCGCCGCGTCCGCGCGCGCCACGCCCTTGAGCGCGGCTTCGAGATCATAGATGACGCGCGGCGGCGTCACGAAGAAATCGCCGGCGAAGAGCGCCCGGCCCACACTCGCGCGGCCGGGTCCTTCGAGCTTCAGATAGACGCGCACGGTTCCACCCGGCAGCGTCTGCTCGGCGGTCACGACTTCAGCGCCGCGAAACGGCGCCACGCCATCGACGAATGCATCGGTGCCGATCTCCTCACGGAGCAACCGGCGTGCCAGCGCCTCCTCGCGACTCGTGATCGCCCTCGGCGCCGGCTCGATCCCAAGGCCTTCGGCAAAGCCGTGAAGCAGCGCATCCATGACCGCCTTTGCCTCTGGGGCGCGGCCGCCAAGCAAGGTTGCAACCGTGGTGAGCCTTTCGGCAGCTTCCGAGATGCCGTGCTTTGCGCGCTTTGCGTCGGCGAGCGCCAGCGGCTGCATCGCCGCGGCGAGATCGCAATCGATCAATACCGTGCCCTGATAGAACAGCGTATCGCCATCGAAGAATCCGCCGGTGCCGCCGATTTTTCGGCCCGCGACTTCGATGTCGTTACGCGGGCGAAAGCTTGCCTCGACGCCGAGCCGGCGCAGCCCAGTCGCTGCCGCGGCGCAAATTTTGGCCGCGAGTTCTGCCAGCGAAACCGACCCGAAGAGGGTTCGCGGAAAGACCAGCTCCCAACCGAGGATGCCCGGTTCCATGACGATGGCGCCGCCGCCCGTGACGCGGCGCGCAAGCTCGATGCCGTGCGCGCGGCACCAGTCGAGGCGAAGCTCGGCGGCGAGATTCTGATGGCGACCGATGAGCGCCGAGGGCGTGAAGCGCAGGAAGCGGATGGTGTCGGGAATGAGTTGCTCTTTGTGCGCCTCGATGAGCGCTTGATCGAAGGCGATGTTGGCCCGCGCGCCGCGCAGGCCAGTGTCGATGACGCGGAAGACGGAGCGCTCCGTCACCGAGCGCTCTCCACCGCGCCGAGCTGGCGACGGATGCGGCGCAAATCGCCCTTGCCCGGCTGGAAGGGATAACTCGCGATGTCGTGCGGTGGACTGTCGCCATAAGGACGATCGCAAGCCGAGAGATCAGCCCTGATTTTTCCCGGGCAACCCGAGGTGCGGAAGGGAATGCCGAGTTCAATCATGGCGTCCAGCTCGTGCGCGGGCAGGCCAGCATCTGCGATACGGCCGGCACTGTCGAAGCGCATGCGCTCAAGCCGCACGCCGCGGTAGTCGATCAGGTAGCGCGCGAGCTGCACCCGGCGCCATTGATCGCGCGGCGTCGCGGGGAAATGATCCATCAACGAACCCTTTTCCGGGAAGAAGCAAAAGAGGTGGCTGTGGCCGCCGCGGTCGCGCACCTGCTGAACCACGGAAAGCGCCTCGTACTCCGTCTCGCCCATCCCGATGATCAGATGCATGCCGGTCTTCTCGTCCCCGAAGATGTCGACCGCGTCGCCGTAGATCTCCCAATATTTCTCCCATCGATGCGGGCTTGCAACGCCGCGGCCGCGCGTGCGATCGAAGATCGCCGGGGTGCAGGCGTCGAGCGCAACGGTGAAGATCTCGGCGCCGCGTTCCTTGAGCGCAGCCACGTCGGCCCGGGTCATCGTCGTGGGATTGGAGAGGATCGACACCGGCACGAGCTCGGGCGGAATGCGGTCGGTCCATGCCTTGAGCACCGTCCGCGTATCATCATCCGAGCGCGGATGCGTGATCATGCTGATGCACATGCGATGAAATGGAGTCTGCATGCCCTGCGCCGCAACGCGCTCGACCACGTCCGCGAGCGGCGCCGCCGGCCAGTCGGCGCGGATGAAATTGCGGTCGGCATAGTCGCGCCGTGCCTCGCGATGGCGCGCGAGTCCGCAATAGGCGCAATTCGCCCGGCACCCTTCGGGGTAGGTCAGCAGCAGATTGAGACAGCGCGTACACGCGCACCGATGCATAAGGCCCGGCTGAAGGCCGAGCGTGATCGCCGCGGCCGTCGACATCTGCACATAGTCCGGCGAGCGCATATGCGGCGCCGGGCCAGCCGCGTTGGGGCGATAGACGCCATGCGGCTTCAGGTCGCGGCGCTTCACCGCAGCGCCATTCTTTCGCTCCGGCGCGACCGGCTCGGGCGGGTGCGGCATCATGTCGGTGGCGATGCAAGCCATGGCGAATCCTACCCCTGCCAATACTCGGGAAAGGCAATCCAGCTTCGTCGCCAATCCGCTGCGCCGGAAGGCGCGGCCCGCCGCACATCCGCACGCGCAATTGCGCGGCGCAAACTGGGTCCGAACAAATCCTCGATCTCTTCGACGTAATCTCTCGCTGCCGCTGCGCAGCCCGAAGCCACCGCAGCGGCGGCCATACCCGCCAGCCTGCCGGAGATAATCGCAGCGGCGATGCCGGCGCCGGTCACCGGATTGGCAAGGCCCGCCGCATCGCCGACCAGCAGAATCGGCACCTCGTCAATCCTTCCAATCAGGCCGGCGATCCCGCCGCTCGGGATGGCGCCCCCGGTCATGCTCAAGACCATTTCGCCGATCCGACCCGCACGCAGCAAGCGGCAACGAAGCCGGCCGAGCTCCTCTTTCAACATCCGTGCCGGGCCGCGCTCCGCGCCAACGCCGAGATTGGCCCGATCACGCGACGGAAAGAGCCAGCCATAGCCCCCCCTCAATCGCCGCATCAGAAAAACGTCGCTTGCCTCGCTTGGCGTCGCCAGCGGCACGCAAATCTGTCTGGTTTCGATCAAGCTGGCATTGATCAAGCCAAGCGCGCGACCGATCACCGAGCGCGGTCCATCGGCGGCGATCACCACTGCGCCCACAAGCACGCTGCCATCGCTAAGCTCGACCCGGCCCAAGGCATCGATGCCGCGGCAAGCGATGCCGAAACGACATTCGGCGCCCGCGGCGATGGCGGCTTCGACCGCGGCGCGATCGAAGGCGGCGCGGTCGATCATATGACCGCAAAAGCCGATCGAGTTGATCGGCGCATCCTCTTCGATCGAGGTCGTCAAGCATTGGATCGACTGGCGCGTTACCATTTCAAGCGCGCCAAGCTCGAGCGCGATCCCTTGCGGCACGAGTTCCGCACATTGCACGGGAAGACCGGGCCGGCAACGGCGCTCGATGGCGATCACGCGAGCACCCGCACGGGCGGCAGCGGCGGCGGCAAAGGCGCCGGCCGGACCGAGGCCAACGACGACGACGTCCCGGCGCATCATCGTCCTCGTCACGACACGACGCTCCGCGGCGCACGACCACGACAGCCGACGGCGCAGCATGCTCCATCAACCTTCACCCTGCGCCCGAGAGCACGGGCCAGCGACACCGCGCCCTCGGCGGGATAAGCGATGCCATCGAGGCCGGCCAGCACCGCATAGGCATCGACTGTGCGGCGGTGTTGGCCCGCGGGCCGCGCGCAACCGAGCAGCACTGGCGTCCTCGACAGACGCTTTCGCGCCTCGCCAAAAAAACCGCCGACCGCGTCCGGATCCGGCGGGACGAATAAGCCCGGTGCGGCGTAATGCGGCATCACGACGACGAGAACCAACGCCGTTATGGGATGCCGCGCCACGATCTCGAGTGCCGTCGCCTCGCCGAGAAATTGTCCGAAATGAAGCCCCAGCACGATATGCGGCACCACCGCCAGGGACGTAGCGCACAGCGCCGCGAGGCTGCTCTCGAAATCGGCCACCGGCCGGTCGAGATGGTAAACGTCCCGGATGGTTTCGCTGGCGCCGATCACATCCATCATCGCGACATCGATTCCGGCCGCGGCGAGGCGCGCGGCACGCGCTGCGTCGACGAGCCCGGTATGGGCCGCGATCTCGAGCGCGGGAAAATCCGATTTCAGGCGCCGCAAGATCGGCAGGAAGCGATCGAACGGCACTTCATTGCGCCGGTTCGAGCCGCCGGATAGGAGAAACCCGCGCAATCCATTCTCGGCGATCCGATCGCGTACCATACGGTCGAGCGCCGCGGGGTCCGTCGCCGGAATCATCGGCGCGAGAATTTTCGCACGACAATGCGCACAATCGAGCGCGCACGCGGCGCCGGTTATCGAGAAGGTCGGAAACGCACCGCCGCCGCAGGCGCCGATTTCATCGGATTCATAGCCACGAAAGCTCGGTGTCGCTGCGCCAAACGGTGTCCCGCAGCGTTGCCGTCCGGTTTCCCACAGCCGCTCCACGAGCGCTTCGTCGAAGGCGATGCCGTCGAAAGCGTCGATCGCCGAAAGTGCCGCCGGCGCCGCGGTCATAAAACCTCAAAAATCGACAAGCGGCGTCTCCGTCCTATATTGATCGAAGAGCGCCCAAAATGCGCCCGCATGCGATTCGCCGTACCAGCGCTCGAAAGCCGCGAGCGCGTCTGCCATGCTCGTCGCGAGGGATTCGTCGGCAGAAGTTGAGTGGAGACTGCGCGACACCGCGCGCGTCACGGGGGCGAAGCGCTCGAGCACGGCGCTCCGCGCCTCACTTTCGCTCGACCAGCCAAGCTCTTCGCGAAGCGCCGCCGCGCTGCGCTGAAGCGCCTCCTGCTCGCTTTCGGTTTCGGCGATCGCGCCCACCACCTTGCGCATGAAATTGAATCGGCGGAAGGCAAAGCTGCGCTCGCGCTCCAGCGCTGCGATGCGTTGTGCCGTCTCGCGGCGAAAATCCGCTTCCATCCCAGCCGCACCATCGGCCGCAGCCTTGAGCGCGGCGAGGAATGACGCGGCATCGGCCGAGGTCATGGGTGCCGCCGTGGCGGAAGAGAGTGGGGGTCGAACCCACCAAGGACCGGCTCGCGGCCCTTCCCGGATTTGAAGTCCGGCCGCCCCACCGGGGACGCTTCTCTTCCATGACCCGGCGTGGCCGGAATGGTTTCGCCCGCCGTCGGGCGTCCGAACAAGTCGAGACGGTGCGGATTGATGCGCCGAAGATCGCCGCGGCGCAACGTGACGCCGTGCCGGTCGAAGAATTCGAGAATCTGGATCGCGACTTTGCGGCCGTTTTCGAGCCGGTCGCGGAATTGGGCTGCGGAAAATTGCCCATCCTGTGCCGCTTCCGCGAGCGTCCGCGCGCTTTCCACCATCTCGGCGACCGTCTTGCGCAAAAAGAACAGGTCTTGCGCGACCTCGTCGACCCGCCCCATGCGCGAAGCAAGCTTGAGCAGTTTGCGGATCGCCGTCTCGGGAACGCCCAGATGCCCGGCAATATCGCGCACGCGCGGCGGACGAAAGCGTTCGTGACCCCCAAGCAGAGGATGGAGTCTCGCCCACAAAGCCTCTTGCTCCGGGGTGAGCCGCGCCTGATGGCTCGACAAGCGGATCCACGCGCCATCGATCGCAATTTCGCCGAGACGCGCGCAGTTTTGTAACGCCGCCGCGAAAACCGACGCTGGAAGACGCGGCTCGAGCCGCAGTCGAAGCCGCTCGCGCCCCATTCCCTGCATGTCCGGATTCTCGGCGTGAAAGGCCGTGAGGACCTGGGCAATCATGCCGCGAAACCGCGTCCACCCTGGGGCGGCGACAGCGAAGGTAGCGCCTTGCGCGGCAAAATGGATGAGACCGAGGCGAGGGATGATGGCAGCGATCTCTTCGCCGCTGAGCGCTCGATCGCGGGCAAATGCCGAGAGATCGACATACCCCGGATGGCTGTCGAGAAGCGCGCCGAGCGCCGCCACGGGATCGTCGAGAGCCAGAGCCTCGAGCTGCGCCAGCCGTTCCCGCGTGCGGCGCCTGCGTTGCGGTGCGCGAAGATCGACGAAGCGCCCGCCGCCGATGGTGCGTTGCGCCGAGGTATCGCGAAGGATGAATCGATCGCCGGCGGCGGCGGCGATCGGTCGATCGAGCACGAGTTGCACCAAGCCCTCGCTGCCCGGCGGAATTGGCTCTTCGCGGAGCAATACGATGCGCGCGCCAAGCTCGGCCGCGCCGTGGTGCAGCCGCGCCGGCATCCATTGCGCGATGGGCCTGGGCTCCGTCGGCAAGACACGAAGCACGGCATCGATGCGCGCCGTCGGTGCATGGAGCTCGGGATCGAGCACAACGTCGCCCCGGCTAACCGCCGCCTTGGAAATACCCTCGCCGGTGAGATTGAGCGCGCAACGCTCGCCGGCGCGGCCACGGCCGGCCGGCCGGTTTTGCGCGTGAATCGAGCGCACCCGAGCCCTCAGACCCGCCGGGCTGATCGTCACGGTGTCGCCGACGGCAACCGCACCCGAAAGCACCGTGCCGGTGGCGATCGTACCGGTGCCGGCAAGGGTGAAGCTCCGATCGACGGCGAGCCGAAAGCGGCCGCGCTCGGGACCATTGCCGCGCGCCTTGGACTCTGCCATGAGGCGGTGGCGCAGCGCGTCGATACCTTCGCCCGTGACAGTGGAAATCTCGACGATGTCGGCGCCGGCTAGTCCCGTCTCCGCGAGAAGCGATGCAAGTTCGGTCGCGACTTCATCGCGCCGTGACGGCGGAACGAGATCGACCTTGGTGAGCGCGACAAGACCGCGCTTGAGGCCGAGGAGTTCGACGATCGCAAGATGTTCGATGGTCTGCGGCATAGCCCCGTCATCCGCCGCGACGACAAGCAGCACGTAATCGATGCCGGAAGCGCCCGCGAGCATATTGTGGATGAAACGTTCATGTCCGGGAACGTCGACGAAGCCAATTATCGCTCCGTCAGGGGTCGGCATGTAGGCAAAGCCGAGATCGATCGAGATGCCCCGCGCCTTTTCTTCCTTGAGGCGATCGGTGTCGACCCCGGTGAGCGCACGGACCAGCGCGGTCTTGCCGTGATCGACATGCCCTGCGGTTCCGATGATCATGGCCTGGCACCAAGATCGAGCGTGGCGAGATTGGCGATGAAGCGCGCCTCGTTCTCAAGGCAGCGCAAATCGAGCACCAGGTTTTGCTTCTCGATGCGCCCAATGACGGGAACAGGCAGTCGACGGAAAGAAGCGGCGAGGCTCTCAAGCGCGCTTCCGCCGCGCTTTTTGCCCGATGGGCGGATCGAGAGTCCGGCGCTGGCGATGGTCTCGACCGGCAGCGCGCCGGAACCGATTTGGCTGCGGCAGGCAATAATTTCGACCGCAAAAGCTTGGCCCAGCGCCGCCGCCAGCTTCGGCCGCAGTCTCCGCGCAAGGGCTTCGATCGCTGCCGCCGGCCGGGCGAGCAATCGCAGCGTCGGCAGCCTCTCCACGAGCTTGTCGGGGTCGCGGTAGAGACGCAGCGTCGCCTCGAGGCAGGCGAGCCGGATCTTGTCGACGCGCAACGCCCGCTTCAGCGGATTGCCGCTGATCTGGGCAAGCAGCGCGCGGCGGCCGACGATAAAGCCCGCTTGCGGACCGCCGAGCAGCTTGTCGCCGGAGAAGGTCACGAGATCCGCGCCTTCCGCGATGGCTTCGGCAACCGTGGGCTCGTGCGACAGTCCCCAACGGGCGAGATCGACCAGCGTGCCGGAGCCGAGATCATTCACCAGCGGCACGCCGCGCTCGCGCGCCAAGGCGGCAAGCTGGGCTGGGGAAACTTCGGCGGTAAAGCCCTCGATGCGATAATTCGAGGTATGGACCTTGAGCACGAGACCGGTCGCCGGCCCAATCGCGGCCGCGTAATCCTTGAGATGCGTGCGATTGGTCGTGCCGACTTCAACGAGCCGGGCACCGGCCCGCGACATGATCTCGGGCATGCGAAAGGCGCCGCCGATCTCGATCAACTCGCCGCGCGAAACCACGGCCTCGCGGCCATGGGCGAACGTATTGAGCGCAAGCAGCACGGCAGCAGCATTGTTGTTGACGACGGTGGCGTCCTCGGCGCCGGTCAATTCGCAGAGCAAGCCGCGCACATGGTCATCGCGCTCGCCACGGCGTCCGCTTTCGAGATCGAATTCAAGCGCGACGGCGTCGCGCATCGCGTTCAACGCCGCCTCGACCGCCGTGTCGGCGATGAGCGCGCGGCCGAGATTGGTATGAAGGACGGTTCCGGTCAGATTGAAAACCGGGCGAAGACTCGATTTAGCCTCCGTCTCCAGACGCTGCCGCGCCGCCGCGGCTACCGCTGCGGCGTCGGGCGCCTCGCCATCGCCCGCGAGCATCGTGGCGCGGGACTGCGCGAGCGCCTCGCGTATGGCGGCGACGATTGTCGGTCGGCCAAACTGTTCGGCCGCAAGCTGCGCGCCCGGCGTCCGCAGCACCTCATCGACCGCGGGAAGCTCGCGCAAATCCGCGGCACCGACCCGCGACCTCATCGAAGGACCCTGCGATCAATACCCGAGCAGGAACGGGTTGAACGCGCCCCGGGAGTAGCCTGCGTCGCGGAGCAGAAGATCGAGGCCAAGCGTCGCCACATCATCGGCGATCGGATCGAGCGCCGGGTCCTTATGCTGATACATGATCTTGAGGTAGCCCCGACAAGACTCACAGCTCTCAGCTTTCACGGTTCCGGTGTCGCCTTCGACCCCATGATAGGCAATGCCCTCGGTCGAGCCGCAAAGCGTACATTTGATTCGGACATAATTCCAGAGCGTCCCGCAGAGAGCGCAGGCACAAAACCGCGTGCCGTGGGCCCCTTGCCAACCCACCACCAGCGAAGCAACGAGCGGCCCGCCACAGGCGGGGCAAGCGCCATTTCCCACCGCCTTGAGACGGGAGGCGTCGAGCGTCGCGGCAAGGCGAGCAAAATGGACCTGAAGCGCGGCCGCCATCAGCGCGTGCTCGGCAAGGGCATCCGCTGGAATGGCATCGGCCAACACATTGCGGAACATCACTGCCTGCGCCGCCGCATCGGCTTGAACCATGCGCGCGAGCGCTGCGGCCGAGGCCTCGGGCATGGCGACATCGCGCGCCAGCGAGAGAAAGCGGGCGAGCGTCGCGGCGAAGGCGGCATCGGCCTCGAAGCGGTTGCGATCGAGCGGCGGCATGCCGAACTCCTGCGCCCGCCCAACCGCCTCGGCCGATGGCCAGGCCGGTGTCGGCAGCCCATCCTGGAGCCCTGCCTGGATCTGCGCGAGCGCGCCCAGGAAGCGGAGATAAGGCGCGAGATCGCTGCCCTCGGCGAGGCTTTGGAAGCGCTCGGCGCGGTCGCGGAACAGGCGCTCGGGATCGGGTAAGCGCACGAACGGCGCCGCCGCCACCTCACCAATGGGGATGGGATCGTTCGAAGAAGGACCGATCTCAGCGATAACGAAGCCTCATGATCCGCATGAGCCGCAGGGCAAGTTGCGGACCGCCGCTGCCGTCATTCGGCGGGCGGCGCTCCGACATGACCGCCGGTCTTGCCGGTGATCGCCTGTCTCAGCCATTTCCGGTGATGCTTCCAGCCCCAGCCCCCGGTGACCCAGCCGCGCGTCATCGCGCGCAGCGTGCCGCGCTCCCAAAGCACCATGTGGACATGGACGATGAGGCCGCAGATCGCCATCATCGCCGCGATCGAGTGGACCAGCACCGCGATGCGTTTCTGCTCGATCGTCGTATAGGTGTCGAAATACTGATCCCAGATCACCAGGCCGCTGACGAGGAGCACGACGACCATGACCGACATGCCCCAGAAATAGCCTTTCTGACCGGGATTGTACTTGCCGACCTCCGGCAGCTTTTCCTCGTGGCCCGTCATCGCGTCGTTGAGATGGAGCAGCCAGGTGATGTCCTCGGGCGCCAAGAGGCAAGTGCGCCAGAAGCGGATGAACAGGCCGACATAGCCGAAGAAGACCACCACCCCGAGCCAGGGGTGGATGATTCGCGTGACCTCGCCGCCGCCGAAGAAGACGGTGAGGAAGAAGAGGCTCGAGTGGACAAGCGCAAAGCCGGATAAGGCGAGGAGGATGAGGCAGACCGCCGTGACCCAATGGTTGATGCGGGCGCTCGTGGTGTACCGATCGACGGTGATCGGCTCGTCGCTACGTGTTGCGGGCGTCGACATCAAGTTTGCGCCTCCTTGAGCCGCCTCGCATTGCGCTCGTCGTCCCGCGAGACGCGATTGGGTCCGGCAATGACGTGATGGAGCACGGCGATGGCCGCCAACGCGGCGACCGCGGCAAGGCCGGTGACTTTGCCGACACCCTTCCACACCTCAACCAACGGGCTGATGACGGGGTTTGCCGCCAGACTGGCATAAAGTTCCGGTTTATCGGCGTGGTGCAGCACATACATCACATGCGTGCCGCCGACGCCGTCCGGATTGTAGAGACCGGCATTGGTGAAGCCGCGCGACTTCAGATCGGTGATCCGGCCGTTGGCGTGGCCCAGCATCTCGTCCTTGGTGCCGAAGACGATCGCCTGGGTCGGGCAGGCCTTGGCGCAGGCCGGCCCCTGGCCCACAGCGACGCGGTCGGAGCAGAGCGTGCACTTATGCGCCTTGCCCTCGACCTTGGAGATGCGCGGAATGTTGAAGGGGCAGCCACTGACGCAATAGCCGCAGCCGATGCAATTCTCGGCGACGAAATCGACGATGCCGTTGGCATATTGGACGATCGCGCCGGGCGCCGGACAAGCCTTGAGGCAACCGGGATCGGCGCAATGCATGCAGCCGTCCTTGCGAATGAGCCACTCGAGATTGCCGGTCTCGGGATTGTCCCACTCGGTAAAGCGCATCAGCGTCCACGTATCGGGCGTCAGATCGTGCGGGTTCTCATAGAGGCCCACATTCGTGCCGATCGACTCGTGCCGGTCGTTCCATTCGAGGCAGGCGCTCTGACACGCCTTGCAACCGATGCATTTCGAGACGTCGATGAGCTTCACCACTTCGTCCTTGAACAGGA
>Ga0209415_10014179_pt1 | contig 13039 bp, 14 predicted proteins | sample PeaSoiSIISIP2007_FD_187696 | JGI IMG/M metagenome (GOLD analysis project Ga0209415, IMG submission 187696) | Peat soil microbial communities from Weissenstadt, Germany - SII-SIP-2007 (SPAdes) (version 2) | ecosystem: Environmental > Terrestrial > Soil > Wetlands > Peat | place: Germany...
CAGCGCCAGGCGGCGCTGGACAAGGCCGCCAAGGTCCGCCGCGAGCGGGCCGAGGTGAAGGAGAAGCTGAAGATGGGTTCTATTACCCTGTCGGAGCTCCTCACGCGTGCCGAGAACGACGAGACCGTCGGCAAGATGAAAGTGCTTTCGGTTCTCGAATCGCTGCCCGGTCTCGGCAAGGTCAAGGCCCGGCGTCTCATGGAGACGGTGGGAATCAGCGAGAGTCGTCGGCTGCAGGGCCTCGGTGCCAACCAACGTGACGCTCTGCTGACGCATACTTCGAAGTCCTGATCCTCGTCATCTCCGGCCCCGGCGGGGCGGGGAAAGGCACCGTCGTCGACCGTCTGGTCGAGCGCGACCCCGGGCTGTGGCTCAGTCGGTCGTGGACCACGCGCCCGCGGCGACCGGGTGAAGCACACGACGCGTACACATTCGTCGACCGGGCGCGTTTCGAAGAGAAGATCGCCGCCGGCGGTCTCCTCGAGTGGGCCGAATTCCTCGGCCACCTCTACGGGACGCCGATTCCCGATGCGCCGCCCGGCAAGGACGTGGTGCTCGAGATCGACCTTCAGGGGGCCCGGCAGGTCAAGCAACGACACCCCGATGCGCTCGTCGTCCTGCTCGTGCCGCCATCACCGGAGATCCAGCGCCAACGCTTGCGCCAGCGGGGGGACGACCCCGGCGAGGTGGACCGCCGCATCGCCATCGGCGCCGAGGAAATGCGCCTGGGCAGGGAGCTGACCCCCTTTGTCGTGGTAAATGACGAGGTGGACCGGGCTGTGTCGGAGGTGGCCGGTATACTGGACCTTCACCGCCATCCGCCGCCGGACCCGTCGGCCGGAAACCGTGGAGGAACCTGAATTGCCTCAGCGCCGCTCGACGCTCATGGACCCGCCCATCGAGAGCCTCCTTGACAAGGTCGACTCGAAGTTCACCCTGGTCGCCCTGTCGGCCAAGCGTGCCCGGCAGATCAACTCGTACTACAACCAACTGGGGGAGGGCCTCGGTTTCGTCGTGCCGCCCCAGGTGACTTCGGTGTCGGGAAAGCCCCTCACCATCGCGTTCGAAGAGATCGCGGCCGGCAAGGCCACGTTCCACCGCATCGACCCGAGCGAGGTCGAGGAGGAAGGTGCCGGTGACCTCGAGGGTGAAGGCGGCGCCGTGGCCGGGCCCGATCTCACCGCCCTGACCGGTGAGCTCGGGGCCGAGGTCGTGGGCGAGATCGTGGCGGACGAGCCGGAGGCCGGCGAGTAGCAGGCGGGACCGCCCGCCCGCGCTCTGCCCGAGCTCGGAAGATCATGACAGGCCCCGCCGCGGGGAAGACCGTCGTCTTGGGCGTGACCGGTGGCATCGCCGCGTACAAGGCCGTCGAGGTGTGTCGTCGGCTGCTCGACGCGGGCGCGCACGTGGTTCCGGTCCTCACCGATGACGCCACCCGGTTCGTGGGCGAGGTCACGTTCTCGGCGTTGGCGTCGGAACCGGTGCGTAGGACGCTTTGGTCCGAGGACGACCCCATTCCTCACACGGACCTGGGACGGCGCGCCGATCTGGTCCTCGTCGCGCCCGCAACGGCGCGGTTTCTCGGTTGCTACGCCAACGGCATCTCCGACGGGTTGCTCACCGCTACCGTGCTCGCCACGCGCGCGCCGGTCATGGTGTGCCCCGCCATGCACACCGAGATGTGGGAGCACCCCGCCGTTCAGGACAACGTGGCGACGCTGAGACGGCGACGGGTCCACGTGGTGGAACCGGGTGAGGGCCGGCTGGCCGGTGGTGACGTCGGTGCGGGACGCCTGGCCGAACCGGCCGACATCGTGGCGGCTGCACTGGCCGTGTTGGGTTCGGCCCGGGACCAAGATCTCGCCGGTCGGCGTGTGGTGGTCAGCGCGGGGGGGACACGCGAGCCGATCGACCCGGTGCGGTTCATCTCCAACCGGTCGTCGGGCAAACAGGGCCACGCCGTCGCCGAGGCGGCCGCACTGCGAGGGGCAGATGTGGTGCTCGTGACGACGGCGCGCCGACCGGTGTCCCCGGGCATCGAGGTCGTGGCCGTCGAGACCGCGGCCGAGATGGAGGCCGCTGTCCTCGAGCGCGGCACCGACGCGGATGTCGTGGTGATGGCGGCCGCGGTGGCAGATTTCCGCCTGAAGACACCCGCCGACACCAAGCTGTCGAAGACCGACGGGGTGCCCGAGCTCGTGCTCGAGCCCACGCCCGACATCCTGGCCGAGCTCGGGCGCCGTCGACACGAGGGCCAGGTTCTGGTGGGGTTCGCGGCCGAAACCCACGACATGCTCGACCGGGCGACCGCCAAACTTCGGGCCAAGCACCTCGACCTCGTGGTGGCCAACGACGTCTCGGCCCCGGAGGTGGGGTTCGACCACGACACCAATGCCGTGACCATCGTGGGTTCCGACGGGACGTGCCAGAAGGTCGCGCTCACCTCCAAGCTCCAGGTGGCCCACGCCATTTTGGATAGTGTGATCGTTCGCCTGGGCGGGCAACGTCAGGGCGGGGGCACTCGGCGCGCCGAAGCCTCCGGGGGGGAAAACAATTCGAGGAGCGATCCGTGACCACGCGCCACACCTTCACATCGGAGTCGGTGACCGAGGGGCATCCCGACAAGATGGCGGACCAGATCTCCGATTCGGTCCTCGATGCCGTGCTCACGTCGGACCCCGACGCCCGGGTGGCATGCGAGACGCTGCTCACCACTGGCCTGGTGGTCGTGGCGGGAGAGATCTCCACGCAGTGCTACATCGACATCGCCAGCCTGGTCCGGCAAGTCGTGTGCGACATCGGCTACGACAACGACGCGCACGGGTTCAACGGTCGTACCTGCGGCGTGATGGTCGCCCTCGACGAGCAGTCACCCGACATCGCCCAAGGTGTGAGCACGGCGCACGAGCTGCGCACGGGCTCGGGCGGTGAGGACCAGCTCAACGCTCAAGGAGCCGGTGACCAGGGGATGATGTTCGGGTACGCGTGCGACGAGACGCCTGACCTGATGCCCCTCCCCATCTGGATGGCGCATCGGTTCGCGCAGCGTCTGGCCCAGGTGCGGCGCGTCGGCGTCCTTCCCTATCTCCGGCCCGACGGCAAGACGCAGGTGAGCGTGGTCTACGAGGCCGGTCGTCCGGTGGCCATCGACACGGTGCTCATCTCCACGCAACACGCGCCCGGTGTCGACATCGAGACCCTCTTGCTTCCCGATCTCCGCGAGCACGTGATCCACCCGCTCCTCCCGCCCGACCTCGACACCTCGGCGTTGCGGGTCCTCGCCAATCCCACCGGCCGTTTCGAGTTGGGCGGGCCCCATGCCGACACCGGTCTCACGGGGCGAAAGATCATCGTGGACACCTACGGTGGGATGGCCCGGCACGGTGGGGGGGCGTTCTCGGGCAAGGACCCCTCCAAGGTCGACCGCTCGGCCGCCTACGCGGCCCGGTGGGTGGCCAAGCACGTGGTGGCCTCCGGGGCGGCCCGCCGGTGCGAGGTGCAGGTGGCGTACGCCATCGGGGTGGCCAGCCCCGTATCGCTCATGGTTGAGACCTTCGGGACCGAAGCGGTCGACCCCGGCCAGATCGAACGAGCCGTGCGGGAGGTCTTCGACCTGCGGCCGGCCGCCATCGTGCGCGACCTCGATCTCAAACGACCGATCTACCGGCGCACGGCCGCCTACGGCCACTTCGGGCGTTCCGACAAGGAGTTCACCTGGGAGGCCACGCCTCGGGTGGACGACCTCAAGCGGGCTCTCGGCCTGTAAAGGGAAAGGCGCCCGCCGCCGCCCGACCCCGCACCGCGCCAGACTGCCGCCATGCCGGCGGATGAACCCGAACGCGTGGTGCGGGTCCTTCCCGACGTGAACGCGCTGCACAAGACGTTCGACTACACCGTTCCGCGTCGTTTCGCGGACTTGGTGCGGGTGGGCACGCAGGTTCGTATCGCCCTGGGGGCGCGCCGCGTGGGCGGATGGGTCGTCGAGGATCACGTGACTCCGGCCCCCGGTGTGACCTTGCGTCCGATCGCGGCGGTTCGGGGGTGGGGTCCACCACCGGCGGTCCTCGAGCTCGCCCACTGGGCGGCGTGGCGCTGGGCGGGCCCCGTGCCGACGTTCTTGCGCACCGCGTCGTCGTCGGTAGCCATCCGCGCCCTCGGAGTGATCGGGAACGCGCCACGGCTGGCCGACGTGCCCGACGACGCGCGCCGCGACGTGCCCGACGACGCGCGCCGCGACGTGCCCGACGACGCGCGCCGCGACGTGCTCGAAGGCGCATCGGGCCTCGGTGGGGGGACGAGGATCGTCCGCATCGGGCCCGCCGGTGATCCGTGGCCCATCGTCCTGGCCGCGGCGCGACATCGGCGCGACGACGCCGACAGAGGTGCGTTGGTACTGGCTCCCGGTCAACGCGCCGCGGGCGATGTAGCGCAGCGCTTGCGGGTGGCGGGGATGGCGGTGGCGCTGCTCCCCGGTGACTGGGCGCGGGCGCGATCCGGTGGCTGTGTCGCGGTCGGGTCGCGTGCCGCGGCGTTCGCGCCGGTGCCGCGGCTGTCGGCCGCGGTCGTGCTCGATGCGCATGACGAGGCGTACCACGAGGAACGAGCGCCCACCTGGGCGGCGTGGGCGGTCGTGGCCGAGCGGGCCCGGCGCGACGGGGCGCCTTGTGCACTGGTGTCGCCGTGCCCGACGCTCGAGATCCTGGCGCTCGGAGACCTGGACCTCGGACCTCGCACGGTGGAGCGTCGAGGGTGGCCTCCGGTCGAGGTCATCGACCGGCGCGACGACGATCCGCGCACGGGTGTGTTCTCCGAGCGGCTCGTGCGGCTCCTTCGCGAAGTGACGCGGTCGCGGCAGGGTCGGGTGGTTTGCGTCGTCAACCGCACCGGGAGGGTGCGACTGGTGGCATGTAGCGCATGTGGTGAGCTGGCGCGATGCGAGACGTGTGGGGCCGCGCTCGAATTGGTGGGTGAAAGTCCGAAACCACGCCGACGGGATGGGTCCACGGTTGCCACGCCGCAGCACGCCGCGAGGCCGCGGTTGCGGTGCCGTCGCTGTGAGGGGGAGCGTCCCGTCGTGTGCGGGTCGTGCGGTGCCACGCGCATGAAGGCGCTTCGGCTGGGTGTGACGCGGCTGCGCGAGGACCTAGAGGCTCTGACGGGGGTCGAGGTGGCCGAAGTATGGGGACCGGCGGCCTCCGACGATGGGGAGGCCGAGAGGGTGCGACGTTCTCGAATCGTGGTGGGGACCGAGGCGGCACTGCATCGCGTTCGGGACGCGGATGTGGTGGTCTTCTTGGAGTTCGACTCGGAGCTCCTCGCTCCTCGGTTTCGTGCCGCCGAACAGGCACTGGCCCTTCTGGCCCGTGCGGCGCGACTGGTCGCAGACCGAAAAGGTCCGGATCCAAGCCCCGGCCGTGTCGCGGATCGGGCGCCCGGGCGTGTGGTGGTCCAGACGCGCCAACCCCGACACCCCACGCTCGTGGCCGCGGTCTCGGCCGATCCAGGCGTGCTGAGCGCGGCGGAGTCAGAGGTGCGCCGTGCTTTGGACCTGCCGCCCTACAGCGCGTTGGCGATCCTGTCGGGATCTGTGGCCGACGCGTACGGGTCCGCCCTGCGAGAGGCGGCGCCCGTCGGCGTGGCGGTGAGCGGTCCCGTCGACGGGGTGTGGTCGGTGCGGGCACCGGACCACTCCACATTGAGTGATCTCCTGTCGTCGGTGCCGCGTCCGCCCGGCCGCCAGCGCGTCGAGGTCGATCCGGTTCGGGCCTAGGCAGGGGTGTCGAGGGGCCATCGAGAAGGTCCCGGTACCATGGCCTGCATGTCGAAGTACTCGATCAGGCTCTACGGGGACCCGGTGCTGCGGCAGCGGTCGTCGGAGGTACAGGAGTTCGACGGGGCACTCAAGCAACTCGCCGACGACATGGTGCAGACCATGTACGACGCGCCCGGTGTGGGTCTGGCGGCTCCCCAGGTCGGCGTGCAGAAACGGATGTTCGTCTATGACACCGGTGACGGTGCGGGGCCGGTCACGGTTGTGAACCCCGTACTGACCGAGGTTCGGGGGGAGTGGACCTACGACGAGGGCTGCCTGTCGGTCCCCGGCTTATGGTGGCCGATCGTGCGTCCGAAGGAGGTGCACCTCACGGGCTACGACCTCGACGGCAACGAGATCTCGGTCGAAGCCGACGAGTTCTTGGCCCGGGTGTTCCAGCACGAGGTGGACCACCTCGACGGTGTGCTGCTCGTGGAGCGGCTCGACGACGACCAGCGCAAGGAAGCCATGCGCATCCTACGGGCTCGCGCGCTCGGCCTGCCCGACTCCGATCCCGATGGGCTGGCCACGCTCGTCGCGGACGAGCGGCCTGCCAAGCACAGCGGTCTGTAGCCGCGCGCCGCCCCCCGGTGGCCCGCCTGGTCCTGCTGGGAACGCCCCCCGCCGCCGGGGTCTCCCTCACCGCTCTGGTGCGCGCCGGCCACGACGTGGCATTGGTGGTGAGCCGGTCCGATGCCCGCCGCGGGCGGGGAACGAAGGCGACTCCGAGTCCGACCAAGCGCACCGCCCTCGATCTCGGGCTCGATGTCACCGACCGTCTCGACGACGTGTTGGAGATCGGAGCCGAGCTCGGCATCGTCGTCGCCTACGGCCGCCTCGTCCCGGCCCGCATCCTTCAGTCGCTGCCCATGGTCAACGTGCACTTCTCGTTGCTGCCGCGCTGGCGGGGCGCGGCGCCGGTGGAGCGAGCCATCTTGGCCGGTGAAGCCGAGACCGGGGTCTGCCTCATGCGCCTCGAGGAGACCCTCGACACCGGGCCCGTCCTGGCGTCGACACGCGTGCGCATCGGCGAGCGCGAGCATCTGGCGCCGCTGACGAACCGGCTCGCGACCCTCGGCGCGCAACTCCTCGTAGAAGCCTTGGCCCATGGGGTCGACGCCCTTCCGGCCGGCACGCCCCAGCAAGGAGAGCCGACCTACGCCGAAAAGGTGCGTGCTGAAGAGCTCCACCTGGTTTGGGACCGACCTGCCAGCGAGCTCCAACGGGTGGTGCGGTTGGACCGCGCCTGGACCACGTGGCGCGGGGAGCGATTGCGGGTCCTCGACGCCATGGCCCATGCGGGACCGGCGATGCCGGATCAGGACGACGACGGTGCCGGACTTCCCGGTTCCCTCGAAGGCCCCCGGGTCCGCACCGGTGACGGCGTGTTGGAGCTGCTCGAAGTTCAGCCGGCGGGGAAGCGGCCGATGGCGGGGTGGGCATGGTGGCGCGGGACGCGAGCACAGCCCGGCGAGACGCTCGGAGGCGAGAACGAACGCCGGTAGGCTCGGTTTGGATGCTCCGGATCGCGCCTTCGCTGCTGTCGGCTGACTTCGGCAGCCTGGCCGAGGCGGTGGCCGATGTCGCTCCCGAGGCGGATTGGCTGCACGTGGACGTCATGGACGGCCACTTCGTTCCCAATCTGACCATCGGACCGCCGGTGGTGCAGTCGTTGCGCAAGCACTCGGAGCTCTTCTTCGACTGCCACCTCATGATGACCAACCCCGGGGACTTCCTCGAGCCATTCCGACACGCCGGCGCGGATGGATGCACGGTGCACGTCGAGGTGGGCGATACGTCCGAGCTACTGGCGCTGGCGCGCTCGCTCGGATTGCGGGCCGGGCTGGCCATCAACCCCGAGACCCCCTACGAGGCGATCGATCCCTTCCTGGACCAGGCGGACCTGATCCTGTGCATGACGGTCCACCCCGGTTTCGGTGGCCAGCGGTTCATGGCCGAGGTCCTGCCCAAGATCGCCCGAACCCGGGCCGAACTCGACCGGCGCGGCCTCGGGGCCGATCTCGAGGTCGACGGTGGCATCGACGAGGACACCGCCGGGGCGGTTGTGCGGGCCGGGGCACGGGTGCTCGTCGCCGGCTCGGCCATCTTCGCCGACGAGCGACCTGGCGAAGCAGCGCGCCGGCTCCGGGCCGCGGGAGAAAAAGCCCTGCCCGGGGGCCAAGAAGACGAGGCCAAGTAGACTCGTGTTCCCATGACGGCATCCCAGGAGCTGCCCGGGGCGGGCACCGGGGACGAGGATCTCGCCGCCATGCGCAGGGCCCTCGCGCTGGCAGCCTCGGTGCGTATGCGCACGTCCCCGAATCCCTGGGTGGGTGCGGTGGTGGTGACACCGGAGGGGGAGCGCTTCGAGGGGGCGACGGCTCCGCCCGGTGGTCCTCACGCCGAGGTGGTCGCCTTGGAGTCCGCGGGGGAGCGGGCCCGCGGGGCGACGCTCTACACCACGCTCGAGCCCTGCGCCCATCACGGGCGGACCCGGCCCTGCACCGGCGCCATCGGGGCGGCCGGGATCGCCCGGGTGGTGGTGGGCGTGCTCGATCCTGATCCCCAGGTCTCGGGCCGTGGCGTGGCCTGGCTTCGCCAGCGTGGGGTGACCGTCGACGTGGGAGTGGGCGCGGACGAAGCCGCCGATCTCCTGGCGCCGTACCTGAAGCACCGTCGCACCGGCAGGCCGTGGGTCGTGCTGAAGCTGGCCGCCACCATGGACGGGCGCATCGCCGCGCCGGACGGCTCGGCGCGCTGGCTCACCGGGGATGCGGCGCGTGCCGACGGGCACCGGCTGCGGGCCCTGTCCGACGCCGTCCTGGTGGGCGCGGGCACGGTCCGGACCGACGATCCCGAGCTCACGGTCCGGCTCGACCCGCCACCCCAGCACCAACCCCTGCGCGTCGTCCTCGGTCAGGCACCCGACGCGGCCAGAGTGCACCCCGCGCTGGAGATGGGTGGGAAACCGGGTGCGGTACTCGACGAGCTCGGCGCCAAAGGCGTCTTGCAATTGCTCGTAGAGGGCGGTGCGCACGTCGCCCACGCGTTCCACACGGCGGGGCTCGTGGACCGCTACGTGCTCTATCTCGCCCCCGCTCTGTTCGGAGGTGACGACGCCGTGCCGATGTTCGCCGGCCCCGGAGCGCCCCGGGTCGAAGACCTCTGGCGCGGCCGCGTGGTGTCGGTCACCGCACTGGGCCCCGATGTCCGGGTCGAGCTGGCCCCGGGCGGGCGCCAAGACGACACCGCGGCGGTGACGGGGTGACGACCTTCAGTGCGATCGAGGACGCCGTGGCCGCCATCGGCCGGGGCGAGATCGTCATCGTGGTCGACGACGAGGATCGCGAGAACGAGGGCGACCTGGTCATGGCGGCGGAAGCGGTCACTCCGGAGAAGATCGCCTTTTTCCTGGCTCACACGTCGGGCGTCATCTGTGTCCCTCTGCTTCCCGATCGCGCCGACGCCCTCGAGCTTCCGCTCATGGTCAGCGAGAACACCGAATCGCAGCGGACCGCGTTCACCGTGAGTGTCGACTACGGGCACGGGACGACCACGGGCATCTCAGCCGAAGACCGCGCCTCGACCATCCACGCGCTCATCGATCCGCACACCCGCCCGAGCGAGCTCAACCGTCCGGGCCACATCTTCCCGCTCCGGTACCGGCCCGGCGGTGTGTTGAAGCGTGCCGGGCACACCGAGGCCACCGTCGACCTCGTCGCCGCGGCGGGCCTCTACCCGGCCGGGGTGCTGTGCGAGCTGGTCTCGTCGGACAAGACACGCATGGCTCGGCTCCCCGAGCTCGAGCAGTTCGCCCGGACACACCGGCTGCGGCTCATCACCATCGCGGATCTGATCCGGTACCGGCGCCACAAGGACAAACTGGTCCGGTGCATCGCGGGTCCGGCTCGGATCCCCACGGAATTCGGGGACTTCGCCGGCTACGTCTACGAGTCCGAGCTCGACGGCGAGCACCACCTCGCGGTCGTGCGCGGTGAGGTCCGGGGCAAGAGCGACGTCCTGGTGCGGGTGCACTCGGAGTGCCTGACCGGTGACGCCTTCGGATCGCTTCGCTGCGACTGCGGTCCCCAGCTGGCCGAAGCCCTCCGGCTCGTGGCCAAGGAGGGGACCGGCGTCGTCGTGTACCTGAGGGGCCACGAGGGCCGCGGCATCGGGCTCGCGCACAAGCTGCGGGCGTACAACCTCCAAGAGCAAGGCCGCGACACGGTCGATGCCAACCTGGAACTGGGTCTGCCGGTGGACAACCGCGAGTACGGGATCGGCGCACAGATCCTCGTGGATCTCGGGGTCACCACCATGCGTCTCATGACCAACAATCCCATGAAATATGGCGGCCTCGAGGGGTTCGGACTCGACATCGTGGACAGAGTGCCGCTCACGCTGCACTCGAATCCCGAGAACATCGCCTATCTGCGAACCAAGCGTGAACGCCTCGGCCACATCATGGAAGGCCTCGACGATGATGACGCGCTCTGACGCTACCGTCCTGTCGGCGGACGCCATCGATGCGACAGCCGCTCGGGTGGGCACCTCCCACGTGGGCGATGCCACCGGCGCGCGCGTCGCGTTGGTGTGCGCCAAGTTCAACGGTGGCATCACCGAGCGCCTGCTCGACGGAGCCCTGGCCGGTCTCGAGGCGAGCGGAGTCGTGCCGGGCACGGTGACGGTGGCCTGGGTCCCCGGAGCCTTCGAATTGCCCTTGGCGGCGCTACGCTTGGCCAAGTCACGCGCCGTCGACGCAGTGGTGGCGCTCGGCGCGGTGATCCGGGGCGAGACTGCGCACTTCGATTTCGTCGCGGGGGAATGTGCATCGGGTCTGCAGCGTGCCGCCCTGGACACCGGTGTGCCGGTGGTGTTCGGAGTCCTCACCACCGACACCGTCGATCAGGCTCTGGCCCGGTGCGGTGGGGGAGAGGACAACAAGGGATATGAAGCAGCCGTGACCGCCCTGGAGATGGCCGACCTGCTGCGCAAGATGGCGGTGTCGTCTCCGGCACCGTCGCGCTGATGCGCTCCGGGGGACCTCGATGCTGAGATTGGTCCTGCCCAAGGGCTCACTCGAAAAGGCGACACTGGATCTGTTCGCGGCAGCCGACCTCGCCGTGGTGCGCGGATCCGACGTCGATTACCGCGCCACCATCGACGACCCTCGGGTCGAGGAGGTCCGCATCCTCCGACCCCAGGAGATCCCGGGGTATGTCGCCGAGGGCAACTTCGACTTGGGTATCACCGGTCGCGACTGGATCGAGGAGACCGGAGCCGAGGTGATCTCGCTCGGTGAACTCGCCTATTCCAAGGCGACGGCCAACGCCATCCGCGTCGTCCTGGCCGTTGCTCAGGATTCCTCCGTGAAAACCATCTCGGACCTGCCGTCCGGTGCACGCGTCTCGACCGAGTACCCCGAGCTGACCCGGCGCGTCCTCGAGAAGCACGGTGTCCACGCCGAGATCCGGATGTCGTACGGTGCCACGGAGGCCAAGATCCCCGACATCGCCGACGCGGTGGTGGAGATCACCGAGACGGGCCGCGCCCTGGCGGCGGCGAGGCTGCGCGTCGTGGAGACCTTGCTCGTGTCGCGCACCGAGCTCATCGCCAACCCGGTCGCGGCCTCGGATCCCGCCAAACGACTCGCCATGGGCCACCTGCTGACGTTGCTCCAAGGGGCGCTCGAGGCTCGGGACAAGGTGCTGCTCAAGCTCAACGTGACCGCCGGGAGGCTCCAAGACGTCGTGTCGGTCCTCCCCGCCCTGAAGTCTCCGACGGTGTCGGAGCTCTCGGGCGGCGCCGGGTTTGCGGTGGAGACCGTGGTACCCAAGTCTGAGGTCAACGTGTTGATCCCCGCACTCAAGGACCGGGGCGCGACCGACATCATCGAGCTCCCGCTGTCGAAGATCGTCCACTGAGAACATGACCACGATGTCGTTCGCGGGCGCGGCGCCTCGGGCTCCGAGGATCGGTGTGGTGGCCGAGTTCGACGAACGGCGGGGCCTCGGTGTCGTGCGCGCCGACGACGGGAAGCCGTATCCCTTCCACTGCACGGCACTCACCGACGGGACAAGGAACGTCGAAACCGGCACGCGGGTGGTGTTCTCGGTGGTGGCCGGGCACGGGGGGCGCTACGAGGCTCGTGGGCTGACGCCGGTCCTCGCCGGCTGAATTTGCGCCCCTGGGGCTCAGCGTGCGCCGCTGCGGTCTTGCGAGTCAGGTCGCAGGGCTGGCGCCCTCTGCGTCGTCAGCGACCGATGACGCACTGATCTGTACGAAGGCAAGCCGGATCTGAGCCAGCGCATCCTGCAACGAGCGTTCGGCTCCCCCGAGCCGACCCGCAAGTCCTTCGACCAGCGCGGCCATGGCGTCGACGGCCAGGCGGGCCTGGTCGAGTTGTAGTGGACGCTCCGAGAGGTGGATGGCGGCCAGCTCGAACAATCCGTACGCGTGATTGGCCACGACAACCTCGGCCGGGGTGCTCAGCAGCTGTCGGCGAAGCTCCTCGAGCCGGCCAGCGAGCTCGGCTCGCTCCTCGGGACCGAGGTCATCGAGGTCCGCGTCGTCGGGCCCGGTACGGTTGGCCGCCCGGGGGTCCGGTCCAGACGGCGCGTCCGCGCCTCTCTTGTCCGGGGGGGCTTCAGGGCCGTCGGGGGTCGTTCGGTTCTCGCCCGCAGGCCGGACTCGATGCTCTCCTTCGGGTGTCCAGAGGCTGCTCACGCCTGGTAGCGTAGAGCTTCGAGTCAACAGGGAAAGCGGGGTCGACCTTCGGGCGTACCCCCACCCGCCACCGGCAACGGTGAGTCGGGTATCGCAAGGGGTCCGTGACCGGACACCGAGGGCAGCGACCGCGCTTCCGCTAATGGCTCCGGGGAGACTCGGAGTCCCGCAACGACGGGAGTGATGTCGCATCGCCACACCCATGACGGCCAACGAGACCAGGATCAACGACCGCATCCGTGCGCGTGACGTGCGTCTGGTGGACCCCGACGGCCAGCAGCTCGGGATACGCCCCTTGCCCGAGGCCCTGGCGATCGCCAGGCAGCTCGACCTGGATCTGGTCGAAGTCGCACCTCTGGCCAATCCGCCTGTCTGCCGGGTCATGGACTACGGCAAGTACAAGTTCGACGAGGCACAGAAGGCGAAGGAGTCCAGGCGCAAGACGACCAGCGTCGGGATCAAGGAGATGAAGTACCGGCCCAAGATCGGTCCCGGCGACTT